>Ga0208788_1000040_pt1 | contig 83993 bp, 80 predicted proteins | sample Wag4_2014_7_11_3_FD_187363 | JGI IMG/M metagenome (GOLD analysis project Ga0208788, IMG submission 187363) | Fresh water mixed with fracking chemicals microbial communities from Ohio, USA - Utica-2 Time Series FC 2014_7_11 (SPAdes) (version 2) ... | reverse complement strand
GTGACACCCGCAACTGGCATCCTGTGACATTAGTATCGCTAAACCCAGAGCGCCGAGTAGTTAGGGAGGTAGAGAAAATAGCTGCATAAAAATCAAACAGGGCGACAGATACCTTGACAGTTACCGGGGGTGACCTTCGAAGCCGGCAAAGGAAGCCACTTCAAAGTCACCGCCCCAAACGGCAACAGGACAACCTTCGCGGATCACGGTAGCAAGGAAATGCCAGAACCGACCCGCAAGGCGATCATTAAACAACTGGGGCTCTAAGAGCCCCCTCACATATCTGAATTGAATTCATCACCTCCAAATGGAGTGACCATGTACGACTACGCGATTAGATTTGAACAAGATACGACGGGCATAGCAATCTTCTGCCGGGATCTCCCGCAGTTGAATAGCTTCGGTGAAAATCAGGCTCACGCACTATCGGAAGCCTTGGACGCAATAGAGACAACACTTTCGATTTATGTTGAAGAGCGCAGAGCCATACCGCCGGCATCACCACCAGAGCCAGGCGAGTATGTCGTCCCATTGCCCGCAGTCACGGTGGCAAAAATCACACTGTGGAATGCGATGATGGAGCGCGGGATGCGCAAAGCTGATCTGCGTCGCTTACTCGATGTCCACCAGGTACAAGGTGATCGACTAGTCGACTTCTTGCACACATCGAAAATCGAACAGGTGGAGGATGCTCTAAAGCATCTTGGTCTGTCGGCACCGCCACCGTACCAACCAATGCGATTCTTCTATGCTCCTCACAAGCATGGACGTGATTTTGACAAGCTTCGCCTGTGGGCGTATTACGACCCACGAATTACAACCGAGGAAGCGAATGAGATTGTTCTGAACACACTTGCATCAGAGGAAACGCCTGAAGCGCTACGCAACTCACTCGCACAGGTCATCAAGAATCATTTTAGATATTGGGCTTACCCGTCTTTTTCCTCTAAAGGTAGGAGTGCCGGTGCGGGAATTCTCTTTAACTATTCGTCTATGCCAAGTGGAATGGTGCCGGATAAAGGCTGGCTGGAACTTAGCGCTGCTGAGCTTTACGAGTTGGACGAAGCTGCTTATCGAAACCTCTTAGGCCTACCTAAAAAAGCCTAGGGTACGGTGCACAGGGCACTGGTGTTTTTCCATCGCACTGCACTTGCAGGCTTATCAGTGTCCGGGCCTTCCAAGCGGAGGCACCACATGCCCTGAATGAAGGAGTTCCACAGCATGAATCTCAGCGAGATGCAAACCAAGGATTTGCTCAAGCTTCAGTCTGATGTGATCCGCGAACTTAGAAACCGAGAAGTCCTTAGGACGATGAACAATCCTGTTGGCGACTACGCTGAGTGGCTTGTCGCTTCAACTCTAGGCTTGAAACTCGCCAAAAATTCGGCAGCAGGTCATGACGCGGAATCAGAATCAGGAAAAAGGATCCAGATCAAAGCGCGCCGCGTACACCCTGCCAACAAATCCAGGCAACTGGGTGTGATACGCAATTTAGACAAAGGCGACTTCGACGAACTGATTGCTGTAATTTTCAATGAGTCGTACGAGGTGATTGAAGCAGTATCAATCCCGCACTCAGTCATATCCGAATACTGCAGGCACAGGTCGCATGTGAATGGCCACGTCCTGCACCTCCGCGGAGCATTGCTTTCCGACATTCGAGTTCGGGACATTCGTGCAGAATTGTGCCGAGATATGTCGCAGCCACCTCAGAATGCTGGCGAGATGTCGAAGTAGTAGTCCTTCCCTTCTTCGAAATGTTCTGCATGATCGGCAGCCACGTTCACGGTGTATTCGCCGTATGGGGTGTACTTGCCATAGATCGCGTCTTCTTCCGGCGGGTTCGCCGACCACACGGCACCGAAGTGAAGGCGGGTGAGCGATTCGGTCGAGCCCTGAACAGGGCCTTTGGAGCGGAGAGTCATTTTGCAGCGTGTGATGTGGGTCATCGGGTAGATCCTCTCGTATCGAATGGGCAGGAGGGTCTTTCCGGTCTTTCGCCTGCGGATTGAATCAGCTCCAACAGCACTCCCAGCTCGGAGCAATGGGTGTGGTGGAGCCGAAACGATTGGACTTGAAACGTACGGGAAAACATCCACTGGGTAGCGGCTTTCCTCGGAGGTACAAAAAAGCCCCGATCAATGTCGGGGCTTTCTCGTTTCTGCTATACGCCAAACCCGCTCTATGTCGGGCTGTGCTTGTTAGTTTTTGCAGGCCACCTGCGGAGGCGCAGAAGGTGTCAGCATTTGGGGAATTACGATTGAAGTTCCAGCTAAGGGCATAAGTTCGATAACTCCGAGCATGCAAGTAAGCGCTTGCCCGCCATCGCTGCTTGGTCTGCTACCTACCCCAACCAAAACTTCGTAGTCTTTCCCTGACTCCAGCTTGTAGACGAGCGCTTGGCCACCGCAGGACGAATATGTGCTGCCATAGCTACCAATGGTCGCGCCCAGGGTTGCAATTTGGAACGGCAGATCAGTCCGAACGCGATACTCGGTTACGACCTCTTTATATACGCCTTCGCCCATCCGAACTGCTGGAACGTATTCAGTAAGAGTGGGCGAAACTCTTTTCGGCATGCCAACGCTCGCCGACTTCAGTGGGTATTGCGGATAGTTGATGTTCGCCGTCCCGTCCCGTCCGAAGCGTCCAGCATCAGCCATCTTATGGCGGGTAGCAGGGGCACAACTGCCAGTGATGCTATCTCCATACACACTGGAGTTCGTGATCACGCGAAGACGCGCCAACCCCTCTGATTGAGCAGGCTCTTCATATGGAACTGAAGGGATTCCAGAGCAACCGGCAAGTGCTACAGCTAAAAAAGTTACGAAAGTGACAACCCGCATGACCATGTCCTTATGTACTCGAAAAATCCAACAAAAAACCCGACATTATGGTCGGGTTTTTGTTGCCACTCCTACACACGTAGAAACGACAGGATGGCGCTATTTACTCTCACTTTCTCACTTTATGCAATGGCTATTTGCTATGCCGCGCAACTTTCGATCAGGCCTTCTGAATCCAGCAGCTCTTGAGCAGCTGTTAGCGCCTCGTTCACCTGGTCGTCGAGAGCCTTGCGGATGTTCGAGCGCCACCGGTACCGAGTCGACTCGGGTTTGCCATCGTTGCCCCAGTTGGTGATGTCGTACCACGCGGCCGGGAGCACCGCGGCCGACCGCTTACTCTCCACGCCTGCCACCTGCGGAATTGCCCACGTCAGCACCGCGCATTCGCGGAAACGCTGCGGCGCTGGAGACTGGGCCGTCTTGATCAGCTCAAGAATGGCGCCGTGCTTGCGCTCGTCGTGCGTGGAGTACTTCGCGATCAATGCCCGCCAATGAGCTGCAGACAGCGACTTGTGCAATCGGCCGAACACCCAGCAGTCGGTGAGGAATGCCGCCTCCTTGCCGACGATCTCCCCCTTTTGCTTGGCGTACTGCACCTTCGGCTCAAAGTCGCAGCCACCGGCGGAGTTGATGGTTTCGGCAGCGAGCGCCCGTACGACTGCGGATATCACGTTGCGATAAGTCATGCTGCTCACTCATACAGGCAGCGGACAGTAGGCCGTCGATGTCACCGCGCATCGGCCAAATGAGGTAGGCCACCCCATCGCACCAGGACAACTTGATGCTGCAAACCCAGGCCGTCGCCAGTAGTGGGCCTGGGCACCCTTCCCGACCCAACCCGCATGCACTCCCCTCCGCGCCCAACGGCAACCAGCGGAATGGATGAGTGCAGCCGAGTTTTTTTGGATCAACCACATGGAGAAGGTCATGAATTTTCAGCCGCCAGCCCCCGAACGCTTCGGGTCGTGCTTGAAGTGCAACACCCTGATTGAAGAGTCGGAGCAATCCGGCGGCATTTGCTTCGAGTGGGCATCGTCACCTATTCGGAATTGGACTGCCTTTTGGTCAATGGCAAAGGTGAAGCAGGTTTTGGCGCCGGCGCCTTCACCTACATGAGCACCCTGATCGGCGAACGCATCACCGGGGAGATAGCAGATCCTTTCACCGGCAACCGCCACACTGAACGCGGCCATGAGTTAGAAGGTGCAGCGCGAGTCCTGTACGAGGATCGCGAAGAAGTAAAGACGACTCAGGTCGGCATTATCCTGAACCACGGTATTGGCTACTCACCCGACTCCCTGGTGCTTGAAGAAGGCCTCACGGAGATCAAAACCAAGCTTCCGAAGCTGCAGGTGGAAGTGATCCTTGGCGGCGAGATCCCGAAAGAACATATCGCACAGTGCCAAGGAGGCCTGTGGGTGTCGGAGCGCGAATGGATCGATTTCGTGTGCTACTGGCCCGGGATGCCCCTGTTCATCAAGCGCGCCTACCGGGATGAGGTTTTGATCCGGAAGCTGAGCGAGCAGGTCAAAACCTTTTACGAAATCCTCGATGAGCGCATGAACAAGGTTTTGGGGATCGCGGCATGATCAGCAACCACCTCAACCTCATCGAGCTACAGCGGCAGAGCGCGGAATCAATCAACGACAGGGTCGCTCAATACCTGGCCGCCGGCGGACAGATCGCTCAACTGAAAAGCCCGCCGCCCAATCCGTTGCCGCCGCCCCGCTCACAAAAAATCGATCCTGAAACCGTCCTCAAGCGCAAACCCAAGCGCTTGAATTTGACTGAGCGCCAAGCCCTTCGCAAATTGGCGGACTCACTATGAAAGTACGCAAGCCCAACAACATGCGCGCCCGGATAGAACGGTCCTGCCGGGCGCTGCTCAGCACCAACCACGTCGCAGTGGTGAACATCGATCCCAGCGGCCGCCAAGGCATGATCAACTGGAAGAACTGCAGGAACATCCCACCCGGCCAGCGCATCGCCGATGCGGTCTGCGACTTTGCCCACCGCTGGACGATCTACCTGAGCGTCCAGTGTCGGGATCACCGCGGGCACCGCTACACCAAATCGGTGGAGGTCGCGCCCCAGGGCAACTACCTGGCCGCGCACATCGAGGACGTGATCGAGGAAACCTACAAAGACCTGGTCGCGGAAAGCAATCCGAATCACCGCATCGCATCGGGATGGATCGCGATCCCCGCCCAAGTCTCGCTTACAGAAGAACAGGCTGCCCGGGTGTTCGACGCCGTGGGCGTATGGAGCCAGCAGAAAGCCGCATGAGACGCATCAACAACCAAGTGCGCCAGCGCCGACGACAGACATGGCTGGATATACTGGCCCACGGATTGAAGAGGCAGGCCATGGCCAAGAGCAACGCAGAACGGTCAGAGAAAGCCGCGGCGAAGAGGAAGAGCCGCGGCGAAGTAGAAATTCGGCTTCACAGCCTGCCCGCTACGCGCCAAGCCCTTGCTGAGTTGATGGCCTGGAGCGGCATTGAGGAACAGGGCGAAGCGATCACGCTGATGATTCACCATCTGCACCGACTTGGTCCGGGCGGTGCTCCGCCCTTGCTTGAGCCGCCGCGACACGAAATAACAGTTTCATCCGCTGCAGCGCGGAAGCTTGAGAGTTTCCGCGCTTGCGAGGTCTCGAAGGGTTGTATTGATCACCCCTAACGCTGCTGCTTCCTGAACTAGACCTTATCCAGAACCATATAGAAGGGATGACCCTCGCCTCCCAAATGCATCAACCAACTCGAACCGTCTACCAATCGAATGTGGTGTACGTCTAAAAGGTTTCCAATTTTCTCAAGCCAAGCCGGCGCATCTTTAAGGAGCGTTGAATATTGATGTGCACCTCCATAAGGATTTTCACTGTGCATAAGAGCCCCACATGTATCATAGAGAATCTCAAAATCAGCACGCGACAAATACGGGGCATCTACACTTTCATAGTTCAATGAATTGCCATCAACGGGATCGTGCCTCAGCGCATCCGGGTAAAAATGCGGATTCAGACTATCGATTTTTTTCAGAAATCTCTTGGCATGCCATTCGGTAGAGTGATCCTTCCGTGCCGCGGTGTAAATATCAATATTCGCAACGAGCGAAGCATAGGCGACCAGCTCTAGAATTTTTCTGAATTGAAGATATACAGTTTCGGTGTTTGTCGGCAGAAATCCTAAATTACACTTTCCACTTAATACCTGATCAATAGAGAATATTCGATGCTTGGCTTCCAACATTAAATTCAAATATCGATCAGCGTTTGGTTGGCTCATTGCGTGCTCTCTAAAAATTTTCTCATCTAAATACACCGTGTGAATTCCAATCGCCTCCATCGATCAACGAGGACGGCGCCCAACTTGCAATAAAGACCGAGACCAACAAATTGGATTAAGCATCAGTAGGCACTGGAAGCTTTACAACTTCCAAATTTTTAAAAAGTTCTTTCGCTCTTTTTGGGATAATATAGCTACCTATGAGGATATGCTCGATTACTTCAAGGGCTAGAAGAAGTTGATCCTTAGAATGTGCTTCGGACTTATGTGCTGCCCTATTGCCAAGAATTCTAATTTTGTGAAGCGTATCTACGCCTTCCTTTGTCACCAAAGATTTAATATGAAGATCGTCGATTTTCTGATCAAGTTTCCTACCTTTTGCTCTTACATCAGAACACACTGATTCAAGCAGTGTCCTGATGGCAATGCCACTGATAATAAATAACTCATTCTCTACAGCCGAGCGTGCCTCCTTATATATCTGACTTATACCCCACGGCAAAAGCGAATGATCAATGACCTGAGAACCAATTGCGCGACCAGGATAATAAGTAACTGTTTCATTGAAAATTAGGTGACCGCTATCATATTCATGATCGTAATCCTCAGAATTTGTCGAGCAGACCCGGAACGACACTTCCTCACAGCCCAAGCATTGGATCAGCTGATTTTCTTGCGTCCAGTCAACGGTGTGACCGCCGCCGCAATCTTCGGAGCCGTTTTCAGTCAGGCATGCGACTACTTTGTGCCTTGTTCCTAAATTGCATTTTCTACATGGATATTTTTGTAAATTATCTTCATCGACAGCTAACACAAAAGCTTTGGTAATTCGGTCCATAGCCGCCAGCTCAGCTCAGTTTTGAGCGACACAAATACCTCACTTCTACGAATCACGCCAGCCGGCGAGGCAATCGGCTGTCTGGAGCAGTTATGAACCCATATCTGATCACGGGCCCGGCCCAGATCGGCGTCAGCGGTGGTCGCACCAGCGGGCACATGCTCTACAAGATCCTCGAAGCGCACGGTGGCACCCTGCCAGCCGATGTGCACCTGTTCTTCCAAAATACTGGGAAGGAGCGCGAAGAGACGCTCGTCTTCATCGATCAAATCGCCAAGCGCTGGAACGTGAACATCGTCTGGATGGAGTGGTGCCGGGTTTATAAGCAGCCGGACGACGCACCCTGGTACAGGCTGGTGAACTTCGAAACGGCCAGCCGCAACGGCGAGCCGTTCACCATGATGCTCGAGTATTACGCTGCGTACCGAAATGCAGAGAAGAATCTACCGCCGGTACTGCCGATTTTTTCGAACAACATGTGCACCGCATATCTCAAGGTGAAGATTGGCGAAAAGCACATGCGCGCCCTGGGCTACACCGAGTGGGATTGCATTGTGGGGATCCGCTACGACGAAACCGAAGCGCTACCACCGGATGATGGCCGCCAATGCCCGAGGCGGCACCCGCTGGGAAAATGTCTGCCCGTCCTACACGGCCAGCGTCACGAAAGAAGACGTCGGCGCGTTCTGGGCGGCCCAACCTTTCGACTTGGGCATGGACTCAGACTTCGGCAACTGCGACCTTTGCTGGAAGAAGAACGAAGGGAAGCTGATCAAAACCATCATGGAAGACCCGTCGCGAGTTATCTGGTGGTCCGCGCCGAGGAACGTTTCGGTCAGGTATTTCGGCAGGATCGCGCCGACTATAAAACGATGGGCTGGTCTGCCGAGCAACGATCCCGGCAGACCGACTTCGATTTCAACTACCTCGCAGAAGACATCGACTGCTTCTGCGGAGACTGACCTTTAATGAAAGTGCCAAGGTTCTGTTTGTAAATAAAAAATAATATCTTGTGCCTCATCACTAAAGTGCTCAAGACGTCTCATTGCGTCTTCTTCATAGTCCCCGAAAGGCTCCCACTTCTGAAGTCGCGTGCAAAGCTCTAATGCAAACTGGGCTGCAACCTGCATATCCATGAGTCCATTCAAATGATTGGCATCGAGCTCGTTTATATCGATATTTTTTAATGCTCCAACATGGCTATGCCATTTCAGGGCGTGTCCGCTTTTTGTGTAAGGTTCGAACGCAGCTGCTGCCTTCTCGCCGTAATTAGCTTCTTGCACAGCTTTTTTCAGGCGGCGTATATCATTTAAATGCTTATTCGCTAAGAGCAGCATAATCGATTTAAATCTGTTTTTTCGATTCAGCTCTTCAGCTGCTGTGCTCTCTCGCTGTAACGTTGCCTGTCGATTACTAATCGCAAAGGCGCCCAAAATCGCCGCTATTGAGCCAAATGCTTGAACCCAGCTGGCAACATCCGAACTTTTCAGGTCGTAGATCCTAACCGCCAGCCAAGCCAAATAAAACAGCGCAAGACACCACACAGCGTTCTGCACTGAGCACCATGGTTTGAACAAACTTTTCCCGTAGTCGTTGAGCATATCCCCCCCTTTTTTTGACCGCGAATAGTACGCGGCGAGGTATCCCCATGCCCACAGCAATCGATTTGTTCGCCGGTCTCGGCGGATGGTCCAGAGGTGCCCGCAATGCAGGGATCGACGTAATCTGGGCCGCAAACCACTGGCCGATAGCCGTCGAATGGCACAGCGCCAATCATCCGGATGCCATTCACATCTGCCAGGACCTGCACCAGGCGGATTGGTCGAAGGTACCGGCGCACGACATCATGCTGGCCTCGCCGTGCTGCCAGGGCAATTCGAAGGCCCGCGGCAAGAAGCGTGGCAACGCCAAGCACGATGCACCCCGTTCGACAGCCTGGGCCGTGGTGTCCGCCGCAGAGTTTCACCGACCTGAGGTTGTGCTGGTCGAGAATGTTGAAGAATTCACGGACTGGGAGCTTTACCCGGCCTGGTCCCACGCTATGGCCGCGCTGGGCTACATGATCGCGCCGCATGTCGTCGACTGCGCTGACCTTGGGGTGCCACAGCACCGCGTGCGCCTGTTCTTGGTGTGCACGCGCAGCAAGGCCCCGCTAATGCTCGAGCTGCACCGACGCCAGCACGTGCCGGCCGCCAGCTTCCTCGACTTCGACGCAGGCAAATGGTCACCCATTGAAAAGCCGGGCCGGGCCCAGGCAACTCTCGACCGGGTACGCAATGGCCGGGAGCGTTTCGGCGATCAGTTCATCATGCCCTACTACGGAAAAGGCTCGGGGCTGACTGGCCGCGACATCAACCGCCCGATCGGCACCATCACCACGCTTGACCGGTGGGCCTTGGTGCGCGGCGACAAAATGCGAATGCTGTCGGCAAATGAAGCGCTTGCAGCCATGTCTTTCCCGCCCGGCACCCTGCGGCCGGACAACCACCGGCTAACCATGCACATGGCGGGCAACGCCGTTCCGCCGCTCGCCGGCCAAAGGATCCTCGAAGCGCTGAAATCAGCTGCCTAAATCATAGCTGCAGCCCTTTCCGAGCTGATTAATGGAATAGTGCCGCCGCCTTGCTGTGATGCAAGCCAACGCCTCGCTTCCTCAACATTGAATTTCCAGTTGTGCTCCTTGAAAAGCGCGATCGCTGTTCCTGAGATCCGGTATTCACCACACTCTGGGCAGGCGAGTTGCTCATAGTCACCAGCCGACGGCACCTCGCTTGATTCGGCAGAACAGATAAAGCATTCCATATCACACCTCCTTTTGTTGGTCGTTCAACTGTAGCTGATCCCTAACTATCCTCCACCGCCCGGGCATGACTCGGCATAAAACTGACGAGCTTATGGAAAATCTTTACATCGAAGATTGTGGTGACTCGAAATTTTAAAAACGGCATTGAAAGTCGAGCGTCGGCCTCAAAATTACATGTCACGTCACTACAGACCACCATTACGCGTATATGCACCTCCGATTTTTCCTATTGCATCATTACCAGAGGCTCCCCCACCGCCATACTCACCACATTCATTCCTTGCAGCTTCAGCCTCAAGTTCCAGTTGACGCTTCTTAGCTGCCTCGGCTTCTTTCATCGCAGTATTGTAAGCCGCATAACAGCTTCGGGCGGCGAGTATAGCGACGCCGGCCCCCACTGTATTGCCGGTTGCCACACCACCGACCACAACAATACAACTTAGTGCGTCCAAATAAAATTGAATGGCATCCCGTTTATCTTGATCTTGCGTCGAGTTAAGTTCGAGCTTTGCCTTATTGGTTTCAGCTACCGCGTAGTCAATGACATGCTCAAGATTAGCCTCCGAAAAATCTATTCGAACTTCATATCCTGCACTGGAAATTACACCAACCAGCCCATCTTTCGCACTCCCTTCTAGTGACCACCAGATCCTTCTGTTCAACAGTGAAAGAACCCTTATTAAACCTTCAGTCTCGAAAGTACCAGACTTGCACTTTGTCCAAGGCACATTGATAAATTTAAGATCTTCATTCCTAATCGACTGGGCAGCCAAGAGAACCTCTTCGACTTCGGAGATTCCCAGCGCCCCAAATGATGACCTAAGATCTCCAACCTCAGACGAAAGAACAACCAACCGACGCTCGATTTTTAAGTCGACAATAATTGCTGGAGCAACAACTCCGTTGCTTTGTTTAAATGACTTTACTGAAATCCTCCACATATCTGACATCGCTACCTCCATCGCCTAAAAAAACGACGCTTTATTGTCTATAAAGTGCCAAATTTTTCTTTCTCAAAAACTCGTCAAGCAAAAAAATCAATTAAGCATTCCTACCGACCTAGAACAAATAGACGAGATTTCATCAAGGCGCCATTGGGCAATAAAACCAATTCGCGATAGTTCTCATACCGTAAAGTTTCCGCCAGGTGGTAGCCCCTCATTGTTTCCAAGTCAGCCGCTATCGCGGCAAGGACGACTCATGTCTCAAGTTCACCCAGATTTGGCCCGGATATACAACGTGTTCGGCCTGAGCAGCAATCACTCTCTGTCGACCCTGCTCGCCAACGTCGAAGGCCTCAAGCGTCGCCATGATGAAGGCAGTCCTCTCGCCGACCGATACCGGTTTCTGCGCGAGCCGAAAGCCAGTGCACCGGAAACGTTGCCAGAAGAAAAATGGATCGTGGTTGGCTGCGCAGGCCACCAAAACATCCTGTCTCGAGAGGCCCTCGACAAGGCGATAGATGAAGCCATGAAGAGCAAGGCGTACGAATACGACCCGGAAGGCGGCCCGCTGCTGTGCTATCGGGTTGGCGAGCAGGATTGGGTTGCTGCCCAAAACCCCGAGCAGGCGCTCGCTGTGTTGGCCGAATACAACGGCGACTGGCTGCACGAACACTCCGACGATTACGACGTGGTCCTCACTCGCGATTCTGAGCTTGACCAGCAGTGGCAGGACGAAGATGCACCCGGTACTCCAGCAGGCTCTCTGCGGCAATGGCTGGCTGAAGCCACAGAGCCTTGCTACCTGAACGGGGTGGAGTAACGCCATGAGCAGAAGCGGCTATTGCGATGACGGTGAAAACACATGGGCGCTGGTTTGCTGGCGAGGCGCTGTGAACTCAGCCCTACGCGGCAAGCGCGGGCAGGCATTCCTGACGGAACTGGCCGAAGCCATGGATGCGATGCTAGTGAAACGCCTCGTGACCGAAGAGCTCCAGGCGGATGGCGAGTTCTGCACGCTAGGCGTGATCGGCAACGCGCGAGATCTGGATATGTCGGTAATCGATCCGGATGACTCGGAGTCTGTGGCGGAGAAGTTTGGGCTGGCCGAGGCGATGGTCCGGGAAATCGTTTGGGAAAACGACGAGCATCCAGGCGTATACGGAGTGAGGCCAGATGGCAGCACAGGCTGGCGGCGCGAAACGCCTGAAGAACGATGGGTCAGGATGCGGGAATGGGTCGAGTCGAACATCAAGCAGGTGACCCCATGATCGCCATCGCCTGGTTCGCCTACGTGTACTGCTACAAGGGGAAGCGGAGATGAACCCGTACCTGATCACCGGGTCAGCGCAGATCGGGCTCAGCGGCGGGCGCACGTCCGGGAAAATGATGTATGACATCCTCGAAGCTCACGACGGCAAGCTGCCTGACGATGTGATCGTGACCTTCCAAAATACAGGCAAGGAAGACGACCGCACCCTGGTGTTCGTGAACGAGATGGACAAGCGCTGGGGACTGGGCGTGGTGTACCTCGAATATGACCGCGTATACGGCCAGGCCAAAGACAAGCCGTGGTTCAAGGTGGTCGACTTCGAAACGGCGGCGCGCAACGGCGAGCCTTTCGACATGATGCTCGAGTACTTCGCCACGTACCGGCGCACTGAAAAGGACGAGCCGCCCATCCTGCCCAACTTCTCGAACAACCTCTGCACGGGGCACCTGAAAATCAGGGTGGCAGAGAAATACATGCGCTCGCTCGGCTATGACCGATGGGACTGCATCATCGGTATCCGCAGAGACGAGCCACGGCGCTATCACAAGATGATGGCGGCGAATGCCCGGGGCAACTCTCGCTGGGAAAGCGTCTGCCCACCGTACGAGGCAGGCGTGACCAAGGGTCAGGTCGCCTAGTTCTGGAGCGGCCAACCTTTCGACCTCGGAATCGATTCCGATCTGGGCAACTGTGACCTCTGCTGGAAGAAGCGCGAGGACAAGATCTACCGGGCGATCATCGAAGACCCTTCCCGGGTGCTCTGGTGGTCAGGAACCGAAGAGAAGTTCGGCAGGTCTTCCGGCAGGATCGGCCAAGGTATGAGCACCTTGGGTGGTACGCAGAGCGCATGGCCACCCAGGAGTCGTTTGATTTCGAGCCTTATGTGCCCGAGGACATTGACTGCTTCTGCGGCGATTAAACCCTTTTCCACCTACCAGCCTGCCGGTGAACGGCGGGCGAGGAATCCGCATGTCTGAGAAAACTGTTAAAGCCATCATGAAACAAGCCCAGGTGTTCGCCAGCAGCTGGTCAATGGTTGGCGGCCCGTTCGCCGCTGATGACCAGCTCGAGCGAGCAGAAGAAGATAAGGCGGAACTGAAGAAGCTGGTCACCGGCGCGCTGGAGGGATCGGTCAGCGCTCCCCAGGACGTCGGCGAAATGATCGAGTCGTTACTGGCGTGGCACAAGCGCCAGGCCGGCCAGCTGGAAATGATCAACGATAACGCAAACGAAGGCGTGACGCTTCAGCTCGGTACTGATGACCCTGTCGAGATTGTTCTCACAAAAGACATGGCGAAAGGGCTGCGCATCGGCGTTGTCCTGGCTCTGGAGCGCCTGGGCAAGCTCCCTATCAGCGTCAGCCATGACGGTGATGACGACTCCGATTTCGACGACGAATAACCCCTCCCCACCTTCTGCCGCCACGCGCGGCATGGAGCATCATCATGGCAAAAGTCCTGGCCCAAATAACGGTCAAGCTGCCGCGCCTCATGGAGGCAGGCGAATACAGAAAGCTGCGGTACGTCGGCGGAAAGCCGAGCCTGCAGCAGTTGAAAAAATGGATTGAGGAAGGCGAAGTGATCGGAGAGGTAAAGGGCGGGATGTATTTCGTGGATGTGCAGGCCGCAATCATGGGGTCGAGCGACCCGCTGCTGGCCAAAATGCTGGAGATCAGCTGATGGCTGCCCGGCCGCGCACGCTTCAAAACAATAAGCTGCCGCCAAACCTCTACCCGAACGGTAAGTATTGGCGGTACCGCAACCCCGTCACCGGGGTGATGACCAGCATCAACCGCCCGCTGGAAGAGGCGATCAAGCTGGCTCGGGCGGCAAACCTGAAGTTCGCGGAGCTGGTGGTGGACGACGGCTCGCTGCTGGCCGTCATGACCGGGGATCGATTGCCGATCGTCAGCAACCTGCTGCAGCGCTTCACGGACGAGTAGCTGCCGGACAAGGGTTACGCTGCCCGCACTCTGGAAGAAATCAAATTCAAGCTGGAGCGGTACCGGCAGGACCTGGGCGACAGGCTCATTGGGCAACTCGACGTGCTGGCCATGGCTGAATACCTGGACCAGTTCAGCAACAACGCCTACACAAAGCACCGCGGGCTGTGGGTGCAGATCTTCGCATTCGCCGTTGCTAAGGGCCTGGCCGAGCGCAACAACGCTGAGTTGACCTTGGTGAAAAAGGAAGCGGAGAAGAAGCGCCAGCGGCACACGCTTGAGGGGTTGAAGAAAATCATCGAGGCCACCACCACGCCGCCATGGCTGAATCCAGCGATCCGCCTGGCTCTGGTGAGCCTCCAGCAACGCGAGGATATCGTAACCTGGTTGAAGTCAGCCGCCGACATGGATAAGAACACGCTGACGGTGTCACCCGGAAAGACTCAGAGCTATGACAACCCGATTCACTTGAAGATCAGCATGGGCGCGGCGTTGCGTGAAGTTGTCGGTGAGTGCCTGCGATCGCCTATCGCGTCGCCGTACCTGATCCACTACAACCCCAAGGCCAGGCGCCGGGAACAGCTTGACGCGAAGGACCATTGGACGTCGGTGACACCGGACTATTTGACCAAGGAGTTCAGCAAGGCCAGGGACACCGCGCACGCCTACGACCAAGTGCCGAAGGGCGAGCGTCCCACTTTTCACGAGATCCGCGCTTTGGGGGCATGGCTATACGAACAGCAGAATTTCCCGATGGAATACATCCAAGCGCTGATGGGGCATGCGGATGAGAAGATGACTAAACACTACCAGCAGGGGGATAGCGACAAGACAATCGAGTACGTTGAGGTGTGCGCCGAATTGACGCTGTAGTTAATTGATCTTTACTTTATGAGACTTCCACTGCGGTCTTCTTCCATTTTTTTCAAGCTTTTTTCATCGAGATGATCAAACATCGTGGCAAGATTTTTCTTGATTAAAAACAGTGACAACATGAGGAAGCAGACCGCAACGATGACAAGAAAAAAACAAATCATAACTGCAGAGACAGCCTTAAACAGTCCGACGGTAAGCTGTGCTATAGAAGCAATAAAGCAAAAAGCAATTGTATAAAAAATAATATTACTCAAACGACGAAGCGGGTAAAACAACGTCCAATACTTATCTGCACCGTTCAGCTTAAGACCGCTCAGCCAAGTCTCTTCATACTTTGCGGAGTCATAAACCTCCTTCTTCATATTAACAATGATAAAGGTCTTAGCCGACATCAGAAACCCACCAAGAGCCAGAAAACCAGTAAACAAACTTCCTCGCAAGTTAGCAGCATAAAAGTCAAATATCTTTCGAGTTGTTCCTGGCGGAAGCCATATAAAGTCGGCAACCCCAGTTGGTTTTGTGGCAATCAAAACGATGACTATGTACAAAGCCAGTGTTAAAACACCAGCAGTGGGTATCACCCACCGCTCCTTGTGCTTAATTCGTAACCGCTTTAGAGAAAACATGAGCGTACTCCGTTTCACACTTATCCATTAGCGCTTTAATCAAACCACATTTTTTGATATCGGTCGAATCTAGGGTGGCGAGTCCTTTCATGAATGTGTCGTATTGGGTCTCGCCAAAATTGACAGGGACATCCATAAGCTTTACAGATACGGGTTCATCCTCATCATCAAGAACCTCGACGCTTGCACTCCTGTCCTTGACTCCGGACATCATGCCCTGAATTCCTTTAATAATCAGATTTGAATCTACCGTACTATCGAAACTTATGTGATGGCGAGCTTTTGAGACCATACCATAAAGCGGTGAATCGTCGCTCAGGTGCGCTTCGACCGATGCGACTTCATATTTAAAAGAGCGAATTTCTTTATATTTCTCAAGAACCTTTTCAACATCTCTAGCCTGCACTAACATCTCAAACGCCAGACCGGGAGTGAATCGGCTATTTACTGCCTTTTTTTGCTTCGCAGGAGCTTCCTCTGGCAACTTAGCCAGTTCCACCTTCCTCTTAACTTCAAGATCTCGCCGATAAAGCGATGTAATCATTGAGGCGAAATTGGATAGAGTGCAAGCCCCATAATGGTATTGATACATACCAAAGCCATTCAACTTATTAATAACTAAAAAGTTAAATTCTGCAATTTTTTCAAGATCCGCCAAATCAGAAATTTTAACTTTAACCTGGCCTTTGTCATTGACCAGTGAGGCGTAACTTTTTTGATTCTTAATTGTAATAACAATACCATAAAAAAACTTGCTGTCGCCATCTAAAATAATACGACGAGCATTTCCTGACTTAAGAGAAAACTCTATATCTCTCCCAATCAAAGTAGTAAGAAAATCTGAAAGCGGAATATCACTCTTTTTGGTAGAGAATGAGAAACCAAAGTTCTTCGATACGTGCATCCGAATTCATTTCCCTATGACGCTGATATGGTCGGCAATCGTTTGACTCTCACAGCATTGGTAATCTCATTTTGCTACGTGAAGAAACGACATGCCAAAGTGACATTATAGCCATCTCGGGATAGAAGACTGAACTGGATGTACGCACAGGATGAACGATTTTTCTCGAAATGCAGGTGGTGTTTTGCAAAAATTTTGCAAAAGTTTTGCAAATCGCAGATAGCAAAAAGGGGTTACCGTTTCCGGTAACCCCTCTAGACCGCCCAGCAGAGCGGATTTTGTTTGGTAGGCGCGATTGGACTCGAACCAACGACCCCCACCATGTCAAGGTGGTGCTCTAACCAACTGAGCTACGTGCCTGCTGTGAGGCGGCATTCTACGGAATTGCGTAGGGGTGTCAACACCTTTTTTCACGCTAACCCTATGAATATGCAAAATATTTAATTTCGCGGCTGCAAAGAAGATTTTCCGGTGGCTGGCGGTGGTTTTTCAACTCGGGTAGGATCGGCGCACTCGTAAAATATATTAAACAGAGGCAGCAGGATGGCGCACACCCCTTACCCAGAGTCCTACTACGCCGCATCGGCCAATGCGGTTCCAGCACGCCCGGCTTTGCAGGATGACGTTGAGACTGATGTCTGTGTAATCGGCGCCGGTTATACCGGCTTGTCCTCTGCCCTGTTTTTGCTGGAAAGCGGTTTCAAAGTCACGGTGCTGGAAGCCGCCAAAGTCGGATTTGGTGCTTCAGGGCGCAATGGCGGGCAAATCGTCAACAGCTATAGCCGCGATATCGATGTGATCGAGCGCAGCGTCGGGCCCAAACAGGCGCAGTTGCTGGGGCAGATGGCGTTCGAGGGCGGGCGGATCATTCGTGAGCGCGTCGCCAAGTACAACATCCAGTGCGATTTGAAGGACGGTGGTGTATTCGCCGCCATCACAGCCAAGCAGATGGGCCATCTGGAATCGCAGAAGCGCCTGTGGGAGCGTTTCGGTCATACTCAGTTGGAGTTGCTGGACAAGAAGCGCATCCGCGAAGTGGTGGCCTGCGATCAATACGTCGGCGGCCTGCTCGACATGAGCGGCGGCCATATTCACCCGCTCAATCTGGCCTTGGGCGAAGCGGCAGCGGTGGAGTCGCTGGGCGGCACAATCTATGAGCAATCGCCCGCAGTGCGCATCGAGCGCGGTGCCAATCCGGTGGTGCATACTCCACAAGGTAAGGTTCGGGCCAAATTCATCATCGTCGCCGGCAACGCCTACCTGGGCAACCTGGTGCCGGAGCTGGCCGCCAAGTCGATGCCATGCGGCACGCAGGTCATTACCACCGAACCGCTGGGCGATGCGCTGGCGAACAGCCTGTTGCCTCAGGATTACTGCGTCGAGGACTGCAATTACCTACTGGACTACTACCGCCTTACCAGCGACAAGCGTCTGATTTTCGGTGGTGGCGTAGTGTATGGCGCGCGAGATCCGGCGAACATCGAAGCGATTATCCGACCGAAGATGCTCAAGGCGTTCCCGCAGCTAAAGGACGTGAAGATCGACTACGCGTGGACGGGCAATTTCCTGCTGACCCTGTCGCGTCTGCCGCAAGTCGGGCGACTGGGCGACAACATCTATTACTCTCAGGGCTGCAGCGGCCACGGCGTGACCTACACGCACCTGGCGGGCAAGGTCCTGGCTGAAGCGTTGCGTGGCCAAGCCGAGCGTTTCGACGCGTTCGCCGACTTGCCCCACTACCCCTTCCCTGGCGGCCAACTGCTGCGCACACCGTTTGCGGCGTTGGGCGCCTGGTACTATGGATTGCGGGACAAATTCGGGTACTGAGCAGCGTACCCCATGGGAGCGGCCTGCCCGCTCCCACGATGGAATTGCATCAGAGCCGATCCCGTGCAATGCCACTGCGAATCCGCAGGATATCGGCCAGCACCGCCAGGGCGATTTCCGCCGGTGTCTTGCTGCCCAGGTTCAAACCAATGGGCGCGTGGATCCGCGCCAATTGCGCATCCCCCAAACCACCAATCCTGCGCAAACGCTCGAACCGTTTGTGCGAGGTTTGCACAGACCCCATCACGCCGATATAGAACGCCTCGGTGCGCACCGCCTCCATCATCGCCAGGTCGTCGATGCGCGGATCGTGGGTCAGGGCGACCACCGCAGTGTCGCGGTGGCAGCCGCCGTCAGCGATGAACACTGACGGCAGCTGGCGGCGAATCTCCACGTCATCCAGCACTACGCCTTGCAGCACGTCGTCTCGCGGATCGCACAGAATCACCTCGAACCCCAGGCCCACGGCGAACTCCGCGCAGGCCTGCGCGACACTGGAATAGCCGGCGAGCAACAGACGCTGGGCCGCGCCGATGCGCAGTCGAACCCGGTCGATCTCGCGCTCGACCCGCACGCCCTGCTCGCGATCGTCGAACAGGCTGCGGGCGCCGCTGGCCAGGTCCACTTCACGAATCAACCGGCGCCGGCCCAACAGCGCCGACTCCAACTCACGCAAATGCCCCTGTACGTCGCAATCGGCCTCAAGCCTCTCGACCAGCACGTCCAGCACGCCGCCGCAGGGCAAGCTGACCCTTGAGCGCGGGTCATCGCCTTCGCCGTAGCGCACCACGCTGACCGCCTGCTCGAACGCCCCTTCGGCGACGCGCTCGAGGAAATCTTCCTCGACGCAGCCGCCGGACAGCGAGCCGATCCATTGCCCGTCGGCGCTCACCGCCAGCAACGAACCCGGTGCCCGCGGCGCCGAGCCGTAGGTCGCAAGCACCGTGCATAACCAGACACGCTGCCCCGCCGCCGACCACTCCAATGCCCGGCGCACCACTTGCAGATCCAGATGCTGCACGTCAGTGCGCCTTGTGCTCGAGCGGCGGTGCATCGGCCCGCAGCTTCTGCACGTCGTTGACCGCCAAATCACCCGGCTGACCGCCCCACCCTTGACGCAGGTAGTTCAGCAGGTCCGTCAATTGCTCGTGGCTGAGCTTCTCGGCGAACCCCGGCATCGGCTGCATGTGTTCGAAACCGGCAAACTTCTGCTCGCCGATACCGTCGTCGATCACCCGCACCAGGTTGCGTGGATCGTCCAGGCGCAGGGTGGTATTGCCGCGCATGGCCACGGCGATGTGCGGTTTGCCTTCGCCATCGGCTGCGTGGCAACCGGCGCAGACGTTCAAATATTCCTGACGGCCGCGCTGGGCACTGGCGCTGAGTTTGTCCAGCGGCACATCGGTCAGTAATTTCGCCGCCGGTGGCTGATCACCCAGCAGGAAGGTCGCCATCGCCGCCAGGTCCGCATCGTTCAGGCCCTGGGTGCTGTTGTGGAACACCGGGAACATCTCGTTGAACATGGTGCCTTGGGCGCTCATGCCATGCTTGAGGAACGCGCTCAGATCCTGATGATTCCAGCCGCGCGCCGCCAGGTCAGTGGCCAGCAGACTCGGCGCCAGATACCCATTGAGCAGGCCGCCGGTCAGGCGCTTGTCCTGCTGCATCGCCCCCGGCAGGCCGCGTGGCGTGTGGCATTCACCGCAGTGGCCAAGCACCTCGACCATGTACTGGCCACGGGTGAAGGCTTCGCTTTTGCCCGCGGTCGGTGCCAGCTTCACGTCCTTGCCGTACATCATGTTCCAGCCCATCAGGCCCAGGCGCACGTTGAACGGGAAACTCAGGCGGGTCACCGGGGCGGCGCGCTCGATCGGCTCGACGGTTTTCAAATAGGCATGAATCGCGTCGGAGTCTTCGCGCGGCATCAGGTGATACGAGGTGTAGGGCATCGCCGGGTACAGGTTGGCGGCATCGCGGCGCTTGCCCTCGGTCAACGCGGCGAAGAATTCGTCATCGCTGTACAAGCCGATGCCGTGCGCTTTGCTCGGGGTGATGTTGGTCCCATAGATGGTGCCGAACGGCGAGACGATCGGCAGACCGCCCGCGAAGGGGGCGCCACCCGACGCGGTGTGGCAGGCCATGCAGTCAGCGGCGCGTGCCAGGTATGCCCCGCGCACCACTTGATCATCCGCCTGCGCCAGCAACACAGGCGCAGCCAGGCCAACCGCCAGGGTCAGGCAGCTCAGTAAATGCTTCATGCTTAGCCCTCCTTGACCAGGCCGAGATCGGTCAGCACGTTGCGTGTCGCGTTGTAATAACGCACGTACCCGGTGCAACGGCAGATATGGTGGCCGAGGCTGTCTTCGATGACGGCTTCCAACTGGCTTTTGGCGATCGGCTGGCGCTGCAGTTTTTCCACCAGCACGGTCGCGGCATTGACGAAGCCCGGTGCGCAGTAGCTGCACTGGAAAGCGAACTCGTCAACGAAGCGCTGCTGGATCGGGTTCAGTTCGGTGACCTTGCCTTCTTCATCACGTTTGGCGTGGCCTTCGATGGTCCGTACGTTCTTGCCTTCGAAGTAATGCGCGCCGGTGATGCAGGTGCGCACTTCCTCGCTGGTGCCGTCCGGGTTGTCGACGATCACCACACAGGCGTGGCAGATACCCTGGCCGCAGCCCAGGCGCGAACCCGTGAGGTTCTTGTATTCGTGCAGGTAGTCGATCATCGGCAGGTCATCAGGGATGTCCACCGGGCCGACGGATTGACCGTTGAGGGTCAGTTGAAGCGGACGGTTAGCCATTGAGGGCCTCCTTGATGCGTGCAGAAGTGATAGGCAGGTCGCGGACACGTTTACCGATGGCGTGGGCCACGGCGTTGCCGATGGCACCGACCACCGGGATCATCACCACCTCGGCGATGCCCTTGGATGGGTCGCTCAGCGACAGCGGCGGCAGAATCTCCGCCGTCTGTTTCCACACCGCAACGTGGCGCGCCATCGGCAGGCGATAGCGGTTGAAGTTCCAGTCGCCCTCCCCCGGCCCGCCTTCGTACAGCGGCATCTCTTCCATCAGCGCATGGCCGATGCCCATGGCCGTGCCGCCTTCGATCTGGCCCTTGACCAGTTCCGGCACCAGCACCCGACCGCACTCGACCCACGAGTGATGGTTGAGCACCTGCACCTCGCCCGACCCCTTGTTCACTTTCAGTTCCACCAGCGTTGCCACCGGGCTGTAGTAAGTCACCGCCGCGTTGTTCAACTGGGTGGGTAGGCGATGTTCTGCCGGTCCAGCAGATGGAAACCGCCGCTGGTCATCTGCGCCTGCTTGGCCTTCGGCGCACCGTCGCCGTACTTCACCGCCAGGCCATCGAGAGGCAACCGCTCGCGCACGCCATCGATGCTGTATTCGGCCTCGGCCCAGCTCCAGCGGTTGAAACCATGCACCGTGGCACCGGTGACCAGCCCACGCTCATGCGCGCGCTTGGCCAGCACTGCAAATGGCAGCGGTTCCATGCCATTGGCGGTGAGTTTGCCGTCGACCCAATGGGCGTCTTCGCGGCGCACCACGTAAGGGTTGGCCTGGCCGCCATAAGGGCCTTGCCGCCAGATTTCCAGCGCCGCCGGCCACAGTCCGTGGTTGAACAGCACGCGCGCCGCTTCACGGGTAGCGTGGCTGAAGTAGTAGGCGGAGTTGGTCGCCGACGACGCCGACGCGATCTTGCCGACCCAGCGCGGATTGCGCAGGAAGTTGTCCTGCTCGGCCTGGCTCATGATGTAGGGGTTGCCGCCGGTGATCAGCTGCATCTCCTTCCAGTCGGTTTCGCCGGTCTTCACGTCGTGGGCCGGGTTGCCGAGGAAGTCAGCCACCACCATCGCCTGGGACGTGGACATGCCGGTGCCGATTTCGATACCGATGTGACGCAGGCTGATGCGCCCGTCAGCGGTGAATTCGACGCTGGCCATGGGCGCTTCGGAACCGGTGCCGAAGTCTTTCTGGCAGATGGCGAAACCCACCCCGTACCAGTTGTCCGGGTCGGCCGCTTCGCGTTGCATCTTGATCACATCGCGTTTTTTCCAGACGTCGTGCTCAGCAGCCTTGTCGAGAATTTCGTGCAGGCGCAAGGCACCTGCCGGCACCGCGCCCTGGGTGTTTTTCATGCCCGACCGCAAGGCGTTTTTGCGGCGCAGTTCAATGGCATCGACGCCTAGGCGACCGGCGATTTCATCGACCATCATCTCGGTCGACGCCATGCTCTGCAGGGTGCCGTAACCGCGCATAGACCCCGCTTCGACGGCGCGAGAATGATAGGCGGTGACCTGCAAATCGTTCTGCGGCATGTAGTAGATCGACTGCGCCGCCGTGGCACCCACCGCCGCTACCGAAGGGCTGTAGTTGACGCGACCGCCACCGTCGACGCTCATCTCGGCGCGGAAAATCTTGAAGCTGTGATCGGTCTTGTCGACCGCCAGCTGATAGCGGATGTCGAACGGATGGCGCTTGATGCCGCTTTGGAACTGCTCGTAGCGGTCGTTGGCCAGGCGTACCGGCACACCCGCGCCGTACAGCGCCGCGAGGGCTGCGTAGTAGACGAAAATGTTGTGATCTTTGGAGCCGTAACCCACGGTGTAACCGGGGTGCATGTTGAGATTGGCCAGGCCGAAACGCGACGGCGCGATCATCTTCGCGGTCTCGGTCGCGGTTTCCAGCGGGCACTGGGTTGCAACCACAAAATGCAAGGTCTTGGTCGCCGGGTCATACCAGCCATTGCCGTTGTCCGGCTCCATCGCGGCGGGCTCGATCGACGGGGTTTTGTAGCGCTCGTCGAACACCAGCCAGTTGTCCGGCGGCGTGTCGATCTGCTGCTTCATGCGCTCGGCGTAGAACAACCCGCGCTCGGTCAGGTTGCCGTGCAGGTTCGGCTGCGAGTTCCACACCGGGCGGCGGTTGCGAAGCATCGGGAACAGGATCGAATCCTTGAGGCTGGCGAATTCGTCTTCGTCCGCCGAGGTCGCGCCGCCCACCCGTACGTAACGGAAGCTGCCGTAGGGATCGCCTTCGTAGAACGGCACTTTCTCGCCGTAGCGGATTGCCTTGTCATTGAATTTGAGTTTGGCCTTGGCCTGGCGGAAGCGCTCGAAGTCGTTCCAGATCAGGATCGCCACCGGGTGACCGATGAACATCGGCACCTTGCCGGCGGGCAACAATGGATCGGGCGCGTGCTCTTCCGGGAAGACGATGCCATCCTTGATCAGATCGTCGGCGGTGACGATGCGGTCGGGCTGCAACTCGGCGCCGAGCCACGACAGGTCATAACCGTCGTAGATGCGGTCGGCCTTGATGGTTTTGAGCAGCATGGCGTGGCCTTGCTGCTGCGGCCAGCCCGGCATGTCCTTGGCGCGGATGTCGCGGGCAAAGACCTTGCTGCCGCAGACCTTGGACAAGGCGTCGTTACGCGAACGTGCCTTACCGTTATTGCCAAGCCATTGCTCGGACGGCACGGTCACGCTGTTTTCCATTAAGGCTGCCAGCGCCTGATTGCTCAACGGTGTCAGCGTCACGCTCACACCCGCTACGAGCCCGCCCTGAAGGAACGAGCGCCGGGATATATCACGGTTGGACATGGATCATCCTCTGGGCGGTCATGGGCGCCGCCCTTTTGGTTATGTTCTGGAAATCTCGAGTCTTGCAGAAGCCCTTCCTGACGTTGCGAAGGGCTGTGAATGACAGTGCAAAGCTGACCGATAAGTTAAGTTTATAGGCTTATGCCGTTGCGGCAAACAACCAGTTACAAAAAACTGACTAAAGAATCAAAATTACACCGTCTTGCAGTGCAGCAAGTCGATGACCAGTGCCAACTCACCACTGATGTGCTCGACATACCGAGGAAGGGATAAACAGGATGGAAAATTGAGGGGGGGGGTCGCATGGGGTCAAATCGCAGACACAAAAAACCCCGGTCTTTCGACCAGGGTTTTTGCTATCGACTCGAAGTCAGCGCTGATGGCTTTCTTCGTAGCACCAAGGCGTTCAGTGGGCCTTGATGCAGATATGGCGCAGCGGACGGGACTCGAACCCGCGACCCCCGGCGTGACAGGCCGGTATTCTAACCGACTGAACTACCGCTGCGTATCGCTGTGGACTTGCGTCCAGGTAACTCGTTTGATTGAAAGCTTCGGTGCTTTTCAATCGCGAACCGGATGAATCCGATTCGTAAAATATGGCGCAGCGGACGGGACTCGAACCCGCGACCCCCGGCGTGACAGGCCGGTATTCTAACCGACTGAACTACCGCTGCGCGTCGGTGGAGGCTTTTCAGCTTCCATCTTGCTTTCGCAAGACTCTCGGATTTGGTGGGTGATGACGGGATCGAACCGCCGACATTCTGCTTGTAAGGCAGACGCTCTCCCAGCTGAGCTAATCACCCGTTTGCATCTCCGAGGCCGCGAAATTTACGCAGGTGGCGAACCTAAGTCAATAGCAGGATTGAAGTTTTTCTAAAAAAGACAAAAATCTTTCAATCGATGCGGCATCCACCGCTATCGCGCGCCGACTTGCTCGCTGACGCGATCCACTGTGAACGCGTGCCTGTTTCGCGAAGACGTCGACGTGTTATCGACGCCCCGGAGCTGGCACGGATTTACTCGCTGTAAATCATCTTCTTGGTCATGCCGCCGTCCACCACGAACTCCTGGCCCGTGACAAACCCGGCGTTCTTCGACAGCAACCAGGCCACCATTGCTGCCACGTCCTCTACCGTCCCTACCCTGCCCGCCGGATGCTGGGCGTGATCGGCATCGGTCAACGGCTCGGCACGGCGCACGGCAGGATCACGGGTGTCGATCCAGCCGGGGCTGACGGCATTGACGCGTATTTCCGGCCCCAGGCTGATAGCCAGCGCGTGGGTCAGGGCCAACAGGCCGCCCTTGCTCGCCGCATAGGCCTCGGTATCGGGTTCCGACTGCCCGGCACGGGTGGAGGCCAGATTGACGATCGCCCCGCTGTGGGCGCGCAGGTACGGCGCACAGTGCTTGGCCAACAGCATCGGGCCGCTGAGATTGACCGCCAGCACCCGATTCCAGTAGTCCAGGTCGAGACTTTCCAGTGTGATGTTGTGCGGATCGGCCACGGCTGCGTTGCACACCAGCGCATCCAGACGCCCGAACTGCCCCAGCACCTCGGCAACGCCCAACGCCACCTGGCCTTCGTTCGCCACATCCATGGCGATGAACCAGGCATTTTCGCCCAGCACCTTCGCCACTTTCGAGCCGCGTACCCGGTCCAGATCCGTCAGCACCACTTGCCAGCCTTCGCTGATCAGCCAGGCCGCAATGCCCAGGCCAATGCCCCGGGCAGCGCCAGTGACCAGCGCTACACGACCGTTGGAGCCGGTTGGGGTGGACAACTCGATCACAAGGCCGCCAACCCACGCGCCAGATCGGCTTGCAGGTCAGCCACATCTTCCAGGCCGACCGCGATACGGATCAGACTGTCACGGATGCCTGCCGCTTCCCGCTCTGCCGGCGCAAGACGGCCATGGGAGGTGGTGCTCGGGTGGGTGATGGTGGTCTTGCTGTCGCCCAGGTTGGCGGTGATCGAAATCAACCGAGTCGCATCGATGAACCGCCAGGCCCCTTCTTTACCGCCCTTGACCTCGAAACTCACCACCGCACCGAAACCTTTCTGCTGACGCAGCGCCAGTTCATGCTGCGGATGACTCTTGAGACCGGCGTAGTGAACCTTCTCGATGCCATCCTGCTGCTCCAGCCACTCGGCCAGTTGCTGGGCGTTGGCGCAATGAGCTTTCATGCGCAGGTTCAGGGTTTCCAATCCCTTGAGGAAGATCCAGGCGTTGAACGGGCTCAGGGTCGGCCCGGCGGTCCGCAGGAAACCCACCACTTCCTTCATCTGTTCGCCGCGACCGGCGACCACACCGCCCATGCAGCGGCCCTGGCCGTCGATGAACTTGGTGGCCGAGTGCACGACGATGTCCGCGCCCATTTTCAGCGGTTGCTGCAATGCAGGCGTGCAGAAGCAGTTGTCGACCACCAGCATCGCGCCCTTGGCATGGGCGATTTTCGCCAGTTCGGCAATATCCACCAACTCGGCCAGCGGGTTGGATGGCGATTCGACGAACAGCAGCTTGGTGTTGGCCTTGATCGCAGCATCCCAACCGGACAAATCCGCCAGGGCCACGTAATCGACTTCGATGCCGAAGCGCTTGAAATACTTTTCGAACAGGCTGATGGTCGAGCCGAATACACTGCGCGAGACCAGGACATGGTCGCCGGCACTGCACAGACTCATCACCACCGCCATGATCGCGGCCATGCCGGTGGCAGTGGCCACGGCCTGCTCGGCGCTCTCCAGGGCCGCAATGCGCTCTTCGAACGCACGCACGGTCGGGTTGGTATAGCGCGAATAAACGTTGCCCGGCACTTCGCCGGCAAAACGCGCGGCGGCGTCGGCGGCAGTGCGAAATACATAGCTGGAAGTGAAGAACATCGGATCACCGTGTTCGCCTTCCGGGGTACGGTGCTGACCGGCACGTACGGCCAGGGTATCGAACGCTACGCCTTCGAGGTCGCTGTCCAGCCGACCGGCATCCCAATCCTGACTCATGCTGTCACCTTTCCCTGTTCTCGTAATTTAAAAGTTGGATACAAAACCGGCCCCTCAGGGCCGGTAGTCAAATCAGTTGTTATACAGATCAATGATCGCGCTGACCGCCTGGGTCTTGACCTTGGAGGCATCATTGCGAGCCTGCTCGATCTTGTTCAGGTAAGCCTCGTCGACATCGCCGGTCACGTACTGGCCGTCGAACACCGCGCAATCGAACTTGTCGATCTTGATCTTGCCGCCACCGACCGCTTCGATCAAGTCAGGCAGGTCCTGGTAGATCAGCCAATCGGCACCGATCAGGTCAGCCACGTCCTGGGTCGAACGGTTATGGGCGATCAGCTCGTGGGCACTCGGCATGTCGATGCCGTAGACGTTAGGGAAACGCACGGCCGGTGCGGCGGAACAGAAGTAAACGTTCTTGGCGCCCGCTTCGCGCGCCATCTGGATGATCTGCTTGCAGGTGGTGCCGCGTACGATGGAGTCGTCCACCAGCATCACGTTCTTGCCGCGGAATTCCAGCTCGATCGCGTTGAGCTTCTGGCGTACGGATTTTTTCCGCGCTGCCTGGCCTGGCATGATGAAGGTACGGCCGATGTAGCGGTTCTTGACGAAGCCTTCGCGGAATTTCACGCCCAGGTGGTTCGCCAGCTCCAGGGCCGCGGTGCGGCTGGTGTCAGGGATCGGGATGACCACGTCGATGTCGTGGTCTGGACGCTCACGCAGGATCTTCTCGGCCAGCTTCTCGCCCATGCGCAGACGGGCCTTGTAGACCGACACGCCGTCGATGATCGAGTCCGGACGCGCCAGGTAGACGTGTTCGAAGATGCACGGGGTCAGGGACGGGTTGGTCGCGCACTGACGGGTGTGCAGCTTGCCGTCTTCAGTGATGTAGACCGCTTCGCCCGGTGCCAGGTCGCGAATCAGGGTGAAACCGAGCACGTCCAGGGACACGCTTTCGGAAGCGATCATGTACTCGACGCCTTCGTCGGTGTGGCGCTGGCCGAACACGATCGGGCGGATGCCGTGCGGATCGCGGAAACCGACGATGCCGTAGCCGGTCACCATCGCCACCACCGCGTAGCCACCAACACAGCGGTTGTGCACGTCAGTCACGGCGGCGAACACATCTTCTTCGGTCGGCTGCAACTTGCCGCGCTGGGCCAGTTCGTGGGCGAACACGTTGAGCAGTACTTCCGAGTCGGAACTGGTGTTGACGTGGCGCAGGTCAGATTCGTAAATCTCCTTGGCCAGTTGTTCAACGTTGGTCAGGTTACCGTTGTGCGCCAGGGTGATGCCGTAAGGCGAGTTGACGTAAAACGGTTGAGCTTCGGCCGAGGTCGAGCTGCCCGCGGTCGGGTAGCGCACATGACCGATACCCATGTGGCCGACCAGGCGCTGCATGTGACGCTGATGGAACACGTCACGCACCAGGCCATTGTCCTTGCGCAGGAATAACCGGCCATCATGGCTGGTCACGATACCGGCAGCGTCCTGGCCGCGGTGCTGGAGGACGGTTAGCGCGTCATACAGCGCCTGATTGACGTTCGACTTACCGACGATACCGACGATGCCACACATGCGACGCAACCCCTACTTAATGGATCTGAACTGAACAACACTCACTGAGGCGTTTTGGCCGTCGGCAAGAGCTGTTCCTTGAACGGTATATCAGCGGGTACGCTGATACCGCTGGCAAGCCACTGACTGCTCCACCCGAGAATCAGGTTTTTGGACCAGTCTGCGACCAATAGAAATCTTGGCACGAGCTGTGACTGCTTCCACCACTCGTCCTGCTGTACCGGCCCCAGGCTCAACAGCCCGACCGCCACGACCACCAGCAGCACGCCGCGGGCGGCGCCAAAGGCCATGCCGAGGAATCGATCGGTCCCGGATAGCCCGGTGACGCGTACCAATTCGCCGATCAGATAATTGATCATTGCGCCGACGATCAACGTGGCGATAAACATGATGGCACAGCCCGCGATCACGCGAGCCGAAGGTGTCTGGATGTATCCGGCGAGGTACTCGGACAATGAACCACCGAACATCCAGGCAACCGCTCCTGCGATGATCCAGGTCACCAGCGACAGTGCTTCTTTGACGAAGCCGCGGCTCAGACTGATCAATGCGGAGATGGCGACGATTGCAACGATCGCCCAGTCAACCCAGGTAAATGGCACAGTGCAGCCTACAGACGGATAAGGCGGCGCATTTTAGCAGAGCCCATGCTGATCGGTAAGCTGCGATTGTCAGTGCATTTCAAATCGGGGTAATAGATTTAGCCGCGCTCTGGCTGGAAGCGTACGACAAACCCCTTGAGGTTTTGCTGACGGTTCAACAAGTCACGCAGACGATCGGCCTCGGCACGCTCGATCAGCGGCCCCACAAACACCCGGTTCTTGCCGTCGGCAGAGCGGATATAGGCGTTGTAGCCCTGGCTGCGCAGGGTTTTCTGCAGCTTTTCGGCGCTTTCGCGATTGGCCAGGCTGGCCAATTGCACCGACCAGCTCACCGACAAGCCATTGGCGTCCACACGGCTCTGGGCGGTATCAGGCTTGCCGGGCGCTGCTGTGATGGGTTGGGCAGGCGCTGTCGCGGGCTTGGCAGCCAATGCCGGGACCGGTGCGGGTGCAGGCGCGACGGCTTTTGCAGTGGGAGCAGGAACTGCAGGAACGGCCGGAGCCGGGACCTCTTGAGCAATGTCTTCGTCGCTCGGTACCGGTTCCTGCGGCAATGCTTGCGGCTCAGGCACGACCACCGGCTCAACCTGAACTTGCGGCATGGCAGAGACCTGTGGCGCCGCAGGGGCTTCGACCGTGACCTGACGTTGCTCATCCTGACGGGAAAACAGCATCGGCAGGAAAATCACGGCCAGCGCGACCAGCACCAGTGCGCCGACCATGCGCTGTTTGTAGGTCTTATCCAGCAATGCCATTTGCCGCTTCCTCCGTGGAGCGCCGGGCCAACCAATCCAGGGCCTCGGCGACACAATAAAATGATCCGAACAACAGAATTTCGTCGTCGCTGGTTGCCAGCGCGCACTGCCCTTCCAGGGCCGCGGCGACACTGTCATAGGACATGACCGAAGCACCGCGCCGCTGCAGCGCGTCGTGCAACTCGACTACCGGACGCGCCCGCGGCGAACCCAGCGGCGCGACAGCCCAGTGCTCGACACTAGCACTCAATTCGTCAATAACACCATCCAGATCCTTGTCCGCCAACAATCCGAACACCGCCAGGCGCCTGCCCACCGGTGGACGACTGGCCAGACGCCGGGCCAGATACTCTGCCGCATGGGGGTTATGGCCCACATCCAGCAACAGATTCAGACGCTTGCCTTGCCAGCCGAACTGCCGGCGATCGAGACGACCGACTACCTTCGTCGCCTGCAAGGCCTGGACAATCTGCGCATCCACCCAAGGCATTCCCAGCAACAGATACGCCTGCAGCGCCAGCGCCGCGTTTTCCATCGGCAGATCGAGCAAGGGCAGATCGCGCAGTTCGACCGCTCGGCCCTGAGCATCGACACCGCGCCATTGCCAGTTGTGATCGGTGATCCCGAGATCGAAATCGCGCCCTCGCAGGAAAAACGGGCAATTGAGCTCCCGGGCTTTATCCAGTAGAGGTTGTGGAGGATTCAGGTCGCCACAGAGCGCCGGCGCGCCCTGGCGGAAGATGCCGGCCTTCTCGAAGGCCACGGACTCACGGGTATCACCCAGATAGTCCGCGTGATCAACGCCAATGCTGGTAACCAGCGCCATGTCGGCATCCACCACGTTGACCGTGTCCAGACGCCCGCCCAGCCCGACTTCCAGCACCACGGCATCGAGCCCGGACTGCTGAAACAGCCAGAACGCCGCCAGGGTGCCCATCTCGAAATAAGTCAGGGACGTGTCACCGCGCCCCGCCTCCACCGCAGCGAAGGCCTGACACAGTTCGGCGTCAGTGGCTTCGACGCCATTGACCTGCACCCGCTCGTTATAGCGCAGCAGGTGCGGGGAATTGTAGACACCGACCTTCAGGCCCTGGGTTCGCAGCAGGGACGCCACGAACGCACAGGTGGAGCCCTTGCCGTTGGTGCCGGTGACCGTGATCACCCGAGGCGCTGGCTTGCCCAGCCCCATGCGGGACGCTACCTGTTGCGAGCGCTCAAGGCCCATGTCGATGGCCGAAGGGTGCAACTGCTCGAGGTAGGCGAGCCACTCGCCAAGGGTACGTTCGGTCATAGGTTGGCAGGCACCGGAGGCACGACAACCGGCTCGATGGGCGCGGCGACGAATTTCGGCGTCGGCAGGCCCATCATCTGCGCCAGCAGGTTGCCCAGGCGTGGACGCAGCTCCTGACGATGAATGATCATGTCGATCGCGCCATGCTCCAGCAGGAACTCGCTGCGCTGGAAACCTTCGGGCAATTTTTCACGCACGGTCTGCTCGATCACGCGCGGACCGGCAAAACCGATCAGGGCTTTCGGCTCGCCGACGATCACGTCGCCCAGCATCGCCAGGCTGGCGGAAACACCACCGTAGACCGGGTCGGTCAGCACGGAGATGAACGGGATGCCCTCTTCACGCAGACGCGCCAGTACCGCGGAGGTCTTGGCCATTTGCATCAGGGAAATCAAGGCTTCCTGCATCCGCGCACCACCTGAGGCGGAGAAGCAGATCATCGGGCAACGCTTTTCCAGCGCGTAGTTGGCGGCGCGCACGAAGCGCTCACCAACGATGGCGCCCATCGAGCCGCCCATGAAATTGAATTCGAAGGCGGAAACAACCACTGGCATGCCCAGCAGGGTACCGCTCATGGAGATCAGCGCGTCTTTTTCGCCAGTCTGCTTCTGCGCAGCGGTCAGGCGATCCTTGTACTTCTTGCCGTCGCGAAACTTCAGACGGTCAACCGGCTCCAGGTCCGCGCCCAGTTCGGCACGGCCTTCAGCGTCGAGGAAGATGTCGATGCGGGCGCGGGCGCCGATACGCATGTGGTGATTGCACTTGGGGCAAACGTCCAGGGTCTTTTCGAGCTCCGGACGATACAACACTGCCTCGCAGGACGGGCATTTGTGCCAAAGACCTTCAGGCACCGAGCTCTTCTTGACCTCGGAACGCATGATCGAAGGGATCAGTTTGTCTACCAACCAGTTGCTCATGCTTTCTTTCTCCAGTACCGGCGGCCCGAACGCTCTGGTTCGCAGCCCCGCGTATGCCCTTGAGCTAAATTCATGTGTGCGGCGATGGTCGATGGATGGCCGGGTCAGCGAACGTGACCTGCGTACCACCCAAAAAACCCTCAGCCTTTTTGTACAGTGCAGTGGACGGCGGCAGTGTGCCAGCCGTCACATCAACCGCGTACCGCTTTGATGAACGCCTGAATCTTGCCGTGATCCTTGATGCCCTTGCTCGCCTCTACCCCGCCACTGACATCCACCGCATAAGGCCGAACCCGCGCCACCGCCTCGGCGACGTTGTCCGGGGTCAGGCCGCCGGCCAGGATGATCGGCTTGCTCAAACCCTGCGGTATCAGTGACCAGTCGAACGCTTCACCGGTTCCCCCGGGGATACCTTCGACATAGGCGTCGAGCAAGATACCGCTGGCACCCGGATACGCCTCGCAAGCCGCAACGATGTCATCCCCAGCCTTGACCCGCAGTGCCTTGATGTAAGGACGCTGCCAGCTTTCGCACGCTTCAGCGCTTTCATCGCCATGAAACTGCAGCAAGTCCAGCGGCACGGCGCCGAGAATTTCCCGCAGCTCTTGATCGCTGGCGTTGACGAACAACCCCACGGTGGTGACAAACGGCGGCAGTGCCTTGACGATCACGCGAGCCTGCTCGAACGTCACGGCACGCGGGCTTTTGGCGTAAAACACGAACCCGATGGCATCGGCCCCGGCTTCGACGGCTGCCAACGCATCCTCGATGCGGGTAATCCCGCAAATTTTGCTGCGAACGGCTGACATGTCGAGAAAACCCCACGGCAAATCCGAGAAAGTCCCGGATGGTAACAAAAGCGCTGGAGGGCGTCAGCCGTCCAGTTCGGAGAAACCGGTAAGGAAGTGCGGCCCGATGTAACGCTCAGGCAACTCGAACTCGTCGCGGTACTCGACCTGCACCAGATACAACCCGAACGGATGCGCCGTAACTCCACCGGACCGGCGGATCCGGCTTTCCAGCACCTCCTTCATCCACTCCACAGGGCGTTCGCCGGCACCGATGGTCATGAGCACACCGGCAATGTTGCGCACCATGTGATGCAGGAAGGCGCTGGCACGGATGTCCAGCACGATCATCTTGCCGTGGCGGGTAACGCGCAGGTGGTGCAGTTCCTTGATCGGCGACTTGGCCTGGCACTGACCGGCGCGGAAGGCACTGAAGTCATGGGTGCCGACCAGGTATTGCGCCGCCTCGGCCATGCGTTCGACGTCGAGCGGGCGGTGGTTCCAGGTGATTTCTTCGTTCAGGTGTGCCGGGCGGATCTGATCGTTGTAGATCACATAGCGGTAGCGACGGGCGATAGCCTTGAACCTCGCATGAAAATGCGCCGGCATGACTTTGGCCCAACTGACGCTGACATCGTGGGGCAAGTTGATGTTGGCGCCCATCACCCAGGCTTTCATCGAGCGCTCGACCTGGGTGTCGAAATGCACCACTTGGCCGCACGCGTGCACCCCGGCATCGGTCCGCCCTGCACAGAGCAGCGAAACCGGTGAATCGGCGACTTTGGACAAGGCGTTTTCAAGGGTTTCCTGCACGGTGAGCACACCGGAGGCCTGACGTTGCCAGCCGCGGTAGCGCGAGCCTTTGTATTCAACGCCCAACGCGATCCGGAAAAAGCCCTCGGCCGCCATTTCTGCGGCCGGGTTATCTATATTTGCCAAGGGGTGACAGCCTGCTGAGGTACGCAAAGGTGGGCATTATAAGGCCGCCGGATGGGGATGCCAGTACATCAGTCAGAACAGCGCCGAATGTACCGGCCTCTTCGCGAGCAAGCCCGCACATTGGTGTGAGAGTGGGCTTGCTCGCGAAGGCATCCCGACAGACACCCCTGCATTTCAGGCCCAAACAAAAACGGCAGCCTCACCAGGCTGCCGTTCTATTTACCACCGGTCAATCAAGCCAACCGCGAAAGCATCTCCTTCGCTTCACTCTTCTGGCCATCATCACCTTCAGTCACCACCTCATTGAGAATGTCGCGAGCGCCGTCGTTGTCGCCCATGTCGATGTAGGCCTGGGCCAGGTCGAGCTTGGTGGCGACTTCGTCGGTGCCGGACAGGAAATCGAACTCCGGCTCATCGTTGACCGTGGCCAGTGCATCGTCCACGTTGAAGGTCGGCTCGCTGATGCTCTGGGACAACCGATCGAGCTCGGCATTGACATCATCCAGCTCAGCGGCAAACGCGTCCGGAGCGGCTGACGCGTCCATCTCATCGGCCAGGGACAGGTCAAAGTCCGCCGGCAGCTCCAAGTCGTCCAGGGTCACTTCCGGGGCCGCCGGTGTTTCAGCAACAGGCAGGTCCTTGGCGTCGTCGTCCAGGCTCAGCAGGAAATCGTCTTCCGCCAGGATGGCTGACGAAGCCTCGCCCCCCAGATCCATGTCCAGATCGAAATCCGACAGGTCGTCGAGGTTTTCCCTGATTTCAGTCTGCTGCTGCAGCACCGAATCAAAACTCAGATCGTCGTCCAGCGGGAAATCTTCCAATTCATCCAGCGTCGCTGGCGGCTCTGGCGCCGGCTCTGCCACGGGCGCAACGGTTGCCGGGGCAATGTTGTCCAGATCATCCAGGCTCAGGTCGAAGGCGCTGTCGAAATCATCATCGAGCGGTGCCGGCGCTTGCGGCTCGTCCAGCAGCAGATCCTTGACGTATTGCGCGTCCAACTCGGCGGCGACGGCCGCAGCGGCGATGCCACCGGCCGCGACCAACGCCATGGCTGGGAAACGGCTTTTGAGTTTTTCGACCTGGGCAAAATTTTCGCCATTGGCCACCAACTGACGCTCCTGGGCCACGAACGCATCGCGATCGCCCTGCTGCCCGTAGACTTCCATCAGTTTCAGGCGCACATCACTGCGCTGCGGCTCGAGCTTGACACCCTCTTCCAGCAGCGCGGCTGCCTGATTCAGACGACCGGCGTCGATGTGCGACTGAGCCTGGCCCAATACATCACTGGAGCGCTCGCCGGCCGGTGCCACCAGAGGCGCGGCGATCGGGGTGGTCATGACCACCGGCGCAACCACCGGGGCCGGGGCAGGCGCTGGTGCAGTGGCGAGTTTCACGCTTGGCGGTGGGGTTTCCAGACCTTCGAAGCTGCTTTCCGGCAGGTCGAGGTCCGCAGAGAACGCCTGCTCTTCGGCCAGGGCACGCGCCATGCGCAGATGTTTCTCGGCTTCCTGCTGGGCTTTGCGACGACGGGCCAGCAGAAGCAACAACAGCAGCGCCACGACCACCCCGCCACCGGCAAGGCCCAGCAGCCACGGATTGGTCAGCAATTCATTGAAGGACTGCTCATCGGAAGCGGCTGGCGGGGTCGGTTCGGCCGGTTGCTCGGCCGGTACCGGGGTCGCTTCAGGCGCCGCCGTTGGTGCAGGCGTGGCAGGCGCAGGCTCGGCCGGCGCCGCAGCCGGGCTCGATGCCAATTCAGCGGTGATCGCCGGAGCGGCTGCGGCCGCAGCCGGCGCACCCGAAGCACCTTCGGCCTGCATCTTGGCCAGTTGATTGTTCTTCAGCTCGATCAGGCGCTGCAGCTTGTCCAGCTGACTTTGCAGATCGGCCATGCGGCTTTTCAGTTCCTCGTTGTCACGACGGGTCGTGTCGAGGTTTTCCTGGGTCACCGCCAGTTTGTTGCTCAGTGCCTTGGCATCACCGGCCGGCCCTTTGCCACGAGCCTTGCCGGACTCGGCAGACACCAGGCTCAAATTATCGCGGGCGGCCTGCGTGGCAGTCGCCTCACCGCGACCGCGGTTGGTGGCATCGAGCTGCTGCTGGCCCGCGCCCGGCTTGGCCACATAGCGACGGCCCTGACGCCAGGCGGTGTTCTGCGCAGCCACTTCGGCAATCGCCTTGGGCTGCGGCACGCTGGTGCTTTGCGCCTGATCAGGCAGACGCAGGACCTGGCCAGTCTTCAACCGGTTGATGTTGCCATCGATGAAGGCATCCGGGTTCAGCGCCTGGATGGCCAGCATGGTTTGCTGAATCGATCCACCATTGCGCGCCTTGGCGGCGATTTCCCACAGGGTATCGCGCGGCGTGGTGGTGTACTGGGCGGGCTTGGTCGCCCCGGTCACCGGCGTGGTGCCGGTTTGCGGTGCCGGTTGCGCAGCCGCTTCAGCGGTTTGCGGGGAGAATTTGGACGGATCGAGCAGCACGCTGTAATCGCGCAACAGTCGACCGTTGGGCCACATCACCTGAACCAGGAACTTCACCATCGGTTCGGAAAGCGGCTTGCTGGATGTCACACGCAGGATGCTTTTGCCACTGGGGTTGAGCACCGGGGTGAAGGTCAGGTCGTTGAGAAACGCCTGGCGGTCGACACCGGCCTTGGCGAAGTCTTCAGGCGAGGCCAGGCTCGGCACCACTTCGGCAGCAGTGAGTTCCTTGACGTCGAGCAACTCGATTTCCGCCACCAGCGGCTGGTTCAGCGTCGATTTCAGGGTCAGCTCCCCGAGCCCGAGGGCATGCGCCATACCGGAGGACAGCGCCGAGGCGGCCGCTATTGCTAACACCAGTTTGCGAACTTGAACCATAGCTCATCCTTAGTTTGAACATTCCTCGGCCAGCGAGAAGATGGTGATGCCGCTGCCGTAAGGCATTGCGCGCGGCGGCGAAGGGTCGTCGCGCGCGATCGTTTCGTGCATGCCCCGGAAAGCCCCGCAAGGTGGCTTGCCTTCAGCATTCCGGGCAAGCATAGCGCCCGCACGGAACATTCGAAAAATTGTCGCCAAGTATCTTTTACAGCAGGTCTTTTATCAACAATTCGGCCAGCTGCACAGCATTGAGCGCCGCGCCCTTGCGTACGTTATCTGACGTCAGCCACAGGTTTAGTTCCGACAGGTCGTCGATACCGTGACGCACCCGACCAACGTAGACCACATCCTGCCCTACCGCGTCGCCGACCGGCGTCGGGTAATCGCCCGCTTCGACCAGTTCGATGCCCGGGGCATCTTCGAGCGCCGCGTTGACTTTGCTCAGGTCGATCTCGCTTGCCGATTGCAAAGTCACGCTAAAGCTATCGCCAAAAAACACCGGGGCTTGAATGCAAGTGACAGAAATCTTTAAAGAAGGCAGCGCCATGACCTGTCGCAGCTCTCGCACCAGGCGTTTTTCCAGCAGGGTATGACCTTGCTCGTCGGGCTTTCCGACCTGAGCCAACAGGTTGAAGGCCATTTGCCGATCGAAGAACGTCGGCTCCAGCGGGCGCACATTGAGCAGCTCGGCGGTTTGCCGCGCCAGCTCGGTCACCGCTTCACGCCCCTGGGCAGACACCGCCAGGCTGGCAGTCAGGCTGATGCGCTGTAAATCGAGCAAGCCCAGCAACGGTGCGAGCACCACCGCCAGGGTGGTGGCCGATGGGCTGGGACTGCTGATCAGGAATGGTTTTTTCAGCCCGGCCAGCACCTGCGCGTTGGCTTCCGGCACCACTTGCGGCGCCTGATCGGCTGGCAAGGCGCCAGACAGGTCGATCACCGAGCAACCGGCGGCCGTGGCCCGCGAGGCGAAACTCAAGGTCACGGCAGGGCCTGCGGCGAAGAACACCAGCTGAACCTTGCTGAAATCGAACTCATCGACTTCACGCACCCGGACGTTCTTGCCTCGAAACGGCACCGAATGCCCGGCGGATTCGCTGCTGGCCAGCAGGTGCAGGTCGCCGACCGGAAAATCGCGTTCTTCGAGAATCTGCACGAGTGTTTCGCCGACAGTACCGGTGGCGCCGATCACGGCAATATCGAAGGACTGGCTCATGGTTCTACCTCTGGCGAAACGGGGGGAGCGGCACTTTACCGGGTGGCCGGTAAGCAAGCAATTGCGCGGGGATTTGTGGTGCCTGTACTGGCCTCTTCGCGAGCAAGCCCGCTCCCACAGATGTGTCGAAATTTCGTGTACACCACAGAAAACTGTGGGAGCGGGCTTGCTCGCGAAGAGGCCGGCACAGACACCCCAAACACATCAGGCTGCCAGGAATAAAAAAACCCGCACCTCTTTCAAGGCGCGGGTTCTTTCATGGCTTCAAGCGATCAACGCTCGAGCAGGATCCGCAGCATGCGACGCAGCGGTTCGGCCGCGCCCCACAGCAGTTGGTCGCCGACAGTGAACGCGCCGACGAACTGCGAACCCATGTTCAGCTTGCGCAGACGGCCGACCGGGATGTTCAGGGTGCCGGTGACCTTGTTCGGGCTCAGCTCCTGGATGCTGACATCACGGTTGTTCGGCACCAGCTTGACCCAAGGGTTGTGCTGGCTGATCAGCCCTTCGATATCGGCGATCGGCACGTCTTTGTTCAGCTTGATGGTCAGCGCCTGGCTGTGGCAGCGCATGGCGCCGATGCGCACGCAGATGCCGTCCACCGGAATCGGGCTCTTGAAGCGACCGAGGATCTTGTTGGTCTCGGCCTGGGCCTTCCACTCCTCACGGCTCTGACCGTTCGGCAGTTCCTTGTCGATCCAAGGGATCAGGCTGCCGGCCAGGGGTACGCCGAAGTTTTCGGTCGGGTAGGCGTCGCTGCGCATGGCTTCGGCCACACGACGGTCGATGTCGAGGATCGCGCTGGCCGGATCGGCCAGTTGATCGGCGACAGCGGCGTGGGTCGCGCCCATCTGCTTGATCAGCTCACGCATGTTCTGCGCGCCGGCGCCGGAAGCCGCCTGATAGGTCATGGCGCTCATCCACTCCACCAGACCGGCCTCGAACAGACCGCCCAGGCCCATCAGCATCAGGCTGACGGTGCAGTTGCCACCGATGTAGTTCTTGGTGCCTGCATCCAGTTGCTGGTCGATGACCTTGCGGTTCACCGGGTCCAGCACGATCACCGCGTCATCCTGCATGCGCAGGCTGGAAGCGGCGTCGATCCAGTAACCCTGCCAGCCGGCTTCGCGCAGCTTGGGGAAGACTTCGCTGGTGTAGTCGCCACCCTGGCAGGTCAGAATCACGTCGAGGGTTTTCAGCTCTTCAATGCTGTAAGCGTCCTTGAGCGGAGCAATGTCCTTGCCCACGGACGGGCCTTGGCCACCGACATTGGAAGTGGTGAAAAACACCGGCTCGATAAGATCGAAATCCTGCTCTTCCAGCATCCGCTGCATGAGCACGGAACCGACCATACCGCGCCAACCGATCAGACCTACACGTTTCATCGCAACTACACCTTCTTGAAAAGTGGGCCGCTGCTTTCGGGGATGAAAATGGCAGCGGGCCCGAGAGATTACAGATTCCGCAGCGCGGCGACTACTGCGTCACCCATTTGCTGCGTACCGACTTTGGTGCAACCGGACGAATAGATGTCGCCGGTGCGCAAGCCCTGATCCAGCACCAGGCTGACGGCTTTTTCGATGGCGTCGGCCGCAACCTGCTGGTTGAAGCTGTAACGCAGCATCATCGACACCGACAGGATGGTCGCCAACGGGTTGGCGATGCCTTGGCCGGCAATGTCTGGCGCCGAACCGTGGCAAGGCTCGTACATGCCCTTGTTGTGGGTGTCCAGGGACGCCGACGGCAGCATGCCGATGGAACCGGTGAGCATCGAGGCCTGGTCGGACAGGATGTCGCCGAACATGTTGTCGGTGACGATCACGTCGAATTGCTTCGGCGCACGCACCAATTGCATGGCGGCGTTGTCGACGTACATGTGGCTCAGTTCGACCTGCGGGTAGTCCTTGGCCACTTCCTCGACGATTTCACGCCACAACTGGCTGGAAGCCAGCACGTTGGCCTTGTCCACCGAACACAGCTTCTTGTTGCGCACCATGGCCATGTCGAAACCGACACGGGCGATGCGACGGATTTCGCTTTCGCTGTACGGCAGGGTGTCGTAGGACTGACGCTCGCCGTTTTCCAGGGTACGGGTCCCGCGCGGTGCGCCGAAGTAGATACCGCCGGTCAGCTCGCGAACGATCAGGATGTCCAGGCCCGAAACGATTTCCGGCTTCAGGCTGGAAGCCTCGGCCAGTTGCGGATAAAGGATTGCCGGACGCAGGTTGCCGAACAGGCCCAGTTGTGCACGGATTTTCAGCAGGCCGCGTTCAGGGCGGATGTCACGCTCGATGGTGTCCCATTTCGGGCCGCCAACGGCGCCCAACAGCACCGCATCGGCAGCGCGGGCACGTTCCAGGGTTTCATCGGCCAGTGGCACGCCGTGCTTGTCGATGGCGGCACCACCGATCACATCATGGCTGAGCTCGAAGCCCAGGGCGAACTTGTCATTGGCCAGTTCCAGCACCTTGACCGCTTCGGCCATGATTTCCGGGCCAATACCGTCGCCTGGAAGAATCAGAATCTGCTTGCTCATGCTTTCCTCATGTCATCAGTCGGCGCGCCCATGGCGCGCCCGGAAAATGCTTATCGTTCGGCCATCAGTACGATTACATCGGTACTGAACGAACCATCGGCCTCAATCTGAAAATATTCGCCTACTTCATTGCCCATCGACTGCTGCAACTCACGGATCGCCGCGCGCATGACTTGCGGTGTGCGCATGCGCTCGACCCAGGAATTGTATTCCAGACGCAGGCGCTGACGGGCGGTGCTGCGGGTGTGCAACCCCGCTTCGCTGACCTGACGCAACCACTCGCCGGCGGAATAATCGCGCACATGGCTGGTGTCGCGCAGCACTTCGACGCTTTGCAGGTAAGTGTCGAACAACGGACTGCCCGGTGACAACACGTCAATGAAGGCTGCCACGCCGCCAGGCTTCAACACCCGACGCACCTCCCGCAGGGCCAGCCCCAGATCGCTCCAGTGATGCGCCGAATAGCGGCTGAACACGAAGTCGAACTCGCCATCGGCAAAGGGCAGGCGTTCGGCCGCGCCATTGATCGTGGACACGTTGCTCAAGCCGCGATCCGCCGCGGCAGCGGCGACTACATCCAGCATCTGCTGCGACAGGTCATAGGCCACCACTTCCTTCACCAGCGACGCCACCTGAAAGCTCACATGACCGGCGCCGCAGCCCAGGTCCAGGACCCGGGCATCGCCCCGCCCCGCCACTTCGGCCTGTAGCAGAGCGAATTCGGTGCCTTGAGCGTGAACGGCGCTGCTCAGATAGGCCGCAGCCTGTTCACCGAATTGTTTCTGGACTACCTGGCTGTGCTGGGCGGTGCGGGTCATGGGGACTTCCTTTTGGGAGTGAGTCTTGCGGTGTCTGGCCGGGCCTCATCGCGAGCAAGCTCGGCGCCTACAGAGATGCGTGGCGCTCACGGTTCCTTGTAGGAGCCGAGCTTGCTCGCGATGGGCCCAACCCTGTCTACCTAAAATTCAGATCAATCACGCGTCACGAAACAACCAGGGCTGACTGGCCCGGTGCTTGCTCTCGAACGCCGCAATCGCATCGCCGTCCTGCAAGGTCAGGCCAATATCGTCCAGGCCATTGAGCAGGCAGTGCTTGCGGAACGCATCGATCTCGAAGCTCAGGACTTTGCCATCCGGACGGGTCACGGTCTGGGCTTGCAGATCGATCTGCAATTGATAGCCCGGATCGGCCTCGACCTGCTTGAACAGCTCATCGACTTCTTCGTCGCTCAGGATGATCGGCAGCAAACCGTTCTTAAAGCTGTTGTTGAAGAAGATGTCGGCATAGCTTGGCGCGATGATGCTGCGGAAACCGTACTCTTCCAGGGCCCACGGCGCGTGCTCACGGCTGGAGCCGCAACCGAAGTTCTCCCGGGCCAGCAGCACGCTGGCGCCTTGATAACGCTCGGCGTTGAGGACGAAGTCCTTGTTCAACGGACGCTTGGAGTTGTCCTGGTAGGGCTGCCCCACATCCAGATAACGCCATTCGTCGAACAGGTTAGGGCCGAAACCGGTGCGCTTGATCGACTTCAAAAACTGCTTCGGGATGATCTGGTCGGTGTCGACGTTGGCACGATCCAGAGGCGCGACAAGTCCAGTGTGCTGGGTAAAAGCTTTCATGCTGCGCTCCTATCAGATCAATTCACGGACGTCGACGAAACGACCGTTTACCGCGGCGGCGGCGGCCATGGCCGGGCTGACCAGGTGAGTACGACCACCGGCACCCTGACGGCCTTCGAAGTTACGGTTGGAGGTCGAGGCGCAATGCTCGCCGGACTCCAAACGGTCCGGGTTCATCGCCAGGCACATCGAGCAACCTGGCTCACGCCATTCGAAACCGGCTTCGAGGAAAATCTTGTCCAGGCCTTCCGACTCGGCTTGCGCCTTCACCAGACCCGAACCCGGCACCACGATGGCCTGCTTGATGGTCGAGGCCACTTTGCGGCCCTTGGCGATGACGGCAGCGGCACGCAGGTCTTCGATCCGCGAGTTGGTGCAGGAACCGATGAATACGCGATCGAGTTGTATGTCGGTGATCGCCTGATTGGCGGTCAAACCCATGTACTTCAAGGCGCGTTCGATGGAGCCGCGCTTGACCAGGTCCATTTCCTTCGCAGGATCCGGAACGTTTTGGTCAACGGCCAGGACCATTTCCGGCGAGGTGCCCCAGCTCACTTGTGGCTTGATCTGGGTCGCATCGAGCTCGACCACGGTGTCGAACGTCGCGTCGGCGTCGGACACCAGGTCTTTCCAGGCTTCGACGGCCAAGTCCCACTCCGCGCCTTTCGGGGCGAATGGGCGACCTTTTACATAGGCCACGGTTTTTTCGTCAGCCGCCACCAGCCCCACGCGAGCGCCGGCCTCGATGGACATGTTGCAGATGGTCATCCGGCCTTCGACGGACAGATCGCGGATCGCGCTGCCGGCAAACTCGATGGCATGGCCGTTACCGCCGGCGGTGCCGATCTTGCCGATCACGGCCAGGACGATGTCCTTGGCGGTCACGCCGAACGGCGGCTTGCCTTCCACGCGCACCAGCATGTTCTTCATTTTCTTGGCGACCAGGCACTGGGTGGCGAGCACATGCTCGACCTCGGAAGTGCCGATACCGTGGGCCAACGCACCGAAGGCGCCGTGGGTCGAGGTGTGGGAGTCGCCGCACACCACGGTCATGCCCGGCAAGGTCGCGCCCTGCTCCGGACCAATCACGTGAACGATGCCCTGGCGGACGTCGTTCATCTTGAATTCGACGATGCCGTATTCATCACAGTTGTCATCGAGGGTCTGGACCTGCAAACGCGAGACCTGGTCGGCAATGGCTTCGATGCCGCCCTTGCGTTCAGGGGTGGTCGGTACGTTGTGGTCCGGGGTCGCGATGTTGGCATCGATGCGCCATGGCTTGCGCCCGGCCAGACGCAGGCCTTCGAAGGCTTGCGGCGAAGTCACTTCGTGGATGATGTGACGATCGATGTAGATCAGCGCAGAGCCATCGTCGCGCTGTTTAACCAAGTGCGAATCCCAGAGCTTGTCGTAGAGCGTTTTGCCGGCCATCAGACGGTTCCTCATCAGCTTGTTTCTATGCCCCGGGCTTTGACGATTTCAATAACCCTTTGGCTTGTGAGGCTGATCCTATGGGGTTACATTAAATAACTCAAATTCATATTTTTTATGCTTTGGATAACCAACTGGAATGCGTCCATGGACCTGGCCAACCTCAATGCCTTTATTGCCATCGCCGAGACCGGCAGCTTCTCCGGCGCGGGCGAACGGCTGCACCTGACACAGCCGGCGATCAGCAAACGCATCGCCGGCCTGGAGCAGCAACTGAAGGTGCGGCTGTTCGATCGCCTGGGCCGAGAAGTCGGCCTGACCGAGGCTGGCCGCGCCCTGCTGCCCCGCGCTTACCAGATCCTCAATGTCCTTGATGATACGCGCCGTGCGCTGACCAACCTCACGGGGGAAGTGACCGGCCGTCTGACCCTGGCCACCAGTCACCACATCGGCCTGCACCGCTTGCCACCTTTATTAAGGGAGTACACCCGGCGCTACCCTGAGGTGGCGCTGGATATTCAGTTTCTGGATTCGGAAGTGGCCTACGAGGAAATCCTCCACGGCCGCGCGGAACTGGCGGTCATCACCCTGGCGCCGGAGCCCCACGCACTGGTCAAGGCAACGCCGGTGTGGGACGACCCGCTGGACTTCGTGGTCGCCCCGGAGCATTCGCTGCTCAACAACGGCAGGATCAGCCTGGCGGACATCGCCCAACACCCGGCCGTGTTTCCCGGGGGTAACACCTTCACCCACCACATCGTCCAGCGCCTGTTCGAGGCCCAGGGGCTGACACCGAACATCGCCATGAGCACCAATTACCTGGAAACCATCAAGATGATGGTGTCGATCGGCCTGGCCTGGAGCGTTTTGCCGCGCACCATGCTCGACGATCAGGTGGCACGCATACCTTTGCCGGGCATACAGCTCTCGCGCCAGCTAGGCTATATCCTGCACACGGAACGGACGCTGTCGAACGCCGCGCGGGCCTTCATGGCCTTGCTGGATGCTCAAATCGATCTGCCAGGGACTCAAGGCTAACTTGTGCTACTCCTATAGAGCCGAGAAATCCTGCGCCAAACGCTTAACTCAGTCCAAGGCTTGCCAATGCCGAAATCTGTTGACCGTATTCCGCCGATGCCGCGAATCCAGGCACTTGACCCCAAACGCTCCGAGCAAAGCTGGGAAAGTGCCCCGCAACTGCTGGCCGCCCTCAATGGCGCACGCCTGGGTGCCTGGTATTGGGATATCGAGCGCGGGCAGATCAGTTGGTCGCGGGGTACCCAGGCGCTGTTTGGCTTCGATCCGCGACAACCGCTGCCGGAGGATCTGGAATACCTCGACTTGCTGCCCCCCGAAGACCGGGCGAAAACCGTTCGGGCCTTCCATGCAGTGATCGCCGGCGCGCCGCTGGAGCAAGCGATGCACCACCGCATCCGCTGGCCCGACGGCAGCCTGCACTGGCTGGAAATCAACGGCAGCCTGCTGCCGGACAAACACGGTCGGCCGCGGATGATCGGCGTGATTCGCGAAATCACCCACCAGCGTCAGCGCGAACAGGCGTTGAGCAGTTCCGAGAAGCGCTTCGCCACGTTGTTCCACCTGTGCCCGAACATGGTGCTGCTGACCCGCCAGGAAGATGGCCTGATCACCGAGGCCAACCAGTACTTCGAAAGCCTGTTCGGCTGGCCGGTGCAGGACGCCATCGGCCGCACCACCGTGGAACTGGGGCTGTGGGTGCATCCCGAGCAGCGCCTGGCGCTGGTCAAGGCCACCCGGGACAAGGGCGAGTTGATCAGCATGGAGGTGCAGTTTCGCGCCAGCAACGGCCAGATTCACGACGGCATCCTCAGCGCGCAAAAGGTCGAACTCGAAGGCCAGCCTTATCTGCTGAGCACTTTCCTCGACACCACCGAGCGCAAGGCTGCCGAACATGCGCTCAAGGACAGCCAGGAACGCCTCGACCTGGCGCTGGATTCGGCGCAACTGGGCACCTGGGACTGGCACATCCCCAGCGGCATGCTCTACGGCTCGGCCCGCGCCGCGCAGTTGCACGGGCTGGAAGCCAAACCTTTCCATGAATCCTTCGAAGAGTTTTTCGAGGGTGTACCCGGCGAGGAACGCGACACCATGCGCGACGCCTACCGCAGCCTGCGCGAAGGCCCGGCCGGCAACTATCAATTGACCTACCGCGTGCAATTGCCCGACGGCACTTCCCGTTATCTGGAAAGCCGCGCTCGCCTGTATCGCGACGAAAACGGCCTGCCGCTGCGCATGGCCGGCACGCTGCTCGACATCACCGACCAGGTCGAACGCGAACAACGGCTGGTGGCGTCCGAAGAGAAATTCGCCACGCTGTTCCAGGTCAGCCCGGACCCGATCTGCGTGACGCACCAGGACACCGGGCAATTCATCGAGATCAACTCCAGTTTCACTCAGACCTTCGGCTGGACCACCGACGATGTGATCGGCCGCAGCGCCGACGAAATCGGCCTGTGGGACGCCTCGGCAAAAAGTCTGCAACGCATCGAACAGGTGATCCGCGAACAGGCGCTCAACAATGTGGCAATCATTGTCCTGCACAAGGACGGGCAATTGCTGACCTGCGTGATTTCCAGCCGTCAGATCAGCGTCGGCGATCAGCCGTGCGTCGTCACTACCCTGCGCGACATCACTCAGCAGCAACGCTCGGAAGCCGCACTCAAGGCCAGCGAGGAGAAGTTCGCCAAGGCGTTCCACTCCAGCCCCGACGCCATCACCATCACCGAGCGCGACACCGGGCGCTATCTGGAGGTCAACGATGGCTTCTGCCGCCTCACCGGCTATCGCGCCGACGAAGTGGTGGGCCGCACGGTGTATCAGGTGGGGATCTGGGCCGAGGAGAAACAACGCTCGGCATTGCTGGCCGAACTGCAGATCAAGGGCCGGGTGCACCATCAGGAAATGCTCGGGCGCAACAAGCGCGGCGAGTTGCTGACGGTCGAAGTCTCGGTGGAGCCGATCACCCTCAATGAAACCGCGTGCCTGCTGCTGACCGCTCGCGATGTCAGCCTGTTGAAAAACGCCGAGGCGCAAATCCGCCACCTGGCCTATCACGACCCACTGACCAACCTGCCTAACCGCGCCCTGCTGATGGATCGCCTGAGCCAGCAGATCGCCCTGCTCAAGCGCCATAACCTGCGCGGTGCGCTGATGTTCCTCGACCTGGACCACTTCAAGCACATCAACGATTCGCTGGGCCATCCGGTGGGCGACACCGTGCTGAAAATCATCACCGCACGCCTGGAAGCCAGCGTGCGCATGGAAGACACCGTCGCGCGCCTGGGCGGTGATGAATTCGTGGTGCTGCTCAGCGGCCTCGAAGGTTCGCGCAACGACGTCAGCATTCAGGTGCGAGAGCTGGCCGATACCCTGCGCGAGCTGCTGTCCGAGCCGATGTTCCTCGACGGCCAGCGCCTGCAAGTCACGCCGAGCATCGGCATCGCGCTGATCCCCGACCATGGCTCCACGCCCACCGACCTGCTCAAACGCGCCGACATCGCGCTGTATCGGGCCAAGGATTCGGGGCGCAACACCGCGCAGATGTACCACAACACCATGCAGAAGGCGGCGAGCGAGCGGCTGCGCATGGAGACCGACCTGCGCCTGGCACTGTCCCGGGGCGAGTTTCGCGTGCATTACCAGCCGCAACTCGATGCCCGCAATAACCGCATCGTCGGCGCCGAGGCACTGGTGCGCTGGAATCACCCGGAACTGGGTGCGCAATCGCCTAATGAGTTCATCAAGGTGCTGGAGGACAGCGGCTTGATCCTGGAGGTCGGCACCTGGATTCTCGACGAAGCCTGCCAGGCCTGCCGACAGCTGATCGTCAACGGCCTGATCGACCCACTGGATTTCAGCTTGTGCGTGAACATCAGCCCGCGCCAGTTCCGCCAGACCGATTTCGTCGAGCGTGTCGAGGAAAGCCTGGCGCGCCATGGCCTGCCCTGCTCGCTGCTGAAACTGGAAATCACCGAAGGCATCGTGATCCAGAACCTGGAGGACACCATCAGCAAAATGCGCCGGCTGAAAAAACTCGGCGTGAGCTTCGCCATGGACGACTTCGGCACCGGTTACTCGTCGCTGACCTACCTTAAACGCCTGCCGGTCGACACGCTGAAAATCGACCAGTCGTTCATTCGCGACGCCACCACCGACCCCAACGATGCCGAGATCATCCGCGCCATCGTCGCCATGGCCCGCAGTCTGGAATTGAAGGTGATTGCCGAAGGCGTGGAGACGCCGGAACAGCTGGAGTTTCTGCAGGGGCTGGGTTGTCACTTCTATCAGGGGTACCTGCACAGCCAGCCGTTGCCGGTGGAGGAGTTTCAACAGCTCCTGAGGTAGGGCCCCTACCGCTCCCTGCGCACGTTCATACCTATGTATGAATCGCTTAAACCCATACATGACGCCACTGTCCCTGTGTACAAGTGACGCGATCCCGGCCGCGCCGTAAATTGGATCCCACGCAATCGGACGACGGCGTGACCGGCCGTCACGATGATGGATGATCGCAGGCAGGCGATCATTCTCCCGCGCAACACCCGGCCTCTCTTCCCGATCACTTGGCCGGTTTTTTGCGCCCGCATACTCGTTATGCGGGCGCTTTTTTTTGAAATTGAGGTGATCCATGGGTGAATACCGCAAATTATGGTGGTCGCTGATTGGCGTCCTCGGCGTGACCTTCTGTCTGCTCGGCTGGTTCGGCCACGAGATTTACCGACAGGCGCCACCGATCCCCGAACGGGTGAAAAACGCCGACGGTGAGACGCTGTTCCGTGACACCGACATTCTCGACGGCCAAACGGCCTGGCAGAGCATCGGCGGCATGCAACTGGGCTCGATCTGGGGCCACGGCGCCTATCAGGCACCGGACTGGACCGCCGACTGGCTGCACCGCGAACTGCTCGCCTGGCTGGAACTGGCAGCCCAGCAGCAATACGCCAAGGCCTACCAGGACCTCGATGACGATCAACAGGCCGCGCTGCGCCATCAACTCAAACGCGAGTATCGCGGCAATCGCCTGATGGATGGCACCCTGGTGCTCAGCGAACGCCGGGCCCAGGCCATCGCGCAAACGGCCACCTACTACCACGCACTGTTCGGCAACGACCCTTCGCTGCATAACAGCCGCGAACACTTCGCGATGAAAGAAAACACCCTGCCGGACGCCGCCCGGCGCGAGCAGTTGACGCAGTTTTTCTTCTGGACTGCCTGGGCTGCCGCCACCGAACGGGATGGTCAGAGCGCGACCTTTACCAACAACTGGCCCCATGAGCCGTTGATCGACAATCGCCCGACCGCCGAGAACATGGTCTGGTCGATCGTCAGCATCGTCGTGTTGCTGGCGGGGATCGGTTTTCTAGTGTGGGGCTGGGCCTTCCTGCGCAACCACGAAGAAGGCGAGGCAAAGGTTCCGGCCCAGGACCCGCTGAGCCTGATCAAACTCACGCCCTCGCAAAAAGCCCTGGGCAAATACCTGCTGCTGGTGGGTGCGCTGTTCGGCTTTCAGGTGCTGATGGGCGGCCTGACCGCTCACTACACAGTCGAAGGGCAGGATTTTTATGGGCTGCCGCTTTCGAAATGGTTCCCCTATTCGCTGACCCGCACCTGGCACCTGCAAAGTGCGATGTTCTGGATCGCCACCGGTTTTCTGGCAGCCGGGCTGTTTCTGGCGCCGTTCATCAATGGCGGCAAAGATCCGAAATGGCAGAAGCTGGGGGTTGACGTACTGTTCTGGGCGCTGGTGCTGGTGGTGGTCGGCTCCTACGCCGGCAACTTCCTCGCCATCGCCCAATTGATGCCGCAGCAGTGGAGTTTCTGGCTCGGTCACCAGGGTTATGAATATGTGGATCTGGGACGGCTGTGGCAGATCGCCAAATTCGCCGGGATCGTGTTCTGGCTGGTGTTGATGCTACGGGCGATGGTCCCTGCCCTGCGCCAGCCCGGGGATAAAAACCTGCTGGCGCTGCTGGCCGCCTCTGTGGTCGCCATCGGACTGTTCTACGGTGCCGGGCTGTTTTACGGCGAGCGGACCAATCTATCGGTCATGGAGTACTGGCGCTGGTGGGTGGTGCACTTGTGGGTCGAAGGCTTCTTCGAAGTGTTCGCCACCACCGCCTTGGCGTTCATCTTTACCAGCATGGGCCTGGTGTCCAAGCGCCTGGCCACCACCGCTACCCTCGGCTCCGCCTCTTTGTTCATGCTCGGCGGCGTACCGGGCACCTTCCATCACATCTATTTTGCCGGCACCACCACGCCGGTGATGGCGGTGGGTGCAACCTTCAGTGCACTGGAAGTGGTGCCGCTGATTCTGCTGGGCTACGAAGCCTGGGAAAACTGGCGCCTCAAGGAACGTGCGCCGTGGATGGCGCGGATTCGCTGGCCGTTGCAGTTCTTCATCGCCACGGCGTTCTGGAACATGCTCGGCGCCGGGGTGTTCGGCTTCCTGATCAATCCACCGATCGCGCTGTATTACATCCAGGGCCTGAACACGACGCCGCTGCATGCGCACGCCGCGCTGTTCGGGGTCTACGGTTCCCTCGCACTGGGCTTCAGCCTGCTGATCCTGCGCTACCTGCGGCCGAACCTGCAGTTCAACGATCGCCTGATGAGCACCGGTTTCTGGTGGCTCAACGGCGGCCTGATGCTAATGATCGTCACCAGCCTGTTGCCGATCGGCATCCTGCAGTTCTACGCCAGCGCCAGCCAGGGCTTGTGGTACGCCCGCAGCGAAGCATTCATGCAGCAGGACCTGCTGCAAACCCTGCGCTGGGTTCGCACGTTCGGCGACATTGTGTTCCTGGTGGGGGCGTTTGCGGTGATCTGGCAGATTGCGGGGGGTTTGCTGTTTTCGTCTCGGCATCCACGTGCCATCAATTCCACGGAGTTCACCGGACAGCGTTGAAGCTGGCCTTTGAACGCTTGCAGACGCCCGGTGCATTGCATCGGGCGTTTTGCATTTCAAGGTCAAGCGACCTGTTGACGGGCAGATCCGGTTGCGGATGCGTCCTACGACAAATCAGGACGCGTCTGATCCGAGCTAACAGAGGGATGGCATCTACACTGGAAAAACTCTAACCGGCCGAGATCCGATCGAAGTGCCCAGCATCTACCAGATCAAACCTGCGTTTCAAAACCTCCTGCGACCTTTGGTTCGACGATTGTTCAATGACGGCACCACGGCCAACCAGATCACCCTGATAGCCGGTATCGGCTCGGTGCTGGTGGGCGTGCTGATCGCTGCCTTCGTGCATCACCCCTGGGTGTTCGCCCTGGTGCCGGCCTGGATGATCGCGCGCATGGCCCTCAATGCCATCGACGGCATGCTGGCCAGGGAATTCAACCAGCAGTCGCGCCTGGGTGCCTACCTCAACGAACTCTGTGACATCGTCGCCGACTGCGCCCTGATTCTTCCTTTTGCCCTGCTTCCCGACGTCAGCCTGTGGCTGGTGCTGCTGGTGACCCTGCTCGCCCTGTTCAGCGAGTACGCCGGTGTACTCGGACCGATGATCGGCGCTTCACGGCGCTACGACGGGCCCATGGGTAAAAGTGATCGGGCCTTCGTACTGGGCTGCGTTGCCACTGCGATCGCCCTTGGCTGGACAGGTGCTGCGTGGATAAACGTCGTGTTTGCAGTTCTTGCAGCGCTGTTGATCGGCACGCTGATAAACCGGGTCCGTCAGGGCCTCAGGGAAGCTCGACAAGACAGCCCTTCAACATAAGGAAGTGACGATGCGAGAAGCACGACATCAGACATTCACCACCCACGACGGTGTGGAACTGTTCTACCGATACTGGCCAGCCAGCCCTGCCCGGAACGAACCGCGCAAGGGCATCCTGCTGTTTCACCGTGGCCATGAGCATTCGCAACGCATCGCCCATGTGGTGGACGAACTGAATCTGCCTGACATGGATTTCTTTGCCTGGGACGCCCGTGGCCATGGCCTCTCTCCCGGCGCCCGGGGCGACAGCCCGGATTTCGCTACCAGCGTGCGTGACGTGCAAACCTTCTGCGAACACCTGGCCACGACCTACGGGATCGAGGAAGAAAATCTCGCGGTGATCGCCCAGAGTGTCGGCGCCGTGATCGTGGCCACCTGGGCCCACGATTACGCCCCGCGCATCCGCGCACTGGTATTGGCATCACCGGCATTCAAGGTAAAGCTCTACGTGCCTTTCGCACGCCAGGGGCTGGCGCTGATGCGCACATTTCGAGGCAACTTTTTCGTTAACAGTTACGTAAAAGCGCGCTTCCTCAGCCATGACCCTGAGCGTGTTGCCAGCTATGACAACGACCCGCTGATCACCAAGGCCATTTCGGTGAATGTCTTGGTTGGTCTTTACGAGGCCGCCGAACGGGTCGTGGCGGACGCCCAGGCCATCCAGATCCCCACCCAGCTGCTGATCTCCGGTGCGGATTTCGTTGTGCATCGCAAACCCCAGGAACAGTTTTTCGAACGCCTGGGCACCTTGCAAAAGGAAAAACACATCCTCCCCGGATTTTTCCACGACACCCTCGGCGAAAGGGATCGCGGCCCCGCCATCGCCAGCGCACGGCGCTTCATCCTCGAGAACTTTGAACGGGCGCCTGACCGGCCCTCCCTGCTGGCCGCCGATCGCCTGGGCCTGACCTGTGCCGAATCCGAGCGACTGGCAACGCCGCTGCCGCGCAACTCGCTGCGTGATCTGTACTGGCGCATCACCCGCGCCAGCCTGCGCCTGGGCAGCCGGCTGTCGTCGGGCATCAAGTTGGGGTTCGATACCGGCTTCGATTCCGGAAGCACACTGGACTATGTCTACCGCAATCGGCCCACCGGCACGTCGGGTATCGGTCGCATGATCGATCGCAATTACCTGAACTCCATCGGCTGGCGGGGTATCCGCCAACGCAAGGTGCACGTCGAGCAATTACTGCGCATGGCCATGGCCCGACTGCGTGACCAAGGCCGCGAAGTGCGCATCGTCGATATTGCCGCCGGTCATGGGCGCTACATTCTCGAAGCCTTGCAGGGCGTCGATCCGCTGCCCGAGTCGATATTGCTGCGCGACTATAGCGACATCAACGTGCGTGACGGCAATGCCCTGATCCGGGAAAAACAGTTGGAAGGGATCGCCCGATTCGTCAAGGGCGACGCCTTTGATCGCGCCGATCTGGCAGCCCTGCAACCCAGGCCGACACTGGCGGTGGTGTCCGGCCTGTACGAACTGTTCGCCGACAACCAAATGGTCAGTCGTTCTCTTGCCGGGCTGGCCGACGCCGTCGAGCCTGGCGGCTATCTGGTGTACACCGGCCAACCCTGGCACCCGCAACTGGAACTGATCGCCCGCGCCTTGACCAGCCACCGCGAAGGCCAGGCGTGGGTCATGCGTCGACGCACCCAGGTGGAAATGGATCAACTGGTGGAGGCTGCGGGGTTTCGCAAGGTCGGCATGCGCGTCGATCGATGGGGCATTTTCAGCGTGTCCGTCGCGCAACGGGTGTCGTGATGCTGCGTGACGCAACCACGCTACGCGAGCCGGGCCTGCTCAAGCCTGCGGTGCTCTGGCTATTGCTCCTGGCCCCTGTGTTCTTTGGAACCTATGGTTTTGCCACTTGGGTCACCACTCAACGCGACGACGTCGGCAGCCTGGTGTTCGACTGGGAAAGCCACATACCGTTCTGGGACTGGAGCATCGTGCCCTACTGGTCCATCGACCTGCTGTACGGCCTGTCACTGCTGCTCCCGGCCAGCCGCCTGGCCCTCAAACGCCACGCCTTGCGTCTGCTCACCGCTCAACTGGTCGCCGTCAGTTGTTTCCTGATCTGGCCGCTGCGCTTCACCTTCGCCCGACCTGAACTCGAGGGTATGTTCGGCTGGTTGTTCGATGTGCTTGCAGGTTTTGACAAACCGTTCAATCAGGCGCCTTCCCTGCACATCGCGTTGCTGGTGGTGTTGTGGAGTTGCTATCAGCGGTATCTGCACGGGCGCTGGCGTGTACTGGTGCATGCCTGGTTCACCCTGATCGGGGTCTCAGTGCTGACCACCTATCAGCACCATTTCATCGACCTGCCCACCGGCGCCCTGCTCGGCTGGCTGTGCGTCTGGCTGTGGCCACTGGAGGGTGCCGGCCCGCTGCACGATGCACGTCTGGCAACCCAGAGAAAACGCTGGCGCCTGGCGCTGTATTACCTGCTGGGTGCAGCGTTGTTCGCGGTCCCGGCGTTCGGCTTTTCGGGCGTCTGGCTGTGGTTACTCTGGCCCGCATTGGCCTTGTTGCTCGTGGCCTTCAATTACGCGGTGCTAGGCGCGGCGGGTTTTCAGAAACGCGCCGACGGACGCCTGTCCGCTGCCGCACGCTGGCTGTTCGCCCCCTACCTTACGGCCGCTTGGCTCAATTCACGCCTGTGGACTCGCAAGCACCCACAGCCCGATCAGGTGATTGATAACGTCTGGCTGGGGCGCTTACCGACCCGAAAGGCACTCGAGTACGGTCCCTTCACAGCGATGTTGGACCTGTGTGCCGAGCTGTCGATCGACCCGGGCGCGATTGCCTATCGCGCGCTGCCGGTCCTGGACCTGACGGCCCCCACGGGCCTGCAATGCCGGGAGGCGGCAAGCGCCATCGAAAGCCTGCGCCAACACGGCCCGCTGCTGGTCTGCTGCGCCCTGGGTTACTCGCGCAGCGCCACGGCGCTGGCCGCCTGGCTCGTGCACAGCGGGCGGGCCTCCAGTGTCGATGAAGCGATCCAGCTGATTCGACGCGCGCGGCCTGGGGTCGTACTGGGCCCACTTCAACGGCAGGCGCTGGAGCAGTCACTCATCCTGGAGCATCCCTGTGTCCATTGAAATGCAGTTGCACGTGACAGCCAGCCTGTTGCGGCGTGGCCGCTCGCTGGATCGATTGTCCACCGGGCTCGCCCTGCTCGGGGCCTTGCTTGGCCTGAGTCAGTACGTGATGGCAAACACGGGGGGCTGGAGCCTGGTCTGCGGCAGCACCCTGTTGGTTCTTGGCCTGTGGCAAAAATATTGGGCACTGCGGGTCGCCTTCGATGCCGATCTATTCCAGCACCTGGCCACTGGCGAGGATGACCTTGATGAACGAACACAATCCCTGGACAAGGCGCTGACGGCGCTGAATCTGCAGCCGGCGAACCGCGGGAGCCGCCCCTGGAGCGAGCGCATCACCGGCGCCCTCAACCTGCTGCGCCGCCAGGCCCTGCTGGTGGCAGCACAAACGCTGGTGGCGCTGGCATTCATCCTCGCCAGCCCCTGGCTGACCTTTGCCGGATAAGGAGACATCATGCTCGAACCCGTGGTTGCCACCGTCATTACCTCGGCTGCCCGCCTCCTGACCGGCGCCCGCAGCCTGTGGCTCGGTTGCGCACCGGAACCGGTGCAGCGCATCTATTTCGCCAACCACAGCAGTCATGGCGATTTCGTTCTGCTGTGGGCCTCGCTGCCCCCCACCCTGCGTACCATCACCCGACCTGTGGCCGGCTCGGACTACTGGCTCAAAAGCACGGTGCGCCGCTACATCATCAATCGGGTGTTCAACGGCGTACTGGTTGACCGAGAGCGCAAGGATGCTGCCGACAACCCCTTGCAGCCGATGCTCGATGCCCTGGAAAACGGCGACTCGCTGATCATCTTCCCCGAGGGTACGCGCAATCTGGAGGAAGGCTTGTTGCCGTTCAAAAGCGGGTTGTACCACCTGGCCAAACAATATCCCCAGGCGCAATTGATTCCGGTCTGGATCGCCAACCTCAACCGCGTCATGCCCAAGGGGCGAGTCCTGCCGCTGCCGCTGCTGTGCACCATCAGTTTCGGCGCTGCGTTGACCGTGGATCAGGACGAAAGCAAGGCGCAGTTTCTCGAACGCAGCCGCCACGCGCTGCTGAGCCTGGCCGGAGAGCATGCCTGACATGGATAGACAAACCCTGATGTTGTTCGGTGCGATTGGCGGGTTTCTGCTGCTGGCCTCGCTGATTGGCCTTGTTCTCAAGCGCCGCAGCCATGGCGCGCCCAACCCGGTGATCGACAACCTCAACGCGCGGATCAACGCCTGGTGGGTGATGGTGCTGGTGATCGGTGTCGCTTTCTGGCTCGGCACGACCGCGGTGATTGTGCTGTTCTACTTGGTGTCCTTCTACGCCCTGCGCGAATTCCTGACCCTCACACCGACCCGCCGCAGCGACTACCCGGCACTGGTCGCGGCCTTCTATCTGACGCTGCCGTTGCAGTATTTGCTGATTTACTACGACTGGTACGGACTGTTCTCGATCTTCATTCCGGTCTACGTGTTTTTACTCTTGCCGATTCTGGCGTCCCTTGGCGGTGACAGCACGCACTTCCTGGAGCGTGCCTCGAAAGTCCAGTGGGGCCTGATGATCGCGGTGTTCTGCGTGTCCCACGTGCCAGCCCTGCTGACTCTGGACATCCCGGACTATGAGGGGCGAAACCTGCTGCTGATCGCCTATCTGGTGATCGTGGTGCAGATGTCGGATGTGCTGCAGTACGTCTGCGGCAAACTGTTCGGCAAACGCAAGATTGCCCCGAACCTGTCACCGTCCAAGACCGTGGAAGGCTTCGTCGGGGGCATTGTGCTGGCCTCCCTGATCGGTTGTGCATTGTGGTGGATCACACCCTTCGCCCCCTGGCAGTCACTGCTCATCGCCTTGCTGATCAACCTGTTGGGATTCGCTGGCGGCATCGTGATGTCGGCCATCAAACGCGATCGTGGGGTCAAGGACTGGGGGCACATGATCGAAGGCCATGGCGGCATGCTCGACCGATTGGACTCGGTCTGTTTCGCGGCGCCGATCTTCTTTCACCTGGTTCGCTACGGCTGGACCTGAGTGCGGTGAAAACCCGCTGCAAAAAAAAGACCCCGATCACTCGGGGTCTTTTTTTCAGCCAGTGGCCTGACTCAATGTTGCAGAGCCGGCTTTTGCGCTCCGTTGATAGGGATGCGCTTGGCTTTGGCTTCTTCCGGAATCACCCGCAGCAGGTCGATGCTCAACAGACCGTTGCTCAGGCCCGCGGACTTGATTTCGATGTGGTCCGCCAGACGGAAGGACAGCTTGAAGGCACGCTGGGCGATGCCTTGATGCAGGAAGGTCACGCCTTCGCTGGCATCACGTTTGCCGCCACTGATGGTCAGCACGCCCTTCTCCACTTGCAGTTCCAGGTCTTCTTCCTGGAAACCGGCCGCCGCCACGACGATGCGGTATTGATCGTCACCGTGTTTTTCGACGTTGTAGGGTGGGTAGGTGCTGCCTGGTTCGTTGCGCAGGGCGGTTTCGAACAGGTCGTTGAAACGGTCGAAACCCACCGAGGAACGGAACAGAGGTGCCAGGGAAAATGCAGTAGTCATGATTCAAATCTCCTGAAAACAATCAGCAAGTTTTTTTGTCTCCACGACCCGAATTCGGCATCGCGTACCCCTTAGATAGGGACCGCTGATTGCATTTCAAGAGATTATTTCGAGATTTTTTTCAGGCGGCTTGCGCCACTTCCAGGCCGAGCAAACGCGAGACCTGATCCAGTTCCGTCTCACGCCGCAGCACGGTGAACAGCTCTACCGCTTCCGGATAATTGCGGGTCAGCATCGCCAGCCATTGCTTCAAACGACCCGGCGATTGACGGGGCGTCATCTGCGCCTTGGCTTGCAGCCAGAAGTCCTGGATCAGGGGCAGCAGCTCGGCCCAGGTCATCTCGACGACTTCTTCGCCGGCCCGTGCGGCGGCGATTTGCCGGGCCAGGTCCGGGCGCGACACCAGGCCGCGGCCGAGCATGATGTCTTCCACGCCGCTGATTTCGCGGCAGCGACGCCAGTCTTCGACGCTCCAGATATCGCCATTGGCGAACACCGGCACCTTGACCACGTCCTGCACCCGCGGGATCCACTCCCAATGGGCCGGCGGCTTGTAGCCGTCGGTCTTGGTCCGGGCATGAACCACGATATGCTCCGCGCCCCCTTCGGCCAGGGCCGTGGCGCAGACCAGTGAACCGTCGGGGCTGTCGAAGCCCAGGCGCATTTTGGCGGTGACCGGGATGTGCGCCGGCACCGCACGACGAACGTGTTCGACGATCTGGTTCAGCAGTTCGGGCTCTTTGAGTAATACCGCGCCACCACGGGACTTGTTCACTGTCTTGGCCGGGCAGCCGAAGTTGAGGTCGATCACTTGCGAACCCAACTCGCAGGCCAGCGCGGCGTTTTCCGCCAGGCACACCGGGTCCGATCCGAGCAGTTGCACGCGCAGCGGCACGCCGGAAGCGGTACGGGCACCGTTGAGCAATTCAGGACCGAATTTGTGGAAATACGCGGGCGTGAGCAGTTGATCGTTGATCCGGATGAACTCGGTCACGCACCAATCGATGCCGCCCACTCGGGTCAGCACGTCGCGCAGGATGTTGTCGACCAACCCCTCCATGGGCGCCAAAGCAATTTGCATGAAAAACACACTCGACGAAAAACGTGGGGCAGTTTACTGGATTATCGAGCGAAAGACTTGAGTGTGCCCTTGTGGCAAGGTCAGGCCGGCACTTGAATGGCCGGCCCGTAGCCCTCGATGAACTCGCTCGGCATACGCTTGGGCTTGCCCGTGGACAGTTCGATGCAGACGAACGTGGTTTGCGCACGCAACAGTGTCGAATTGTCGCTGGGGCGCTTGAGCTGGAAATGGCGGGTCATTTTCAGGCGCTGGTCCCAATCGACGATCCAGGTCGCCAACTGCAGTTCATCGCCTTCGTAGGCGGCTGCCAGGTAGTCGATCTCATGCCGTACGACTGCCATCGCCCGGTCCAGTCGGCGATACTCGACCAGATCCAGGCCCAGGCGCTGAGAATGACGCCATGCGCAGCGTTCGAGCCAGGTCACGTACACCGCATTGTTGGCGTGGCCCAGCCCGTCGATGTCTTCGGCGCCCACTTGCAGATCAATGATAAATGGCGTTGCCCGATCCCAGCCCATGCCCCACTCCCGGTCAGATGATGTCGACCGGGGCAGTGTAACGGATGCTCAGGCCGATTGGCGCGATTGCAGGCTGCGACCGGCCAGCAGTGATAACACGCCATCAATTACCCGAGGGTCGGCGAGTACCCGCTGATGACCGCCCTCCTCCAGGCGCAACAGGCGACTGTCGAACCAGGCCTCGTGGATCAATTGCGACTCTTTGACCGAGACGAAATTGTCGTCTTCGGCATGGACGATCAGGCCGGGCATGTCGAGCTGATAGTGGGCGACATCCAGCGTCGCGGCACGCATGCCGACGTCTCTCTCGACCTGACGGATAAAGGCTGATCTGGCCTTGGGAGGCAAACGCACGTAGCGGGCGAAACCTCGCAGTACGCCAAGGATGCGCGCGGGTGCGGCGATACTGACCAGCGTTTCGGTGCGCAGGCCCAGTTGCACGGCAAGCATGGCACTGGCGCCGCCCATGGAGTGACCGATGACCGCCTGCAATGGCGGCAATTCAGCGGCGGCTTCGAGCATGGCGCGGGCGAACAGCACGACATTCGCTTCGGTCCCCGGCGAACGCCCGTGTGCCGGGCCATCGAGGGCAACCACGGTGTAACCGGCATCGACCAGGGCGTTGATCAGACTGGCAAACTGTGTGGGCCGACCTTCCCAGCCGTGCATCAACAACACCGCCGGGCCGTTCCCCCAACGCAAGGCCGAGAGCCCGAAACGCAAGGTGATGCGCTCGGCTTTGGACAGCAGCGGCAATTCCCACTCACGCGGTTGGAAATTTCGCGGCGTCATGAACGCCAGCCGCATTTTGCTTGCGACCAGTTTCGGAGCAAACCAACCCAAGGTGCCATTAACGCCACGAACCCACTTCAACGTGCTCATCGCTCTCTCCTCAGGCTGCTGCCTTCAGGTCAACGCACCGCCGACTTGGCAGCGCGCAGCAATCGATCGGATAAATCACCGGGCCCCAGCGCGCGTGCCAGCGCCAGGCCGCCCACCATCAAGGCCATGTCGGCCAGGGCTTTGTCGGTGTCTTCAGGACTGGCCGCCAACTGCGCGACCATCAATTCCAGGTGCTCGTTCAGCGCAATCCGGAACGACTCGGGCAGACGTCCGAGCTCGCCAATCGAAGCCGGGATCGGGCACGCCGCCTCGCTGGAATCACGATGCTTGCGCGACAGATAGAACGCGGCGACCAGGGCGCGACGCTCTTCACCGGTCATCTCGGCATCCATGTCGGCAATCAGGTCACGACGGCGGCCCAACAACTGTTTGAACGCCTCCAGCATCATCGCGTCCTTGCTTTCGAAGTGGGCATAGAAGCCGCCGACGGTCAGGCCGGCCGCACCCATCACTTCGCCCACGCTCGGTTCGGCCGGGCCGCGCTGGATCAGCGCGGCGCTGGCGGCCTTGAGAATGCGTTCGCGGGTTTGAGCTTTTTTATCGTTCATCGTTGCCTCCGAATATTACGACTAGAATATTATTCTCATAATAATATTCTGCAAGTCGTGGATGTGACCGCTGGTCTGAAGAACAGTTTGAAAGAAATGGGGGGATTTGGCCAAACGGCAGACAAACAAAAGGGCCATTCAATAATTGAATGACCCTTATAAAATCCCGCAGAGCGGGTAATCGTGGCGTCCCCTAGGGGACTCGAACCCCTGTTACCGCCGTGAAAGGGCGGTGTCCTAGGCCACTAGACGAAGGGGACACAAACCTTCTGTACAACTGATCAGTGCTGAGTGCTGATCGATTCAAGGCCGGTGTGGCCAGACCTTGAACTGTAAATTGGTGGAGCTAAGCGGGATCGAACCGCTGACCTCCTGCATGCCATGCAGGCGCTCTCCCAGCTGAGCTATAGCCCCGGATTTTTCGCCTCTCGGCGGAGCGACATCTTGCAACATCGCTTCTGTAAAACTGGCGTCCCCTAGGGGACTCGAACCCCTGTTACCGCCGTGAAAGGGCGGTGTCCTAGGCCACTAGACGAAGGGGACGCAAACCCTTCTATACAACTGATCAACGCTTAGTGTTGATCGCTTCAAGGCCGGTGTGGCCAGACCTTGAAGTGTAAATTGGTGGAGCTAGACGGGATCGAACCGTCGACCTCTTGCATGCCATGCAAGCGCTCTCCCAGCTGAGCTATAGCCCCTCATCGTTGATGTCATCGCTGAGGACGGGGCGAATCTTAAGGGCGTATCGGAAGCCTGTCAAACTTATTTTCGAAAAATTTCAAAATTTTTTGTCGGCATAACAACCACTTACCGCCCTCCCCCGAAAATTCGGGGCCTTGAGGTCAACAGCGTCCCGCAGGAGCTGGCGAAGCCTGCGATCTTTTGTTCTTGCTCCATAAAGCCAAAGCCAAAAGATCGCAGTCCGCAGCAGCCCCTGCCGGGGCAATCAGGCAATGTTGCCCAACAGCTTTTCCCACTCTTTGTTTTCTTTCTTCGACACGCCACCCAGCAGGTCGATGGCCTGGCGCAAGCGGAAGCGGGTCAGGTCCGGACCGAGGATTTCCATCGCATCGAGCACCGATACCGAGCTGGCCTGCCCCGTGATTGCCGCAAACATCAGCGGCATGGCGTCACGCAGCTTCAGCTCGAGGGACTCGACCACCGCCTGGATCGTCGCCGTGATGCTGTCCTTCTCCCACTGACGCAGGCTTTCGAGCTTCCACAGGATCAACTGCATCAGCTGACGCACCTGATCGCCCGAGAGCTTCTTCGACTCGAACAGCTTGGCGTCCGGATTCACGCCACCGGCGAAGAAGAAGCCTGCCAACGGTGCAACCTGGCTGAAGGTTTCAACCCGGCCCTGTACGTGCGGCGCGATCTTCATCATGTATTCAGCGTTGAAGGCCCACTTCTGCACCCGCGCGGCGAATTCTTCTACCGGCAGATCACGCAGCCACTGACCGTTGAGCCAGGACAGTTTCTCGATATCGAAAATTGGTCCGCCCAGGGAAACACGCTTGAGGTCAAAGTTGTCGACCATTTCCTGCAGCGAAAACTTCTCGCGCTCGTCCGGCATCGACCAGCCCATGCGCCCCAGGTAGTTGAGCATCGCTTCGGGCATGAACCCCATGCGCTCGTAGAACGTCACCGAAGTCGGATTCTTGCGCTTGGACAGCTTGCTCTTGTCTGGATTACGCAGCAGCGGCATGTAGCACAGTTCTGGTTGTTCCCAGCCGAAGTACTCGTACAACAGGATCAGTTTCGGTGCCGACGGCAGCCATTCTTCGCCACGCAGGACGTGGGTGATGCCCATCAGGTGATCGTCGACCACGTTGGCCAGGAAGTAGGTCGGCAGGCCGTCGGTTTTCATCAGCACTTGCATGTCCATGCGATCCCACGGGATCTCCACGTCGCCACGCAGCATGTCCGGCACCACGCAGACGCCTTCGCTCGGCACTTTCATGCGGATCACGTGGGGTTCTCCGGCGGCCAGGCGGCGCTCGACTTCTTCCTTGGACAGCAGCAGCGCACGGCCGTCGTAGCGTGGGGTTTCACCGCGGGCCATTTGCTCGGCGCGCATCTGGTCCAGCTCTTCGGCGGTGCAGAAGCACGGGAAGGCATGACCCATGTCGACCAGTTGCTGGCAGTACTTCTGATAGATATCGCCACGCTCGCTTTGACGGTACGGACCGTGCGGGCCGCCGACGTCCGGGCCTTCGCTCCAGTCGATGCCGAGCCAGCGCAAAGCGTCGAAAATCTGCTGTTCGGACTCGCGGGTCGAACGCAACTGGTCGGTGTCTTCGATCCGCAGGATGAACTCACCGCCGTGCTGCTTGGCAAAGCAGTAGTTGAACAATGCGATGTAAGCGGTACCTACGTGAGGATCCCCGGTAGGCGATGGCGCGATGCGAGTGCGGACGGTGGTCATGGCATGTCTCGAAAAGATGAAAAGCAAAGTTTGAACAAGAGGCGAATGGTAACAGGCGACACCCGCCCCGCTCCAGCGAACAGGGCATTTAAGCCAAGGTTGCGTCTGCAACGCCCGTATGGCGCGGTGAATGGCCGTATATCAACCGATGGCATTTACCGTTTATCGGCTGTATGCCAGATTTACCTGCTGATAACTTCCCTTACTTATTCTCGACTACAGTTTGCCCCATGCCTGCCCAACTCAAGCGTCGCCTGTCCATTTTCCTGCTGATCGTCCTGCTGATTGCCGGGGGCTTATTTGCCCATTGGTTCTTCAAGGGCCGGTTTTATGAAAGCACCGACAACGCGTATGTCCAGGGCGAGATCACCCGCGTATCGAGCCAGTTGGGCGCGCGCATCGATCAGGTGCTGGTGCAGGACAACCAGCACGTCGAGAAAGGCCAGTTGCTGATCCGGCTCGAAGGCGATGACTTTCGCCTTGCCGTCGACCGCGCCAACGCCGCCCTCGCCACACGCCAGGCCGAACGCCTGCAGGCCCAGAGCAAACTCACCCAACAGGCCAGCCTGATCGCCGCCAGCGATGCGCAAGTCGCCTCCAGCCAGGCCAGTCTCGGCCGCTCGCAGATCGACCTGAATCGCGCCGAAACCCTGCGCAAGCCCGGCTACATCTCGGAAGAACGAGTGACCACCCTGTCCGCCGACAACCACATCGCCCGCTCTCAATTGACCAAGGCCCAGGCCGACGCCCAGGGCCAGCGCCAGCAGGTCAACGCGCTGAATGCCGAGATCAAGCGCCTCGACGCACAGATCGCCAATGCCAAAGCCGACCTGGCCCAGGCCGAGCTCAATCTGACCCGCAGCGAAATCCACGCGCCCATCAGCGGCCTGATCGGCCAGCGCGCCGCCCGCGAAGGTCAGTACGTGCAGGCCGGCGCCTACCTGCTGTCGATCGTGCCCGATGAAGACATCTGGATTCAGGCCAACTTCAAGGAAACCCAAATCGGCCACATGCAGCCCGGCCAGCAAGCCGAACTGACCTTCGACGCTTATGGCGACACGCCGATCCAGGCCCGGGTCGACAGCCTCTTCGCCGCCTCGGGCGCGCAGTTCAGCCTGCTGCCGCCGGACAACGCCACGGGCAACTTCACCAAGGTCGTACAACGGATTCCGGTCAAACTGACCTTTGCTGCGGACAATCCGTTGCGCGGCAAGATTCGCCCGGGCATGTCGGTCACCGCCAAAGTGAACATCAAAGACGCCCCAGACGATGGCCGGTGATCAACTGATCCGACCGGTCGGGGAGCCGACCCGCCGGGACTGGATCGCGGTGATGAGCGTGATGCTCGGCGCCTTCATGGCCGTGCTCGACATCCAGATCACCAACTCGTCGCTCAAGGACATTCAGGGCGCGCTGTCGGCCACCCTCGAAGAGGGCTCATGGATTTCCACCTCCTACCTGGTGGCGGAAATCATCATGATCCCGCTGACCGCGTGGCTGGTGCAGTTGCTGTCGGCGCGGCGCCTGGCGGTGTGGGTGTCCCTCGGCTTTCTGTTCGCCTCCCTGCTGTGTTCCATGGCCTGGAGCCTGGAAAGCATGATCGTCTTCCGTGCGCTCCAGGGCTTTACCGGCGGCGCGCTGATCCCGCTGGCGTTCACCCTCACCCTGATCAAGCTGCCCGAACATCACCGCGCCAAAGGCATGGCGATGTTCGCCATGACCGCCACCTTCGCTCCCTCCATCGGCCCCACCCTCGGCGGCTGGCTGACCGAAAACTGGGGCTGGGAATACATCTTCTATATCAACATCCCGCCCGGCCTGATCATGATCGCCGGCCTGATGTACGGTCTGGAAAAGAAAGAAGCGCACTGGGAACTGCTCAAGAGCACCGACTACGCCGGGATCGTCACCCTCGGCATCGGGCTTGGCTGTTTGCAGGTGTTCCTGGAGGAAGGCCATCGCAAGGACTGGCTGGAATCGGACCTGATCCTGACCCTGGGCAGCATCGCGCTGATCAGCCTGATCACCTTTGTGATCGTGCAGTTTTCCAAGCCCAACCCGCTGATCAACCTCAGCATCCTGGGCAATCGCAACTTCGGGCTGTCGAGCATTTCCAGCCTCGGGATGGGGGTCGGATTGTATGGCTCGATTTTCCTCTTGCCGCTGTACCTGGCGCAGATCCAGAACTACAACGCCTTGCAGATCGGTGAAGTGATCATGTGGATGGGCGTGCCGCAGCTGTTTCTGATTCCGCTCGTGCCCAAGCTGATGAAGTATGTCTCGCCGAAATGGCTGTGCACGCTGGGCTTCGGCCTGTTCGGTCTGGCGAGTTTCTCGTCGGGGGTGCTGAACCCGGACTTCGCCGGACCGCAGTTCAATCAGATCCAGATCATCCGCGCGCTGGGGCAACCGCTGATCATGGTCACCATCTCGTTGATCGCTACGGCGTACATCCTGCCCCAGGATGCGGGCTCGGCGTCGAGCCTGTTCAACATCCTGCGCAACCTGGGCGGCGCCATCGGCATCGCCCTGCTCGCCACGCTGCTGGATGCGCGAACCAAGGTCTATTTCGACTATTTGCGCGAGTCCATCGTGCCGAGCAACCCGCAGGTGGCCGAACGCCTGGCGTCCCTGACCGACAGGCTGGGCAGCGAAACGGCGGCGCTGGGCAAACTCAGCGAGATTGCTCACCAGCAGGCGTCGATCATGGCCTACAACGATGCCTTCCATTTTGTCGGGATTGCGCTGGGGATCAGCATGCTGGCGGTGTTGTTGACCAAGACATTGCCGGCGGGGCTCGAGGCAGGCGAAGCACATTGATTACGTCGTGACCGGGCTGCCCCCTTCGCGAGCAAGCCCGCTCCCACAAGAATGGAAGGAGTTCACATAAAGCGTGTTCAACACAAACCCTGTGGGAGCGGGCTTGCTCGCGAAGGGGCCCGCCCTGCCAACACAAAAACTCAAACCGTAATCAGGCGCTCGCGCAACTTGGCAATCTCATCGCGCATCTGCGCCGCCGCTTCAAACTCCAGATCGCGGGCCAGCTGGTACATTTTCTCTTCCAGCGCCTTGATGCGCTTGGCAATCTCACCCGGCGAGCGCAACTCGGCTTCGTACTTGGCGTTTTCCTCGGCAGCCTTGGCCATGCCTTTGCGCTTCTTGCTGCGCGAGCCCGGCACCGTGGCGCCTTCCATGATGTCGGCGACGTCCTTGAACACGCCCTTGGGGGTGATGCCATTGGCCAGGTTGAAGGCGATCTGCTTGTCGCGCCGGCGCTCGGTTTCGCCGATGGCACGCTCCATGGAACCGGTGATCCGGTCCGCATAGAGAATCGCCCGGCCGTTGAGGTTACGCGCCGCCCGGCCGATGGTCTGGATCAGCGAGCGCTCGGAACGCAGGAAGCCTTCCTTGTCGGCATCGAGAATGGCCACCAGCGACACCTCTGGCATGTCCAGGCCTTCACGCAGCAAGTTGATCCCGACCAGTACATCGAAGGTGCCCAGGCGCAAGTCGCGGATGATTTCCACACGCTCCACGGTGTCGATGTCCGAGTGCAGGTAGCGTACCCGCACGCCGTGGTCGGCCAGGTAATCGGTCAAGTCTTCGGCCATGCGCTTGGTCAGCGTGGTGACCAGCACACGCTCCTCCAGGGCCACGCGCTTGGTGATCTCCGACAGCAAATCGTCAACCTGGGTCAGCGCCGGGCGGATCTCGATTTGCGGGTCCACCAGCCCCGTCGGGCGCACCACCATGTCGATCACGCGCCCGGCGTGCTCGGCTTCGTAGTTGCCCGGCGTCGCCGAGACGAAAATCGTCTGCGGGCTGATGCTTTCCCATTCATCAAAACGCATCGGCCGGTTATCCAGTGCCGACGGCAGGCGGAAACCGTATTCCACCAACGTCTCTTTACGCGAACGGTCGCCCTTATACATGGCGCCCACCTGCGGCACGCTGACGTGGGATTCGTCGATCACCAGCAAGGCGTCCGCTGGCAGGTAATCGTAAAGGGTCGGCGGCGGTGCCCCCGCTTCGCGGCCGGATAAATAGCGGGAGTAGTTTTCGATGCCGTTGCAATAACCCAGCTCGAGGATCATCTCCAGGTCGAAACGGGTGCGCTGCTCCAGACGCTGGGCTTCCACCAGTTTGTTGTTGGAACGCAGGTATTCCAGACGCTCCTGCAACTCGACCTTGATCCCCTCGACGGCGCCCATCAGGGTTTCCCGGGGCGTTACGTAGTGGCTTTTCGGGTAGAACGTGAAGCGCGGCAGCTTGCGCAGCACTTCGCCGGTCAACGGGTCGAATGCCGACAGGCTTTCCACTTCGTCATCGAACAACTCGATGCGGATCGCCTCGAAATCCGATTCCGCCGGGTGAATGTCAATCACATCGCCGCGCACGCGGAACGTTGCCCGAGCGAACTCCATGTCATTGCGGGTGTACTGCAGGTCGGCGAGCCGGCGCAGCAGCTCGCGCTGATCGAGCTTGTCGCCGCGATCCACGTGCAACACCATTTTCAGATAGGTTTCCGGGCTGCCCAGACCATAGATGCAGGAGACCGTGGTGACGATGATTGCGTCCTTGCGCTCCAGCAACGCCTTGGTCGCCGACAGCCGCATCTGTTCGATGTGGTCGTTGATCGAGGCGTCCTTCTCGATGAAGGTGTCCGAGGACGGCACGTAGGCTTCAGGCTGGTAATAGTCGTAGTAGGAAACGAAGTATTCGACCGCGTTGTTTGGAAAGAACGCCTTGAATTCGCCGTACAACTGCGCCGCCAGGGTTTTGTTCGGCGCCAGCACCAGGGTTGGACGCTGCACCTGGGCGATGACATTGGCGATGCTGAAGGTCTTGCCCGAGCCGGTCACACCGAGCAACGTCTGGTGCGCCAACCCGGCTTCGATACCCTCGACCATCAGGCGGATGGCTTCCGGCTGATCGCCGGCGGGCTCGAAGCGGGTGACTAGCTGGAATTCAGACATGAAATACCCTCATGGTCGCGCCCGTCCGGGCAAACCGGACAGCAACGAGAAAGGCCGCAAACGACTGTAGTCGCCCGGGGAAAAAACTGGATTGTGCTCAATGTGGAGCCGATTGCCAGCGCTTTCAAGGCAAACGTCCTACATCCCTTGAAGACTTTGACGACGCCAATCGACTAACGGTCGAAAAATAATCGGAAAAACTTGCCGTAAAAGCCGAATCGTCTGTCGCCATGGGTCGCGGATGGCCTCTATACTAGCTCCCCGTTTGTGCACCGCTCTAGTGCATTCGGCTGGAGCGCGACACGTCCCTCCACACTCCATTCAGAGCCGCCGCAAAAATGAGCCTGTTCTCCGCTGTCGAAATGGCACCACGCGATCCAATCCTGGGCCTCAACGAAGCATTCAACGCCGATACCCGTACCAATAAGGTCAACCTGGGGGTCGGTGTTTATTGCAACGAGGAGGGGCGAATTCCACTCCTGCGCGCCGTTGTCGAAGCCGAGACGATTCGCGTCGCTCAACACGCTTCCCGTGGCTACCTGCCAATCGACGGCATCGCGGCCTATGACCAGGCCGTGCAAAAGCTGCTGTTCGGCAATGATTCGCCCCTGATTGCTTCTGGCCGTGTAATCACCACCCAGGCCGTTGGCGGCACTGGCGCACTGAAGATCGGTGCCGACTTCCTCAAGCAACTGCTGCCGAACGCCATCGTGGCGATCAGCGACCCGAGCTGGGAAAACCACCGCGCGCTGTTCGAAACCGCTGGTTTCCCGGTGCAGAACTATCGCTACTACGACGCCGCGACCCACGACGTGAACCGTGCCGGCCTGCTGGAAGACCTGAACGCGCTGCCCAATGGCTCGATCGTTGTGTTGCACGCCTGCTGCCACAACCCGACCGGTGTCGACCTGAGCCCTTCGGATTGGAAAAACGTTCTGGACGTGGTTAAAGCCAAGGGGCACGTGCCCTTCCTCGACATGGCCTACCAGGGCTTTGGCGACGGCATCGACGAAGACGCCGCTGCCGTGCGCCTGTTCGCCGAGTCGGGCCTGACCTTCTTCGTGTCCAGCTCGTTCTCCAAATCCTTCTCGCTGTACGGCGAGCGCGTAGGCGCCCTGTCGATCGTCAGCGAATCCAAAGAAGAAAGCGCGCGCGTACTGTCGCAAGTCAAACGCGTGATCCGCACCAACTACTCCAACCCGCCGACCCACGGTGCAAGCATCGTGGCTGCCGTGCTCAACAGCCCGGAACTGCGCGCCCAGTGGGAAGCGGAACTGGCGGAAATGCGCCTGCGGATTCGCGGCATGCGCACCCAGATGGTCGACCTGCTGGCGAAGAACGCACCTCAGCGTGATTTCAGCTTCGTCGGTCGCCAGCGCGGCATGTTCTCCTACTCCGGCCTGAGCGTTGAACAGGTTCACCGCCTGCGCAACGAGTTCGGCATCTACGCCCTGGACACTGGCCGTATCTGCGTGGCCGCGCTGAACCAGAGCAACATCAAGGTTGTGACGGATGCCATCGTTCAGGTGATCTGAACCGCGCCGTGATACGAAAAACGGGAAGCCTTAGGGCTTCCCGTTTTTTATTTGTCTCAGATAAATCTCAAAGCAGAGGCGCATCCCTCTAAACTTCACACATCCTGAATTTCCAAGAGAGCTGATATGAAAATTGATGACCTACGCGCCGACCGCGACGACCTGGATGACTTCATCCCCCGCACCCCCGCAGCCAAACGCGGCAACAACCTGGTGCTGCAAGTCGCCGCCGGCGTATTCCTCGGCGGCCTGGCCCTGTGGCTGGTACAACTGGGCGCCACGGCGCTTTACGCCAAGCTGATGCTGGGCACGATCACCTTCGGCAGTTAAGCCAATTCGCTCGCACGCTGGCTGGCAGCATCGTCGAACGCGACGTAGAGCGATTCGGCGATCTGGCTCTTGATCGCCTTGGCGCTTTCCAGGCCCAGGACAAAGCCCTCGGCCTTGCCACCGGCACGGTTCAAATCTTCAGCGGTGCTTGCCCCAGTGATGGCATCGAACAGTTTTTCGGCGTGCGGGCCGACGCCTTTTGGCAGCGTCATCTGCGCGATGCTCATGCGAGCACCTCGCTGTTTGCAGACGGGATGGATGTGTAAGTCATGGCGCATACCTTTTCGGCTGAGGGCCGGTAGCGCGTGTAACCACTTCCGGGCGGCCATGGTAGACCTGCGATGCGGTTCTGGTAACCGCCAATCACCGATAATTCACCGCCCGTCCCACCGAATTTGCCAGAGCGCTACCAAACGCTTGACTTCTCTTTTTGAATCAGTAACATAAGCGCCATTCCGCGATAGCTCAGTTGGTAGAGCAAGTGACTGTTAATCACTGGGTCCCTGGTTCGAGTCCAGGTCGTGGAGCCAGACAGCAAAACCGAAAAGCCCCTGAATCGAAAGGTTCAGGGGCTTTTTTGTGGGCTGCATAAATGCAAAAGATCGCAGCCTGCGGCAGCTCCTACAGGTGTGCATCAATCCCGTGTAGGAGCTGCCGCAGGCTGCGATCTTTTGATCTTCTGGCTACAAGTCGTCAGACATGCTCACTACTCTTGGCCAGCACCGGCCGCGGTTCCACCGCGCCATGGGCCGATTCCACCACCGGAATCTCCTTCCCATCGCAGTCATGCAGCTTGCCGTCGCTGAAGTAATCCCCTTCACGCAATGCCGCCAGGTCCTGATAACGCAGGACCCGTTCGGTGCCCGCGGCGAATACCGACTGCTGGTCGGAGTTGCCCGCCGTGAGGTGGTTGAAGGTCAGGTTGAGCACGATCGCCATGATCGCCGAAGAGCTGATGCCCGAGTGGAAGATGGTGGCGAACCAGCCAGGGAAATGATCGTAGAAGTTCGGTGCAGCGATCGGGATCATGCCGAAGCCGATAGACGTTGCAACGATGATCAGGTTGACGTTGTTGCGATAGTCAACCTTGGACAGCGTACGAATGCCGCTGGCCGCGACAGTGCCGAACAGCACGATGCCGGCGCCGCCCAGCACGGAGGTCGGCACGGCGGCGATGACCCGCCCCATGAACGGCAGCAGGCCGAGGATGACCAGGAACAGCCCGCCGGTGGCGACAACATAACGACTCTTGATGCCCGTCACCGCCACCAGCCCGACGTTCTGGGCGAAGGCGCTTTGAGTGAAGGAGCCGAAGATCGGCGCGATCATGCTCGACAGCATGTCTGCCCGCAGGCCGTTGCCCAGGCGCTTGGAGTCGACCTTGGTGTCGATGATCTCACCGACCGCCAGGATGTCCGCCGAGGTTTCCACCAGGGTCACCATGACCACGATGCACATCGACAGGATCGCCGCGAAGTGGAAGGTCGGCATGCCGAAATGGAACGGCGTGGGGAATCCGAACATCGGGCCCTGGGCCACGGACGAGAAGTCTGCCATGCCGAGAAACACCGCGATGATCGTGCCGATGACCATCGCCAGCAGGATCGACAGTCGCGAGATAGTCGCGCTGCCGATCTTGCTCAAGAACAACACCAGCACCAGCGTCACCGCCGCCAGGCCGATGTTGGCCATGCTGCCGAACTCCGGAGAATGGCTGTTGCCGCCCATCGCCCAACGTGCGGCCACCGGCATCAGGGTCAGGCCGATGGTGGTGATCACGATCCCCGTGACCAGCGGCGGAAAGAATTTGGTGATTCGCGAGAACACCGGCGTGATCAACAAACCGATCAGGGACGCCGCGATCACTGCCCCCAGAATCGACTGAAACCCGCCCTCCCCGCCACTGCTGACAATCGCCACCATGGTTGCGACACCCGAGAACGACACGCCCTGCACCAGCGGCAACTGACAACCGAAAAACGGCAGACCCAGGGTTTGCAGCAACGTGGCCAGCCCCCCCGCAAACAATGAAGCAGCAATCAACAAACCAATGTCCGCCGGCGACAGCCCGGCAGCCTGACCAATGATCAAAGGCACCGCGACGATGCCACCGTACATGGTCAGAACATGTTGCAGGCCGTAAGCCATATTCGCGCCGATCCCGAGGTTTTCGTCTTCGGGCCGTTGGTGTGAAACATGGGGCGTTTTCATGTTAGGGGGTTCCCTGGTTTTTGTTATGCGCACACTGTATGCAAGAGTCAGGACAAATGTCCATAGAGTTGTATACAACTTACACGTCAAATTATGAACGGTCGGTCATGCAGACTGTGTGCCATCGCTCATCAAAACCTTGAAATACATCCTCCCGGCTCATTCTCCCTCGCCCGCTAGTCTTTTGAGTTCCTGACGACCGTCGGTCGTATTCACCCTCTTTCATATACATATAACGTATGCATAATGAAGCCATTCGAAATTCAGTTCCACAAGGCAAAGAACGCGGCCAACAAACTCAAACACGGCATCAGCCTGGCCGAGACAGAATCGGTGTTCCATGACGAACGTGCCCTGACTGTCCAGGACGATCACCATGATGAACAGCGCTGGGTCACCGTAGGAATGGATGGCAAAGGGCATTTGCTGGTGGTCGCGTACACCTATCGTGATCCGAATTTCGTACGAATCATTTCCGCGCGTCGCGCCAGCAACAATGAGCGCCGCCAGTATCAGGAGGCCTGACCCATGAAAGACGAATATGACTTCGGCGAAGCCAAGCGCGGGGCCGTTGCCTCGAGCAAAGGCAAAACCCGCATCACCATAATGCTCGATGACGTCGTCATCGAGGCCGCTCGGGCTCTGGCGGAAAGCGAGGGGTACGGTTACCAGACCGCAATCAACAACACCTTGCGCCGGGCCTTGCTGGCGGACCAGGGCTCCACGGCAGAATCCGGCGTTACCGGGCATCTCAAAAAGCGAATCACGCCGTCCGAACTGAAAGCGCTGGAGAAAAAACTTTCCGAAGCACTTAAGGAGATCCATCGCGTGATGGAGCCCGAAGCACGGCCCTGACGCAAAAAGGGGCAGATTGATCCAATCTGCCCCTTTTTTGTGTGCACGATGATTGCGTCTACTGCAGTTCGATCAACCTTTCCAGTGTTCGGATCAGCAGCGCATTTTCGGGCACTCGAATGCCGAACTCGTCATCCAGCAGGGCAATCAGTTCCTGAATATCGGCCACCTCCCGGCGTTCACTTTCCTGCCCGATGCGGTGTATCGCGAAACTGCCATTGTTCAGCGTACGCCGCCAGCCCTCCCCGGTCCGCGCCACCATCAGTTGCCTGGTGAAGGACGAATCCGGACGGGTCGAGACATACCAGTTGCCAACGGCGTAATCGATGTCTTCCTGGCGTTGCAGATCGAAGATGTACATCTGCCGCCATTCGTCCCCAACCCGGGCGCGCAGGGTGTAGCCATCTGCATGCTGTTCGATGCGATACGACTCATGGGGCGTGGGTTGTTCCCCGCGGCTGTCCAGCCACAGTGGTGCGGTGGGCACCATGCCGCCGAAACCGACGTCACTGATATAGCGCTCGCCGTCCAGGGTCACCAGGCTCAGGCGATGGGTGCGAGCGGGCCAGGCGCCTTCCGGTTGCCCCAATACCACGCGACCGCTGATACCCCGTGCGTTAAAACCCAACGCCTGAAGCAAGGCCAGGTACAGATTGTTGAGTTCGTAGCAATACCCGCCGCGCCGGTCATGCAGCACTTTGCGCTCGATCGATGGCAAGTCGATGAGCACCGGCTCGCCCGACAACGTTGTGAGATTTTCAAAAGCGAAGGCGCCGGTGTGGCGAAACTGCAATTGGCGCAGGGTTTCCAGCGTGGGTGGCGGGGGCGCGTCGAAGCCCAGGCGCTGCAGGTACAGGGTGGGGTTGGTCAGGCGTGGCTCGCTCATTGTTCAGTCCTTTTGCACGCAGGGCGGATCGCTGCGTCAATGGGCGCCAGGTATAAAGGATAAGCCGGTGACGCTGACAATTGATTTCACCAATCGCCCACCAAACAACTAGCGGCGCTTGCGCGAACCCAATTGAATCCAGGTCGGCGCATGATCGCTGGCGTGCTCTTCATTACGCACCCAGGCATCCACGCCAGCCTCCTGCAAGTACGGACTCAAGGCCGGGTTGAGCAGCAGATGATCGATGCGCAGCCCGGAGTTCTTTTGCCAGTGCTGGCGAAAATAATCCCAGAAGGTATAGATGCGCTCTTCGGGGTACAGATGGCGCAGTGAATCAGTCCAACCCTGATCCAGCAGGCGCTGATAACACTCGCGGCTTTCCGGTTGCAGCAACGCATCCTTGAGCCAGGAACGCGGGTTGTAGATGTCCCTATCGGTAGGCACCACGTTGTAGTCACCGGCCAGCACCACCGGATGTTCGCTGCTCTGCAACGTCTGCGCATAGCGGATCAGTCGCTCGAACCACGCCAGTTTGTAATCGAATTTCGGCCCCGGTTGCGGGTTGCCGTTGGGCAAATACAGACAGCCGACCAGCACGCCATGCACCGCCGCTTCCAGATAGCGGCTGTGGGTATCGCTGTCATCGCCCGGCAAACCTCGCCGACTTTCCAGCGGCTGCGCATCCCGCGCCAGAATCGCCACTCCGTTCCATGACGACTGCCCCTGCCACACCGCGCCATAGCCGATCGCCTCCAGCTCGGCGGCGGGAAAGGCGCTGTCCACCGACTTGAGTTCCTGCAAACAGGCAATGTCGGGTTTCTCGCGCTCCAGCCAGGCCAACAAGTTCGGCAATCGGGCGCGCATGCCGTTGACGTTGAAGGTCGCGATTTTCAGCTTTTTCATGGCCAGCGGTCCGTTTGGCGGGGTGTTCTGGTTGGGACCGCTTTGCCTCACGGTGGTTGCGTCAGGCCACGCGATTGAACCACTCGTCATCCAACCGGCACCAACCGCCCTGCCCTGAGCACCAAATTCAGGTAACCACTCACTTTCTGCAGAGGCACCCTGATGAATACCAAACTCACATCGCTGCTACTCGCCGGGTTGTTATCCGCCGCTTCGCTGACAGCCATTGCCGCGTCCAACGACGGGGCCGACACGACAGGCACTAAATCAGGCGCCACCAGCGGCCCGGTCATGCCGCCGGACAACACCCCCGCCTCGCCCTCGGGCGGCAATGCCGGTGACGGTGGCGCCACTGGATCATCAGCCGGCAGTGCCGGTGGTGTCAGCGGCTCCAACTCAGGCTCCGGCGCAGGTGGCGGTACCGGATCGGCCGGCGGCAGTACCGGTGGTGCCGGCGGCGGCACAGGCAGCTGAACGCGTAAAGGCAGCCGATGGTGGTAAACCCTCGGCTGCTTCTCAAGCCGGCTGCTGCGACCGCCGCATCGCGTTGTGCAATTGATCCCGGCCTGAAGCCATCCGACGGGAAAAACCGGTTACAGCTGGCTTTGTCCGTTTACAACCATCGTCTCCTCGTTGCGCGGCAACTGCAGCGCCGGCAGTCTGGACGGCAAGTCCAACTGCTGCAGCACTGGCGTGTCGTAGCCATACACATCCGGCTTGAACGTCACCCGCCCCTCGTTGCTCAGATCGACCGTCCAGTACGCCAACAACACCGGCACCTTGACCGGGAGCTTGATGTTCTCGGTCTTGCCATTGGCCAACTGCTTTTGAATCCCCTCACTGTTCCAGCGCGTGGGGTCGTTGAACAGCAGCTCCACCAATTGCAGCGGGTTTTCCACGCGAATACAGCCGGAACTGGTAGCGCGCATGGACTTGGCGAACAGCTCGCGATGGGGCGTGTCGTGCAGGTAAATCGAGTAGTCGTTGGGGAAGCGTATGACCACCTGCCCTAACGAGTTGGTCGGGCCGGCATCCTGGCGCAGCGTCAGGCCGCGGGCGTTGTACCAGTCGATGCCAGCCGGATCGAGCACATTGCCCGCCCGATCGAGTACCCGGATCCGGTTGGCCGCCAGGTAATCCGGGTTCTGCTGAATCTTGGGCAACATGTCTTTGGTCAGAATCGTCGGCGGCACGGTCCAGGTCGGGTTGAAGGTGATGTAGGTAATTTCCGACTGGAACACCGGCGTGCTGCGAAACGGCTTGCCGACCTGCACCCGGGAGCGCCAGATCGGCTGACCGTCACGGTACAGCGCCACCTTGTAGCCGGCGATGTCCACCACCACAAAAGTGCCCTGCAGCTTGTACAGCAACCACCGCGCGCGCTCCATGTTCACCCGGACCTGATCGATCCGTGCCTGCACCGGCACATTCAGCGCCGCCAGGGTCGTCGCCCCCGCGACGCCATCGGCCCCCAGATACTGTTCGGTCTGATACTTCTTCACCGCAGCGATCAGCTTGTCGTCGTAATCGGTGCGCTTGCCCTTGTGCGGTTCCAGGTACCCGCCGGCCACGAGACGCGCCCGCAACTGTGCCACCGCCGCACCGTCCATCCCAGGTTTGAGCGACTGCCCCTCGGCGACTGTCGGCCAGCCACCGGCATCGCGAACCTGACGCAACCGCGCCAACGCCTCGCGCAGGCTGCGATACACCGCTTCCTGAGGCGGCGCTATCGCAAAGGCACGGGCCACGTCGTGAGCATCCAGGGCGGTAAAAAAGCTGTTCACGTCCTCGCGAGGATCCACGCCTTCGGGCTCGAAGTTCCAATGGAAATCCAGGCGGGACGGGTCCACCTTGCCGCGGCGCAATTGCAAAAGCGCGGTGATATAGGTGCGGGTCAGTGCGATATCGAAGGCGGCGGCCTGGGCCGGGGTCGGTGCGGAGGCTTGCATCAACATTTGCGCCTCGGCCAGCTCATCGCCTCTAAAATCCGCAGGGTTCAAGCCATCGGCCGACGTTTCATTGAGGCTTTTGAGTAATTGAGTGAAGTCGCGCCCGTCTGTCCAGGCGGCACGGTAGTTGCGATGGGAATAGAAATCGAGAACGACGCGGTTGATGTCCATCCGTTGGTGTTTGCGCGAGGTCAGCAGCGGCGGAAACGAGGATTGCAGGGGCTCCAGCGCGGCCTGGATGCCTTGACCGACCACATCGTCGGGCCTGGCGGACAATTCGCTGATGACTGCAGATGACGGCACAATCGGCGAAGTTTCACCGAACGCAGTGCCGCTGATCAGAAAGACCATAACAAACGCGGGGCTTATGACGAATAACCTTGTTAATTGCACCATGGATAATCCTTAATCTCCCGCAAATCAAAAAGCTAGCGTGCAACTCGCTGCTAGACTCGAACATATTCCTGCTGAGATATACATATGGCGCTACATCGCTTTGGCTTGCAACTCACAGCGCTGCTGTTGACGTCGGCCTTCATCGCCACAGCCTACGCCGATTCGCTTGAAGTCGCGCTGGCCAAAGCCGCCCCAAATGCCAATGCCAAGGTCATCGCCCTGGCAGTAAAAGCCACCCAATGCACCCGCGCACAAGGCGCGCCAGCGGCACAAAGGCTGGCAGTGATCGATTACTCCCTGCCTTCGACCGAACAACGGCTGTGGGTGTTCGATCTTAAAAAGCGCAAATTACTGTTCCACGAACTCGTCGCCCATGGCCGCAACAGCGGCGAAAACATGGCCACTCAGTTCTCCAATCAGAACGAAAGCTTCGCCACCAGCCTTGGCCTGTTCCGCACCCAGGAAAGCTATCGCGGCCAGAACGGCTACTCCCTGCGCATGGAAGGCCTGGAGCCGGGCTTCAACGATAACGCCTTTGATCGCGCAATCGTCATTCACGGCGCACCGTACGTCAGCCCGGTGCTGGCCCGCGCCAACGGCCGTATCGGCAGAAGCCTGGGTTGCCCGGCCGTCCGACCGGCGATCGCGCACAAGCTGATCGACTCGATGAAAGACGGCCAGTTGCTGTTTTCCTACTACCCCGACCAGCGCTGGCTGAAGTCGTCTTCCTACATCAATTGTGGGAGCGGGACGGTGGCGTCGTCGGAGAAGTCCACCTCCCGGCGGTAAACGCCGCTCGACAAAGTCAACGCGTGACCGCACGCCGGTGACTATCTACACTCGCGGGGATGCCACTCATCTTCAGCCTCCCCGGGAATCCCTGCATGAACCTTCAACATCGCAACAACATCAACGTGATGGGTGAAGGTCCGGCCACCTTGGTGTTCTCCCACGGTTTTGGTTGCGACCAGACCATGTGGGGCTATTTGCTCCCGCACTTCTCTTCCCGCTTCAAGGTCGTGCTGTACGACCTGGTCGGCGCCGGCCAGTCGGACCTGAGCGCCTACGACCGGATAAAGTACGATTCGCTGGCGGGCTACGCGGCAGACCTGAAAGAGATCATCGATCAATACGCCAGCGGCCCCGTGGTGCTGGTCGGCCACTCGGTGAGTGCCATGATCGGCGTGCTGGCCGACCGACTGGATCCCGGTCGCATCGCCGCCCACATCATGATCGGCCCCTCGCCCTGCTACATCGATTCGCACGACTACGTGGGCGGTTTCACGCTCGAAGACATCCACTCCCTGCTCGACACCCTGGACAGCAATTACCTTGGCTGGTCCAGCAGCATGGCCCCGGTGATCATGGGGGCGCCCGGGCAACCGGCCCTGGGCGAAGCGCTCACCAACAGTTTCTGTAGCACCGAGCCGGAAATCGCCAAGCAATTCGCACGGGTGACGTTCATGTCCGACAACCGCCGGGACGTCGCCGGGCTGACGACCCCGACGCTGATCCTGCAGTCCAGTGACGACCTCATCGCCCCGGTCGCCGTCGGCCAATACCTGCATGAGCAAATGCCCAACAGCGCGTTGAGCCTGGTCGCCAACGTCGGCCATTGCCCGCACATGAGCGCGCCCAGTGCCTGCTCCGAAGCCATGAACACCTTCCTGTCGCCCTGGGAACGCGTTCATGTCGACTGATCTACCGCCATTGCCCGACCCGCATACGCTGTTTGAAAACGCGCCTTGCGCACTGGTGGTGACCAAAGAGGACGGTACGATCCTGCGGGCCAACCTGACGTTCAGCAACTGGATCGGCTTCAGTCAGCCAGAGCTGTGCGGCCGACGTTTCCAGGACCTGCTGACCATGGGCGGGCGCATCTTTCACCAGACCCACTGGGCGCCGCTGATGCAGATGCAAGGTTCGGTGGCCGAGGTCAAACTCGACCTGCTGCACCGCGACCGGCATACCATCACCATGCTGCTCAACGGCGTACGACGCGAACACGCCAACGGCGCGTTCTACGAACTGGCGCTGTTCGGCACCACCGACCGCGACAAGTACGAGCGCGAACTGCTCAACGCCCGCAAACTCGCCGAAGCCCTGCTGCAAGATAAAACCACCGCCGAAACGGCGCTGCAGCACGCCCAGGCCGAACTCAACCAGGCGTATGAAATAGCCCAGCGCCGAGCATCGTTTGCCGAGCAAATGGTCGCCATCGTCAGCCATGACCTGAAAAACCCGCTGACGGCCATCAAAATGGCCTCAGGCATCCTCGCCCGCAGCGAGCGCACGGCCAAGGAGACGCAACTGCTGGGCCACATCAGTCAATCGTCCGAACGCGCGCAACGGATGATCGCCGATCTGCTGGACTTCGCCCTCGCCCGCGTCGGCCAGGGCATCAGCATCGCTCCCTCGACCATCGACCTGCACTACGTCACCCGGCAAAGCATCGACGAATTGCGCGTGACCTTTCCCGGCGCACAACTCGTTCATCAATCTTTTGGCAATGGCAGCGTTTATCTGGATGCCGATCGCCTGCAGCAAATCATCGGCAATCTGGTGGCCAACGGCGTGGCTTACGGCGACTTGCAGCAGCCGATCATCATCAGCTCCCGCCTGCAAGACCATACGGCGATTGTCGCCGTGCACAACCAAGGCCCCGTCATCCCGCCGGCGTTGATCGACGTGCTGTTCGAACCCATGACCCGCGGCACCGAGGACGACAGCGAACTGCGCAGCGTCGGCCTGGGTTTGTTCATCGTCCGGGAAATCGCCCAGGCCCATGGCGGCGATGTCGCCGTTAGCTCCAGCGCCGACAGCGGGACCCTGTTCAGCGTGCGCTTTCCGTTAAAGGACGGCGCCGCACCGAAGAGCTAGTCGAGATATTTCAAACAAGGAGAGTCCGGGAACCATGAACACCCTAAAAAGCACGATCATCCTCGGTAGCCTGCTCACCCTGTCGTCGCTGGCACAGGCAGAGCAAGGCCCGTCACATCTGGACAGCGTCATTGAGCAGGGTCAGTTGCGGGTCTGCACCACCGGCGATTACAAGCCCTACACCTTCAAAGCCGAAGACGGCGAATATTCCGGCATCGACATCACCATGGCCCGCTCCCTGGCCGACAGCCTTGGCGTCAAGGTCCAATGGGTGCCCACCACCTGGAAAACCCTGATGCCCGACCTTGTCGCCGGCAGGTGCGACATCGGCATGGGAGGGATCTCGGTCACCCTCGAACGGCAGAAAAAAGCCTTCTTCAGTACCACCCTGGACGTCGACGGCAAGATCCCGCTGGTGCGCTGTGAAGAGCAGGCGCAGTACCAGACGATCGAGCAGATCAACCAACCTGCGGTGCGCCTGGTCGAACCTGCCGGCGGGACCAACGAAGCCTTCGTTCACGCCTTCCTGCCCAAGGCGCAACTTCAGCTGCACGACAACGTCACCATCTTTGAGCAACTGCTGGACAAGAAGGCGGACGTGATGATCACCGACGCTTCCGAAGCGCTGTATCAGCAGAAGTTGAAACCCGGTTTGTGCGCGGTCAACCCGACGCAATACATGCAGTACGGCGAAAAGGCTTACCTGCTGCCGCGCGATGACATGACCTGGAAGTTGTATGTGGACCAGTGGCTGCATTTGGCCAAGGTCACCGGCAATTACCAGAAGGTCCTCGGTCAGTGGATCGCGGTACCCAAGTAGCCCTGTAGCGGCTGGCTAAGCCTGCGTCCGACTGCACCGCAGTCACCAGCCCGATCAATCGTCGTGCAGTAGACCGGAACTGTATTCACCGTAACTGCTGCCCAAGGCGCTGCCGTGGACATTCATGTTGTTCGGGTGGCTGTTGGTGGGGCCTGGGCCGAATCCGCTAGGCACGGTGTCGTCCGAATAACGATGAGCAGTACTGACACCGGAACAGGCGCTCAACAGAACGGCACTGGTAATGAGCGCGACCTTGATGACGGTGGGGATCATTTTTATTGTTCCTGCGAAGTGGGCTTGTGCCTTCATCCTAGGCTGCAGCCCTGGCAGAGATAGTGAAACTTCGCGGGGCGACAGCCTTGGTTCAGGATGCTGTGGCGAGGGAGCTTGCTCCCGCTGGACTGCGTAGCAGTCCCCTGCTTTTTCCAAACCAATCGGGGCCGCTGCGCGACCCAGCGGGAGCAAGCTCCCTCGCAACACATGTTTTTTTCGTCCAGAGATTTTCTTGAGTGCACAACATCAGGTTCAGAGTTTTCTTGAACAATGAGGCAATCATCAAATAGAGCAGCGTCCTACACGACGTTGGGAAATGTCCGTAGACTTGCGCATTGCTGTGCCTTTGTCATGAGACCTATAGTCCGAGCGCGCCCAAATGGCGTATCGGGTTTGGCGACTCGATGTCAACGGCATAGAAACCTCCGAGGCTTACTCGGAGCGTTTCTAGTCGCACTTGGCTGCCTCTTTTTGGTGGCTGTGCGTGGGAGACCTTCGGGTCTGCCGGTTTTTGCCGTTGCCCCGGTTCGCCAACCCGCGTACAGCTGCCACCCTATTGTTTGGCGACGATTGAGTGGTAGGTCCTCAACCTACAAACGGTAATCACTCATGAACGAATACATGGCTCTAACCAGCAACGCCGACGACCTCCCCTCACTCTACGTGAACACCACCCAACCCCTGCACTCCTTGCTCAGCACCGCCTGCTACAGGATTCAAGCCGTAACGCAGGTCCTCGAAAACCTCGCCATGCGCGGCGAAATCAGCTCCGACTCCGTCATCCTCAGCGACTTCGCACTGTTGTGCGCCATACCGCTGCGCGATGGGTGCGATGTGCTGGATGTGATTGCGCGGCGGATGGATGCTGAGCCGGCGTGATGTAAAAAAGGGCGTCCGGCAGGGACGCCCTTTTTATTCGTGCACTCAACGTCCCAATTAGATTGGGGCCATCAAATGGATGTGCATATCAATCGGCTTACCCTACCCCAATCGACTTAAAGGGCCTAAGGTTAGGGCTCCAATTTAGTAAAACAACACTTAAATAATGGGTGCCAACAGCTTAACTGCCGTACTCCATGATTTTCTTTTTGCATAAATATGCAACTCACGAACATGCCTTTTCGGCAAATCTTTTTTCCTCTTTTCCCACTGTCGACCTGAGGCGTGAGATTGACCAAGACCAGACCCCACATACTTGGCTTGACGATCAAATGCCGATGCGATTTTCTGAAACAACAACGGCGGAAGATCTTTTTCGCCATAAGCAATCAAAATATCTAGCAACAACATAAGACACTGAGAGTAGCCTTCAAATGCACCGTCATCTTTGGAGCGAACAAACGTCTGATCTACGCTTTTCTCAAAAAATGGAATAAAACCATTGATAAGTTGCGTATGATTCTCAATCAACAGCGAGAGTATTTTATTTCTAACAGCCTGATCATCGATAAATCGCTCAACTGCTTTTACAGGCCTCGAAACAAGCAGTTCATTAAGTTCCTGCATTTCAGCATTTGCCTTCTCATCCTCAGCTTTTTTGCTTTCAACAAAAGGCATCAACTCAGAGAAAAAAGATTGCAAATCTTTGACCTCCAATATCAACGTGCCGTTACCTTCAAGATAAGGCGTTTTTTTCGGAGCCTTAGCTCTCACTACCTGTATGACTCCGGAAGGGTATTCAGCACTCTGTTTCTGAAAAACGTTTCTAGACCAATCAAAAGCAGTGAGCACGTTATCATCGCCCAACCCATAGCCCAGCAGTAGAGTGGTTGACTCTTTCAGGGTGAGAGCAAGCTTAATTTGCCTATATTCGTTAGGTCTGAATAAGGCAGTGTAATCCTCCCTGGCAATTACAATATCCTGAGGTGAAGTTCTGACACCATGGAGATGATAAACCGGAACCATTCCTTTACGAAAGACCAGCGGTTGGTTCGGACCAATCGCTACCGAGTTTACAGGCAACAAACTTTCGATTACCAGATCGTAGTTCGTTGTTACTATCCATGAGGGTGCAAGAGCGGTCAGTTTTTCCGCATAGAACGATTTCTTTTCGTCACTCGGATACCAGCAGGTCATTTCTGAAACATGAGTTTTCAACTTCAGCAGGGCCTGTTCAAAAGTCACGCCTTCCGATTCAGCGAACTGTCTGCAAACTAAGGATGCCACTTCTGGATACCCTACGCCTATCAACCTGGCGTTGGAAAAATCAAATGCCACTCCCATTTCATCAGCCGCGCTTTCTAATAACTTTCCCCATGACAAAGCGGCATCACCGACGAGTTCCTTAGAAAATCCAGCACCGATGAACAAACATAGGTTCCCGTACGCGCTTGACACTGCTACGTGGCGTAAGACTTCATCTCTAGTTGGCAAAACTTTAAAAAAATTCATCGCATCCCTTCGAAGATCACATAACTTACGATTAAACAAAAATTATATTTTGTATTGTGTGAAAAAAATCCAGGCCTAAAACCTGTTTCAGACTCCAACGTGAAAGTTGGTTACTCCGACAATGTCAACGACCGTGGGCGCCAACATTTCCATGATCCACCCGCCAATGATGCGTGCCAGTAATTTCACGCCTTTCTCGTCGCCTTAGTGTTTCTGAATCATTAAGCGATATAGCATCATTATGCCACCATCTCAAGATTTCTCACACTTGATTCGGCGACCCAGGAACTGTTCCGCCACACATAAGCAACTCAAGTGCAGTACACCCTCCACAATTGCTCCAGCTTCGTGGTGTAACTCTGGCTCATCAGATCCCGGCGCATCCCCCACTCAGGATTGATCGGCACACTGGCAGCGCGAAGGGTCCCCTTCCCCCACCGCCCATTGATCTGATCCAGCACCGCCATTACACGGGTCGCCTCGCTCGGTTGGGAGGCTGCAAATAGATCGTCCGTGTACTCGCCTCGCTGGCACAAATTCAGCAGCAACACCTCCGCCTTGCTGTAGGCGAATCCAGGCCTGAATACTCGATCGAGTGCATCGACAGCCGCCTTGGTCAGCAGCCGCACGTCATCGGTTGGATATGGCAGGTCCACCACCACACCGTTCACGTATTTCGCTTCCTCTGGATTGAACATGCCGGTTCGGATGCTGACCCTGATCTTCTTGCAAAGGGACTTCTGCGACCTGAGCTTTTCCGAGGCGCGCATCATGTAGGTGGCAACGGCCTCCTTGATCGGTGGCAGTTCCTTCAGCCTCCTGCCGAACATCCGGCTGCAGCAAATCTCCTGCTTCGGCGGGTCGGGCTCATCCAGTTCCAGACACGATGTACCGGCAAGCTCCCGCGCGGTTTTCTCAATCACCACGCTGAACTGCTTGCGCAACGACCATGGATCCGCCTTGGCCAGATCCATGGCTGACTTGATACACAGTGCATTCAAATGCGTTTTCATGCGCCTGCCCACGCCCCACACTTCACCCACATCGGTGTTGCGCAGCACCCAGTCACGTTTAACCGGGTCGTAAATGTTCACCACGCCACCGGTCTGGGCCTGCAACCGTTTAGCCGTGTGGTTGGCCAATTTGGCCAACGTCTTGGTGGGGGCAATGCCAACACCGACTGGAATACCGGTACATCGCAACACCCGGCTACGAATCTGTCGACCGAGAGCGTCCAGCCCTTCGATACCCGTCAAATCAACAAAAGCCTCATCGATTTAAAGGAAAGATTGTGGGCTATGGACATAGCCACAGGGCAGTCATGGTCTGTTTTTGCCATTAATCCCCGATGTCCATACTTCAGCTCCATTTTCCCGCGAAAAAACGAAAGTGTGTCCATACGCCA
>Ga0208788_1000039_pt1 | contig 84358 bp, 71 predicted proteins | sample Wag4_2014_7_11_3_FD_187363 | JGI IMG/M metagenome (GOLD analysis project Ga0208788, IMG submission 187363) | Fresh water mixed with fracking chemicals microbial communities from Ohio, USA - Utica-2 Time Series FC 2014_7_11 (SPAdes) (version 2) ... | reverse complement strand
GATTCTGTAGTGGTAGCAGGGGTGCATGCCCAACCAAGGAGAACTAGTCCGATTAGGAGAAAAGTATGTTTCATAGCGGTTGCAATTTGTTTGGTAAATTAATTAGAATTTTGTGTAGTTAAGCTTTAGTTTTTTTCTTCCTTGCGCTTTCTTAAAGAAAATGAAAGCATAAAAATCTTTTATTTTGAACAAAACTACAGTTGAAGCGTGTTATCAGCAGGTAAGTAAAGCCTTTATCCAGTAATGAAAATAGGAATAGTTTGTTACCCTACCTTCGGAGGTAGTGGAGTGGTAGCCACTGAATTGGGCAAAGGACTTGCAAAAGTGGGCCATGAAGTACATTTTATTACCTACAAGCAGCCCATGCGGCTGGATTTTTTTAGCGAAAACCTATTCTACCACGAGGTAGATATCAAGAGCTATCCATTATTTGAGTTTGCACCCTACGAACTTGCGCTTGCCAGTAAAATGGTGAGTGTGGTTAAGTATGAAAAGCTGGACCTGCTGCATGTGCATTATGCCATTCCGCATGCTTCCTCCGCTTACATGGCCAAACAAATACTCAAAACGCATGGCATTTCAATTCCTGTGGTGACGACGCTACATGGTACAGATATCACCTTGGTAGGAAAAGATCCGAGTTACGAACCGGTAGTAACTTTTTCAATTAACCAATCCGATGGTGTTACAGCAGTTTCAGATGATTTGAAAAAGGAAACCTATGCTTACTTTGACGTCAAGCGAGACATCGAAGTGATCCCCAATTTTATTGATTTGGATCGCTTCAAAAAGCAGCGCAAGGATCATTTTAAACTGGCTATTTGTCCCAATGGGGAAATGCTTTTGGTCCATACCTCCAATTTCCGAAAGGTAAAGCGAGTAGAGGATGTCATTCATGTGTTTTACAATGTGCGCAAAGAGATTCCTGCCAAGTTGCTTTTGGTAGGAGATGGACCTGAGCGGGATAAAATGGAGCGACTCTGCCGTACGCTAGGTACTTGCGAAGACATTCGTTTCTTGGGTAAATTGGAGGCAGTCGAAGAGGTGTTGTCTGTGGCAGATCTATTTTTGATGCCTTCTGAAAAAGAAAGCTTTGGACTTGCAGCGTTGGAAGCGATGGCCTGTGAAGTTCCGGTCTTGTCTTCCAATGCAGGAGGGATTCCAGAGCTTAACTTGGATGGAATTACAGGCTTTGCCTGCGAGGTAGGTGATGTGGAGGACATGACCAAAAAAGCTTTGTTTATTTTAGACAAGGCCAATTTGCCAGGATTTAAAGAGCGGGCTTTGGCGCGAGCCAAAGAATTTGACATCGACCAAATCCTCCCGAAATACGAGGATTATTACCGTAAAACAATTGCGTTAACAGTGGAAGAAAAGATGAGTTAAATCAGTCTTTAGAAAAAATTTTATAAAATTTGAAACCCTTATTTTTGTAGGAAAGTTAAAGGCTCTAGAAGAGAATAATTTTTGAAAACTACCTAAACCACTATTTTCTATGAAAAAGATTGGGAGATTGGATCGGCCCGATAATTTTGGATCGGCTCAGATATTTTCTAATCCAGTTCTTGAACGTATTTCAAGAACGCATATTTCCATCCCCATTACCCTTTTTTTGGCCATTTCCTCCGTATCGCTCTACTACGGAGTGACGTCAACTTCTATACCCATTGGTTTAGGATTGGCAGTGGCAGTGTTGGGGATAGTTGCTTTTACCTTTGTGGAATACATGATGCACAAGCATTTTTTCCACATGGAGCCCGACACACCTATCAAGGATAAATTGCAGTATGGTATACATGGCGTACACCACGATTACCCTAGAGACAAGGACCGCTTGGCCATGCCCCCCTTTGTGAGTGCTGCCTATGCCGCAATTCTTTACTTGGTATTTAACCTGTTGATGGGTGATTTTGCGCTCTATTTCTTGCCTGGATTTTTTCTAGGATACGCAGGGTATTTGGGGGTTCATTATGTAGTGCATGTCTACAATCCACCAAAGAATTTTCTCAAGGTCTTGTGGGTCAACCATGCCATTCATCATTACAAAAATCCAGACGCAGCCTTTGGGGTGAGTTCACCACTCTGGGATTATCTTTTGGGTACGCTTCCTAAAAAAGAATAAACAAACCTCCAAAAAGGAGGTTTTTTCTTTAATTCCGATTTAGGGGATTTCTCCAGTTCCTCACTAGTTTATTTAAGGCATGAAGAAGGTTTCAATTATCGGTTTGGGATGGCTCGGCGAGGCTACTGGTTTACTTTTGCAAAACCAAGGCTGCCAAGTGCTTGGCTCATCTACTCGTCCAGAAAAAGTAGAAATTCTTCGAAAAGGTGGTTTGGATGCAGTCCAATTTTCTCTAAACCCTGCTCCCCAGGGAATCGGATATCACCGACTTTTTGATTCGGATATTTTGGTGGTTACCCTCCCTCCTCGAAGTAGGAAAGGAGAAGGGGAGTTTTACCTACAGCAGCTCGCAGACCTCCGAAAACTATTGGTCACTTCCAAAGTAGTGCAAGTCGTCTTTATTTCCAGTACAGGAATCTACCCCAATGAAAGCAAATCCTCTCCCTACACGGAGGAGGAACCAATCAATGCAAGTAATGCGGGCAATTCGGTGTTGCATCAAGCGGAAGTCTTGATGAAGTCTTCGTCAACCTATCAATTGACCGTGTTGCGCATGGGAGGATTGATGGGTGCAGATCGGATTCCAGGAATTTATTTTTCTGGAAAGGAGCAGGTCGTTGGGCATACCCGAGTCAACTTTATCCATCAAGTGGATGCTGCCCGGATGATTGCTTGGGTGATTGATCAGGGGCTTTGGAATCAAACCTTCAATGGGGTAGCACCTGAGCATCCATTTCGAAGAGAGGTTTATGCAAAAAATTCAAGCACATTAGGAATCCTTCCCCCAGCAAGCTATCAGGAAACGGCCGATGAAAAAGTAGGAAGATGGATTAGTTCTGAAAAAATTAGGGACACCGGCTTCACTTTTGACTTTCCAAATCCGTTGGACTTTACCTACACCCCGCGCCTGACTACAAGCTAAAGTCTTCACTTTGCTTTGTAATACATTCGGATTGTGCTGACATCTTGTCACTTTTTTAGACTTGGAATAGGCCTTGCTACCCTAGGGTAGATACATTTTACCTTTAACTAAACCGATGTAAGCCCATGCAGGAAAAAGGCACGATCTCGATACATACCGAGAACATTTTCCCGATTATTAAGAAATTCCTCTATTCTGATCACGAGATATTCCTTCGGGAATTGGTCTCCAACGCAGTAGACGCGACTCAAAAAATCAAGCGACTTGCGACATTAGGTCAGTATGCGGGGGAATTAGGTGACCTCACCGTAGAGGTGTCTTTTGATGAAAAAAAGAAGACCATCACCATCTCCGACAAAGGACTCGGCATGACTGCTGAGGAAATCAAAAAATACATCAACCAGATTGCATTTTCTGGAGCCACGGAGTTTGTGGAGAAATTCAAAGATTCCAAAGATGCTAACGAAATCATTGGCAAGTTTGGATTGGGTTTCTATTCCGCCTTTATGGTGGCCAAAAATGTAGAAATCCATTCGCTTTCTTATCAGGAGGGATCTGAGCCTGCGATTTGGACTTGTGACGGAAGCACTGAGTTTGAAATCAAAAAAGGAAAGAAGAAGAGCCGCGGAACGGACATCATCCTCCATGTAAATGAAGATTCCGTCGAGTTTCTAGACAAGTGGAAGTTGCAGGGGATCTTGGACAAGTATTGTAAATTTCTTCCCATTCCCATTAAGTTTGGCACCAAATCCGAATCCGTAGAAGATGGTGTAGACGACAAGGGAGAGAAAAAATGGAAGTCTGTGGAGGTGGACAATATTCTCAATACCAGGGCGCCTATTTGGACCAAATCTCCAAGTGACCTGCAAGACGAGGACTACCTAGCCTTCTACAAGAGCTTGTATCCGATGGGAGAAGATCCCTTGTTCTGGATCCATTTGAATGTGGACTATCCGTTCAACTTGACTGGGGTGCTCTATTTTCCGAAAGTCAAAAATGACTTTGAGATGCAGCGCAACAAGATCAAGCTTTTCAGCCGTCAGGTGTTTATTACCGATGAGGTGAAGGACATTGTGCCGGAATTTTTGATGTTGCTTCATGGGGTGATTGACTCTCCCGATATTCCGCTCAACGTGTCCAGAAGTTTCTTGCAAGCAGATGGCAATGTGAAGAAGATCAACAACTACATCACCAAAAAAGTAGCAGATAAGCTTTCTGAACTATTCAAAAAAGACCGCAAAGCATACGAAGCAAAGTGGGGAGATATTGGACTGTTTGTGAAGTACGGCATGATCTCCGAAGAGAAGTTTTACGAGAAGGGGAAGGAATTTACCTTGCTCAAAAACACGAAGGAAGAATATTTTACGCTTGACGAATACCGTGAAAAGGTATTGGCTACCCAAACTGACAAAAGCGAGCAGCTGGTGTACTTGTACTCCACAGACCTTAAGAAGCAGGATAGCTTTATCGATTCGGCTCTCAAGAAGGAATACGATGTGTTGGTGATGGATTCTCCAATCGACAACCATTTCATTCAACACATTGAGTCCAAGTTGGAAAAAACCCAACTCAAGCGTGTGGATTCCGATGTGGTAGAAAAGTTGATTCAAAAGGATTCGACCTATGCCAACCTGCTGACTGAAGATCAGAGCAAGTCGGTGAAGGAGCTTTTTGAAAAAGCCATTGCCAACAAGACCTATACCGTGGATATCGAAGGGCTAAGTCCCGAGGAAATGCCGGTGACCATCACCATGGAAGAGTGGATGCGCCGTATGAAGGAGATGGCACAAACAGGAGGTGGACCGATGAGTTTCTACGGAAGCCTACCAGATAGCTACAAGGTAGCCATCAATGGCAACCACCCCTTGGTTGACAAGATCCTGAAGGCAGAAAATGAGGAGAGTCAAGTGAAGCTTGCCAAGCAAGCCTTTGATTTGGCCCTTCTTTCCCAAGGTTTGCTCACTGGCAAAGACCTGACTGCCTTCGTGAAGCGCAGTGTGGAGCTGATCTGATGACCTGGACCTTTGAGGTTTCCAAAACCTCGAAGGTCTTTACTTAAAACATTGATCTTCTTTAAAATTATTGTTCTCGCAAAGCGCCAAGACGCAAAGGTGGGGCTTCCTGTCTTTTCGAGACTTTTATAGGACTTTTCGACAACAGCATATCCGGAATGAAATACCTTTCCTTTTTGGCCGTTTGGAGTAGCACCGGTAACGCAATTTTTTATTTCGGGCAGTTCCTGTAATTTTGTGCCACCATTCACGAAAAATAAAAAAACGGTATGCCATACCTCTTCACCTCAGAATCTGTATCTGAGGGCCACCCAGATAAAATTGCGGATCAGATTTCCGACGCACTGATTGATAACTTTTTGGCTTTTGATCCCAGTTCCAAAGTAGCTTGCGAAACACTCGTAACAACCGGACAAGTGTTCCTTGCCGGTGAGGTGAAATCTGATGTGTACTTAGACGTGCAAAAAATCGCCCGCGAGGTGATCAACAAGATCGGTTACACCAAGAGCGAATACATGTTTGAAGGCAACTCTTGTGGCGTGCTTTCAGCAATCCACGAGCAGTCAGCAGACATCAACCAGGGAGTAGAACGCAAGAACCCAGAGGAGCAGGGAGCAGGTGACCAAGGCATGATGTTTGGCTATGCCACCAACGAAACGGACAACTACATGCCCTTGGCATTGGACCTTTCGCACCGCATTCTATTGGAGCTAGCGGAATTGCGCAGAGAGAACAAGGACATGCCGTACCTACGTCCTGACTCTAAGTCTCAAGTGACCATCGAGTACTCCGATGACAACGTACCGCAGCGCATTGATGCGATTGTGGTATCTACCCAGCACGATGACTTTGACGAGGAGGCAACGATGCTTGCCAAAATCAAAGCCGATATCATCAACATTTTGATTCCACGCGTGAAGGCCAAGTTGAAGCCTTCCCTTCAAAAATTATTTACCGACCAGATTACCTACCACATCAACCCAACGGGCAAGTTTGTGATCGGTGGTCCGCACGGCGATACTGGACTTACGGGAAGAAAAATCATCGTGGATACCTACGGGGGCAAGGGTGCTCACGGAGGAGGCGCTTTCTCTGGCAAAGATCCATCCAAAGTAGACCGCTCTGCAGCTTATGCGACACGTCACATTGCCAAGAACATGGTAGCTGCAGGAGTAGCTGATGAGATCCTAGTTCAGGTATCCTATGCGATTGGTGTAGCCAAGCCGATGGGTATCTACATCAACACCTACGGCACTGCCAAGGTGAACTTGAGCGATGGAGAGATTGCCAAGAAGGTAGAAGACCTTTTCGACATGCGTCCGTATGCCATCGAGCAGCGCTTGAAATTGCGTACACCTATCTACCTAGAAACAGCCGCTTACGGCCACATGGGTAGAGAGAGTGTAGTGGTTGAGAAGACCTTCACTTCCCCTTACCGCCCAGCCATCACCCAGAAGGTAGAATTGTTTACCTGGGAGAAGTTGGATTATGTGGAGAAGGTGAAGCAGGCGTTTGGAATCTAAGAATTAGAATCAAAACCTAAAAAAAACCGCTCCAGAAGGTTAATCTTGGAGCGGTTGAGATTTATTCTTCTGCGTAGTTGAAGGAATCTACTTGTTCCTTTATCCAATCCTGGTATTTGCCGCGGAGAAACTCTGCCCACTCCTCCTTGTATTTGGAGCCATCCAATAGAAATCGGAAGGCCGTAGTAGCCTTGGGATTGCTTAGCGCACTCACTAAATCCTCGGCAAGCGTACGCTCTTTAACCCTTCGGTCCACAAAGTCCTGCATCAACTGGTGCTCTTGGGAGGGTTCAAGCCTGGTAAACTCTGCAAAATTGTCTGGTTGATCTTCGATTTCGTCGAGGATATCTTCCTCCTCTGGCGTTAGGTCGTAGTTGAAATGATCTTCATCGTCCGGCAAGTGATGGATTTTTTTCTTGTCAACCTGATAGAAGCATACATTGCCTTTAAGCAATTGGGTAGCAATTAGATCTACCTCTTTTTCAGTAAGCGAAAGCATGGATGGAGTTCAAATATTTTAAAAGTACGACAGTTCGAAAGTTCAACAAATTGTTTTAAAAAATGCAAGTTCTACCCAAAAAAATAAGGCTAAAACCCTTGATTTATAATTCTTTCTATTGTTTTTGGGTCGATTTCATGCCCTCCGGAAAAAGTAAGAAGGTTTATCGGCTTGCCTAGCTCCAAAATAAGCTCCTCTTGACGTTTCTTACTTTCCTCAGTGATCAATTCATCTTCCAGTCCATGGACGAGGATTACCTCAGTTGAAGCAAATTTTTCTTTTGCCACTTCCAGCACCAGGTCATGGGCAAATCCTCCTCCCCAAAGAATAAGTGAATCAAGGCTACCTTCCCATTGGCTGGCCCAGCGGGTTGCGGTTGCTGCCCCTTGTGAAAATCCAAGGAGATGAAAACGCGGCACCTGTTCGAAGGCGGAGAGGACCTCCTCCATCATTTGATTTAGGTATCGATAGTTATTGGCAATTGCAGTTTCCCGCTGGTAGCTCGTCATCCAATTTGCACCAACTCGTCCCTGAAAGTCTTTGAGGTAGGAGTGATTGGTGCCTTCAGGAGCGATAAATAGCCTATTTTCTGATGCATGGGGAAGAAATTTTCGGATAAAAAATTCTGCCAGTTGCCCATAGCCATGGAGGACAATCCAAACTTCTTGTTCCTTTCCAGTCGGTTCATGGGACAAGAAATAAGGGGTTTCGTATGAAAACTGAATGGATTTTTTCACGCCTAACTGTGGAGATCGTCAAACTTGAGTGGGAGCAATTGGCGAATCCCTTGGAATCGAAGTATGACTCCCCTGGGTTGCAACAATAGGATGGTGATTGGGCTTTGGTACCGATTTTCAGTTTCATTGATCGCCTGCCGACACATGCCACAAGGAGAAACACCCGCCCAATCGATCTCACCCTCACGCCGCGCCACAATGGCAAGCGTCTGGGGAGCCTGCTCCGGGAAGTTGGCACCCACATAGCCTAAAAGTAAGCGCTCCGCACAAGTGCCTACCGGGAAACTTACATTTTCTTGATTCGAAGATTGGTAGATTTCACCATTGGCGAGCAAAACCGCTGCCCCTACCTGAAATTTGGAGTAGGGAGCATAAGCCTTCGTAGAGATTTCCTGTGCCCGCTGGAGCAATGCTGCTTCTCGGGGGTCTAATTCAGAAAAAGTGAGTTCTTCCAACTCAATCGTATCGGTAATTTTTTTCACAAGCGGTATTGGTTTGGATTGGAACGAACGATTAAAGTACATAAATGTTCCTTAATTCTTTACCCTTCCTTTTTTCGCCCCAAAAAAAAGGGGCAACTTTAACTTATTATTTTCAAGCCCATGTCCACCATCTTGATTTTTGGCGCAGGAAAATCTGCCAGCTATTTGATTGATTACCTAGCCGACTCTTGTGCCCAAGGTGACCGGCAGCTACTTGTTGCTGATTTGGATCCTAGCCAGGCAGCAGCCAAAATTCAGGGGAGAAGCCATATACAGGCTGTAGCAGTGAATTTAGCTGAACTGGGTTCCCGGCGGCAATTAATTGAACAAGCAGATGTGGTGATATCCATGCTCCCGGCAGGCCTTCACCCTATCGTGGCTGCGGACTGCCTGGAGTTGGGCAAACATTTTTTTACTGCCTCTTATGAAAGTGATGCGCTGCGAGCCATGCGGTCCGAGATCGAAGCCAAAGGGCTTCTTTTTCTCAACGAATGTGGGCTAGACCCAGGAATTGACCACATGTCTGCCCTGAAAATCATCCATGAGGCAAAAGCAAAGGGAGAGGTGATTCGCTCCTTCAAGTCTTATTGTGGAGGCTTGTTGGCTCCTCAAAGTGAAGACAATCCCTGGAAATACAAGTTTACCTGGAACCCCCGGAATGTGGTCTTGGCAGGCCAAGGCACTTCCAAGTTTATCGATCATGGAGAGGTGAAGTTGGTGCCCTACCAGCAGCTATTTAAGCGGATAGAAACCATCAGTTTTCCTGGCCTAGGGGATTTTGATGGTTACCCCAATCGAGATTCCTTGAACTACCAAGCAATTTATGGATTGCAGCAGGTAGACACCCTCCTTCGAGGGACACTTCGTCGAGCGGGATTCTGTAAAGCTTGGGATGTATTTGTACAGTTAGGGATGACAGACGATACCGCCGTGTTGCAGTTGCCCCTCGGCAGTACCTACCGACAGTTTTTGAATACCTTCCTTCCCTGGTCTGAGCAGCTCTCGGTAGAGGAAAAATTAGCAGCAGTAATTCCAGACTTAGATTTTCCTACTTTTGAAAAGTTGCAGTGGTTGCGTCTATTTGAGTCCATTCCACTTCCAGTTACCGAAGGAAGCCCCGCACAACTGCTCCAGGCCATTTTGGAGGCCCATTGGTCCCTTCAGCCTGCCGATCGGGACCTGATTGTGATGCAACATCAGTTTGAGATTCAAACCCAAGCAGGAATCAAAAAGGTGATTTCCAGTTTGGTCGAGACCGGTCAGGATGCAGTGTACACTGCCATGGCGAAGACCGTGGGCTTGCCGCTAGCAATTGCCGTGGACCTCTTTTTAAAGGATAAAATTTCCATTCGTGGGCTTCATCTTCCTGTGGTACCGGAATTGTATCTCCCGATTTTAGAGGCTTTGGAACAGGAGGGGATTCGATTTGAGGAGCGGGTGGTGGATTGATTCTGTAAAAGGAATCGTCCACAGTCGACTGTCAACAGACCTCGGCCTGCAGGCGGTTCACTGCTCTCCTTCTTAAATTTCAAACCTTGGCTTCCTCGGTAATTAAAACAAAAAAGACCAGCACGCTGGTCTTTTTTGTTTTAGGGTCTCCAATCTGCTGGAGGATCGATAAATGCTCCAGAAATGACTCGGCAATCGTCGGGAATGATTGCTCGATTTTGCTTGTAGGTCAAGTCATTTTTATCGATGTAGATGCGTCTAGAGGTTTCGCCTCCTGCCATAAAGTACCCAAGCACCACTTCGTCTGGATTGTCCAAACTGATCATGTTGCCACGCAAGTTTGCCGGAGGAGGGTCAAAGATAGACCCGCTGATTTCGGCTTGCTGCTTGACCAAGCGCAGGAATCGATAGGCACCTTGGGAGATGCTGTATTGCTTGAGGTCCATTCGGAACTTGTTGACAAATCGAATCCCATCGTCTGCAATAAAGGCGGCAGGGATTCGGGTGCTTAGGCCATTGAAGTTGTCGTCATTGACTACAAAAAGGCTCTGGTTGTTGCTTGCTTCGTAGCGGAAACATTGCACACAGCAATCTTTGGGCTGCGGGGTCCGGTTTGGATTTGCAGGGGAAGGCCGTGGTGTGAATAAATCTGGCCGTGTTTCTAGAATATAGACTGCAGGACCATTTCTCCAGTAGTAAAAGTTATTTTCATCGGCAGGGTCCTTGAGTTCTACTAGAAGTTGAATGCCTGATTTAGGTACATCACTTCCTTCGGTTGGCACCGTAATGGTCTTGACGTTTAAGGATTGGATACCGGGTACAGACGCGACGCGCTCTGGAGTAGAGGTATATACCTTTCCTTCTATGGTTTGGATTTGTAAGGTGTAGGACCTGCCTACCTGTGCTGAAAAGTTGGCAGGGGTGAAATAGGTTCCCTTTGCCTCAGTCCCTTCGGTAAGGAAGGTGACATTGCCTTCGTTGTCCCGGACCACCACTGTAGCCAAGGAAACGGGACGAATCAGTCCTTCAAAAATACTTCCGTAGGTGGCGCTGCGTGTAAGGGTAATGGCATGGGGACCTGGTCCCGTAGAAATTATACCTTCTACGGTAAGCAGCTGCTCTCCTTCTGGCACCTTCACCTCATAGGGGTCGACGCAGGCCATTGGAAGTACTAGGATTAAGTAGAGTAGTCTTTTCAACATGGCTTTAGAAGCTAATGGCGTAACTTAAACTTGGTAGTGGGATGCCCAAAAGAGCCAATCGGAAGGCCTGTGGAGGCTGGTTGGCGGCATCGTCAAAGAAGATAGAAAATGGATTTTTGCGTCCATAGACATTCAACACGGAGAAGGTCCAGTCCCCATCAAAAAACTTTCCTTCACCTTTCAGCTTGAAATTTACAGAGAAATCAAGTCGATGAAAGTCAGGAAGTCGTTGTTGATTTCGGCTATTGAAGTAGGCCAGATTGTTTCCTGAAAAATCAAATTTTGCTTCAGGGAAGGTGATGGGTCTGCCGGTACTGTAGGCAAAGGTTGCCGAAATGGAGGCATTGGTACTCACTTTGTAATTACCAATCAAGGTCAGGTCATGCGGCTTGTCAAAGTTGGAGGCATACCAAGCTCCATTGTTGATGTTTTCCTCCTCAAAGGGGGTAATCACACGTCTCAAGGATCGGGAATAGGTGTAGGAAATCCATCCAGTTAAGGTTCCTAGGTTTTTCTTGACATACAATTCAAGTCCATAGGATTGCCCTTGCGCAGGGATCAACTCGGTTTCTAAGTGGTTTTGCAAAATCAGGTTGGCGCCGTCTTTGTATTCCACCACGTTTTGAAGGTCTTTGTAGTAGACTTCCACGGAAGTCTCAAAGATGTTTCCCTTAAAGTTGTTGTAATATCCCAAGGAGAACTGATCGGCAATCTGTGGTTTCAAAAATCCATCACTGAGTTTCCAAACATCCGAAGGAGCGATGGTCGCGGTATTGGAGATGAGGTGGATAAACTGGTACATTTTGTTGTAGCCCAATTTGACCGAACTAGCCTTGTTGAAGGAGTAGCGGAAGGATGCGCGTGGCGCTAGTCCATCGTAAGTTTGGATAACTTCGTCTTTGGCATATTTTGTTTCTCCGATGGCGGATCCATCCGATACGGGCTGTCCTTCTTTATAGGTTCGTACGGTTCGCGCTCCAAGGTATTGGTAGAAGTCGTAGCGAAGGCCATAGCTAAGTCCAATTTTTTCTCCCAGCTCTAGCTCGTGCTGGAAGTGGGCGGCAGCCTCTCGGCCAAACTCATTTTGTACCTTTTTGGGGAGTAGGTCCGCCTCGGTGCCTGTAGGCACCAACTCTCCCGGTTGCACACTTACTTGTTTGAATTCCACTCCTGCAGTGAAGGATTGCGTAGGGCTCAAGGCATAGTTGACGAACGTTCTTCCACCCATGTCCTTGATATTGGAATTGATTTCAAAATTGTTGAGGCCCGATTGGTTGAAGATCCCATAGTCGTAGAGCGAGTAAAACCCGAGTGCCTCCAGCTTGAGTTTATCCGACAGCTTGCTTTTCCACTGCAGTGAATGTGCATTGTTTTGCCAAGAGATGGTGGTGTCTGAAGCAAAAGCAAAGTCATCGTAGCTAGTGTAGTAGCTGTAGGTAAACTCGTTGTTTTCTGTCAAGGGTGCACTAATCACTACATTACCATCGTAAAAATTAGCATTGGAGTTGTTTAGTGTGGTATTGCTCAATGATTTCAACAGCCAGTTGATGTAGGAGATTCGAAACCCTCCGAGGATGGATACCTTGTCTTTGATCAGCGGGCCGTTGAGGGAGAGCTTTCCGGAAAAGTTGCTGGCCATGAAGTCTCCTCCCCATTTGTCTACGCTTCCAGCTTTGGGAAGGATGTCCAAAATAGCCGAGCTTCTACCTCCAAATCGCGCAGGCACCACCGCTTTGTAGAGGGTCACGTCGTTGACCATGTCAGGATTGAAGGCAGTGAACAAGCCAAACATGTGCGAAGGATTGTAGATCGGAGCACCGGCAAATTGAATCAAGTTTTGGTCTACGCCACCTCCACGAACATTGAGTCCTGAGGATGCTTCGCCTACTTGACTGACACCAGGAAGGGTTGCTAGAGACCTGACAATGTCGATTTCTCCCATAAATGGAGGCAGTTCTCGCATGGTATTGACACTGAGCGTGACCGCACCCATGTTGGTGGATTTAATATTTTTCTCGGGATCACTGCCATAGATCACCACATCATCCAGGGTAAAATCCTCTTGAAGCATCTTGATGATGAGCCTTCCATCTCCCACTGCAGTGATGGGGTAAATCTTAGTTTCGTAGCCTACATACCGAAACTCCAGTGTGTATTCTGCCCGGGAAACTTCCAGTTCAAAGCTGCCGTTATCATCGGTGATTCGGGTCAGATCGAGCTCTGGAATCCTGACCGTAGCTCCTACAAGAGCCTCTCCGGTGATCTCATCGGTGATTCTACCCGAAAGTTTGATGCCTTTGAGCTGGCCAATATCTCGGCCAACCACCTCTCGCTTCACCGCGGGAGTTTGGGCCCATGCGGATGAAAGCCCAACTACTAAAAAGAGAAAAAGAAGTATTTTTTTCATGGGGATAGGCTTAGATCGCGTCAGGGTCAAATTTGAACAATTCCATGGTCAAGGATCCACTTACGGATTCCTCGGGGGCACGAAGAAAATAAATTGAGCCATTGAACTGGAAGTGGCCACTGTTGATACTTTGAGGGAAACCAATGATTTGATTTTTAGCTTTCCAGGTGAGAGTTTCTAGGTTGAGTTCCCACAACTCTTGGGTAGCTCTATAAAGTCCCAAGTAGGCTTTTATACCGATTACTTCTGCCAAAGGAAATCCTTGTCCCTTATTTCCAGGGTAGGTAGTTACAAGCTGCCAGGTATCAGAGGTAGGTTGATATTCCCATAGCTGACCATTGCTAGCCAATACCATGACACGTGCATTCCATACGAAGGCGGCCCCATTTCGGCTCAGCGTGACCGGGGCATTCTGTTTGTTGGTCCAGGATCTGTTCTGCGGATCATAAGATCTAACTAGGAATCCAGCTCCATCAAGCCCACCAAAAAGGAGTAATTTTCCTTCCCATTCCACAGCCAAAGCCTCACGGGAGTTAAAAGGGATGTCTCCCAGGCGCTCGAAGGTACTTCCGTTGATTTTCCAAAGGCTTCGGTCGTATACAAATTGATCACGAGCAGGTTCCAAGGCACCACCACCGAGGTAGTTGGTGGTAGCGAAAGCAAATCTACGTTTGTTACCAGGGAAGCTAACCTCCGACCAGGTGCCTGTAGTGGGATTGAAGCGCTGGAAACCAGCATAATTATCTCCTAGTTTGATTTTTCCAAGCCCAACGTGGAATCCAGAGCTGTTTGAAAAATAGCTGTTGTCGTAAATCCGAAGGTTACCCGGGAAGTCGCCTACCTTGGTGTATTTTCCTGCCTGGTATTCGAAGGAAGTGGGGATGGTATACTCCTTGCCTTGGATGAGAAGCTTGATGGGAACTACTATTTGTCCTGCTGCAGCGGGGATTTTTACGGTGAGCTTGGACTCAAATACGTTTTTAATTACTTGAGCCTGCTGACTGCCAAAGAAGACTTGGGTGCCTTCTGGAAAATTTTTGCCTTCGATGACTAGTTCATTTCCGGCTGTAGAATAGGTAGGAGAAAAACTTGCGATGGTGGGGGTCAATGTTTTTAACTCCACGGCTTGCCCTTCCAAGCGTTGACCATCAACTTCTGCGAAGGCTTTTACAAAGTAAGTTTGTCCGATTTTAAACCCATTTTTTTCACCAATAAATCGTCCTGGCTCACTTTTCTCACCCAAGGATAGTAAGATAGGACTGGAGAAGGAGGCATCGGTGGAAAAGACAAATCCATGTTCCTCGGCGAAAACCTCTCGATTGGTCAGGAGTCTGCCCGACACGCGTAGTTTATCGCCACCTACAAACAAAATGTCTTCGGTCGATACCAGAATCGGCGTGTTCTCTTCCTCAGTACAGGACCAGGAGGCGAACAGCATTAAAAAAACAACTGCAGCGCGTAGTTTTTGCATGGAATAGTGGTCTAGTCAACTGACAAAAATAGGGTTTTTAGGAGCGGGAACAATTTTTTTGGTGTTCCACAAAGAAATAGAAGTAGAAAAGAGTGAGTTTTTTGTTAAAACCCCAATAAAAATCCAGAAATCAGCTGTTGATACCTTACTGAATAGCTGCCATCCTCATTTTTTAGAAGAAGCTCCTCGGGAAGAGTAGTTGTTGAGGGCTCCGAAAAATTAAAGCAAACCACTTCTCGGTGGATGGGCTTGGAAGCACTGTCTCGAATGCCCACTCGCGTATGTTGAAAGAGTCCATAGGCTTTTGCGTATTGGATAAAATCCTGCATTTGCCGTGGAGGTAAAATCACCCAGAAAGAACCCGAAGGCGCAAGGAGTTGACTTGCTTTTTGTAAAAGTTCCTCAAAGGACAGACTGTCGGTGTGTAGGGCTTGCTGTCTTTTGGGGTCGATTGACGGAAGGTGATCGGGGAAAAAGGGAGGGTTGCTGACCAGCAAATCAAAGCGTTGCTCTACAGGAAAATCTTGAAACCTCCTCTGCAGGACGGTCAATCTTTCCGAAAAAGGGCTTTGTTGGCAATTATCCTTTGCTTGGCTGGCTGCCTCGGGATCAAGTTCCAATGCCGTAAGGCTAGCTTGAGGAAAGCGCTGGGCCAGCATCAGGGCGATGACTCCAGTTCCTGTGCCGATATCTAGGATTTGTTTGGGTGCATCGCTTTGAACCAAGCTACCTAGCAGGACCGCATCGGTGCTGATCTTCATGGCGCATCGGTCTTGCGCTACTCGGAACTGCTGAAATTGAAACCAGCTGTTTCTCATTAGGTTCGGGCTCGGTTGAATAGGCGGGTGCGGAATCGAGGCTTGTCGTCCATGATATTGAATTCATCCTCAGACACGCGCTTCACACTTTCTATGGTGTAAAAGGCCTTTTCATCCATTTGCTTTACTCGGGAGATAAATTCAGGCAGCTGGTGCCGCTTCATGACTGTAAACAAAAGGTTGACCTTGCCGTAGCGTCCTTCAGCATCCACACTGGTGAAGCGGTAGTTTTTTTCTTTCATAAACTCAAGCAAGACGGGTAGGGAGTTTGGTGTAATTACCCGAACCAAAACCCTTCCTAAAGCCAATTTTTCATCCAAGGTCATGCCTACGTAATTTCCCATTGCAAAGCCCCCTGCATAGGCCAAGTAGGACAGTGGATTATCAATATTTTGGAAAATTTGTCCAATTGCCAAGAGCCAGATTAAGGCCTCAAAAAAACCCAATATGGGAACGATATTTTTTTTGCCGTTCATCATAAACATGAAGCGCAGCGTGTTGATGGAGACATCTGCAACTCGTGCCAAAAAGATCAGCAAAGGCATGATCAAGTAGTCAAATAGGGAGTCTGAGATACCTAGGTTCTGGATTATATCTTGCATGGAGATGAGAAATGGATAGCACAAAAATACCGCTTTCTTTGCAGAGGCTGTTAGGAAAAAATGAAGAATCTGGGCCTAGATTTTTCGGTCTCTGCCCGCAGGGATGCCCAAAACTAAAAACTGGAGGGTCATGGCCAAGAGAAACCAAATCAGCAGGTTCCAGTTGCCAAATACATCCAAACAAATCCCAAATACCAAGGGTCCTAGAGCGGCTAGGACATAACCTGCCGACTGCACCATTCCAGAAAGTCTAGAGGTGGTCAGCGCCTCTGCGGTACGCATCGAAATCAAGGTGTAGGCGATGCTCAAGCTTGCTCCGCTCCCGATGCCAATGACCGTAAGGGCGGCAAACGTAAGCAGTTCGTTGTGGATAAAAAGCGCGGAATAGCCAATCAGGTAGCCTATTCCAACTGCAATCACCACTCCAGATTGCTGGGGAAGGCGCATCAGGAGGTTGGGGGCAAAGAAAGTGCCGATCAGTGAGATCAATTGCATGTAGAAGAGGGCCATTCCAGCAGTTACTGGAGTCATGCCACGGGCGATTAAGAGGTCGGGTAGCCAGGTAATCATCGTAAAATACATGACCGATTGGGCCCCCATAAATCCGGTAACTTGCCAGGCTAGTGTAGATTTCCATACATTTTTACCTTCCAGCACCTCGGCATTGCCCTTGGACTTGGGAGGAGATAGCTGTGGGATCCAGGCGATGAGTGCAAGTACCATCACCCCCACCCAGGAAAGCAGGGCCCCTCTCCATCCCCATCCAAGGCCTTCCGCTAGGGGTACACTAATTCCCGAAGCGATGGCGGCAAATAAGGACATGCCCGTAGAGAGCAAGGCGGTCATCAAACCGATTTTCTCTGGAATCCGGGCTTTAAAAAAGGGAATCATCAGCACATTGGCAGTCACAATCCCGATACCCGTCAAGGCTGTGCCCAGGTAAAGTAGGGCAATACCTCCTTGCACCCGAATGACCACGCCGATGGCTAGCAGTAGTATTCCTAGAAATATGGCCTTTCCTAGGCCCAGCTTCTTGCCAATGCTAGGAGCAAACAAGGAAAAAATCGCAAACGTGATCAGGCTTAGGGTAGTCAAAAATCCCGCCTCTCCATTGGAAATCCCCAGATCTTCCCGAATAAAAGGAATAAGCGGACCTACCGAAGCAATGGACGTGCGGAGGTTGATGGAGATCAACACTACACCGAGGATAAGGATGACTTGGGAGGAGGATTTGGACAAGGGAATTTGTTAAGTACGAAATACGAAATTAAATTGTACAAAGTACCAGGTACCAAGTACAAAGTAGGGATTCGAATAAGGACTAGAATTCTGCAGGAAAGGTACAGTGTACAAAGTACCAGGTACAAAGTATGGATTCGCACACAAATGGTACTTATGAAGCTACTTGGTACCTTGTACTTCGTACTTTGTACATTGTACTTAGTACATTTCCCTATGCTCTCGACACAATCAAATCCTCCACACACCTTACCCAGGTATCACTGGAGTTGAGGCTGGGAACCAAATCCCAGTGCTCGCCGCCCAGTTCCTCAAACTGCTCCTTGTATTCTTCGCCCACTTCCACGGTCGTTTCCAAACAGTCCGCCACAAAGGCAGGGGAGAAAACGAGTACTTTTTTTACTCCTTCTTTGGTGAGTTCCTTGATGGTATCCTCTGTATACGGTTTGATCCAAGGATCTTTGCCCAATCTGGATTGGAAGCAAGTCATCACCTTGTCTTCTGGTAGTCCCAATTTTTCGGCTACCAATCGGGTAGTCTGGAAGCATTGGGCGCGGTAGCAAAATTGATTTTTTAGTCCATAGGCGGCGCAGCAAGTCCCTAGCTTGCAGTGCCCTTCCATGCTTCCTTTTCGGATTTGCCGCTCGGGAAGGCCATGGTAAGAGAAGAGAAACTTATCGTACTCGTGCTTTTTCATCGCCTCCCGACCTAGTTCGGCCCAGGCCTCAAGAAACAAAGGATGGTCTACGTAATTGCTCACGAAGGTCATCTCGGGGATGATCTGCCAGGTGCGCGTGATTTCCATTACCCGATCGATTACCGAGCCATTGGTAGCGGAGGCGTACTGTGGAAATAAGGGGAGAACGATTATTTTCTTTACGTTTGCCTTATTCAGCTCATTCAAGGCCTTTTTAATGCTGGGGTTTTGGTAGCGCATGGCCATTGCCACGAGGTATTTTTTAGGATCTAGCTTCTGAACGAGCTTGTCCTTCAGGTCTTGGGTATGAAAAAGTAGGGGAGAGCCTCGGTCGGTCCAGAGCTTGCGGTATTCACCGGCAGATTTTGGTGCTCGGAAAGGTGCAATAATGAGGTTGACAAGCATCCATCGTGGGATAAAGGGAAAGTCAATCACCCGACCATCCATTAAAAACTCCCGGAGGTACTTGCGCACATCACCTGTTTTGGTGCTGTCGGGAGTTCCCAAATTGACCAGTAGGACTCCTATTTTTGCGTTATTTGTAGACATGAACTTGAGCTATTTCCAATGAAAAGCCCAAAAATAGTCCCTTTGTTTAACTTTTAGCTGGAAGATTTCGGATAAAAATTCTTTTCCAAGGAGTTACGTCTCTGCGCTCTAGAAATTGAGGGATCTTATTCCAATCCCTCTTTACGCTTGTTCATGGCCCAACGCATCAATGGCCCTGAGGTCATGGAGGTCACCAAGGCCATGACTACCAAGGCTACGAACAGTTTCTCGGTAATGAGTCCATTTTCTAAAGCGATCAAACCCAAAATAATTTCCATGGCTCCTCGGGCATTCATCCCAAAACCGATGGCCAAGGCTTCGTATTTATCCAGTTTGCCTTGAAGTGCACCAAAGCCACAGCCGATTACCTTGCCTGCATAGGCTACTAGAATCACGACCAGTACAAGCCAAGGATCAAAATTGGCAATGAAGTTTACCTTCAATCCAATGGCCACAAAAAACACGGGAGCAAAGATATTATTCACAAACTGGTGGATAATTTCCTTGGCTCGCTCGGTCATGTGCTCCGAATCGCCGATGGCAATACCGATGACAAAAGCACCAAAAATGGCATGCAAGCCAATGAATTCAGTAAATGCTGCGGCAAAAAAGCAGGCTGCTAGCGAAAGAGAAATAAGTCCACCTGGCCAAGCCAATCGCTTGTTGATCCAAGGAAGTACCCTGTTGATTAGGGACTTGCCCACGGTCACCATGAATGCGGTAAATCCAACGGTGAGTAGGATGGTATATCCAATCCCAATTCCACCGGCTTCCTTTCCCATAAAACTCAAAATAACGGAGAAAATCATCCAACCGATGATATCGTCTACCATCGCTGCAGATACAATCATCATCCCCATTCTACTCTTGAATAGATTCAAATCCATCAAGGTTCGTACGATGACTGGCAAGGCACTAATCGCCATGGCAGTACCCATAAATAGAGAAAAGAGGAGTTTGTCACCTTCGGAAAATCCAAAAAATTCGGCAAAGAAAAAGGGAGCTGTAAATCCAAAAGCAAAGGGGATTACTAGCCCGTAGAAACTGATGTTGAGTGCTCTTTTTCCTTGTGAAAAAACCAAATTTAAGTCTACTTCAAGTCCTGCAATGAAAAGAAGCAAGACCACTGCCACTTGAGAGTATCCTGCCAAAGCAATATTGCTCATGGGGTAGGATCGAAATAAAAATTCAAAGCCTTCAGGAAAAAAAGTCCCCAGAATGGTGGGGCCTATTAAAATTCCAGCCAGAATTTCTCCTACCACGGCAGGTTGTTTGAATTTGCGTGCGATTTCGGCAAAAACTCGTGCCAAAAAGAGCATGGTAGCAAGTTGAAGTAGTAACATGACTACCTCATTGTGGGTTAGTTTTTCCATCGCTCGCTTATTTGACGATCAATAAATTACAAGGAAGCTCAATCAACACGTCCTCGATGTCATGAGGGAAGATCCGATCGATAAACGAAAATCCTTGTTCTACCCCCATAATCAAGAGGTCGGACTCGATGGATTCGCAAAAACGAACCAATTCTACAGCCCATTTTCCAGCGGTCACCTTGATGTTAATTTTGAGATCGGTGGGTTCTAAGCTATCCAAGATTCCTTGCACATAGTCGATCTCTTCCTGCACCAATTTCCGTCGGGTATTCGCCACCTCGGCTTCATTGCCTTCTGCGGCAGTAGCCATTTTAAAACCATACATCTTGATTTCATTCAGAATATGGACTTGGGTAGACTGCTCTGCTTTGCAGAATTTTAGACCTCGGGCGATGACTCTAGGGGTGATTTCTAGTTCGGTTCCATTGATTACCACCTTCGAAAAATGGGTGGTTTCTATTTTGGGCTCAATCATGGTCAACACGGAGCAGGTCGCTTTGCGAATTACTTTACGGGCAACCGAACCTACGTAATACGTGAGCAGTCCTTCTTTTTTTAAGGCTCCGAGAACCAGCAAGTCTACTTTTTCTTCCTCGCAGGTTTTTAAGATGGTTTTTGCCGGCTTGCCTTCCTTCCAAATCGTTTTGATACGCTCCAAATCTCCGCAATGCCGAGAAAGAATTTCATCCAGCTGAGTTTCCAATTCGGGGGTCTTGGTACCGACATGTATTAAAACCAACTCCCCTTCAAAAATTTGGATCAATTTTCTGGCTTCAGCAATCAAGGCCTCCATTCGAGGAGAAAAAGCAATGGCGAGGGCAAGTTTTTTATACATGGCAAAAGTATTTGTCCTTGAAATACGGGTTTTTTCAGGATTTAAACAAGTTGAACAAGCAAAGAGCCGTTTATCCCTTCCCATTTCCGCCTGCCTTCCTAATATAAATTCCGAAAAACTGTCCGCCACAATTCGCATTTTTTTGCTAAACTGCCGTTCATTTTTCAATTAAATATCCTTTTTAGGTACTTGAAAACACTACCCTTATGAGAAAATACATGTTACTTGTACTGGGGTTGGCAACAGCGATTTGCGGCAATGCACTTGCCCAAAGCGACTATCCTACCCTCAGTCAGACCGCAGAGCGGTTACAAAAACTCAGTTCCAACCCTGCTGTAGAGCTGAAGACCCTCACCAAAACCGCTGGCGGCAAGGAAATTTATGCCCTGAAAATCGGTACTGGAAACAAAGACCAGAAGCCCGCAATCGCAGTAGTCGGTGGCGTGGAGGGATTTCATGTGCTGAGCGTGGAGCTTGCGCTGCAGTTTGCTGAGAAGCTAGTCACTGAACATGCGGCTACCTTGGATGCGACGACTTTCTATATTTTCCCCAACCTATCCCCAGATGCCTATGCCCAGTACCACGATGCGTTGAAGTACGAGCGTAGAGGAAATGCGGTTGCCATCGACCACGATCGTGATGGGGTAGCCGGAGACAACGGATACCGCGACCTAAATGGTGATGGACTCATCACTTGGATGCGTATCACAGACCCAATGGGTGACTGGACTACTTCCAAGGAAGATGCCCGCGTGCTAGTTAAAGCTGATAGAGCCAAAGGTGAAGCAGGCAAATACCGAGTAGTAAAAGAAAGTGTAGACAGTGACAAGGATGGCAAATTTGCAGAAGACTTGACCGAAGGCATTGCCTTCAACAAGTCCTTGACTTACAAATTTCCTGTATTTGAGCCCCTTGCAGGAGACATTGCAGTTTCTCAGCTTGAAAGCCGAGCCCTGCTAGATTACTTGTTTGAGCAGTGGAACATCTTTGCTTTTGTGACCTTTTCACCAGCCAACAACCTGAGCACCCCACTGAAGTACTCGGCTGGCGATGCAAAAAAGAGGGTAGTTACTTCCATTTTGGAAAAAGACCAGGCCACAAATGCAATGGTATCTGAACTCTACACCAAAACTGTACCTGCCAAAGCTTTCCAGCAGACCAACCAGGGTACAGATGGCGATTTTTTTCAGTGGGCCTACTTCCACTTTGCGCGCTACAGCTTTTCCACACCGGGGTATTGGACTCCTGAGTACAAGGGTAAAACTAACGCAGAAGCGACTTTCTTAGCGTGGTCGGATTCCTTGAAGCAGGATAATTTTGTGCCCTGGACTGCAGTTAAGCACCCAGATTTTCCCAACCAACAAGTGGAAGTAGGAGGCATCAAGCCGTTCAAAATGGTCAACCCTCCTTTTGAGAAAGTAGGAGAGATCGTCAATCAGCACACGGATTTTATCCTCAAAATCGCTGCCATACAACCTAAGTTGGAGCTGCATAGCCTCAAAACAGAAGCGCTAGGCAATGGACTTACCCGCATCACGGTAGACTTATTCAATAACTCCCCCTTACCTACTCATTCAGAAATGGGCTCTCGCTCACGTTGGCTCAGAAAGCTACGGGTAGACATCGATGTGCCTGCAGATCAACTGATCTCTGGGGATAAGGTGAAGCTAGTGGATTCGCTAGGCGCATTTGAGAAAACTACCTTTAGCTGGATCGTGCGTAGCAAGGGTCCGGTGCAATTAAAAGCAGGTGCTCCGCATGCAGGTTTTGTTACCCAAACTGTAAAATTCTAAGCCATGAAGATCATGAATATCAAACATACCGTAACTGCATTGGCTTTGGGAGCTTTATCGCTTAGCTCTTTTGAAGCAAGTGCGCAACAAGAAAACTACTTTCGGGCCATCGGCACGCCACATACCCCAAAAGTTGAAATCGCTTGGAACCGCTATTACAGCGCCGAAGGGCTTTGGGATTTGATGAAAAAAATTGCGGTAGCGCATCCCAAGATTGCCAAAATTGAATCCATTGGAAAGTCGGTGGAGGGAAGAGAGATTTTGACCCTGACCATCACTGATTTTTCTACCGGCAAGGATACCGACAAGCCGGCCATGTGGATCGATGGAAACATCCACTCCAATGAGGTGCAGGGAGGGGAATTTTCGCTTTATGTGGCTTGGTACCTGACCGAGATGCATGCCGACAATGAATTTGTGAAGCAGCTGCTCAAGGACAAGACCTTTTACATCACCCCGACCATCAATCCGGATGCTCGGAATAACTTCTTTAAGGAACCCAATACCGCTAGTTCACCCCGCTCAGGAATGCTGGTGCTGGACAACGACGGCGATGGCAAAAATGGAGAGGACCGCATGGATGACTTGGACGGTGACGGCCATATCACCATGATGATCCGCAAGTCTCCAACGGGTAGATTCATCAAAGATCCGCTAGACCCTAGACGATTGATGCAAGTAGGCCCTGACCAAGTAGGAGAGTACGAAATGCTCGGTCAAGAAGGTGTCGACAACGATGGAGATGGTGAAGTCAACGAAGATGGAATCGGTTACTACGATCCTAACCGCGATTGGGGTTGGAATTGGCAGCCCGATTACATCCAACGCGGTGCAATGCGCTATCCGTTTACCTTGCCAGAAAATCGTGCGGTGATGGAGTTTGTTTGGAAGCACTCCAACATTGCTGGAGCGCAGAGTTTCCACAATTCTGGGGGGATGATTCTTCGAGGTCCAGGAGCTGAGGAAGATCTCAATACGTACAACCGTGAGGACATTCGAATCTACGATGCCATCGGTAAGAAAGGGGAAGAAATGATCCCAGGCTACCGTTACCTGACCGTGTACAAAGATTTGTACTCCGTATTTGGTGGGGAGCTGGATTGGTTTTATGGCAATCGTGGAATCTTTACTTACACCAATGAGCTGATGGTTTCTTACCTCTATTTCAACAAGGAAGCAGGGCGTGGCAATCAGGAGGAGCAACTCAAAGTGGACGAACTGTTGACCTTTGGTGATGCATTTGTCAACTACAAAGAATACAAGCATCCGCAATTTGGGACAGTTGAAATTGGAGGCTTCAAAAAGACCTTTGGTCGTGCCCATCCAGGATTCCTCTTGGAGCAGGATGCCCATCGAAATGCCGCTTTCACCATTTACCATGCCTACCATACGCCCAAGCTTTCCATCACCGAGGTGAAGGAAGAAGAGTTGGGAGGAGGGTTGAAAGCCATCACGGCCACGATCTTCAACGAGCGCATGATGCCAACTCACGCCAGCCAAGATTTGAAGTACCGTATTGAGCGGCCAGATTATGTGACGCTTACCGGGGCGAAGGTAGTGGCAGGTTTTGTTGTGGAAGATGCCGACATGAAGAAGTACAAGGAGCAGGTTAATTCACCAGAAAAAATGGCCGTTGCCAATATCCCAGGTATGGGAGCGGTACAAGTGCGCTGGATTGTTAGCTCAGGATCTTCGTACAGCGTTACGGTCGATTCTGCCAAGGGTGGGAAGGCCAGCTGGAAGAAATAATTAGTTTTGATCAGATTCAGATCCCCATTTCCTAACGGAGATGGGGATTTTTTTTAATTTCGGGGATGAACACTTCCCCTTGGATGCACCGCTTTGTCCTGCTCAGTTTTCTTTTTCTATCCATGCCCTTCTTGGGATATGGACAAGGGCAGCCCACGGTGTTGATTGCCTATTACAGCCAATCCGGAAACACCAAAACAATGGCTCTTGCAGTGGAGGAGGGTGCAAAATCAGTAGCGGGTGTGCGGGTACTTATGCTTCCAATAGATCAAGTGAGCACTAAAGAGGTACTTGAGGCGGATGCAATTGTGGTCGGCTCGCCGGTCTACAATGCCAACGTGGCCCCTGAGGTGCAGCGCTTCATCAATAGCTGGCCCTTTGAAGGGCGTCCACTAAAAAACAAGTTGGGAGCAGCCTTTGTCACTGGAGGGGGAATTTCGATTGGGGAGGAAATAGTACAGTTGAACCTGCTCCATTCCATGCTGATTCAGGGAATGCTGGTGATGGGCGGGGAGGAGACGGAAGCCGCTTTTGGAGCATCCGCGATTACGGGAGAGGCTCCTTTTCAATTGGGGAAGGTGGAGGAGCAATTTTTAGCAAAGGCGAGGGGTCTAGGTAAGCGAGTAGCGGAAATGGCGATGTTTCTTAAAAAATAGGGCGCTTGATTCCACTTTTAGTTTTTGGCAAAAGCTGTTCAGCGGTTCTCCAACAAATTTCCCAACTGGGTGTTCTTAAGTTGAGAGAAGTAAATTTCCGAAAGAGGGTTCTGTCCTATTGAAGATCACCAATCAAAAATTGAATTTTAAATTTGGCGAAAAATAGTATGCATGCAGACTATTTTATATTTTGGCAGTGCAAAAGGAGGAGAAGCAATTGATGCAGCAACAAAAAAATAGGGCAAAAAAAAACCCGATCTACGATGACCGGGTTTGTGGTGATAAGTGGACTCGAACCACCGACTCACGGATTTTCAGTCCGATGCTCTACCAACTGAGCTATATCACCATCCTTTAAAGTGTTGCAAATGTAGATAAATGAGTATTCTCTACAAATCCTTTTCAGAAAAAATAGACCCAAATTTTATAAAAACTCGTTAATCCGATCAATATGAGCATTTTACCACAACTTGCATTTGTCCTTATTTTGGGTGTTGCGGGCTTTATCTTGAGTAAAAGGATCCAATTTCTTCGCCGAAACATCCTGTTGGGTAAGGCGGAGACCCGAAATGACCAACCCGAAAACCGTTGGAAAGCCATGCTGCTTGTGGCCTTGGGTCAGCAAAAAATGTTCAAACGCCTGGTTCCTGCATTTTTACACCTCCTGATTTACGTGGGCTTTCTGGTCATCAACTTGGAAGTATTGGAGTTTGTGCTTGACGGAATATTGGGTACACACCGTCTCTTTGCTCCCTACCTGGGACCTATTTACACCGTTGCGATCAATGTATTTGAATTTCTAGCCGTTGCGGTATTGGTGTCTTGCGTTGCTTTTTTGGTGCGGCGGAATGTGATGAAGGTGGAGCGATTTACCAAGCCGGAACTCAAGGGTTGGGCAGCGCTGGACGCCAATTTGATCTTGGTGATCGAAATCATCTTAATGTTTGCCATCCTGACCATGAATGCCACAGATCAGATTTTGGCTGGCCGAGGAGATGCGCATTACCTCGTGTTGGGACCTCTTTTCTTCAGTAGCTTCCTTCAACCTCTTTTTGAGGGCCTATCCACTGGCTCATTGGTGTTTGTGGAGCGATTTGCCTGGTGGTTTCACATTGCCGGTATTTTAGCTTTTGCCGTGTATGTGACCTATTCGAAGCACCTGCATATTTTCTTGGCCTTCCCCAATACCTGGTATGCAAACCTGAAACCAAAAGGTGAGATGACGAACATGCCCGAGGTGACCCAGGAAGTAAACATGATGTTGGGGATCCCCGTGGAAAATCCTTCGGCCCCTTCCACTGAGATTGGGCGCTTTGGTGCCAAGGATATCAATGACCTCAGCTGGGTAAATGTACTCAATGCCTATTCCTGTACCGAGTGTGGTCGCTGCAGTTCCGAATGCCCAGCAAATCTTACCGGAAAAAAACTATCCCCGCGCAAGATCATGATGGATGTCAGAGATCGCGCCGAGGAGGTGGGCAAAAGCATAGACGCTGGAGGACCAGGCCTAGCAGATGGAAAGTCCCTCTTGGGTGATTACATCAGCAAAGAAGAGATCAATGCCTGCACCAGCTGCAATGCCTGTGTTGAAGCCTGCCCAATCAATATTGACCCCTTGTCGATTATTTTGCAGATGCGCCGCTATGTGGCCATGGAGGAATCGGGCACTCCTGCCCAATGGAATGCGATGTTCCAAAATATGGAAACAAGTTTTTCTCCTTGGAAATTTAGTCCATCTGACCGATTTAACTGGTCCGAAAAAGTAAAAGAAGAAGAAATGAAGTAAAGGATGCCTAAAAGTCCATTTGGTCTTGCATCTTGTACCTAACCCCTAAGATTAAAAACATGTCTACCTATACTGTTCCCACCATGGCCGAAATGGCCGCCAATGCGCAGGCTCCAGAAGTGCTTTTCTGGGTGGGCTGTGCCGGTTCTTTTGACGAACGCTACAAGGCCGTCACACAGGCTTTTGTAAAAATCTTGAATAAAGTTGGGGTAAGTTTTGCGGTACTCGGCCCTGAAGAAGCCTGTACAGGAGATCCTGCTCGACGAGCGGGCAATGAATTTCTGTTTCAAATGCAAGCGGTAGCCAACATCCAAGTGATGAATGGCTATGAGGTGAAAAAGGTGGTAACAGCTTGTCCGCACTGCTTCAATACCATCAAAAATGAATACCCAGCCCTAGGTGGAAATTACGAAGTGATTCATCACTCTGAGTTTCTCCAACAGCTGATCAACGAAGGCAAAGTGACCTTACAAGGTGGGGGGGAGTTTAAGGGAAAGAAAATCACCTTCCACGACTCTTGCTACCTCGGCCGTGCCAATGAGGTGTACGAAGCCCCTCGCGAGGTAATCAAAGCGCTAGATGTGGAGCTAGTAGAAATGAAGCGTTGCCGAACCAAAGGACTTTGTTGCGGTGCGGGTGGTGCACAGATGTTTAAGGAGCCAGAAGCTGGTAAAAAAGACATCAACATCGAACGCACCGAAGAGGCTTTGGCGACAGGAGCACAGGCCATTGCGGTAGGTTGTCCCTTTTGCCTGACCATGATGACCGATGGGATTAAAAACAAAAACAAGGAAGCGGAAGTAAAAGTCTATGACCTTGCTGAGATGATTGCGAAGGATATGGGAATTTAATTTTTAGATTTGAATCCAAAAGACCCTTTTTGTCGTTATGCAGGAAGGGTTTTTCTTTGAAGACACGAATTGACTTATGTACCAACCTTTTGACCAATTACCAGACACTTCCCGCATTTGGATTTATGCCTCCTCGCGCAAATTTTCAGTTGCCGAGCAGGAGGTAATCCGAAAGACTTTGCAAGATTTTTGTGCCGGTTGGGCTACCCATGGCAAGGAGATGCCGAGTTCCTTCGAAATTTTACATGAGCAACTCCTAGTTTTGGCGGTTGATGAAAGTCAGTTGGGAGCCTCTGGCTGCTCCATTGACTCATCGGTGCGCGCGCTGCAAGGGTTGGAGCAAGCACTTGATTTGGATTTGGTCAACCAAGGAAAAGTCACACTAAAAGATGAGGATGGAGCGCTTCGTGTGTTGCCAGCATTGGGGCTAAAGTCCAAAATTGCACTAGGACAAATCACCCCGGATCTTGAGGTAGTACAACCCGCATTGCAGACCAAAGCCGATCTAAAGCACCTTTGGTTGCCTGTTCGAAAAAGCTGGTTGTCTTCCTATTTTTCAAATTAATTCCTCATATTCAACCTCAGACTACAGCCGCTGTCCAAATGAAACCGATTTTTTTTCACCTAGCACTTTGCTTTCTCCTGCTTCTAGGAGGTTGTAAAAGCCTTTTGGAAAAGGGAAACGAACAGTTTCTTTCCGGTCAATACCAGCTTGCTATTGGCACCTTCAATCAGATCTTAGCCAAGGACAGCAGCAACTTGCGTGCGAGACAGGTCTTGGCAGAGAGTTACCGCCTTTCCAATCGCATCGAAGCCTCCGTCCCTCATTACGAGGCGCTGGTAGCGGTGGAACCTACCTTTGAATCTTACTTTCACCTCGGCCAAAGTCACAAAGCAAATGAGCAAGTTGAGGCGGCCAAAAAGGCGTTTGAGCAAGCATCCTCGCTCACTTCAGACGACCGCTTGCTTGCCCGCGTGAAGCAAGAGCTCAGTTCCTTGGAATTAACTGCTTCGATTGGAGAATATTTCCCGAATTACCAATTGGTCAATTACCGAGAGCTGAACTCTGCAGGTGCAGATTATGCGCCGCTACTGAGTGAGGATAATTTATATTTTACTTCAGGAAGAGCCTCTTCTAGTTTTTATGCTGCCACAGGAACACCTTACCACCAGCTTTTCCGAACCCGTGCGGAAGGGCTAAAAGTAGATGCGGGGGGTGTGCAACTCTTGCCCGAATTTCGAAATGAAGAGGGGCTAAATCAGGCTGCTCTCGCCATAAGTCCAGACGGAAATACCCTGATCTATGCCAGAGGGAATTCCACCTCCTCCAAAGATTACCCAGAAACCACCCTTTTTGCCTCCTATTTCAGAGGGGCTGGGTTTACCCAACCTATTTGGATGCCTTTGAATGAAGAGGATACCTGGTGGAATTCTACCCCTGCTTTTAGCGTGGATGGGACTGAACTTTACTTTGCTTCTAACCGACCAGGGGGCTATGGAGGGATTGACTTATACAAAGCAACCAAGTTGGCCAACGGCGACTTTGGTAATGCAGTGAATTTAGGTTCTACCGTGAATACCGCAGGGAACGAATTATTTCCACATCCTGCAAAGGATGGAAAATTTTTCTTTGCTTCAGATGGACACCCAGGTTTTGGTAAACTTGATCTTTTTGTGGCAGAGAAAAATAGTGATGGAAAGCAAGTAGTCACCAACTTGGGTAAAAATTTCAATAGTAATCGAGATGATTTTGGAATTTTCTTTGCAGACTATCCAAAGGCCGGTTTTATCTCCTCCAATCGTGATGGCGGCAAAGGAGATGATGACATCTACTTTTTTGAGGACAAAACCCCTAAACCAAAAGTGGTCAATGTGCTGCTCAATGTCTACACCAAAGAAGTTAAAGCGGATGGTAAGGAGTCGATTTTACCTCAAGCCAGAGTGCTATTGTATGGGGAGGATAAGAAATCCTTGGGCGGTGATGTAGCCAATGCACAAGGTAGAGTTCGATTTACGCTTTCTCCCGAAAGTGAATACAGCATTATCGCTTCAAAAAATGGCTATTTCTCCAAATCCTTCTCCTATACCACCAAGGGGAAGACTCCTGATCCTGCTACCCTCATTCAGGAGGTTACCAACATCACTTTAGATACCACCATCATCTTGGATCAACTGATCCTTGAAAAAGCGATTGTCTTGGAAAATATTTATTACGATTTGGCTAAGTCGGATATTCGTGCTGATGCCGCGCTAGAATTGGATAAATTGGTGAAAATTCTTAAGGATAATCCAGCCATTCGTATTGAGTTGAGTTCGCACACTGACTCAAGGTCTGGAGATGAATTCAACTTAGCACTTTCTCAGGTAAGGGCTCAATCAGCTGTAGATTACCTTGTTTCGCAGGGCATTGCAGCAGATCGTCTGGTGGCCAAAGGCTATGGTGAAACGCAGCTTCGAATCCAAAATGCACAAACTGAAGAAGAGCATCAAGGCAACCGACGAACGGAATTCAAGGTGATTGAGATTAAAGGAAATTAATCCAGCTGCTACCCACTATTTCATTGCCTCATAAATGAGGTCATGAATCTTGGTACGAATTCCTAAATCAAGTAGGGTGTTGTTTGTAGCAGAGGGATAGACACGGTTGGAGAGAAAGATGTAGGTAAGCTGATTGTCAGGGTCCGCCCAAACACAGGTTCCCGTAAATCCGGTATGGCCGAAAGTACTTTTTGGCGCCAACTTCCCCGCTGATCCTCCTTTTCCCTTTTCAGGTTCGGGCTTATCCCAACCCCATCCTCGCCTACTAAGTTTGGATTGTCTCTGGGTAAATGCTGCAATGGTTTCGGGTTTGAGTAAGCTCACATCCCCGTAGCTTCCCTTATTCAAAAGAAGCTGGAGCACTACCGCCAGGTCCTGTGCAGTACCAAATAGGCCAGCATGACCTGCCACTCCTCCATACATCGCAGCACCTGGATCGTGGACATAACCTTGAATTTGCCTTCCTCTAAAGGTCTGATCATTCTCCGTAGGGGCGATTTGTGCCAGCGGTATTTTTTCAAATGGTTTGAACGTAAGCGTTTGCAAGCCAAGGGGGGCGTAAAAATTATCCGCTACAAATTCGTCCAAAGGCTGGTTTACGATGCGCTCGATCACCGCTTGCATGAAGTACATGGTCAGGTCGGAATAGACATAGCCATAGGGCTTGGGCAATAGCTCGGATTCCACGGTCCATTTCCACAAGCTATCCCGCAAAGTCGTTTGGGCAAACATATCATTGGAGACTGGAAGGGTATAACCGGCACTGATCGAATCTTTGTAGTAGGAGGGATTCCATTTTCCTGAACTCAGGGTTTTGGTGTAGTGTGGAATAAAGGCCTTCAACCCAGCTTCATGTGCGAGCATGTTTGAGAGAAGTATACCCCCTTTATTCGTGGTCTTTAATTCAGGCAGGTAATCTCCTAGGGTTTTACTGAGGTCAAGTTCGCCACGGCTATGCAAAAACATCGCGGCAAGCGTGGTAGCGGCCACTTTGGTGACAGAAGCCAGGTCATAGACCGTTTCTGAGGTCACAGGAGCAGATTTTTCGTAATCCAAATGTCCATAGGATCGATCAAAAATGACCGTTCCCGCCTTCGCAACAAGCACTCTGGCACCTGGGGCTGCTTTGGAGGCAATCATTTCTGCCACTACCCCATCAATTTTATCCAGCTTTTCCCCATTCACTCCTACGCTTTCTGGACTGCCATAAGCCAAGCGGTTGGATGGGGTTAGTAGCCCGCCTACCCCTTGCGTAAACTGTTCACTTACTGTCACAGGCAAGATGCCTTTTGCAGGTCGGGCGCCAAATAAAATCTGTGGCACGAGCTTTTGGGTGAAGGGAGAATTCTCATAGGCAAAGACCACATGTTCTAACCCTTCCAGGTATTTGGCTGCGTATACATTTCCAAAAAGTACTGTCACCACCTTTTGTCTTTTTTCCAAAGCTCGGATCAGCTCCAAGTCCCCTGGTGCGATGCCAAATCCCCGTTGGGGGCTATTGCTGACGCCCATCAAACCCACCACGATCACCTCATAGTCTTCCAACTGCTTCATGAGGTTGTAGTGCGCGGACTCATCGGAGGCCTTCGCAATCTGAAAGTGGTCGACTTGGGTGTAGCGGTTGAGGTAGTCGCTGAAATCCGCACCCGAACCGCCAATACTTAGGCTGGCGATTTTTTTCTGATCTAACTGGCCTAGGGGAAGTAAATCTCCCTTATTTGCCGCTACTGTGATGGCCTCGCTGTAGAGTTTTTCGATGACTTCTGATGTAGCCGAGGTAGTCAGGCGATCCGCGATTTTGTAGGTGTCGAGTGGAGTAAATGAATGGAGGCCCGCCCAGTACTTGGCTTTCAGGATCTTTTTTACCCGTCGGTTGATTTCTTGTTCACTGATTAGCCCCTGAGCCACTCCATCTAGAATAAGGGCTTTTGCCTCGGCCACATCATCCGAATGCAAAAGGATGTCGTTGCCTGCCAGTAGTGCCTGCAACTCTACCTCTCCCGGCTTACTTCGGTTGGCTACCCCTTCCATGTTTAAGGCATCGGTAAAAATCAAGCCTTGGAAATTCATCTGCTCCTGCAGTAAATCGGTGACAATGGGCTTGGACAGGCTGGTGGATATAGCAGATCCTTGGTTGAGGCTAGGGACATTCAAGTGGGCTACCATGACGGACATCAAGTTTTCTTTGAATAGCTCTTGGTAGGGATACAGGTCTACTTCCCAGATTCTTTTTTCTTCATGAGCGATCAAGGGGAGCATAAAGTGGCTGTCTGTTTCGGTATCTCCATGCCCGGGAAAATGTTTTGCATTGGCAAGGACTCCATTTTCCTGAAGCCCTTTCATATAGGCCACCGCTCGTTGGGTAACTCGATTTTTATCCTCTCCAAAGGCTCGAAAGCCAATCACTGGGTTTTCGGGATTGGAGTTGACATCTACTACAGGGGCAAAATTGACATGCATGCCCAGCACCTTAAACTGTCGAGCGATTTCAGCACCCATTTCCTGAACCAAGTTGGGATCTGAGATGGCCCCAAGGGTCATGGCTTTTGGAAAATTGAGGGTGGAATCCAGTCGCATCCCGATTCCCCATTCGGCATCCATCGCAATCATCAAGGGGGTCTTGGCTTGTGCCTGGTAGTAGTTGGTCAGGCGAGCTTGCCGGTTAGGCCCTCCTTGAAAAAAAATTAAACCCCCTAAATTTTCTTTTTGGATCAACGCACTGATCTGATCCACATGTCGCTGATCTTTATTGGAGTAGGCCGCTACCATAAATAGCTGCCCTAGGCGTTCTTCAAAGGTGAGTGCATGAAACACACTGTCTACCCAAAGCTCCTGATGATCGGATTTTTTTGTTTCCAATGAGTCCTTATGTACCTCAGCAGAACCCCGCTTAGTTGGAAAAAAAACTCCCAACAACAGGATCCAGAGTAGGTTGAGCAAATGCAGTGTTCTCATGGAATAGAATACATTTAATTCTGTATTTTTACCTAAATTTACCCAGTGATTTAGGGCTTTTTAGGTTAACTAAAGGCTTTCATCTCGACCAAGTCTCCAAAAAAAAGACCCGAGGATTCAAGTTACAAAAGTTTGTAAAACTTCAATTCGACTTTGCGATTTTCTGGGGACTAAAAACCAAAATCCAAAAAGGTAGCCCACCCCAAGGATAAGAATTCCAAATACCGTTTTCGAAAAACTGAAAAAGCATGAAACTCCCTTCCATATTTAAGACTGCCTCCCATCAGCGTTTTTCAATCAAGCCTAGGTATTACGATCCAATTAAGGAAGAGATCGAAGAGCGTACTTCAAGAATAAAAAAGGAGCTTGAGCAAGAAGGATTGATCGAGCCAGAAGAAGCTGGAGGTTCCGAGCTTCCAAGGCGGTCAGCAATGAAAGGCTCATTTTCTACCTATCGAGGAATGAAGACTCGAGATACTTCTGTTTTCAATTCCACTGGAATAATCCGCACCTTGCTTTTTTTGGGCATGGTTTCAGCGGCATTTGGATACATTTACATTGGCCCCTCCATTTTTAGGTACTTGGCTTATATTGGTATCGGAGGTGTTTGTGGGTATTTTACAGTGAAATTCCTCAATAAAAGGAAAAATGCCTGATTACATTCAGCTTCTTCCCGATGCGATTGCCAACCAAATTGCAGCTGGTGAGGTAGTTCAACGGCCAGCTTCAGCACTCAAAGAGTTGCTTGAAAATGCCGTTGACGCTGGAGCCACGCAAATTCAGGTAGTCGTCAAAGATGCTGGGAAGCAGCTGATTCAGGTAATCGATAACGGAAAGGGAATGTCCCCTACCGATGCGCGCATGAGTTTTGAGCGGCATGCCACTTCCAAAATCCGTACTGCTCAAGACCTATTTGCCATTCGCACATTCGGCTTTCGAGGAGAAGCCATGGCCTCAATCGCCGCCGTGGCGCAGGTCGAGCTCAAAACCCGAACCCAGGATGCTGAAGTCGGTTCTTTGATTCATATTGAAGGTTCAGAAGTTAAAAAACAGGAGCCAGTAGCGGGACCTGTCGGCACTTCGGTGGCCATGAAAAACTTGTTTTTCAATGTGCCTGCTCGTAGGAATTTCTTGAAGTCCAACCCAGTGGAAATGCGGCATATCGTGGATGAATTTCAACGCGTAGCCCTTTCCTACCCAGAAATAGCCTTTTCCTTGTACCAGCAAGATTTGGAGACCTACAACTTGCTGCCCGGCAAACTTAGCCAGCGCATCGTAGGGCTCTTTGGAAAAGGAATTCAAAATCAGCTCGTCCCTTGTGAGGAAGAAACTCCCCATCTCAGCATCAAAGGGTATGTAGGCAAACCGGAGTATGCCAAAAAAACGAGGGGCGAACAATTTTTCTTCGTCAACAATCGCTACATCAAAAGCAGCTACCTCCACCATGCAGTACACACCGCTTTTGAGGGCCTGATTCAAGCAGATCAACATCCTTTTTATGTATTGTTTCTTGACATTGATCCCGCGACGATCGATATCAACGTACATCCGACCAAGACCGAAATCAAGTTTGAAGACGAGCGAACCATCTACGCAGTGATTCGGTCGGCAGTTAAGCAGGCCTTAGGCGCCCACCAGGTCATGCCGGCACTTGATTTTAGCATGGATGTCAACTTTCAAGAAAATTGGACCACCAATCCTCAAGTATCTGTGGATGTAGACCGTGAATACAGCTACAAAACCTACAATACCCCTGAGTTCCAAAAGGCTTCTGTCTCAGGTTGGGAGCGCCTCTTTGAAGGGAATGTGCCCCCAACCGTTTCCCAAAAATCTCCTGGCTTGGGGGAGGAAGATCAAGAGCTGCTTACTTTTCAAAGTAGGGCTTCAGCAGGGGAGGTTTCCATGGCTTTGCAGCAGGAAGCTGCTGCTGGAACCGGAACTACCTTTCAAGTTGAGCGAAGCTATATCGTGGCCCAAATGTCTACGGGGCTGCTTATTGTCGATCAGCAACTCGCACATGAGCGAATCCTCTACGAGCGCTATGGCAAGCAATTGCAAACGACCCAAGGAGCCTCGCAACAATGCTTGTTTCCGACCGTGCTGACCCTGAATCCAGCAGACTTTGCCTTGGTGATGGACATGCTCCCGGAATTAGTAAGCCTTGGCTTTTTAGTCGATGAGTTTGGAAAAGACACCGTAGTCATCCGAGGGGTACCCGCTGAGACGCAAGTAAAGAATGAAAAGGAACTCTTTGAAGGATTGATTGAGCAGTTTAAAAATTTTAAAAATGAGCTTTCCCTAGATAAAAAGGAAAATCTAGCCCGCTCGCTAGCCAAAAGATCCTGCCTCAAGAAGGGACAAAAGCTGGATTCACAAGAGATGGAAACCTTAGTTGGGCAGCTTTTTGCTTGTCCAAACCCAAATTACTCACCTTCTGGAAACAAAACCTTCGTGAAATTGGATTTAACTAGCATTCACGCCTTCTTCGCAAAATAATATGTTTAGAAACATCACCCCGGTCGTTCAAAATCTATTGCTGATCAACATCGCTGTTTTTCTGGTGGCCACCTTTGTGTTCCCTTCCCTAGACCAATGGTTTGCCCTCTACAATATTCAGAGTACCTATTTTAAGCCCTTCCAGTTTCTCTCCTACATGTTTATGCATGCCGACTTTTGGCATCTATTCAGCAACATGTTTGGGCTTCTGATTTTTGGTCCCCTGTTGGAACAGTTTCTCGGCCCCAAAAAACTTTTTATCCTGTGGATGGTCTCTGGAATGGGAGCAGGTGTGCTCTATTCTGGCTATACTTTGGTACAGTACCGCACCATGGAGGAGAAGGTTTTGGCTTTTGAAGCCAATCCAGATCCGGAGTATTTTAACCGCCTAGTGATTGAGAATAGGGGCTACTTCTCACCTGAAGTGTTTGATTTTGTGGATCAATATAGCAGAAATCCAGAAGATCCTATAAATATTGAACGGGCGGAAGAGACCTTGGATACCATCTTGAGGCTGCAAGTCAACCAGCCTATGGTCGGTGCTTCAGGAGCACTATTTGGGATATTGATTGCTTTTGGCATGCTCTTTCCCAATACGCAACTCTTTCTCCTATTTCCTCCCATACCGATTAAAGCGAAATATATGGTACTTTTCTACGGGCTCTATTCGGTATACAATGTGCTGTTGACAAGTCCTACGGATAACGTGGCCCACTTTGCACACCTCAGTGGTCTTGTGGTCGGTGCAATCCTAGTTTACTTCTGGAAAAAAAATAGAAATAGCTTCTACTGATATGTATTCAAGCTTTTGGGATAATTTAAAAAACGCATTTAACCGTCGGGACAATAGCTTATACAAGCTAATGGCTATCAACCTTATTGCTTTTTTTATCCTGTTGATTTCGCGTGTAGTCCTGACCCTAAGCGGCTTTGGAGAAGTTTACAAAGATGGCCTGAAATGGATCATGATGCCCGCGTCCTTGCCTACGCTTGCCAAACAACCTTGGTCTATTTTCACCTACTTCTTTTTGCATGAGGGGCTTTTTCACATCTTGTCCAACCTGCTTTTCCTTTACTATTTTGGACTCCTCATCCATCAATATCTAGGTAGTAGGAAGCTGACCAACTTGTATATTCTGGGTGGGGTGTTTGGAGCAGGATTTTATGTGTTGATGTACAACATTGCCCCCTACTTTGCAGGAGCTGTGGATACTTCTTTTATGCTTGGTGCCAGTGCAGGAGTATTTGCGGTGGTAGTAGGAGCTGCTACGCTTGCGCCACAAACGACCTTCGTGCTTTTTCTGTTGGGGCCAGTAAAAATTGTCTACATCGCTGCATTTTATGTGCTCCTTTCTTTTGCCAACTCTATAGGTGAAAATGCTGGTGGAGAAATAGCACACTTGGGAGGGGCCATGTTGGGTTATGGCTACATTGTCGCATTGAGAAGAGGCTGGGACTTGGGTATCCCTATCCAAAAAGTTGGACTATTTTTTGAAAATTTGGGGACAAGACGTGCTCCGAAAGTAAGTTACAGCAGGACTTCCTCCACCAAACCAACCGGAACAAATCCAGCGAAAAAGGAGACCCTCAGCCAAGAAGAGGTGGATAAAATCCTAGACAAAATTGCAGATAAGGGGTACGATGGACTCACGAAGGAGGAAAAAAGAAAACTTTTCGAATACAGTAAGAAGTAAGTGTGCTCGGTCAACGGTCCACTGACGACAGCCGATTCATTTGGAAACAAATAGAGAATCTAAATTCAAATACGTTTTTTTTATATACGGATCACAATTGACTGTGGTCTGTGGACGGTCAGCCGTTGACGATTTGATACTTTCTCTACTGCCTTCCTAATTGAACTTCAAATCTTATTTTCCGAGTGGAAATTGCAGTCCGAAGCGAAAGAAGGTTTGCCGCATGCCTTGGCTTTGAAACTTAAATTCGGTACTAAGTCCCACCCAGTCAGTGATGGGTATGACCGCACCCACACCTACGTTGGCCCCACTTAATTTTCTGCGAGTGCCAGCAGTGTTAGGTTGCGCATTTTCGGTAGTCAAGCTGTAGCCACTGACTACATAGACCTGGGATTTGCCTTCAGAGAGGTAGTAGCGAAGGTCGGCACTAAAGTTGCTGGACCTGCCTACAGCCGGGAATATTTGGGTGTAGCTAGGCATCAATCCAAATTTGGGAGCGAAAAAATACTCCCAGCCAAGTCCAATACCTGGTTCGTCTAATCTCAAGCCATATTGACCCAAGACATGAAGCCTTGAATCCCCTTGTTCTTGTGCCTGCAGCATGTTGAATGATCCAAAAATCAGGAAAGTCAGGAGCAAGAAGTTTTTCATAGCGACATTTTTTACGAAGCTACCAAATCCCTTTCGTAGTCCAAATTATTCTACCACTTGGACCAATCGGCCCAGCCTTCCTCGCTGATCCATTCCTTCTAGGATGAGCAAATGCCGGGTTGCTGTTTCAGAATTGTAATAGGATAGGCTAGCCTTTCCTGCTCGATCGGTGGTGATCTGTGGATTCCAATACAAGGTAGCGCGCTGGTCTGGCTTGGTGTTGGCCGCAGAATTCTCCTCGTATTTGGGACTGTAGAAGGTTCGAGCGGTGGAATAGCCACTGTATTTAGTCACCAAGGTGCCCCCAACACTTCCGTAGGTAGTACTTGTTCCTGCCTTGGTGTATACGGCGATGACCCCATTTCCTCCTTGGGAACCAAAGATTGCCGTGCGGGCAGGGTCCTTAAATACCTCCACACTTTCCACATCTCGTGGACTGATTTGCGCAAGTGTGCTTGCATCTACGGGCACATTGTTGAGCATGTACATGGGTTCTACCCCTGCTTGAAGGGAGCCTACTCCACGAATCAGTACCGTGGCATTGAATCCATCAAAGGTGACTCGTACCCCAGCTACACGACCTTGGATCAACTGAAAAATATTGATAAATCCTTGACCTCCCGGGATTTCCTCTGGCTTGATCACTGCATCGCCTTCTCCATAGATTTTACGGGCTTGGGTTTGCTCCTCCTGGAGGGTCTCCGCGACTACGGTGATTGCATCCAGTTCTTTATCAATTAGTGCTCCACTAGCCTCTTGCATCAGGTTCCGCTTGCGGACAGTTGCTGCCAATCCTTCCGGCCAAACGCTGTTGGTTGGATAGACGCCTCCCAGCTGAGTAAATGGCAGTTTGGGCGCAGCAATAGCTAGGTTAATAAAATTTCTAGCACGAAGGTCTTCGGCAGTAAGTGTGACTTCAAGGGAATCTTGGTACCGAAGATCGGTCAACAAGAAGTTGCCATCTGGACCATATTCCGTGGAAAGAAGTTCAACTCCATCCCCAACAAGGGCTGTGATTTTTCCTCCCCCCAATCCTTTTTTGGTAGGGCTCTGTTCCTGAATTTTCCCGGAAATGGTAATTCCCTGTTCGATGTAAAATCCCTGATCTGGCAATCGGTTTTGGAGTACGGCCCCCCAATCAAATCGAGTCCAGCCATGGGTCAACATCACCAAATCGAGCTGCTCGGCAGCATTGGGAATATCTTTTCTAAAATAATACCCAGGGCGGTAGACTGTTCCCTTCAGATCACTACTTAGGAGTAAGTGAGAAAAGAGCGTTCCCTGCAAATCACTTTCATCCTCCACTTGATCCAGATCGACCACCGACAGTGAGAAGTTTGCAGGCGCAATGCTATCGAGGAACGAACTCTTAAGTTCCAAGTTTACTTTTCCGCGAGGTTGAAGGGATGCGTTTGGAGTGGACAACTCCAGGGTCAATTCATCCTTATTTTGAACAAATACGAGTCGCTCGAGTAGGGGCCTGCCTTGCACATCCAGCAGCGCAATCGTATGGATGCCACTTGGAATGGTTTTCTTTGGGATGCGCACACCCCAGACTCCATTTGTAAGGGATCCTTCGGCCATGTAATTGATCAATCCTCGGGTATGGCTTACCAGCAGGAGCTTTTCTGTAATGCCCTCGCCTTGGATAATTGTGGAGATGAAGGTTCCGTCTTTTGGATTTTGAACTTGAATGCTGAGGCCTTTCTCCAAGGCTTTTGGCATCGTGATTTTACGCGTTACACCCAGCGTACTGTCTTGGATGATGGCGACATAATCGGATTTTTTGGGCGTAAACTCCAATTTTCCTAACCCAGCTTCATTGGTAGTAAACTGAGTTCCTTCCTCCTCTGCTATACTTCCTTGAAGCTGGAGGGGGCTACCATCTGGATATACGGCTCGAATGGCTACTGTTGATTTCTTTCCAATCACCCAATTTCCACCTTCCGGCAAAAATTGAATATCTGCAGCTTCCAAGGCATAGGGAAGCTTTATTTTTTGAATGATGGTATAGCCGGGGCTTTCTTCAAAAGAAAGGGCAAGGTGTTGGGAGGGATGGGGGGAATTGGGGATGGAAAAACCAAATTCCGTTATGCCTTGGGCATTCAGTTGAAGGGTTTGACTGAATAGTTCATCCTCGCCTGCGATGGCCTGCAACTTGATGGATCGATTGCTTAAGGGTTCACCGGCTGCATTGACCCCTAGAAGGGACAATTTGTACCGAACCTTTTCATTTTCCACCCGAATGTCGAGCACGTCTAGTTTAGGTAAAAAAGTACCACCTAGGCCATCTACTACTTGCACTTGCTGCGTGAAAAAGTAGTCTTCTCCGAAATTGCGCATCCAGGTGGTATAGGCCTTGAGTTGGTAGGTGCCTGTCTTACCAAAGCTGGGAAAATTAAAATCTCCAGTTCCTCGGCCATTTTCCAAGTAAATAACTTTTTGAGCGACGCGAAGGCCATCCCCGTCAAACAAGTCTACGTAGAGCGTTTTGCTAAGTGGGGAAGGGAGCTGCTCACCACCTGCAACGACATAAGCCGAAAACCAGAGATCATCTCCTAGCGTGTAGGTAAATTTATCCAGGTGGAGGTAAGCCTTTTCAACCGGAAATTCATCCTGATAGCTTTTGAAATAGTCTTGAATTTGTTTGGGTAGTCCTTCTTGAGCTTGAGTTGGAACTGAAAAAATGAAGAAGCCAAGAAAAAAAAGTGGGGAAAGGATGTATTTCATAGAAAAAAGTATGTGGTATTAAGAGCTTTAACCGATTAGAAGGCCTTAAGGTTGTTCCGTCGGAGTATTATTTTCCGAAGGCTGAAGTTGAGCTACTTCATTCTTGTTGGCAAGCTGTCCACAGGCGGCATCGATGTCCTGTCCTCTTGACTTGCGCACCTTGGCAATGATCCCCTGTCCTTCCAATACGCGGATATATAGGTCCACGGCATCTTGGGAGGCCTGTCTGAATTCCCCTTCATCGATGGGGTTGTATTGAATGAGATTTACCTTGGAAGGGATGATTTTGCAAAATTTGGCAAGGGCCTTGGCATGCCGCTCGTCGTCATTGATTCCTTCCCAGATGACATATTCATAGGTTACTTTTCGCTTGGTACGGGCGTACCAAAAGGATAAGGCGTCGGCCAAATCTTCCAGCGGGTTCACCTCGTTGATGGGCATCAGGCGGGTACGGGTCTCGTTGATGGCGGAGTGGAGGGAGATGGCCAGGTTGAATTTGACCTCATCCTCTGCCATTTTGCGAATCATCTTTGGAATCCCTACTGTGGAGAGGGTGATCCTGCGGGGAGCCATGCCCAACCCATCTGCAGAGGTGATTTTATCGATGGCGCCGATGACATTGGCGTAGTTGAGTAGGGGCTCGCCCATGCCCATAAAGACGATGTTGGTCAAAGGCCGCTGAAAATAGGTCTCCGCCTCATCTTTGATGGCGACTACCTGGTCATAGATTTCATCTGAATTGAGATTCCGCATGCGCTTCAATCGAGCAGTTGCGCAAAAATTGCAATCCAAACTGCATCCCACTTGCGAGGAAATGCAGGCGGTGATCCTTTTGGTTGTAGGGATAAGCACAGATTCGACGATTTTATCATCAAAGAGTTTGACTGCATTTTTGATGGTGCCGTCACTGCTGTGCTGCATCAGATCCACACGGATGTGGTTGATGGTAAAGTGGGTTTTGAGCAGTTCCCGAGTGGAAAGTGAGATGTTGCTCATCTCGTCAAAATTCTTCAGCGACTTACTCCAAAGCCATTCGTACACTTGCTTGGCTCGGAACTTTTTTTCGCCCTGCTCAAGAAAGAATTCTTCCAGTTCAGGCAAACTTAATTTACGGATGTCTTTTTTCTGAAGTTCCACGCCACAAAGGTAGGGATTGAAATTGGGAAAGCAGACAGGATTGGCCAATGCCATTCAAAATTAACGGGTCAACCCTTCTGTTTTTATTGCGAGTTTCCTGCTTCCTTTTCTTGGAAAAAGAAGGGGATTCAAGAACATATCTCTTATTTTTGTAGGGAAAAATCTAACCCCTTGCTATGCGCCAATCTTGGTGGAAATTTCTTACTGTAGGGCTATTGATGTACACGCTCGTTGGCGGGCTGCTGCTGGAGGCTCCGCGGCTTCCTATCCTGAATGAAACCATCCGTGCACTTCATTTTCATGTGACCATGTGGTTTGGAATGATATTGATGCTCCTCGTTGCAGCCTGGAACAGTGTCAAGTATCTGAGAAGCAATGAGCTGAAGTACGACGACATTGCCTTGGAGTTTACTAATGCAGCCATTTTATTTGGGGTATTGGGGATCGTAACGGGTATGCTTTGGGCCAAATTTACCTGGGGGGATTATTGGAGTGGAGATCCCAAGCAGAATGCTTCTGCGATCGGATTGCTCATGTACTTTGCCTATTTAGTTTTGAGAGGCAGCCTTTCGGATGCACAGCAGCGGGGAAGAATTGCTGCGGTCTACAATCTTTTTGCGTTTGCCGCTTTCATCCCCTTGATCTTTGTATTGCCACGTCTTACCGATAGCCTTCACCCAGGAAATGGGGGAAATCCTGGTTTCAATGCCTACGATTTGGACTCCAAACTCCGACTTGTATTTTACCCTGCCATTGTAGCTTGGACACTTTTGGGAACTTGGATTGCAACTGTACGTGTTCGTATCCGTAGGCTAGAGCGAGAAGTGGAGGAAAACCGTATTAACGATTGATAGATGAAAAAATTTGTGCTATTTCTTTTGATGAGTATGTCTCTTGTGGCGGTTCAGGCCCAGGAAAAAATTGCTGTAACTGCTGCTGATTACAGCAACAACGAGGTAGAAATGGCAGACCTCATGCGAAGTGAAGGTAAAATATATGTGTTGGTGGGGGTGATTGTGTTGATTTTTATAGGCCTGCTGGCCTATGTGATTCAAACAGACCGGAGGGTTTCCAAGTTGGAAAAAAGTAGAACAAATTAATTAGGGATAGGACATGAAGAAGGGACATTTAATTGCCTTGGGAATTATTGCCGTAGCGATTGCGATCATCCTCACCTCAATTGGTGATGCGAGCAGCTACGAGAGCTTTGATACCGCACTTGAGATGAAAAAAGATGGTGAGGACAAGGCTATTCACGTGGTGGGCAAGCTACAGAAAGATGCTGCAGGGCAAGTGGAAGGGATTGAAGTCAGAGAAGATAAAACCTCCTTCACCTTTATGTTGGTGGACAACGAAGGCACCACTCAAAAAGTATTTTACAATCAGCCCGTGCCGGCGGATTTTCATCGATCCGAGCAAGTGGTGGTCATTGGTAGCTACCGAGATCAAGAAATCTTTGTGGCTGACAAGATCCTCATGAAGTGTCCTTCTAAGTACCAAGAAACAGACGTTCAAGCTGCGGGCATCTGATGGTAAATTCTATTCCAAGTAAAATCGTATGATAAATACCTTTGTGGGCAATTTTGGTCACCTGACTACCTTGGTGGCTTTTGTGAGTGCCTTGGTGACTGCATTTGCCTATAGCCAATACTTCAAGGCCAACGAACTGGAGAAGGACAGTTGGCGAAGATTTAGTCGGGTGAGTTTTTACATCCACGCGCTTTCCACCAGCTTGATTGCGGTGTCTTTGTTTGAGATCATCTACAATCAGCGCTATGAGTATTTTTATGCCTACTCGCACAGCTCCAAAGCACTTCCGGTGCATTACATGATCTCCAGTTTCTGGGAAGGTCAAGAAGGTGCATTTATTCTCTGGGCATTTTGGAATGTGGTACTTGGGTTGATCCTAGTACACACCAACAAATTCTGGGAAGCGCCTGTGATGGTGGTATTTTCCTTAGTTCAGGCCTTCCTCGTTTCCATGATTCTTGGAGTGGTGGTAGGAGATCTTAAAATTGGTAGTTCGCCCTTTATTTTACTTCGGGATGCTACGCAAGTGCCGATTTTTGACCTTAATCCGGACTTTGTGCCCGAAGATGGTACAGGCCTCAATCCCTTGCTGCAGAATATTTGGATGGTCATTCACCCACCTACCTTGTTTCTGGGATATGCCTCCACCTTGGTTCCTTTTGCTTTTTTGATTGGGGGATTAGTGACCAAAAAGTATGCAGAATGGATTCGACCAGCTTTGCCTTGGGCGATTTTCTCGGCGATGATCTTGGGAATGGGTATCATCATGGGAGCGTATTGGGCCTATGTGACGCTTAATTTTGGGGGGTATTGGAACTGGGATCCGGTGGAAAATGCGGTGTATGTGCCTTGGCTAATCTTGGTGGCGTCCATACATACCATGATTACCTTTAAGAAGAGTGCAACGGCCTTAAAGACCTCCATCGTCCTGGTGATTCTCAGTTTTATCTTGGTCTTGTACGCGACTTTCTTAGTTCGCTCAGGAGTCTTGGGAGATGCTTCGGTACACTCATTTACCGATTTGGGTCTCTCTGGACAGCTCTTGATCTATTTGCTATTTTTTATGGGCGTGGCGATTTTCCTTGCTATTCGTGCTTGGAAACACCTACCAACCTCCGAACGCGAAGCATCTGTTTATTCCCGTGAGTTTTGGATTTTCTTGGGTGCGATGACGCTCGGACTCATGTCCTTTCAAGTGATATTGCCTACCTCCATTCCTGCTTGGAATGCCTTGGTAGAAAGCTTTGGAGGGATTTCCAACATGGCTCCCCCTGCGGACCAGGTAGGCTTCTATACCAAGTTTCAATTGTGGTTTGCGGTAGTTTTGGCATTGTTGACTTCAGTAGGACAGTTTTTCTGGTGGCAAAAAATCGATAGAAAGACCTTGACCGAATCCCTAGTGGCCCCTTATGTGATTTCGATTATTCTTTCTACGCTGGTAATTGTCTTGGCCAAAGTTTACGACTGGAAATACATCATCATTGTATTGACGGGAATGTTTACGATAGTGGCCAATGCCTTCATTTTGATCAAGCTACTCAAAAAATCCACCTTCAAACTTGCGGGAGGATCGCTGGCACACATTGGTTTGGGGATGATTTTGATCGGCATCATGTTTAGCTCGGGCTACTCGGAAGTGATCTCGATGAATATGTCTGGATTGACCTACAGCAACAGTTGGGAGGATGAAATGAACAAAGAGCACGTGTTGCTCTGGATCAATAAGCCTACTCAGATGAAGGACTACACGGTGATCTACCGTGGCAGACAAAAGAAAGCGGTAGGAATTCCCGAATACGTGCCGGCCAAAATTTTGGCTTCCACCGGTGAGGTGAATGAAGCGATAGCTTTGGAAGATTACAAAGCTTACTTCAAAAAAGGAGATACCGTACAGTTGGTTTTGGAAGAGAACGATTATTTCAAAATTGATTACCTACAGAACGAGGCCTTGCAGTTTTCGCTTTCGCCCATGTCCCAATACAACGAAGGGATGGGAGGCTTGATCTCGTCACCAGATTCCAAAATTTACCTCAACAAGGATTTGTACACCTATGTAGCTGCGATGAATGATTTCGCAGATCCAGAGTGGAAAGAAGATGAAACCTACGAAGTCAGTAAGGGAGAGCAATTCCATGTGGCCGACTTTGTGGCTTATTTTGATGGTGCAGAGGTATTGAAAGAGTTAGATGGCTACACCTTGAAAGAGGGAGATGTGGCAGTGAAGGCTAAAATCCGTGTGTTGGATTACGATGTTGAAAAATTACTTGAGCCTACCTTTATCATTCGGGACAATCAGGTAGGGAAACTTCCTGTGATCGATTCTGAATTGGGAATTAAAATCAGCTTGGAAAACATTCTGCCAGAGCAAAACAAGTTTGTCTTCAAGGTAAATCAGTACCAGAAAGACTATGTAGTCATGAAGGCAATTGTGAAGCCCTACATCAATGTACTTTGGATCGGAACGATTGTGATGTTGTGCGGATTTACGGTAGCCATTTTCCGACGATTTGATGAGTTTGTCAAAATGCGAGACAAGGGGATTGAATAGGTCATCATTCATTTTTCGATGAGGATGATGGAGGTTGAATTCTGCCGAAGGACGAGGAAATAGGCACGAAATACGATGGAAATAGGGTAGAAATAGACTACGCTTCGCTCCGTGAAATAACCAATTGTTCTAGTTAGCTGTGGACCGTTGACCGTGGACTGTTGACAATTATCCGCAGTTATAACTAGGCATGATGAGCTACTGGCATGATTGCGGATAATCCTATTATTTTTTGTCTAGGAAAATCCGGGCCAAGGTGCTTGCCACGCCATCTTCCTTGTGGTGCTTGGTGATCTCATTAGCAACTGCCTTTACTTCTGGAAAAGCATTTTCTACTGCCACTCCCCAGCCCACCTGCTGAAGTAGGTCGATGTCGTTGTAGCCATCGCCGAAGGCCACTACTTCATTCATCTCGATGGCATATCCATGGTCTAGAATTTTTTTCAAGCCGGTGGCTTTGGAGATTGGTTTCGGCGCAATTTCTAAGTAGGTGTCTTTGGATCGGTAGAGGTGCAATTGGGTCCCCAGCCTTTGAAGAAGGGTTTGGTAGAGGGCATCGATTTTTGCAGCATCTCCCATGCACATCACCTTGTGTGCGCCATGATTGTCCCCTTTCCAAAGTTCAATGACTACCAAGGGGTCTGTCCAGGAGGGGACAACTTTTGTATTTTCAATTTCGCGGAGCGCAAAATAATCTTCATTCAAGGTATGCCATTCCTCTCCATAAAGTAGGCTCAAATGAAGTGTGAGTTCATTGGCTAGGAGCACAATCTCTTCGACTAAGTGGATTGGAATGGGGATGGATTCGAGTTCTTTTCCTTCCGCGTCCAAAACCAATGCACCGTTGTAGGCGATGAGGGGTTCCTTGGGGCGATTCAGGTCTTGAAGAAGGTGTCGCATGGCTGCAGGCATACGAGCACTTGCAAGAAAAAATGGGATCTCTGTAGAGATGGAGGAGACAATGGAGATGAGGTTTGGGGAAAGCGAGCGCTCTGAGTTGAGGAGGGTACCGTCTATATCAGAGCAAATGGCTTTAAAAGTCATGGATGAAGGGAGTCGAAGCGTATTGAATGGGGCTGAGTACAAATCTAGTAAAACTCCATCGCTTGAGCGTTAAAAATCCTGGGTCGCGAAGGTGTATTCTTCTAGGGAAATATTCTGCGGGTTGTAGGAATCGGTTTGGATGAACTGTATGGTGATCTTCTCGTAATCCGCCGCCTTTTCAAAATCCCGAAGGTACAGTTCGGCACAGTTGCGGGCGAGGAGTTCCCGCTGCTCGGCCATGATCTTTGGATCCCCATTTTCTAGTTTTAGGAAAATGATGGATTCTTCTACTCCCTCTTGATTCGAAGTGGAGAGGTTGACGCTCACCCCTTCAAATTTCCCTAAGGAGCGAATTTCTTCAGAAGGGAGGAATCCATCTCCTAAAAGCCCTTCCATTCCATTGAAGGCAAATTCAGCGAGTTCTTCAGGGGCACAGCTGCAGCTCCAACTAAAGAGGAAAAGAATAGGCAAAAAGCGGTAAATGCGCATGGATATAGGATGAGAACCTGCTTAAAAGGTGATTTTATAGTACACAAATCGCTTGTCCTCTGGATTTTTTATACGTGTAATCAAGCTCATGCCCTTTTTTTCCTCGTAGCGTAGGTTAATTTCTTTGATGAGTCTTGCCCGTTTGATCCGTTTGGAATCAAAATTGGTGATTTCATGGATCCCTAAAATCTTGTCAAATTCTTCTGTGGTTAGTTTTTTGCCGTCGTGTTCCAATAACTTATCGAGCAAGCTTTCGTCTTCTTTTTCGTCTTCTTCTAGGGGCTCGGGCTGGTTCTTTTTTAGACGATTAACGTACCACCAGCCAGTTACTCCTCCTAGAAGTAGGAATATGCCTATGAATAAGCTGGGAATAAGGATTTTATCGGACGAATTTTCTGGCTCAATAGGGCTTTTTAAATAGGTGATTTGCCCGATTTCTTTGGAGTTTTTTCGTACTTCCTCTAGGTCTATGATCAGTTCTTTTCCCTCCGTGTTACTGTCATCATTGTATTCAAAGTAGATGAATTTATTTTCAATCACCTCTTTATAAGGAGAATTAATTGCTTCAAGGCTTTTTGGTCCTTCGTACAAAAATAATTTGCCACTTGCTTTTTCAACTAGTACCCACACAATCCAGCCCAAGTTTGGTAGCTGGGTATTGGATACGAGTAAGCCGTAATCTTGCGTTTCTAGGAAATAGCTAGGGTTGGTAGTGATGATCTCTGAAAGATTCAACTCGCCTGTTCCAAGCATAATGGGAAGCCAGGTTTTTTGTTTCCAGTCCAGAAAAAAGCCTTGGGTTTCTTTTTCCAATCTCGGAATGCGAGGGTTATTGTATTCCCCGAAAAGTGCGGTGGTTCCTTTTTCGGTGTGAAAAACCCCAAGAGGGAAATAATCCAGCGCTTGATTTTTGGTTTGGGTAAACTCCCAGGAGCCTGCTTGGCTGTCAAACCGAAAAAGGTCTAAGTGGTAGGTCCAAAGCCCCCTGCCTCCTACAAGATAATAGTTTCCCTCTTGGAGGAATAAGTTGGATCCACAGGTATAGCCTCTGTTTTGAAATTGATACTCCTTGATTAGTTTTCCATTCACTACGGTGTAAAAATCAAAGGAGCAGTGAATAAATACTTTGAGTAAGTTGGTCTCTTTGGAATAATGAAACTCGTAGGTACTAGGTGTTTTTTTGTAGATACTATCTAGCTGTTCAAGTACTGTTTTTTGAACGATACCATTCAAAAAAGAATTTCGGTTTCCATAGGACCACTTATTGGTGGTAACCTCCAGCCGAAAAAACGGAGGAGTGGCCGACTGTGCTGTCTGGCAAAGAAGGACTAACAAAAAAAGTATAGTAAACCTAATCTTCATGAAAATAGAGGAATGGATCTGGTAAGCTTTCCCATAAATACAAAGGGATTCCAAACGACTTTTAAGATAGGATAGTTTTATTTAAGAGTCAAGCGCAAGATGAGTAGAAGAGAATTGTTAATCATTGTCTAACCTTTGAGGTCTCCGAGACCTCGAAGGTTTTTAAACATTCGAGGTTTTTTAAAACCTCAAATGTTGTCCAGACCTCGAAGGTTTCAGATGAGTCTCCTTTGCAAGTCATCAGTAGAAGCCACCTACTACCTTTTGGTTTTCAGGCTAAAAAGGATGTAGATGGAATACATAGTTGAAAAAAAATTAGATGAAAAAAGGCCCCGCAATGCTGCGGGGCAAGCTATCTAACTTTGTTAATTCGTTTTTTGAATGAGCCACTCGATGTAGTTTCTACTTTTTTTCTTTTTTATTTCGAGTTCACGCTTGAGCGCGGTAGCTCTATCTGGGACTGTTTCGGTATAGCGGATCTCCCAATTTGGGGCGCCTGACTTAGTAGAAGGGGTGGATCCGCCATTGTGGTGTTTGAGTCTCCTTTGCAAGTCGTCAGTGGAGCCTACATAGTACTTGTTGGTTTTCAGGCTAAAAAGGATGTAGATGAAGTACATAGTTGAAAAAAAATTAGATAAAAAAAGGCCCCGCAATGCTGCGGGGCCCTGTGGAGTCCCGCAAGGGTGCGGGACGAACCGATGACCCTCCCGCATTGCTGCGGGACGCTCTAGCCAACTGACCTAATCCCCAGTTATCTAGAAATCCACAAGGATAACTTTACAAAACAAAAAAAGACTGCCCTAATAGGACAGCCTTGTGGAGGATAACGGATTCGAACCGATGACCTCTACACTGCCAGTGTAGCGCTCTAGCCAACTGAGCTAATCCCCCAATATTACTATCAGAATTCGAACCGAAGACCTTCCCGCACTGCTGCGGGACGCGTAAGCCAACTGAGCTAATCCCCCATTATTACTTTCAGAATTCGAACTGATGACCTTCCCGCACGCTTGCGGGACGCGTTAGCCAACTGAGCTAATCCCCCATTATTACTTTCAGAATTCGAACTGATGACCTTCCCGCACGCTTGCGGGACGCTCTAGCCAACTGAGCTAATCCCCCATTATTATTTTCAGAATTCGGACCATTGATGCTCCCCGTAATTCTACGGGGCAAGCTATCCAACTGAGCTAATCCCCCTTAGAAGTGTGCAAATATAGAGGCTCTTGGTTTGCTTCCAAAAGAATTCTTTATTCCTGCGAATAATTTATTCGGGTCAGGATGCTTCTGCCAAGCGTTACCTCATCGGTAAACTCAAGTTCACCTCCTACCGGGATGCCTCGTGCAATGCTCGTGATCTTTACCCCCAAGGGATTCAGTCTTTTGCCCAAGTAAAAGGAGGTGGTATCTCCCTCCATCGTGGCAGAAAGGGCCAAAATGATTTCTTTGATTTCGCCCTGCCTCACCCGATCTACCAACCGCTCGCAAGTCAATTCCTCCGGTCCAATGCCTTGCATAGGGGAGATCACTCCGCCCAACACATGGTACAGTCCCTGGTACTGGTTCGTGTTTTCAATGGCCAATACATCTCCAATATCTTCTACTACACAAACCAGGGATCGGTCTCTTTTATGACTTTGGCAGGTCGTACACAACTCCTCATCGGCTAGCGCGTAACACGTTTTGCAATAGGAAACTTCCGATCGCATTCGTGTCAAAGCCAAGGAAAGGGCCTCGGTATGTGCTTCATGCTGCTTGAGCAAGTGCAGCGCGAGACGAAGGGCAGTTTTTTTTCCAATGCCGGGAAGCCTGGAGATTTCCGTTACTGCGTCTTCTATTAATTTGGAGGGAAAATTCACGTAGATTTAATTTTAAAGGATGGCTGCTTGGATGCCTTCGTCCAAAATTGCCTCACAAAGCGGCTTTAACTCTTGTCGCGTACCTTTCTTCACTGCGCACTTTCCTTTGTAATGAATAATTATCGTACACTGCTCTGCTTGTTCGTGTGTGTGCTTGCACACCTTCATCAGTACCTGTGTTACGTGCTCAAACGTATTGATATCGTCATTGAATACAACCAGGTCTAACGCTTCCTGGTCGACCAGATCCTCGAGGAGGACCTCAATTTCTTCTAGATGGGGAAGGGGTGTACTGTAGTGGTTCATTTTGCAAAATTAAGAATAATGGGCAACTTAGCGAGCGACAGACCCCTACAATATGAACCCGCAACTTGTTTTAGTAGTAATTTCAATTTATTTCGTCTTCCTTTTTTTAATTTCTTGGTTTACCACCCGAAAGATGACCGGGGATACCTTCTTTACAGGAGATCGTAACTCGCACTGGTTTTTGGTTTCATTTGGAATGATCGGGGCTTCACTCTCTGGGGTTACTTTTATTTCTGTTCCTGGGGAGGTTGGTAATTCTAACTTCTATTACTTCCAAGTTGTTTTGGGCTACACCCTCGGCTACTTTACGATTGCCAAGGTACTCTTGCCGCTCTACTACCGCTTGAATTTAGTTTCCATCTACAGCTACTTGGAGGATCGGTTTGGATTTTGGTCATACAAAACAGGTGCTTTTTTCTTTATTCTTTCCCGGTCCTTAGGCTCCTCGCTTCGCCTGTACCTAGTGGCAAGTGTCCTTCAACTGATTTTGTTTGATGCATTGGGCATTCCTTTTTGGGTATCGGTATTGATTACGGTGGGCCTTATTTGGCTCTATACCTATCGTGGGGGCATCAAGACGGTAGTGTGGACAGATACCTTTCAGACGACGTTTATGCTGGCTTCGGTCATTATTACTATGGTGTTGATTGGCAGTGATTTAGAACTAAAGAGTTTGGGGGACTACATCAGCAGGATAAGCGAAGACGAGCGTTCGACGATCTTCAACTGGGATTGGAAGGCAGGCACCAATTTCTTCAAGCAATTTATTTCGGGTGCCTTCATTACCATCGTCATGACAGGGCTTGACCAAGACATGATGCAAAAAAATCTCACCTGTCGAACGCTTGGCGATGCCCAAAAAAATATGTTCTGGTTCACGGTGATCCTAGTCGTGGTCAACCTCCTCTTTCTTTCTTTAGGGGTGATGCTCTACCTCTATGCAGAGACCAAAGGGATTGCCATCCCTGCCAAGTCGGATGGTTTATTTCCGCTCTTGGCTACGGATTATTTTTCTCCTTTTGCAGGAATTGTCTTCGTACTTGGGATTGTGGCGGCAGCCTATTCCAGCGTAGATTCCACGCTTACCGCACTTACTACCTCTTTTTGTTACGATTTTCTTCAAATCGAACGGAATTATGCCCCTGAGCGACGGTTATTTATCCGTAAACTCGTGCATGTTGGCTTTACGTTTTTGATGTTTTTGCTCATTCTGGCCTTCTATTGGCTCAACGACCAGAGTGTCATCAATTCGGTATTTATCCTTGCGGGCTACACCTATGGACCGCTACTTGGGCTCTATTCCTTTGGTCTATTTACGCGACTTCAAGTTAAGGATGCTTGGGTGCCAGTGATTGCTGTTCTTGCACCTGCGCTCACCTTCCTGATTACTTCCAATTCCAAGGCTTGGTTTTGGGGCTATACCTTTGGATTTGAGGCGCTCATCCTCAATGGGGCACTGATGTTTTTGGGCCTGTACTTGCTGCGCAAAAAATCTTAGACCCCTAGCTCTATTTCAGGGTTCCAAAAACGGGTTGAAAAGTCCTGCACCTGATCGTTTTCTACTCGTACTCCTTCGGCAAGTAGCAGTTCCTCCATAAGGGTAGGAGTAGCAAAGTGGTACTTCCCTGTCAGTAAGCCTTGCCGATTTACCACACGGTGGGCGGGTACATCGGGGAGGGCATGCGCTGCATTCATCGCATAGCCTACCATCCGGGCCCCTGATTTGAGGCCCAAGTAGTGGGCGATTGCCCCGTAGCTAGTGACGCGGCCTTTAGGAATTTCGTTTACCACCTGGTAAACGAGCTCAAAGTAGTTCGGCTTGTCTGAGGGCATAATTCCAATCGATAAAGGCTTGATTGAGGGCTTTTTTCACTAAAATCTCAGTCGGTTTCTCACCAGATTTAATTGGGAACTGATACCGAATCAATAGACTCTCGGGCCTTCGCTCCAAAATGTTGAGCTGAGCGCCTCCTTTGATGACCACTTCTGGATATTGATCTAAAACCACAACTAAGGAATTTTCAAGTTGACTGAGGTGAATCTCATTTCTTGAGATGATTTCTGCATCAAAAATCACCTGGTGGGTATTATTCTTAGAAAAATTGACCACATCTTCAGATAAGGCCATGGTGTTGGGAATTAGAATGATTTCTCCAGCATCATTTTTAAGAACCAAGTTGATCAAGGTAATGTCTCGAATAAATCCGGTATGCCTTCCAATTTGGATCTTATTTCCAATCTCCAGCTGATCCGAAAACATCATGATTAATCCATTGACAATATTGGTGATGTAGTCCTTGGTCAATAAGGCGAGAGCAGCGGCCACAATGGTAATGCTAGTCAAAAACTCCAAGGGCTGAATGCCAAATGCGAGCATCAAGGAGATCAAAATGGCAATGAGGTTGAGCAAGAACTCTATCCGGTCGATTCCAACCATGAAATTGGGCTGTACCTTGGTTTCTTCTCGCTGCTTTAGATAGATCCTGAGCGTAATAATTCGCCCAAGGGAAAAAATTAGGTTGGCACTTAGGAGAAAAATTAGCGCCCTAACGATATGATTTAAAATTTCGTATTTCTCTAGAAAAGGAGCGACAATGGTGTCACCAGCATAGAAAATATCTAGAATTACCAGTAAAATGAGTTTGATGGCAAAGTAAGTTTTGCGCATGTTTTCCTTTACCTGGATACTGCTTTTGAGATGATTCATGGTTCAATCGAAAAATTAACCCTATTTTAGCAAATATAGGAAGGATTTGACGGACTGATGAGCAGAAATATTGTAATTACTGGCGCTGCAGGCACCCTAGGCGCTGCTGTTGTGGAAAAGTTTAAACGAGAGGGATACTATGTCATTGCCTTGGTACGGCCTGAGGCAAATGAGCAGGCCAAGGAGGCGGATGTGACCTACGATGTAGATGTGACAGACGAACAAGCAGTAGCTGATTTTGTCAAAGAGTACGAGGAGCAATTTGGTGACTTGGAAGCGATCGCGATGCTGGTGGGAGGATATGCTTCTGGTAATCTTGAATCCACTTCGCAGCAGGACTTGACCCGCATGATACAGCTCAATTTTTTCAGTGCTTATACAGTTGCTTCCTCCTTTTTGCCCTTACTAAAAAAACAGCAACGGGGAGCTTTGTTGTTTGTTGGAGCACGCACTGCATTGGACCCACAAGCAGGGAAGGCAGCAGTAGCCTATGCCTTGAGCAAGCAATTGGTCAGTGGCTATGCAGCACTTGTGGCAGAAGAAGTGAAAGGAACGGATATTCAAACTCATGTATTTGTTCCCAGTATATTGGATAGTCCAAGCAATCGAGCGGCCATGCCATCAGAAGATTTTTCTAAATGGGTGAATCCTTCCGATATTGCAGAAGCAATGCACTATGCCTTGAACACCCCCGCCTTAAGAAACATGACCTTTACCCTGTATGGAGGAATTTAAATTGAAATCGAAAAACTGGCTTTTAGCAGCAATATTGGTCTGTTTGCTTGGGTTCCCTGCCTTTTCTCAAACTCCTGAACAAGAAGTAGAAGCGGTGATCCGCTCGCTTTTTGATGGCATGAGACAGAAAGATGCCGCCAAGGTAGCCGATGCGTTCTCTCCCGAAGGGCTGATGCAAACGGTCCAACAAAAACCAGAAGGCACCACTGTAGGTAGCAATGCGGTTGCTGATTTTGTAAAACGAATTGCTGGTACTCCTGAGGGAACCACACTAGACGAACGCATTCTCTCCTACCACATTCGGGTAGATGGGCACATGGCATCGGCCTGGACGCCCTACAAATTTTATGTGAATGACACCTTTTCCCACTGTGGAGTAAATTCCTTCCAGCTGGTGAAAATGGCCTCGGGATGGAAAATCGTGTACATCATCGACACCCGAAGAAAAGAACCTTGTGAAGCGTAATTAGTATGAATGAATTTAAATCTGCGGTCTACCAGACTGCTATCACACTGCTAAAGCAAAAAGAAGCACTTCTCGCTGAGGAGCGTAAAAATATCATTGAGAGTATCCTCGAAGAAGAGAAGAATAGCGCCGGGGACAAATATGAAACTAGCCGAGAGACGATGACTCAGGATCTCAATTCCCTTGAAAAACAAATCAAGCAAGGGAAAATGGATTTGGAGGAATTGTACCGCCTTCAAGCAATTAAAGATACGCCTCCAACTGTCCAAGAAGGTGCTCTCCTGCAACTGGGTACGGATTGGTTTTTACTTGCAGTAAGTATAGGACAGGTGAAGGTGGCCGATAAGCAAGTGTTTTTACTTAGTAAAAATTCTCCACTTGGCGACTTGTTGGTGGGAAAGAAAAAGAATGAAGCCATTCAGTTTAGAGGCAAGCCACAAACCATTACCACCTTGCTGTAAATCAAAAATCTCACTAGAGACAATAACCCACCTGAGCACTGCTCTAATTATGAATTTGCTGGATTTATGGCCATAAAATTACTTTTTAGGCAAAAAATCACTTGATTTATTTCTATTATCTTTGTGCTTTAATTTTTTCCCTGTATGATTGTTAGCTAAAGGCAGTCCTCATGTTTTTGATTCCCTGTTTAGTTGTACGAATTGCTTCCACCGCTTTTGAAAATTTTCAAGCGGGTATACCTTCCTGTTGTTCGGGCAGTCAGCATATTTTTATGGGATTTATGCCCAAGTAGGGCCAGTAGTCCACCTCCCTTTTCCCCAAGTTTCCTTTTTTCCTCTTCCACCTCTAGTTAAGTAGTTATGAAAATCATCAAGTTTGGAGGCTCCTCAGTCGAAAACATCCAAAACATCCAATTGGTGTTTGCTATTCTTGAAGAAAAGCTTCAGGAAGGGGACTTGACAGTAGTTTTTTCTGCTCTTGGGGGCGTAACGGAGCAGTTGTTTTCCTTAGCCAAGATGGCGATGGAAGGGAAAGATGCGTACCTAGAGGGGTTGGCGGCACTCGGAGAAAAGCATTTAAGTCTTGTGGAGGGACTTCTTCCCTTAGAGGATCGAGCGGAGGGAAGTGGCTATGTACGGCAGCGAATTCAGGAATTAGAGGATCTGTATCATGGCATTTTTTTGATCAAGGAACAGTCTCCGCGGACGCTTGATTCTGTGGCTAGCTTTGGGGAACGATTGAGCACCTTTATTTTGTCCAAGGCCTTGGCATCTCGCGGCATTCCTACTCATTTTGTGGATGCCCGAGAAATCATCCGTACAGACGATCGCTTTGGACATGCTCGAGTGGATGAGGAGCAGACTTCAGCTCGTATCCAAGCCTATTTTGCAAAGCACCCAGGAGTTAAGGTGGTCACAGGATTTATTGCGGCTACAGCAAAAGGTGAGACCACTACTTTAGGTCGGTCCGGTTCAGATTACACCGCTGCGCTATTGGCTGCCGCCTTGCAAGCCGAATCCTTGGAAATTTGGACTGACGTGTCGGGAGTGCTTACCTGTGACCCCAAAATGGTGTATGCTGCCTTTACCATCCCCCAGCTCAGCTATTCCGAGGCGATGGAACTTTCCCATTTTGGGGCGAGGGTCATTTTCCCTGCGACCATGCAGCCGGCGATGAAGAAGAACATTCCGATTCAAATCAAGAACACCTTTGAACCGCAGCATCAGGGGACGCTTATCCATGGAACGCTTCACCAAAGAGGCTGGATCAAAGGAATTAGTTCACGCTCCAACCTGTCCCTGCTTACTTTACAAAGTTCAGAATGGATGGTAGCAGGAGGTAACTTAGGGAGAATATTTAAGGTGTTGTCCCAAGCCAAACTTTCAAGTTTACTGATTTCACAAGCCTCCTCACAACACAGCATTTGCTTGGCCATGCCAGCCCAAGAAGCGGTATTGGCAAAAGAAGTAATTGAGCAGGAGTTTTTCCATGAAATTAAATCTGGAGAAATGGATGCGGTCACACTTCTCCCTGGCTTGGCGTTGGTGGCGGCAGTAGGCGAAAACATGAAGCATGACCCAGGTACTGCTGGAAGGATGTTTCGGGCCCTGGGCCAAAACAACATCAATGTAGCAGCCATCGCCCAGGGAAGCTCCGAATTGAATATCTCAGCGATAATTCCCCAGGCAGATTTGCAAAAGGCACTCAATGCCCTTCACGAGGCTTTTTTCCTTTCCGAACACAAGGTAGTTCACCTGTTTTTGGTCGGTACTGGGCTTATCGGCAAGGCACTTCTTCGCATGATCGCACATCAAAAGGAAAAGCTATTACGTGACAACCAGTTGGACATTCAAATCCATGGCATCGCCAACAGCCGCTACATGGCTTTTGATGAAGATGGGTTTGACCTTAAACATCTCCCTGCACTTTCTGCGGGGCATGAAAAAATGGATTTGGGCGAATTTATGACACGAATTGAGGACATGAATTTTTCCAATTCGGTGTTGGTAGATTGCACCGCCAGCCAAGAGGTAGCCCAGTGCTATTCAAGAATGCTGGCGGGAAAAGTGGCCATCGTTACGCCCAACAAAAAGGCCAATTCTGGTTCCTTGGAGACTTATTTGGCGCTCAAGCAGCTTGCCAAAACTAGGGGAGTCCATTTCTTGTACGAAACCAATGTCGCAGCAGGCCTCCCTGTGATTACTACGCTACACGATTTGATGCTCTCTGGAGACCGCGTCATTCGAATTGAGGCGGTATTGAGTGGATCTTTGAATTTTATTTTTTCCGAGCTTGAGAAGGGGGCACCATTTTCAGAAGTGGTGGCCCAGGCTAAAGAGAAGGGATATACCGAACCTGATCCACGAGATGATTTGAGTGGGATGGATGTCGCACGAAAAGTGGTAATCTTGGGAAGGGAGGCTGAACAGGCCCTTGAAGTGGAGCAGGTAGTGGTGTCGTCTCTAGTGCCAGAAAATGCGCGACAGGGTGTTTCGGTGGAAGAATTTATGGAACTTCTGAAAGCCGAAGATGCATCCTATGCCCAGCTGTTGCAGCAAGCAAGAGAAAAAGGAGAAAAACTCCGGTTTATGGCGACTTTGGAAGATGGCAAAGCAGAAATCGGACTTCGATCCATCCCAGCTGCACATCCATTTTATGGTTTGGAGGGCTCTGACAACATGATTTTGCTCACCACCGATCGTTACTACGATCGACCCATGATCATTCGCGGCCCGGGTGCAGGAGCTGAAGTGACTGCCGCAGGGGTATTTGCAGATGTGATTCGCGTGGGCAACTATACGCGGGATTAGGTAGGGAAAATGTGCATAGTACAATGTACCAAGTACCAAGTATGGATCCTAAGCCCGTCCCAACAACGACCCGGCTGTCGACAGTGGACGGTTAGCCGTTGACTGTCTATTTGGCGGATAATCACCTCCTACTTTTTCCGTTCGATGGAGTAGAGCACCAAATCGCGAAGGGAGGACTTGTAGGCAGAGTCAGGAAATTGCTCCAATAGGGCAAGAGCCTCCTGGTAGAATGCGGTCATCTTTTGCTTGGCATAGTCCAAGCCACCACTATTTTTTACAAATGTGATCACCTCGTTTACTTCCTTTTTATCCTCGGAGCGGTTGCGAATCAGGTAGATGATTTTCTTTTTTTCGAGCCACTCCGCGTTTTTAAGTGCATAAATAAGCGGGAGGGTCATCTTTTTTTCCTTGATGTCGATCCCCAAAGGCTTTCCGATTTCATCCTCACCATAGTCAAACAAATCGTCCTTGATCTGGAAAGCCATGCCTACTTTTTCTCCAAAATTCCACATGTTTTGGATGGTTGCCTCGTCTGTACTTACGCTAGAAGCTCCTACGGAGCAGCAGGAGGCAATGAGGCTGGCGGTTTTTTGGCGGATGATCTGGTAATACACTTCCTCATCTACATCCAGTTTTCTGGCTTTGTAGCTTTGCAAAAGCTCGCCTTCAGACATTTCCCGTACAGCGTTGGATACAATCCGTAGCAAGTGAAAGTCGTTGTGCTCCACACTCAAAAGCAAGCCTCGAGAGAGCAGGTAATCGCCAACCAATACGGCGATTTTATTCTTCCAAAGTGCATTGATTGAGAAAAATCCCCTGCGGTAATTGGAATCGTCTACCACATCGTCATGGACCAGGGAAGCGGTGTGCAAAAGTTCAATCAGGGCAGCACCTCGGTGGGTAGATTCATTGATTTGTCCACAGACTCCTGCCGTCAGGAACACAAACATGGGCCGCATCTGCTTCCCTTTGCGCTTGACAATGTAGTGGGTGATGTGGTCGAGCAACTTGACCTTACTTTTCATAAAGTCCCTGAACTTATGTTCAAACTGAGACATCTCAGTTTCAATGGGTACTTGTATTTGTTTGAGGTCTAGTTTCATCGATCAAGGATGGCGTAAAAATACCACGCTTTTTGGCATGGGCAAGGGATTACTCCTTTCCTTTTTTAACCACACAGAAGTCAAAACGTTTGTATTTTTTTGTAATTTATACCATCCTTTCACCAAACCTCCTTAGTTGACTATGAAAAAGTTCCGTATTGAAGTAAAATGGGGAATCCTCTTCTTCCTTTCGGGCCTTGCCTGGATGGCTTTGGAGAAAAATTTAGGTTGGCACGATCGCTTGATTGAACAGCATGCGACGTATACACTGCTTTATGCTCCAATCGCCATATTAATTTATGTCTTTGCCCTTCTGGAAAAAAAGCGAAAGACCTACTCGGGGAATATGAGCTACATTCAGGGGTTTCTTTCTGGTTTAGTGCTTACGCTAATCGTGGTCTTATTGACCCCGCTTAGTCAATACATTTCCCATAGCATCATATCGCCTTCTTATTTTTCCAATGTAATTCAGCTCACCGTAAACTCTGGGAAGATGACCTTAGTGGAGGCAGAAGGATATTTTAACCTGATGAATTACATCACGCAATCCCTTCTTTTTGCTGCGGTGATGGGATTACTAACGACGGCTGTGGTCATGATTTTTTTGAGGTCAAGCCCAAGGGTCGACCTACCCGAATAATTTAGGCTGCATCGGTTCCTTTTGATTATCTTTGGGGGTCTTTAAAATAGAACTACCACTTGGAGGAGAACTACATCAAGCATCAATACGCGCCTATTTTGCCTAAAAAGGACGAATGGCCTGTGGTAAAGCTTGCCCGTGAGCGGAAGGAATTTGTGAATAAAGTAGCCGTACTAGCTGAAGAACGGATTTTAGATTTAATTGGAAAAAACCCCGAAATATTAAAAGAGGAACTGGAAACTACCCTTTACCGGGAGAAGCTCCGTATCAAGCAAAACCCCTGGGATGTAGATCCCGATGATGAAGGCCCTTTCTGGGGGGAAGTAAAAAACAGCTTGCTTCAAATTCACTCGGAGGTATCGCTCACGAAAGCGAAGAAGCTTGAGGCCTACAAAGCCGTCTTGAGTAAAATTACCAGTCGCTATTCGGAAGAAATTGCCTCCAATTTTAAAGCGACCCATTACAAGTTTACGCGTCGTGTGGTGACCTATGGGTTTTCTCGCCTGCTGAATGCTGCACGAGTGAAGGGCTTTGGCTCCTTATTCAGCAATCAATATACGCTACAGGATAAAATCCAGATTACCGGACAGACTGCGCAAATCAGAGAATTGGCAACCAAGGGAACCATCATCATGGTTCCAACCCATTTTTCCAATTTGGATAGCGTCTTGATCGGCTGGATAATTTCAGTTCTAGGGATGCCTCCATTCATTTATGGTGCGGGTCTCAACCTCTTCAATATTTCTATCTTCGCCTACTTTATGAATGCCCTTGGGGCATACAAGGTGGATCGAAGGAAGAAAAATCTGATGTACCTGGAGACCCTCAAGACCTACTCCAAGGAGGCCATTCAATTTGGCTGTCACAGCTTATTTTTTCCTGGCGGCACCCGTTCTAGAAGTGGAATCATCGAATCCAAACTGAAGTTGGGACTTCTCAGCACTGCCATAGAAGCACAGCGAGCAAATTTCCAACAGGGTATTTCTGATGTTTCTGGCAAGATTTTCATCGTTCCTGTTACCATCAATTACCACTTTGTCCTAGAGGCGCCTAGCCTGATTCAGGATTACCTAAGCCAAACAGGTCAGGAGCGGTATTACAAGGAGAACGACGAGTTTTCCAACTCCTATAAAATCTCCAAATTCCTTTTCAAATTCTTCACCAAAGGTTCTGACATCTCGGTTTCCATAGGTCGCGCTATGGATGTGATGGGAAACTACGTCGATCAAGAAGGCAAGAGTCTAGACAAGTGGGGACGCGAAGTGAATACCGAGGAGTATTTTATGACAAACGGCAAAGTAACTGTTGATGCGCAACGGGAAGAAGAATATACCCAGATGCTTGGCAAGCGAATCGTCGAGGAATTTCATAAAATTAACCGGGTGTTTAGCTCCCATTTGGTGGCTTTTGTGGCCTTTGAATTGATTCAAACCAAAAATGCCAAAATGGATTTGTTTGACCTCATTCGTCTTCCGCAGGAGGACCTGGTGGTCGGCTATGAAGAATTCAAAGCGGCTTGTCAGGTAGCATTGGACAAGATTTTTGAGCTAAAAGCCCAAGGAAAAATTGATGCAGCCCCCCACCTCTACCGATCTATGGATGAAATTATCACCCATGGACTCGAAAATGTAGGAATGTACCACGCCAAACGTCCACTTATCAAAAACAAGGAAGGCAATCTGGCCACTGAGGACATGAGTTTGCTTTATTTTTACCACAACAGATTACATGGGTATGGCCTTGAAAAACTCTTCTAAACCACAACCCATAGGGGTGATCGGAGTGGGAAGCTTCGGTACCGCAATAGCTAACATGCTTGCAGAAAAAAGCGAGGTGATGGTTTTTGCGCGTAAACAAGAAGTGGTAGATGAGATCAATACCCAGCACAGTGCTTCAGGAAAAACATTGAATCCGAAGATTCGAGCCACTTTTTCTCCAGAGGAACTCTGCAGCTCTTGTGGGGTCTTATTCTTAATGATTCCCTCCGCAGCATTTTTGGAGGTGACGCGGACCTTCGCTCCTTTTTTGCATCCATACCACTTGGTCATCCATGGTACCAAAGGCTTAGTGGTGAAGCTAGGGGAGGGGGAGGACTGGGATACGGTCAAAAAGCTCCGTCGCAATCAGATCATGACGATGAGCGAAGTGATCATCCAGGAAACCCTAGCCGTGCGCGTGGGCTGCTTGGCTGGTCCAAATATTTCCAAGGAACTTAGCAATGATCAGCCTGCGGCTACCGTCATTTCCAGCAAGTACAATGAAGTAGTTCAAGAGGGACAGCGCCTCCTTCGTTCTGAAAAATTTCAAGTGTATGGCAACTTTGACATCATCGGGGTGGAGCTCAGTGGGGTACTCAAGAATATCATTGCCATTGCCGCAGGTGCTTTGGCTGGCTTGGGCTTGGGCGAAAACGCAAAAGGATTGCTGATTTCCCGAGGGATGGTCGAAATGGCACACTTAAGTAAGGCCTTGGGTGGCACCGTCAGTTCCGTAATGGGTCTGGCAGGGATAGGAGATCTCGTGACTACCTGCAACTCCCCGGACTCTAGAAATTTTACCGTTGGGTATCGCCTAGCAAAAGGAGAGACGCTCGATCAAATCCTGGAAACGATGGAAGAAGTTGCCGAAGGGGTCAATACCGTTCGAATCGTAGATGCTTTTTTGAAAACAGCAGGCATCCGGGCCCCTATCACCGAAAACCTCCACCGCGTATTATTTGAGGATCTCTCCATTGAAGAAGCACTTCAATTTCTAATGAAGTACCCCTTCAGTGTGGATGTCGATTTTGTCTAAAAATTTCTAAACCAAAGCGCCAAATTTTTGACCCTTAGGAAGAAGGAACAAGTTTGATTAGAAGACCTGTCCCTTCGGTGATGGCATACAGGTATCCGTCTGGGCTTTGGGCCACTTGACGTACACGACCTATTCCTGGAAGTAATTTTTCCTCACCCGCAGGCTTTGTTCCATTCATTTCTACACGAGCAATGTGGGTTCCTGCTAGTGCAGCCACCAGAAAATTTCCTTTCCAAGCAGGATAGCGATCAGAGCTCACTAGGGTCATTCCACAAGTGGCAATGGAGGGGGTCCAATACTTCACCGGTTGTTCCATCCCCTCTTTTTCGGTGATGTCTGTGATGGGAGTGCCGTTGTAGTTGATGCCGTAAGTGATGACTGGCCAACCGTAATTTTTTCCTTTTTCGAGCAGGTTTAGTTCATCGCCTCCACGAGGACCATGCTCCACTTCCCAAAGCCGGTTGTTGGCTTTGTCAAAAAATAGACCCTGAGGATTTCGGTTGCCATAGGTCCAGATGGATGGAATCGCTCCTGCAGTACTTACAAAAGGGTTGTCAGCAGGGATGCGTCCATCGTCATGAATGCGGTGGATTTTTCCATGCGAATTTTTTAGATTTTGGGCATTATCTTGCGTGCCGCGCTCTCCGTTGCTGAAATACAAGAAATTTTGATTGTCAAATACAATCCTGCTGCCGTAGTGAGTTCCTCCATTCCATTCAGGAGAAGTGACGATCAGTTCTTCAAAGGATGCCACAGCAGTTCCTGACAATTTAAATCGAGCGATTGCAGTGGCCCCTCCATTACCTATAGGCTTGGCGTATGCAATGTAGATCCAGCCATTTTGCGCATAATTTGGATGGACAGCAATATCCAGCAAGCCAGCTTGGCCACTGGTATAAAATGCGGGAAGTCCAGTTACTTTTTGACCAGAGAATTTGTCTTTTTTGAAAATAAGGAGCTCCCCTTTCTTTTCCGTCACCAGCAGGGTTTCCGCATTGATCCAGGTCATGCCCCAAGGGTTTTGGAAGCCTGTGTGGAGGGTATCCACCTTGATGTTCATCTTCTCTGTTTTCGTAGCGAATTTTTGGAAAGTTACCGGATCAGGAACTGGGTCTCCCTCCTTGGCTTGGCATGAAAAAAAAGGAGATAACAAACCGAGAAGAGCGAGAATAGCTATTGGAAAAATTTTCATAGTGTTCGAGGTCAAGGACATACTACCCAAACGCCTGATTGACAGAAAGAGTTTGGAAGGTTGCGTCAAATTTCTTTTTGATTTTGACTAGTAAGTTACGGACAAGGTGAGCACAAAAAAAAGACCTTTCAAGGAAAGGTCTTCTCAATAAGTTGATAAGAAATTTTATCGGATGGGAAGTAATTTGACCAACAAGCCGGTTGCCTCTGTGATTGCATAGATGTAACCTTCTGGGCTTTCTGCAACTTGACGCACGCGTCCGATATCTTGAAGTAGTTTTTCTTCCTTCACATAGCTCGTGCCGTTCATTTCCACGCGAGCAATGTGCTGCTTTGCTAAAGCAGCGACTAGGATATTCCCTTTCCATGCTGGGTATTTGTCAGACGTGACCACGGCCACCCCACAGGTAGCGATTGAAGGTACCCAGTAATGCTTGGGCTGCTCCATGCCTTCTTTTTCTGTGATTTCTGTGATAGGCGTGCCATCGTAGTTGATGCCGTAGGTGATTACCGGCCAACCGTAATTCTTTCCTTTTTCGATGAGGTTGAGTTCGTCGCCGCCCATTGGACCATGCTCTACCTCCCAAATTCTATCGTTCGCTTTGTCGTAAATCAAGCCTTGAGGGTTTCTGTTTCCATAGGTCCAGATTGAGCTGGTGGTTCCCAAGGAATCCTTGAATGGGTTGTCTGCAGGAATGCTGCCATCGTCTTTGATACGGTGGATTTTTCCATGTGCATTGTTCAAGTTTTGAGCATTCATTGGGATGTTTCCCTTGTCACCGTTGGAGAAATAGAGGAAGCCTGCCTTATCAAATACGATGCGGCTACCAAAGTGACGGCCACCTTTCCAAGCGGGACCAGCTACGATAAGCTCCTCCTGATTGACCGCAGTGTTTCCATCCAACTTGAATCGAAGAATGGTGGTCGCAGCAGTGCTGTCAGCAAAGTTTTGCGCATAAGAAATGTAAATCCAGCCATTTTCTGAATAGTTGGGATGTACTGCTACGTCTAAGAGACCTGCTTGATTTACGTTGTGAACTGCAGGTAATCCTTGGATTTTTTCTCCCGTAAATTTATCCTCCTTGAAAACCAGGATCTCTCCTTTTCTTTCGGTGACAAGTAGGGTGCCGTCTGGTAGCCAAGTCATGCCCCAAGGGTTTTCCAAACCGGTATGAAGGGTATCTACCTTAATCAGCAACTTTTCGGTTTGGGTTGCGAAGGTTTCGTCGATAACGGGTGCTTTCGGGCCACAAGAGGTCCAAGTGAGTGCTGCCAGTGTCAAAATGGCTAGCGAGCGATACAGGGAGCGTAATGCCATGGTTTTTACAGTTAGAATGGCAAATGTAAACATCTCCTTCCAAATCTTAACCAATTTTTGAATAGTGGTGATTGGAGAGGATTAACGTGCTGAGTTTTTCCTTATCTCCTGAGTTGTAGGTGGATCATTCATCTTTGCGTACCTTCGCAGCAGGGAATTTTGGGACTCCTTTTTGCCTATGAACAGGACTTTGCACGTGTACAAATTTGGTGGGGCTTCCGTAAAAGATGCGGCGGCACTCCTCAACCTCCATACCATTCTCCAGTCCCGGCTTCAGACCAACAAGCTCATCGTGGTGTCTGCCATGGGAAAAACAACCAATGCGCTCGAGGCAGTATTGGCAAAAAAGTTGGGACAAGCCGATTTTTCCCAGGATTGGAAGCAGATCCGGGACTTCCATATAGGCGTGTGTCAGGAGCTATTTCCGGATACCCACTCAGTTGTTTCCAAATTGGAACAGCTGATGGATACCGCGAAGCCCATCTTGGAGGCACCTATTTCAAAAAGTAATTACGATGAAGTATACGATCAGCTGATTTGTTACGGGGAATTGCTTTCATCTCTTGTCGTCTCTGAATACCTAATTTTTAAAGGATTATCCCTTTCTTGGCAGGATGCTCGAACCGTAATCCATACGGATTCGGATTTTAGATTTGCAAAAATAGATTGGGAAAAGACCCGTGCCGCTTGCCAAAATCAATGGGCTGATTTATTGAAGCAAACGACGATCTTGACCCAAGGATTTATTGGACAAGATCCTCTAGGCCGCACCACCACACTTGGGAGAGAAGGATCTGACTTTACCGCGGCGATTCTTGCCAGCAGCTTGGATGCGGAGTCGGTGACCATTTGGAAAGATGTGCCTGGTGTACTCAATGCAGATCCCAAACTGTTTCCAAACACCCAAAAATTTGAAGAGCTCAGGTACCGTGAGGCTGCAGAGATGACCTACTTTGGAGCTTCGGTCATTCACCCCAAAACAATCAAGCCGCTAGCAAATGCGGGCATCCCGCTTTTTGTCAAGTCATTTGTCGATCCGGAGGCTTCGGGCACCAAAATCCACGAGCATGCAGCTGCACACGAGGTACCTACCTTGGTGCTGAAAAAGAATCAAGTCCTAGTCAGCTTTAAGGTGACCGACTTTACCTTTATAGAGGAAAAACACATTTATACCATTTACGAAAAGCTGAATGAACTGAAGCTGCGCGCCAACATGCTGCAACTTTCTGCTATCTCAGTTTCTCTGGTGGTGGATACCCAACTTTTCAAATTGGAGCAACTGGTCGAAAGTCTTAAATCCACCTTTGAGATCCGATACAACGAGGATTTGGAGCTCTTGACCATTCTAAAGCCGAAGGCAGCAGAAATCCCGGCCTTAATGGAAGGGTATGTGGTACTCTTGGAACAAACCACCCGAACGACCTACCAGGCCGTTCGAAGAAAAAAGTAGGTTTAGGGAAGTACTTGCAGTCGAGATTTGCTAACTTAAATGCACTAACCCTAGAACTACATGTCTACACGCCGACAATTTCTCCAGAAAGCAGGCCTTTCAACGCTAGCACTTAGCCTACCTTTTTCAGATAGCATTGCCCAAGCCTTGGGGCAGCAAGAGCCGAAGGTTTTGCGTGTTGCAATCATGGGGCTTGGAAGCTACGGTTCTCGGGTTGCCGATGCAATGAAAGATTGTTCCAGAGCCAAGCTAGTCGGTGTGATTAGTGGTACTCCTTCGAAAATAGCCCAGTGGCAGCAAAAATATTCGATTCCTGCTCAAAATTGCTACTCCTACGAAACTGTAGACCAAATCAAAAACAACAAGGACATCGATGCGGTCTATGTGATTACTCCGAATGCCTTGCACAAGGAACATACAATTGCATTGGCCAAGGCGGGCAAGCACGTGATCTGCGAAAAACCCATGGCTGTCAACGCCCAAGAGGGGCAGGAGATGATCGCTGCCTGTAAAGCAGCGGGAGTGCAGCTGTTGATCGGATACCGCATGCACTTTGAAGCCAACACGCTGGACATTGTCAAAAAACAGCGGGCAGGAGAATTTGGCAAAACACTCTTTTTTCAAGGGCTGAGTGGTTTTATCATTGGCGATCCTTCCCAGTGGAGGCTAAATAAGGCACTATCCGGCGGAGGAGCGATGATGGATATTGGTATCTACTCCATCAACGGGGCTAGATACATGTTAGGTGAGGATCCGATTTGGGTGACAGCGCAGGAAACGAAAACTGATCCCATCAAATTTAAAGAAGGTGTAGACGAGACCATTACCTTTCAAATGGGCTTCCTCTCTGGTGCGACTGCTTCCTGTTTGTCTACGTACTCGCTTAACTACCTGGATAAATTTTTTCTGTCTGGTACCAAAGGCTTTGCCGAAATGCAGCCCTCCACTGGATATGGTCCCATCAAGGCTAGGACTCATTCCGGTCCACTCGAGCATACCCATGTGACCCATCAAACTACCCAAATGGACGAAATGGCGGCGATTATTTTGGATGGAAAGCAACCGCTAATTCCAGTAAATGGAGAGGAAGGACTGAAAGATATGCGTATTGTGGATGCCATCTACCAAGCGGTGAAAACAGGCCAAAAAGTAAGTATTTAACTCGAATTTGGGTCAGGAAGGACTAAATGGATTAGGCCGTGGGCTGCCCAATTTGCTTTTCTATTCTCCAAAAACTTGGGAAGTTCTAAGGCTGGGCTGATCTTGTAAACCACGGTTTAATGTATTTTTCTCAAGAATTAAGATTAGCATTAAGTCTTTTTGCAGCTAAAATCAGCTAAACAAGGATTTGCCTATGGATATACGAAGGATGACCTGCTGTTTGTTATCCCTGTATTACTAAAGCCCTTCAAAAATTAAGCAAATGGTATTGATCCCTATTGAATAAGGGTGCTTTCTTTAATTTTTTGGTAACCAGCCATTCATCTTCAAGAAATAGGACAAGAATAAGTTTGTAGGAGTTTAAATGAAATAAACAATTCCAAACTACCATTCTATTATGATTGCTCAAAAAAGCATTTGGAGGGGATTACTGACAGCTATGATGTTGTTTATCCTCAATTTTACTTTTGCCCAACAAACGCAGGTAACGGGTAAAGTGACGGACAGTAAAAATGAACCACTCCCTGGTGCTACTGTTTTGGTTAAGGGAACTACCCGCGGTACAGTAACTGACATTGATGGATCCTATTCCATCCAAGCTACTACAGGAGAAACTTTGGTGTTTTCTTTCGTAGGATTTGAATCTAAAGAAGCCCAAGTGGGTACCGCAACTCAGTTAGATATTGTACTTACTGAAGGTTTGGCACTCAATGAAGTAGTGGTTACCGCTCTTGGTGTAGAAAGACAAACCAAGGCCTTAGGTTATTCTGTTCAAGCAGTTGACGGAAGCCAGTTTACAGAAGCCAGAGAGACAAACGTAATTAATTCATTAAGTGGCCGCGTAGCTGGTGTTCAAATCACCAACAGCTCCACCGGCATTGGAGGATCAACTCGTGTCACGATTCGAGGAGAATCTTCCCTTAATATCAATGCAAACCAGCCACTTTTTGTGGTAGATGGTGTTCCTATTTCAAACAATATTGTAGGATCTTCTGGTCGTTCAAACCAGGAAGCTGATTATGGAAACGCAGCAGGTGAAATCAATCCAGATGATGTGGCTTCTATGACCGTACTTAAGGGTCCTGCAGCAGCTGCATTGTATGGTTCTAGAGCAGCAAACGGTGCCATCCTAATCACTACAAAGTCTGCCAAAGGCAAAAAAGGATTGGGTGTAACCATCAATTCTAACACCACGTTCGACGAAACGCTACGAATGCCACAGTGGCAAGACAAATACGGTCAAGGTAACAACGGTACGTTTGAATTCAAAAATGGTGCAGGTGCTGGGGTTTCCGATGGGGTTGACGAAAGCTGGGGTCCAGAAATGGATAAGGGTGTAAATATTGCACAGTTTGATTCTCCTAGATCCGAATCAGGATTTAGAGGAGGTGACCTAAACGCACCTGCATCAAGCACAATTACAAAGACTCCTTGGGTTTCTCGTCCAAACAATATCGATGAGTTCTTCCAGACAGGAATAACTCGCTCAAATAACTTTTCGATCGAGGGTTCAAACGAAAAATCGAATGTTAGACTTTCTTGGACCAACCTAGATCAAACGGGAATTATTCCAAACACGGATTTGAAAAGAAATACCCTATCCATGAATGGGGGTATCAATGTGACTGATAAGTTGACTGTGAATTCCACTTTTAACTACCAAAATACAGATAGCGGAAACAGACCTAACATTTCCTACGGTACAGAAAGCTTAATGTACCTATGGATTTGGTACGGCCGACAGGTGGATACGCGTAACCTGAGAAATTATTGGATGCCAGGATTAGAGGGTGTTCAGCAGTTTAACTACAACTACAACTACCACGATAACCCGTACTTCAACGTGTATGAAAATACAAACGGACAATCAAAAGGTAGAGTTTTTGGAAATGTAAGTGCTACCTACAAGTTTACTCCGAAGTTGAGCTTAATGGTAAGATCTGGTTTGGATACTTACAACGAACTTCGTGATCGCAGGAGAGCATTTAGTACGCAGCGATTCCGTAGGGGTAGCTACAGAGAGGATAATATCTTTTTCTCTGAGCAAAACTCAGACTTCTTGCTTTCGTACTCCGAGACCACAAAATCTACCTGGTCTTACAGCGTAGCAGTAGGTGGTAATGCCATGCGTCAAAACAATCGCTACCTCGAGACAGTAGCTCCAGAATTGCTTATTCCTAACATCTACAATTTCACCAATTCAGCAGTTAACCTTCAGATCAGCCAGGCCAACTCAGAGAAGAGAATCAACTCCATCTATGGTTTTGGACAGATTGGTTACAAGAACGTGTTATTCCTAGATGTGACTGGAAGAAATGACTGGTCAAGTACCTTGCCTGTCAACAATAACAGCTACTTCTACCCTTCTGCAACGCTAAGCGCAGTTGTATCGGATATGGTTACACTACCTTCAGTAATCTCTTTCTTTAAATTAAGAGGTGCTTATGCTGAGGTAGGTAACGATACAGATCCTTACTCTTTGGCAAACGTATACAACCCAGCAACTGCTTGGGGTAGTATTCAGGCAAAAACTGAATCAACTAGATTGGCAAATGCCAACCTTTTGCCAGAGCGTACTGCTTCAATTGAAGCAGGTTTCGATGCAAGATTTTTGAATGGAAGATTAGGACTCGACTTTACCTACTTTAACAACGAGACTAAAAACCAAATTATTCCAATTGAATTGGACATCGCAACTGGATATGCATCAAGAATCATCAATGCAGGAAGAATCCAGAATAAGGGTATTGAAGTCATGTTGAACGGTACGCCAATCAAATCAGCGTCAGGCCTAACTTGGAATTTCTTTGCAAACTTTACTCGTACAAGAGGAAAAGTACTTGAGTTGACTGACGAATTGAAAACGTATTCCATGACAGGAAGAAATGGAGCAAACATTCAAGCTCGAGTAGGTGAGCGAATGGGCAATATTTATGGTGCAGGTTTTGCACGGGTTGCTGATCCAGCATCACCGTACTTTGGTCAGATCATCCACACATCTACTGGTACTCCTACTGTTGATCCTACGTTGAAGCTTCAAGGTAATTACAATCCAGATTGGATGCTTGGATTGCAAAATAACGTGAGCTACAAAGGTCTTTCCTTAGGTTTCCTTTTTGACTACAGACATGGTGGAATCGTAGTTTCTAGAACCAAGACCATTGGATCTACTTCTGGTCAACTTAAAGAAACCTTGTATGGTCGTGAGAATGGTTACGATATCACACTTCCTGGAAATGGAATAATTTCTGAAGGGGTTATTAAAAATGCAGATGGTTCGTTCACACCAAATACCATCAAAATCACTTCTAGAAACTGGCACAACCGTTACTACGAGCGAAATAACGTGGAAGCAGCGAAGTATGACGCTACCTTCCTTAAGCTTCGTGAAGTAACTATTGGATATACCATACCTAAGAAATTGCTAACCAGAGTTCCAGTACAGGACATAAAGATTTCCTTGGTAGGTAGAAACTTGGCGCTATGGACAGAGAACCCACACGTTGATCCAGAGACCATGGCAATGGGTGGAGGTACCTTGATTCCAGGTGTGGAAGACATGGCGATCCCATCTACAAGAAACATTGGATTTAACTTGAATATCAAATTCTAAGCAGTTGGTAATTCGACAACACTAAAAAATAGAACTTATGAAATTAAATAAAACATACTTTTCCGGCTTAGCAATTGCCCTTATGTTGGGTGTGAGCAGCTGCGATAAAGACTTCGAAAAAGTAAACACCAACCCAAATAACCCGGAAAAAGTATCTTCCGCGTTACTTTTACCGAACGTCATTCGAAACACAACGAATGAAATTGCAGGTAACTCTTGGGGATATGGCAACATTGTCATGCAATACACTGCGAAGATCCAGTTTACCAACGAAGACAGATACAACTGGGGTCCTCAAAGTAGCCCTTACAGCTCCTTTTACAATGCGCTTCGTGATATCAATAACATCATTGAAATCTCAGGAACTGCGAAGCAGCAAAATTATGTAGGTGTTGCTAAGGTGATGCGCGCACATTTGTTTGCTTACATGAGTGATGCTTATGGTGAGATTCCTTACACAGAATCGTTGCAAGCAAAAGGGGAACTAAACTATCCAAAATTTGACACACAGGAAGTTATCTATGCTGGTGTATTGAAGGAATTGGAAGAGGCAAATGCCCTACTAGGAACTACTACTGAAAAAGTTGACGGAGATATCCTTTTCAATGGAAATGTTACCCTTTGGAAAAAATTCGCCAACTCTCTTCGTCTTCGAATTTTGATGCGTCTTTCTGACCGAAAGGATCCATCTCAAGCCATGCAGGCAATCTTGAGTAATCCAACTCAGTCTCCAATTTTTAGCGCTGCAACTGAGCAAGCAGTACTTCAGTATCTTCAGGATGTACCCAATCAGCATCCTTTGTTTACGACTCGATCAGGATCTTACGACGAAGTTCGTTTGAGCATTCGATTAGAAGATGAGTTGAAAGGGTTAAATGATCCAAGATTGTTCGCCTATGCCCAGCCAACCACAAGTTCTGCAGCAGGTGTTTTAGGTGCAGTTACCGCTTATGAAGGAGTGCCTAACGGATTAGGTGATGAGGAAGCACTAAAATATTCTCCATCAGGTGATGCTACTAAAGGCGGATCAAACTTCATTTCTCGAGTAGGCCTTCTATGGGCTTGCTCCGCTTGTACGACTCAGGCTAATCCATTAGGCTACCAAGGCATTCTAATGAGCTATGCAGAGGTGCAATTCATACTTGCAGAAGCTCGTGAGCGTGGATTTATTACGGTAGGTACAGCTGAGGATTATTACAAAAAGGGAATCCAAGCTTCAGTAGATTACTACAGAGCAAGATATACAGTAATCAATCAGCCAACAATCGCTGCGAAGCTTGTTTTGGATGATGCCTACTTCGCTCAGACCAAAGTTGCCTATACTGGTACAACTCAAGAGAAGTTGGCAAAAATCGGCACACAAAAATGGATTGCGCTATTCTTCAGTGGCATGGAAGCATGGCACGATTGGAAGCGCACAGGCTACCCAAGCATCAAGCCAGGACCTGCGGCCTTCATTCCTACCGTACCTGTTCGATTTATGTATCCAGGTAGTGTGCAGTCGCTAAATGGTGAGAATTACAAAGCAGCCATTGGTCGTCAAGGTCCTGATGCATTGACCACGAGAGTTTGGTGGGATGTGAAATAGTACCCTTAAATTTGATTAGTTATACAAAAATCTGCCAGCTGTTCAGTTGGCAGATTTTTTAAATTCGAACACTTATGAAAGCAAAATTTCTTACCCTCTTACTTCTCGCCTGTTTAAGTTTTGGAGCGCAAGCCCAATCAAAGAAAACGGCCACTGAAAATATTGTCTTGGTTACCTTTGATGGATTAAGATGGCAGGAGCTTTTTAAAGGCGCTGATTCACTCTTGATCGACGATACAGGATTGATTAACCAAGCAGGTTCCTTGCTTTCCACCTATTGGAATGAAGATCCAATCAAGCGTCGAGAAATGCTTTTTCCATTTTTCTGGAGCACCATTGCGAAAGAAGGCCAGCTCTATGGCAACAGGGCTTATGGGAATATGGCGGACAATACCAACAAAATGTGGTTTTCCTACCCTGGATACAATGAGTTTTTGAGTGGATTTGCGGATGATTCCCGCATCAATTCCAACAATAAATTTTACAACCCAAATGTGACTTTATTGGAGTACCTCAACCAAATGCCAGCCTATAAAGGAAAGGTAATGGCATTTGCGAGTTGGGATGTTTTCCCATTCATCATCAACACGGAAAGAAGTGGGATTCCAGTAAATGCTGGTTTTGATATCGCCAAAGGCAATGACCTAACGGATGTTGAAAAAACAGTCAACAGGCTGCAACAAGAAATCCGTGGTCCTTGGGGAGGGGTTCGATTGGACGCATTTACACAAGCCTACGCTTTGGAAGCAATCAAAAAATACAAGCCGAAGGTGCTTTATGTTGCTTATGGAGAAACGGATGACTGGGCTCATGATGGAAAATACGATCAATACCTACTTTCAGCTACCCAGACCGATAAATACATCCAAGAGCTTTGGAATACCTTGCAAGCGGATCCACAGTACAAAGACAAGACTACCATGTTAATTAGCGTGGATCATGGTCGTGGAATCACCAAAGAGAGCTGGAAGAGTCATGGAGCTCGGATACCTGAGGGTGGCGAGATTTGGCTTATGGCTATAGGTCCAGATACCCCTGCTGGTGGTGAAATGAAAATGAAGGGCCAATGGTCCTCTGCCATGGTAGCCCGAACGGTATTTGAATTACTTGGCCTTAGCTATCCAGATCCAAAAGCTGCACCTACAATTAAGGAAATGATCAAATGAAAAATTGGGGGGTAAGTGCTGTAATTCTGTTACTCTTCCTTCAATCATGCGCTTTTCAAACCTATCAAAATGCCTCTCCGACTTTTCGGGAGGCATTTTTTGCGGATGAAGAGGCGATTGCGGACTTTTTAACTAAGGGGATGCCCCTGCCTTCACGTTCTCTAAATGAAGGGTGGATTTTTTTGGGTAAGGATTCGCTCCCAGGGATTTCAAGAAGCTTTTCTACGGATGTTCAGGGTGAATCCATTCAACTTCCACATCGGATTACCTTTGCGAATCATTCGTTTTGGTACCATAAAACCGTTGACCTCGAAGATGGGATTTTAGCTTTGGATGCGGATGATGGGGTTCAGCTTTGGATTGATGGCAAGCAAATTAAGAGGATGGAAGGAGGGGATTTTTTTCAAGTTGCAGCAAAGAAGGATGCAAGTGTGACCATCCGTGTGGTAAACAATGCCATGGCTGGAGGATTGCAAAAAGTGGGTTGGATGTCAACTCAGGAATATTGGACTTGGAAAAATCAACGAAGCGCCAAAAGAGCTGAAGTACTACAACTTCGAAAAATGCAACTTCTTACTATTGACCAACAGCAGCAAGCGGTTTCGAGCCCATCCCTAGAGAATGAGCTAGCTCAGCTTCCTATATTGATGACAACGCCCGTGCTAGTTTTGGGAAGTGATCAGTCCTATTTTTTGCGTTGGGTAAGTGAAAAAGCTGGGGAAGCTACGCTTAGATTCAGTCAAGGCAAGGAAGTCAAGCTTACCTCTGCTACTGGGATTTTTACACTCCCTATCAGCGGAGATGTGGAGTTTGAATTATGGCAGGAAAAGGCCTACCAAGGAAAGTTTACCTTTTCACTTCCTCGATGGGGTAAGAAAATCAAACTCGCGATTTGGGCGGATTCACAAGGGGGATGGAAGCGCTTTGATCGCTTCACAAAACTGATCCATGAGAATCAGGTTGACCTCAGTATTGGGGCGGGTGATTTGGTGAACAACGGTTCGGAAGAAGATGCCTATCCCCGGTTTTTGCAAAAATTGAGTCAAATGAATGCAGCACAATTGCTGGTTCCGGGCAACCACGATTACGATGGGTATTACGATGATTTAAATCCAGAGCAATTGCAACAGTATTTGTTTCGGGAGAATGAGCCGCGGTATGGTTTTCAGCAAGTCGGTCCTGTTGGGGTATTGACGCTGGATCCAAGTGAAAATTTTCCAGTGTCTATTGCTGAAACTAGTGAACAAGGGAAATTTCTGCATTCGGTTTTGAACTCTGAATCGTGGAGTAGTTCAAGTTGGAAAATGGTTGTTTTGCATCAACCACCGTATTCTCAAGGATGGCCGGGATACCATGGAGAGGAAAGTATTCGGGTCCTATTGGAACCCTATTTCCATGCGGGAAAAATTGATCTTGTTATTGCAGGTCACACCCATGATTACGAGCGGTTGACAAAAGAATTTTCTGGCAACCAAGTTCATTTTTTTATTGTGGGAGGTGCTGGAGGTGGGATGGAACCCGAAGGAAAGAGGTCCGAATACCCAATCATGGACCGCTTGATAAAGAAACATCATGTGGCTATCGCGGAGGTGACAGCAGCTGAATTTGCCGTTCGAATAGTGGGAATTAATGGAGAACTCTTGGATGAACTTACCCTGAGAAAGTCCGATAGGAGATAGGAAAATACTGTCGGCACCCTATACAGCGAAGGTGCATTTTAGAAATTACTCGGAATTGTTACTAAATCGTTATTAAAAAACCAGTCTTCACTAGAGAATCTTTGAATCCTTAGTTTTGTATAAACCTTGCATTGTGCCAAAATTCGTAAGCTTTTTAAATCCTACGGAAAAATTTAGTATTCAGTCCGAACCACTTCCAGAGTTGAAGGAGGGAGAGATTTTGGTTCGAAATCTTGCAGTCTCTATCTGTAAAAGCGATCTCCATACCTATGCAGGAAAGCGCGTTGAAAAATCCCCGGTCTTGTTAGGACATGAGGTTGTGGGTAGGGTGGAATCGTTTGGGCGTACCGGAGCTGCAGTAGATGTAACTGGTAAAATTCTTCAAATTGGAGACAAAGTTACCTGGGCAATTTTTTCAAGTTCTCCTCTAGATCGGAATGCACAACGGGGAATGCCACAAAAAGCGGAGGAACTTTTTAAGTATGGACATGAAAAAATCGAGGAAGGGAATCATTTTCACGGGGGACTTAGTGAGTACACGATTATTCGAAAGGATACCCCAATCGCGATTTTAAAGGAGGAAATTCCCAAAGAAGTTGCTTCCCTTATTAATTGCACCCTCGCTACTGTAGCAGGTGCCATACGGCTAGCTGAAGGAGTACAGGATAAATCTGTGGCCATTTATGGCGCAGGAATGTTAGGCGTTGCGGCTTGCGCCATGGCAAGTCGCATGGGCGCAAAAAAAATTGTAACCCTAGATCTGGACAAGGAAAGAGGTGCGGTTTCAAAAAAATTTGGTGCAGCCGCCTATTTTCTGCCAACGGAACTTGTAACTGAAAAATTTGATGTGGTCCTCGAGTTTACGGGTGCTACTGAAGCCATGGAGCATTCCGTCCGATTAGCTGCTATTGGTGGGATTACGGTTTGGGTGGGTGCAGTGTACCCTCAAGAGGAAGTTAGATTTCAAGGCGAGTACTTGGTTAGAAACCTGTTGACCATTAAAGGATTACACAATTACAACCTAGAAGACTTTGCTTGTGCGGTCAATTTCTTAGAAAAGGAGTATCAAAATTTTGATTTTATGAGTCTGATCAAAGGTGGGTTTTTACTGGATGAGGTGGAGGAAGCTTTCCAGTTTGCACTGAACCAAAATCCATATCGAGTATCTCTAACCCTGGAATCAAAATGAAGGCCCTAAAGTCGAACTCGGAAGTACTGTTTGTAGTAAAAGCAGCGGTTGCTGTTTTCATTACCTACTTAAGTATGTATGCTTTCCGGAAGCCCTTTACCTCGGCTTTGTATGCGGATTATGAGTTATGGGGGGTAGACTACAAGATTTTATTGATCATCACCCAGTTGGTGGGATACACTGTTTCCAAATATTTTGGAATAAAAATCATCTCTGAACTTTCGGCCAGCAAGCGAACCCGCACCCTAGTTTTCCTTATGGCATTTTCCTGGGTTGCCTTGTTATTTTTTGGGATTGTGCCAGCACCCTACAATTTGCCCTTTATGTTTTTGAATGGCCTGCCATTGGGGATGATTTGGGGGGTAGTTTTTAGCTACATTGAAGGAAGAAGGCACACCGAACTTTTGGGTGTAGCCATGGCTTCAAGTTTTATCATTTCCTCGGGGATAGTCAAAGGTGTCGGTAGCTACCTGCTACTCAATTTAAATGTTTCAGAAATGTGGATGCCCTTTTTTTCGGGCTTGGTATTTTTACCCATTTTGTTTTTGGGGATTTATTTACTGCATTCCTTGAAGCAACCCGATGAACAAGATGTCTTGGCCCGAACCGAGCGGAAGCCGATGGATGCAGCTGAGCGAAAAGCTTTCTTCAAGCGCTTTGCACCAGGTATAATTTTTTCGATTTGCATTTATGTGTGCCTCACCATCTTCAGAGACTTAAGAGACAATTTTGCTGTCGAGTTTTGGAAAAGTTTTGGGATTGAAAACATACCTAGTCTATTGATATTGTCTGAGCTACCCATCGCCTTATTTGTCATTCTGATCATTGGTTCCATGATCTTCATCAAAAATAATAAGCTCGCATTTTTTATGAATTTTTACATTCTCCTGTTGGGAGGCGTGCTCTTATTGCTATCAACAATTCTATTTTCCAATCAACTCCTTTCGCCTACGCTTTGGATGGTGCTGGTTGGCTTTTCCATGTATTTACCCTACATCGCTTTTCATGCTTTATTTTTTGAGAGATGGATTGCCTATTTCAAGATAAAAAGTAACATCGGTTATTTGATGTATATCGTCGACGCAGCAGGGTACCTTGGGAGCACTTTCGTCCTGCTATTTAAAAACTTCAGTACCATTGCATACAGTTGGGTGGACTTCTTTATTCTCACTGCTATCGTTACATCTACCTTCATTATTTTACTTTCGATTGCAAATTATTTTTACTTCAAAAATCAAGACAAATTAATTCCATCATGAAAAATAAAACAGCGATTGTTGTAGGCGCAGGGATTTTGGGACTTGCTACTGCGCGTGCCTTAGCCATACGAGGATTTGCCGTTACTGTCATCGAAAAAAGCCAGTTTTCCCTAGGTGCCAGCGTACGGAATTTTGGAATGCTGTGGCCGGTCGGTCAGCCTGAGGGTAAATTGTATAACCGGGCCTTACGAACCAAAGAAATTTGGTTGGACTATTTGACTGCCTCAAATACGCCTTACAATGCCTGTGGAAGTCTCCATTTGGCTTACTGCAAAGAAGAAATGGAGGTAGTTGAAGAAATCGGCGGCTTGTTCCAATCCAATAAAAGACCGGTTTCTGTGATCTCTAAGGAGGTAGTGATGAATCAATACCAAGGGATCAATCCAGACGGGTTGCTTGGTGCACTACGAAGTGAGGATGAAGTAATTATCGATCCTAGGGAGGGTATCAAAAAACTCCCTCCATATTTAAGGGAAAAATTTGGTATCAACTTCATTTGGGGAACCGCCATTACCAAAGTTGAATCCAATACAGCGTATTCAGGATCGAATTCGTACGCTGCAGATCTGATTTGCATTTGCTCAGGTGCGGATTTTGAAACCCTATTTCCAGAGCTCTTCAAGCAGCAGCCCATCCAAAAAACCAAGCTGCAAATGATGCGATTCAAACACAAGGACCCAAGTTTCAAGATTGGAGCCTCTGTTTGTGGAGGATTGTCCCTACTTCATTACAAGAGTTTTGCAGCATCAACGGCTCAGGAGCAATTGCGGAAAAAAATTGAAGCAGAAATGCCCGAATACTTAAAAAACGGCATCCATGTAATGGTGTCTCAGAATAACGAAGGGGAACTTACCGTAGGAGATTCCCATGAGTATGGACTTGACTTTGATCCCTTTGATCGGGTTGAAATCAATACCCTGATTCTAGACTACTTGAAGAAATTCATGCACATCGACCAATGGGAAATGATTCAATCTTGGAATGGGGTCTATCCCATTATGATGAATGGGGCTACTGATTTGTATTTAAATCCTGCACCAGGCATCCACATTTTAAATGGAATTGGTGGACATGGAATGACCATGTCCTTTGGTTTTGCTGAAGAGATAATTAACACCCTTTAATTTATTGGTTATGTTAAATCCAATTACCCAACAGATTTTAAATCTATTTGAACAAAATGGCTCCTCCATGTATGGAGGTGAAGCAGTTACCCAATTGGAGCATGCGTTGCAGTGCGCTGAATTGGCTCGAAAGAATGGTGCTTCAGATGAATTAATCACGGCATCCTTGTTGCATGATGTAGGGCACTTACTCCATGATTTACCTGACGACGCGAGTGATAAAGGCATTGACGATTTGCATGAACTTTTGGGTGAGAAGTTTTTGGTTCAGCATTTTAAATTAGCAGCTGTTCAGCCGGTCAAATTGCACGTTCAAGCAAAACGATACTTGTGCGCTACTGAAGAGGGGTATTACGAAGCCCTATCGAATTCTTCCAAGGTAAGTTTAGAGTTTCAAGGAGGAATCATGTCTCCTTCAGAAATGGAGGTATTTGAAAAAAATGAATTTTATAAAGAAGCTGTGGCCTTGAGGAGATGGGATGATTTGGCGAAAGATCCAAACCTAGTCAGCCCTCCGATTTCTACCTTCGTTCCTTCCATTGAAGCCGCATTAAAGTAAGGATATGAAAGCAAAAATGGTAGTATTCGATATGGCCGGCACCACGGTCGATGAGGGAAATGTGGTCTACCGAACCCTTCACAAAGCTATAGAAAAGGTATCCCCTACAATTAGTTTTGAAGATGTGCTCAAGTCAGGAGCAGGCAAAGAAAAACTTCAGGCCATTCGAGATACCTTGTTGGACAAGGCGATTGTGCTAGGCGAAGAGGAAATTCAGTCGATTTTCAGCGATTTTCAATCAAGTCTCAAAGAGGCATATCGCTTGTTGGAAGTAATTCCTACTCCAAACACTGAAAAACTAGTTGAAGAGCTCCGCGCAATGGGGGTGATTGTGGTGCTCAACACTGGCTATGATCGAGCCACTGCTCAATCCCTACTTGAAAAATTGAAATGGAAACAAGGGATTCATTTTGATGCCCTAGTAACTGCATCGGACGTGTTTAATAATCGCCCAAAGCCAGATATGATTTTCTACGCAATGGACCAATTTTCGATACAGGATGCATTTACCGTGATTAAGGTGGGGGATTCTACTGTGGATATAGAAGAAGGCAAAAATGCAGGTTGTCTGTTTACCATAGGTGTCACTACAGGAGCTCATTCTAGGGATGAACTACTTACCGCTAATCCAGATTTCATATTGGACGATATTTATGATGTGAAATCGGTAATTTTAAGTTTGGAGCCTACTTCTTAAAGAAACTGTCCGTAAGAATAAATCGGCCGTCCTATTTTTTGGGGTAAAATCCGCATTCAATTCGTAAGGGAAACTTCACAAAATAGAGTATCCCTTACGCTTTAAAAACCTGGGGATGGGCAATTTTTAGGTGGCTGATTAATCCATCTAGCGCATTATCTAGAATGCGGTACACCTCCTCAAAGTCTTCTTCCTTTCCATAATAAGGATCGGGGACAGCAAGACCCGTTTCGCCTGCGGCAAAGTTTCGCATTAAAAAAATCTCTTTGTTGGGAAACCGAGATTGGAGTTTAAGGACTTCCAAATTTCGGAGGTTGCTCGAATCCATCGCGATGATGTAGGTGAAATCCCTAAAATCGGTGAGGTGCACCTGTCGGCCTCTGTGCTTGATTCCCACCCCATTTTTTTCAGCACAACGAATCGTTCGCTCATCTGGAAGCTCTCCGATGTGGTAGTCTGAAGTCCCCGCGCTATCCGATTTTATGCTTTTTTCTAATCCTAAGCCCTTGATTTTGGCATTGAAAATACCCTCGGCCATGGGAGACCGACAAATATTGCCCAAACACACAAACAAAACTTTAATCATTTCTTAGGTAAGGGAAGGTTTTTAAAATAAAGTTATGTCTACTTTCAAACCTATAGGATTGGTGGTGAGCCTCTTGCAAGGCATTAAAATGTAAAAAAAAGGGATGCTGCTATTTCATCCAAGCAAAAGCTAAAAAAAATATAGAAATCTAAGGGATTGCCTACTTTTGAAAGATGAATGTCGTGTATGGGCTACTTACGGAGTTAAGCACCAGGATTTTACCAATCCTCGGCATTTTTGTGCCAAAAATCAGGCAGGTTGTAGCGCATCGAGAAAATCTTTTTTCATCACTCAGTGATTTTCGAGCTGCTCATCCAGGGCCCTTAACCTGGTTTCATGTAGCTTCCTTAGGAGAGTACGAACAGGCAAAACCGGTCATTGCAGCATTGAAAGAACAGGAACCCACCACCTGGGTGGTGGTGAGCTTTTTTAGCCCCTCTGGATATGAGCCTACCGCTAGAAAGCCGCAGGCGGGAGTGGATTGGATTACCTACCTTCCGCTTGACCGCAAGTCTTGGGCAGATCATTTTGTATCGGTTTTGAATCCTACCCGAAGCATCTTTGTGAAGTATGACCTCTGGTACCATCACCTACAGGCCTTAAAAGAACGCGCTATTCCAACCTTTCTAATTGCTGCTTCCTTTCGTCCAGATCAATCCTATTTTTCTTGGTATGGGGGCTTTTTCCGCAAGATGTTGGAGCAAATGGATTGGATTTTTACCCAAAACGAAGCAAGCATTCAGCTTTTAGCTTCACTAAAAATCACGAATGCAAGCCATACAGGAGATACACGATTTGATCGGGTGGCCGCTACCGCTGCCCAACCCTTGGACTTTCCGACCATTCGTGAATGGATTAAGGATAGACCAACTGTAGTGATCGGATCCGCTTGGGAAGAAGACATGAGCCTACTCATACCCTTGATTCAATCCAAACCGGAATGGCTCTGGATCATCGCCCCCCATGCACTTGATGCGCTAGCGATGGACCGTTGGGCATCGGCGCTAGGGGTTCCAACCCAAAAATTCTCCCAATGGAAAGGGGAGCAAGACCCTCAGATCTTATTTATCGACAACATCGGCATGCTTTCTTCCCTGTACCAATTTGCGCATTTTGCCTACGTGGGTGGAGGATTTGGCAAAGGCCTGCACAATATTTTAGAGCCGCTTGGGTTTGGAATTCCTGTAATCTTTGGGAATCCTAGGCGCGCATCCAAGTTTCCAGAGGCAGCACAAAGTCAGCTGGAAGGCTGTGGCTTTGCAGTGTCCAGTTTTTCCGAGCTTCAGGTATGCGTACATCAATTGGAGCAACCTGAATTTTACCAAAAGTCCACTTCAGCTGCCCAACATTGGGTGAATGCAAATCGAGGGGCAGCAGACCGCATCCTAGCTCATCTCACCACTTCAATCTCCTCAAAATGAAAGGAAGAGTCATCAAGTCTACGGGGAGTTGGTACCTAGTCCATACAGACCAAGGGATTCTTTCCGCGCGATTGAAAGGGAAGTTTAAGCAAGATGAGCTCAAACTCACCAACCCCATTGCAGTTGGGGATTGGGTAGGATTGGAAAAAGAAGAGGGACAGGAGTCGGCGGTTATTCATGAGATTTTCCCAAGGGACAACTATGTCATCCGTAAGTCTACTCGGAAACAGCACTTTTCGCACATCATTGCCAGCAACATTGATCAGGCGATCTTGGTTATTACGATGAAGAAGCCGCGAACCTCGCTAGGCTTCATTGATCGCTTCTTGGTAGCTACAGAAAGCTATGGAATACCAACCTTATTGGTAGTAAACAAGATGGATCAGTTAGAGGGCGAGGATGAAAGTGACTGGCTTCAAGACATTCATGAAATCTATGTGCCCCTTGGCTATGCAGTAGTGGAAGTGTCTGCGCTGAAGGACACGGATCTCGGCTTAAAGTTATCACCCAAAATTCAAGGGAAATCCAACTTGATTGCTGGGCATTCTGGAGTCGGAAAAAGCACCTTACTCAATGCGCTTTTGCCTGATGCAAGGCAGGAAACCAAAGCAATATCAGATTACAGTTCAAAAGGAGTCCACACGACCACCTTTGCAGAACTATTTTACCTACCAGGATCAGGAGATTTGATTGATACACCAGGCATCAAAGAGTTTGGTATTTTGGATGTGGCCGATGAAGAACTATCCCATTTTTTTCCAGAAATGCGCCAGTACCTTGGACAGTGCAAATACAACAATTGCACCCATGTCAACGAGCCCGGCTGTGTGGTGCTCCAAAAATTAAATGAGGGGTATATCCACCCCTACCGCTACCAGAGTTACTTGAATATCCTAAGTGAAGAGGATAGTCATCGATAAAGTGTTTTGAAACTAGGGCAAATTGCTCTAATTTTCACTTTCTAAAATTCATCCCATGACCGAAGTACTGAACCATAAGCAAGTAGGGCAAAAGATCACCCGAATGGCTTTTGAAATCTATGAGCGGAATCTCCATGCTTCTGGAGGAATGGTAGTGGCTGGAATCACCGGCATGGGAACTATTTTGGCCCACCTGCTAGCTACTGAGCTGCGCAAAATTTCTCCCCTGCAAGTGGAAGAGGTGGAGGTACTAGTGGATAAGCAGGCTGTCACGGCCACCGATGTACAACTATCCAATCCCATCGTCCTAAAGGGTAAAACGATAATTCTCGTCGATGACGTGCTCAACACAGGTAAAACATTGGTTTATGCCTTGAAACCATTTTTGGAGCATGAAGTTGAAAAAATGGAAATCGCAGTGCTCGTCAATAGAAGCCATGGTTTATTCCCAGTCAAGCCGGATTACACCGGCTTTGAGCTGGCCACTACCTTCAATGAGCACATCCGAGTTGATTTTTCGGGTAACAACTATTCTGTTCACCTTCTCTAAGCACATATGTCTATTCATTCTTCTGCTTCGGTGAAGCGCATTACTACCCATACGCTTC
>Ga0208788_1000038_pt1 | contig 86198 bp, 73 predicted proteins | sample Wag4_2014_7_11_3_FD_187363 | JGI IMG/M metagenome (GOLD analysis project Ga0208788, IMG submission 187363) | Fresh water mixed with fracking chemicals microbial communities from Ohio, USA - Utica-2 Time Series FC 2014_7_11 (SPAdes) (version 2) ... | reverse complement strand
GCCTAGGGTGAAATTAAAATAGTTTTCACGAATCAATCCATTCGCTGATGTTCCTCTTCTTCCAACCTTCATTGCCATGTTCATCAATGAAAGGTTGTTTACAGGAATAGAAGTACCAAAGTTGATGCCAAAATCATTGATCGTTGTCTCATTAATAAAATAAGGTGTTCGCATCAATTCCAAGCCCATGCGGTAGGTAGCGCGATTCAATATCTTGTCAAAATCGGTGAAATCAGGAACTAGCTGAATTCCAAGCCCCACTTTTTGGGCCGCTTGCAGGCTTAATGGTTCGCCAAAAAAGTTTCTATACTTCGAAAAATCTTGGTACTGCCCCTCTAAACCAATCACGAATTTATTATTTTTTTCATAGCTCACCCCAAATCCATAACGACTTGGAAGATAAATAGCTCCTTTTTCATTGTTGGCAATCAAATCACCATCAGTCTTGGGGCTGCTAGCTTGGCCAATCGGAGCCAATTTTGCAAATGCTGTTCCATTAACGTCCCCAAATGTCTGATAAATGGCTCCTAAATGGATGTTACTTTTTTCAGAAGCCTTAAAAAGGTAGTGTGCCCCCAATTTTAAAGCTACATCAGAGACCGAAATTCGCTCGTAGTATTCAGAAGCTCTTCCGACTTCCACATTGTTTTTGTCAAAAATTATAAGTTGGTTGGAACGGATAGAAGATCCAAAGAGATACGATCCATGGACTCCTATACTCAAATTCTTGGCAAGTAAGTAGCCAAAATTCACATAGGCCTCCGAGATTCCCCCATCCCCTTCCAAGTTATTGTTCGCTCTCAACTCCGAATTATTCACTGGACTATCCACTTTCAACCGGTAATTGATACTAGAAATTTGTCCAAGTCCCATTCCTCCAGTGAATTTGCCCGACTTGATTGGTAAGGAAATCGCGATATAGGAAAGCCCTCCCCCGTCCACCAATGAGTTTTCGGTAGCATTGGATACCCCAATTCGTTTGTAGTTGAGGGAAGCTTGAAAATTAAAAATGGTATTTCGAGTAGAAAGAGCTGGGTTGACAGCATTGGCGCTCCATCCAGTTCCAAAACTGATGCCTAGGCCTCCCATGCCTTGGTTTTGAACCTGGCCAGAGTAGTTAAATTCCCCGATACCCAAAGCACTGTAGGTAGAGGAACTATTTTGACCGAAGCCTTCTGAAATTAGTAACAGGGTGCTGAGCACACCCAACGCAAGTTTACGCAACATGGTGGTTTAGAATACAATTTAGTCCAAGGAGAACTAAATTTGGGACTACAAATATGTGGTCTTTTACTAATGATTCAAAAGATTCTGCATCACCACCACAGATAATACCTAGATATTTCAGGAAAATTAACGCAGTAGGCATCAAATAATCCCCTCAAAAAAAGTTTAAACCTATGGGAGCCCTTCAAGGGTGCATCCGTTGAAGGGCCGAGGATGGGATGAAATTGCAGATTTAGATGACTAGCCAAACTCTCGTAATCCAGGATTCGATTTTTCATTTGAGAGGTAAATTAGAAATAAATAAAAAGCCGACATTTAGGATACCTATCAACTATTCGATTCAGATCAAACTTACTCTAAGCCATGCACGCAGAACGCTATACCTTGATTGGACTCATGTCTGGCACCTCCGGAGACGGATTGGACCTGGCCCATTGCCATTTTGAATACCAAAAGGGGCAGTGGAACTATGAAATTCTCCAAGCAGAAACGCGTCCTTTTCCGGAGGAACTGGGAACAGCGCTGGCTACTAGTCACCTCCTCTCTGGTTTGGACCTGTCACTACTGGATGTAAACTTTGGCAGATGGATGGGAGAGCAGGTGAAAAATTTCTGTCTCGAACAGCAGGTCAAGCCCATGGCTGTGGCTTCGCATGGCCACACTGTTTTCCACCAACCTACAAAAGGGCTAAGCCTTCAGATAGGGAATGGCTGGGCTTTGCACCAAGCTTCAGGAGAAAGGGTGCTTGCTGACTTTCGTATGCTCGATGTACAGCTAGGAGGTCAAGGCGCTCCCCTGGTGCCAATTGGTGACCAGCTTCTTTTCTCACAGGTTGATTTTTGCATCAACTTGGGCGGCATTTCCAACCTTTCCCTAGACAAAAATGGGCAACGAATTGCTTTTGATTGCAGCCCCTTTAACCTTTTGCTCAATCGAGAAGCAGTGAAACTCGGGAGTGCTTACGACCACGATGGGGCATGGGCGAGAGCAGGGAATTTAAATGAGCCACTACTGGCACAATTAAATGCCCTTCCATTTTATGCGGTGTCGGGGGCGAAATCTCTTGGCCGTGAATCGATCGATCAGGTCTTTATTCCCCTCTTGGAGCAACCCGGATTATCACCCAAAGATTGTTTACGCACCTTGGTGGAGCATTTTGCCATCCAAATTGCTGCGTTGATTCGAACCCATGCCTCAAAGGCTGCACCAAGCGTGTTGCTTACAGGAGGTGGAGCCTACAACCGCTTCTTTGTGGAGCGATTGGACCATCACTTGAGTCACCAATGGATTCAAGTGGAAGCCACCAAGGAACTTATTGAATTTAAGGAGGCATTAATTTTTGCATTTCTTGGGGTGTTGAAACTCCGCGGAGAATCGAATGCGCTGGCTTCGGTGACAGGCGCAACCCGAGATTCCTCAGGGGGAATAGTCTTCGGGTAAAAAACTAAAACTAGCCCTTGAAAGTCAGAAGAGACTGGAAAATATTTTTCTATTTTTGGGTTGAATTATAAACCCAAAGAACAATGCTTGACTTGCTCAAAAAATTTGAAAATAAAGCCCCTGAAATCGTTTTTGAATGGAGAGATGCGGAAACAGAGGCTGAGGGATGGGTGGTAATCAACTCTCTTCGTGGAGGAGCTGCTGGAGGGGGTACCCGCATGCGAAAAGGCCTGGACAAACGCGAAGTAGAGTCACTGGCCAAAACCATGGAAGTGAAGTTTACCGTCTCAGGCCCTGCCATTGGCGGTGCCAAATCAGGAATCAACTTTGATCCAGCAGATCCGCGAAAAGCAGGGGTGCTCGAGCGCTGGTACAAGGCAGTGATGCCGCTGCTCAAAAACTACTACGGAACTGGCGGAGATCTGAATGTGGACGAAATCCACGAAGTAATCCCCATTACCGAGACTTATGGCCTATGGCATCCCCAAGAAGGAATTGTGAATGGCCACTTTAAAGCGAACGAACCTCAAAAAATCAGAAAAATTGGCCAATTGAGGCAGGGAGTTTCCAAGGTACTTGAAGACCCAAACTTTACCCCGAATGGGGCCAAAAAATATACTGTAGCCGACATGATTACAGGCTATGGCGTCGCAGAGGCAGTGAAGCACTACTATTCCTTATGGGGAGGTGCCCTAAAGGGAAAGCGGGCGGTGATCCAAGGCTGGGGAAATGTCGGCGCCGCTGCAGCTTGCTTTTTGGCGGTGGAAGGCGTGCGGATCGTCGGCATCATTGATCGAGCAGGAGGACTTATTCGTGAGGAGGGCTTCAGCCTGGATGAAATCCGCGAGCTATTTTTGAAGCGCGAGGGAAACCAGCTGATCGCCGCTAACTTGCTATCTTTTGAAGAAGTGAATCAGAAAATTTGGGATTTGAAAAGTGAGATTTTCATCCCTGCAGCCGCTTCCCGATTGATTCGGCAAGAACAGGTGGAGCGCATGGTGGCGGCTGGCCTGGAAGTCATTTCCTGCGGTGCAAATGTTCCTTTTGCAGACCCGGAAATATTTTTTGGTCCAACAGGCGTTTGGGCAGACGAGCGGGTAGCGGTCATTCCGGATTTTATAGCCAACTGTGGCATGGCCCGTGTATTTGCATATTTAATGAGTGATGAAGCTGAGGTAACCGACCAAGCGATTTTTTCAGATGTGAGCGATACCATCTTGAAAGCCCTTCAGAAATCCTATTCCGAAAATCAAGAATCAACAAAACTATCTCAAACCTCCTATGAAATAGCCCTAGCGCAGCTCATGTAAAAAAGAGCTGGGAAGTTATGCCCTAGGAATAATTTGAGGCAATATTATGAGGGTGTTAAGGAGGTGTAATTTTTCTACTTTATTGCTCGTTTTTTTTACTAAGGAGGGTTAAATTCTTCAGATTTAGTTAGGAAAATTAGCATAAAGGGACTAGAATCGCTTATTCGTACTCTCCAACCCCGAGATTAAACCTAATTCATCACCAAAAACCCCAGAAAAATGGAGTTATTAATTATCATCATCTTTGTGGTCGGCTACCTTGCCATTGCGCTAGAGCACCCCATCAAGATCAACAAAACAGCTTCCGCTTTACTGACTGCAGTAATTTGCTGGACCATTTTTACAATTTCAGGAGCTTCCGAGACACTTTTGAACAGCGATCGCTACCTCCACTTTATCCACGAGCTGGGTGAAAAAGCGGCCACTCTTAGCGCCAGTGAACTTCACTTGGAATATGTAGGGGAGCAACTGGGGCACCACCTCAATGAAATTGCACAAATCCTCTTCTTCCTGATGGGAGCCATGACCATTGTAGAATTGGTTGATGCCCACCATGGATTCAAATTCATCACCGACCGCATCAAAACTAAAAACCCAATTGTACTCCTTTGGGTAGTTTGTCTTGTGGCCTTCTTCCTCTCTTCCGTATTGGACAACCTGACCACCACCATCGTGATGGTATCCTTGATTCGAAAATTGATTCCAGACAAGGAAATGCGTCTTTTCTTTGCCGGAATTATCGTGATTGCAGCCAACGCCGGTGGTGCTTGGTCTCCTATTGGCGATGTGACTACCACCATGCTTTGGATTGGAGGACAGATTTCTGCTGCTGCCATCATGAAGAGCTTATTCATTCCTAGTATTGTTTGTGCGGTAGTTCCTTTGTTGTTCCTGACCTTTACAATGAAAGGTACCTTAGGTGAATTCAAAGAAGATACTAACGCAACTGCTTCAAGCATTAAAAGCGGCAACTTGATGTTGATTCTTGGAGTTGGTGCTTTGATTTCTGTTCCCATCTTCAAGACCGTGACCCACCTCCCTCCTTACATGGGCATGTTGCTCGGATTAGGTGTTCTATGGGTGATATCTGAATTGATCAACCCTGATTTGGACGAGGCAGAACGCAAGAATTACACTGCAAGTCATGCCCTAGCTAAAATTGACATGCCAAGCGTTTTGTTCTTCTTGGGTATTTTGCTTGCAGTAGGTGCATTACAGTCCATGGGTACCTTGGCCAACTTTGCTGGTTACCTCAATACTACCTTTGGTGACAATCGCATCATCATTACCCTAATCGGTCTCTTGTCTGCTGTCGTAGATAACGTGCCTTTGGTGGCTGCCAGCATGGGCATGTACAGCTTGGAAATGTATCCAATGGATGACTTCATCTGGATTTACCTTGCTTATTGCGCTGGTACCGGAGGAAGTATCCTAATCATTGGCTCTGCTGCAGGTGTAGCTGCCATGGGTATGGAAAAAATCGAATTTGGCTGGTACTTGAAGCGCATCTCTTTACTTGCAGCGCTAGGTTACTTTGCTGGTGCAGGCATCTACTTGTTGATGTCTCAGCTGTAAGCTTCGCAAACAATTCATTCAAAATAGGGAGGTTAGCCTCCCTATTTTTTTACCCTACCGCTACTTCTCGCTTGCGAAAACAAGTAACCAAGTGGTCATTCACCAATCCCGTGGCTTGTAGGTGTGCGTAAAGAATGGTAGTCCCCAAAAATTTAAAGCCACGTTTTTTCATGTCTTTGGCTAGGCGATCCGACTCGGGAGAAGTTGCGGGATAGGGCTCTCCTGGAGCGATGTTATTTTGAATGGGCTTTCCTCCAACAAAGCCCCAGATGTAATTCGAAAAGGTGCCAAACTCCGCTTGAATCTCCTGAAAGCGTTGCGCATTGTTGATCGCCGCGCGAATCTTCATGGCATTTCGTACGATGCCTTTATCTTGAAGCAACTCTTGCACATACGATTCTGGAAATTGGGCTACCTGCAGGTAGTCAAAGTCTGCAAAAGCTTTACGGTATCCTTCCCTTTTTTTGAGAATAGTCGACCAGCTGAGTCCTGCTTGGGCGCTTTCCAATACTAAAAATTCGAAATGTATTCGGTCATCATATACCGGTACCCCCCACTCTTGATCGTGGTAGACAATGTATTCCGGAAAGCCCAAACACCAGGGACAGCGTGATTTTTGCGAAGTATCCATGGATCAAACCTCCACATTTTAGACACAACAAGCAAGTTGGAGCGGAATTCGATCCTTAATTTAAATTAGCTTCAAAAAAAATGGAATCAAGTAGGTCTATTCCAGATGCTCCAAGCCGCCTCGGCCTGCAGTTCGAGCATGTCTTGTCCATTTTTAGCTGTTCCGCCTCGAGCAATGCATTCTTGCATGAGCCGAGTGATCGTAGGATTGTACACCAAATCATAAACTCGATGTGCGGCATGGAGCTGCTCTAGGGGGATATCTGGCAGGCCCTCCACCTGAGGATAGGTACCTAGCGGAGTGGTGTTGATGATCAACGAATGGGAAGCCAACCACTCTGGCTGATCCCTCAGGTCGTCATAGGTCAGCTGCCCTTCAATTTGATTTCTGGAAACTATGCGGTAGGGTGTCCCCAAGTCTCGAAGAGCTTGCTGCACTGCCTTGGAAGCTCCACCTGTACCCAAAACAAGGGCATTGGGAATCTCCGTGCCTAGCCAGGATTGCAGGGACTGCTTAAATCCTAAATAGTCTGTGTTGAATCCGATTTTTTTTCCGTCTCGAATACGGATGCAATTGACTGCGCCGATTTGGGCACAGGCAGGATCAAGGGCATCGAGATAGGGAATTACTTGTTCCTTGTAGGGGATGGTCACCGAAAGTCCTTCCAGGCTAGCCTCCACATCCAGGAGCTGGGGGAATTCTGAAATGTTTTCTATGGGATATAGTTCAAATTGGCAGCCCTGAATTACTTCGCGAACGAACTTTTCTGTAAAATATTTTTTGGAAAAAGAATGCCCTAAAGGATATCCAATCAAGCCAAATTTTCTCACCCTTGCTGCAGTTTACTTGCGAGCCACTCAATAAAAATGACGAGCCCAATTCCAAAAAAGAAAGCACCAATGGCCCATTCTACCTGAGGCAATTCTCCTACTTGCTCCGCAAAGGTGCTGGGAAGAATATTTTCTGTGAGGAAAGGAACCTCCTTACCACTGGAGGAAGTTCTCCAGGAAGTCACGAGCTTCCAAGGCCACAATTCATTGACAGAGCCCAGCATAAATCCAGAAAGTAGGCCGATGGTGGCCGTATGAAATTTCCGAAGTAAGTAGGACACCACTCTGCTAAAAGATAAAATTCCGACCAAACATCCTGAGGCAAACAAGGCCAAGGTGATGATGTCTTTGTCCAATACCGCCTGAAGGATGCGCTCGTATTGGCCTAGAATCAAGAGGATAAAACTCCCACTGATCCCGGGTAAAATCATGGCACAAATAGCAATAGCTCCTGCCACAAAAGTAAACCAATAGTCGTCAGGGGTGGTGGTTGGCGGCAAATTGGTCACCCACCAGGCAAAGGCTGTTCCCGCTGCAATTGCTAAAACAACACCAAGATTCCATTTCTTTATCTCTTTCAAAATCAGAAAGGCAGATATCAAAATCAAGCCAGAGAAAAAGGACCACAGTGGAATGGGGTGCTCCTCCATCAAGTAAGTAATTACACCGGAAAGTGTGAAGATACTTGTCATGATCCCTGTCAAAAGGCTCAATAGAAAGTTGCCATTGACCCGGAGGTAGAATTCCTTGATTCGGAAGGATTTCAACAACAACAAATTGTTGATATTAAAGGCATTGATGCTATCCAAGAGCTCCTGATAGATGCCCGCGATAAGAGCAATTGAACCTCCAGAAACGCCAGGAACGATATCTGCAGCGCCCATGGCCAATCCTTTGAGATAGGTGAGGCCGTATTTTTTAACTGTATCCATACTTAAAAAGAAAGGCTGAAAGAACATCTTTCAGCCAAATTAATTACAATTTGATTTCTCCAAGAAAATGATCAAAGGTGTCTCCACGAAGGCCCAATCGAATGGTTTCCAACGGAATTACTTCAGCAGGACTGATGTTGCCCAAGTTGACATTGGCTCCGAGCAACTTGATAAACCATACTTGCTGGGACTTTTGAGGGGCTTCCCAGATGATTTTTTCTTCAGGAACCTGGGTTAAAATTTCTTCCACGAGACCTTGACGTACTTCTCCTGAATCTCGAAAGAGACCTACATTTCCTCCTTCACGCGCTTCACCAATTACTTTCCATGCTCCAGCACTTAGTTCTGTTTGCATCTGCTCAATCCACTTGTAGGGAGGAATGATCTTGGCGGCATCCTTGGATCCCACTTCAGACAGTACGGTTACCTGTTTGGAAAGGGTCTGGATGTACTCACATTTTTTGTCGTGATTGAGGGAGATTGAACCGTCAGACACTTCTGCATAGCGGAGGCCAAAGGTATCGAGCACTTTACGGTAGTCGTCAAACTGACCACGAACGATAAAGGCTTCAAAGAGGGTACCCCCAAAGTAAACGGGGATTCCAGCGGACTGATATACCGCAATTTTTTCTTTCAAGTGCTTGGTCACATAGGAAGTAGCCCATCCAAACTTCACAATATCTACATATTCAGCACAGCTATCTACAAAGTCCTCTGTTTCCCGTAGGCTAAGGCCCTTGTCCATAGCCATGGTAAATCCCGTGTTACGAGGCTTTTCAGTCCGTACAGGGAGATTCTTCAGCACGTAATTCATTTAGTAGGTTTTAAGGTGTTGAGCTGGGATTTTCATCCCGAAACTGGGCAATGATTTTGTAGACAGCCTTTTGTTTTTTCAACTCTGGCATCAACTCATACAGTAATGCATGCCTTTCAAAGTCCAAAGTTAATGCATTTTCTAAATAAGTGAAGGCTTCCTTGTATTTCCCAGTTTTGATGAGGTAGACCACCAGACGGTAGTAGAGCTCGGCCTCCTCAGGCAATTCTTCAATTCCTTCACGGACGACATCGATGGACTCCTCAAACCGATTTTGCTCAAAATAAATAATAGATAAATTGACGTAGGCTTCCATGATTCCAGGCTCCAAGTTGATGGCTTCCTCGTAAGCGTCAGAACTTGACTGCATGTTGCCCAAGTTGAACTCAGCATCTGCCAATCCTACCCAATAGTTTGCATTGTCCTTGTTGAGGTGGATGGCTTTCTTGAAATAGTGGATGGCCTCGAAGAACTTTTCTTTCTTCAACATGCACATCCCAAGCCCAAACCAAGCATCATCGTACTCTTCATCCAGCTTGGCCGACTTTTTAAAGTAGGTAAATGCCTCATCAATCTTGCCCAGCTTTTCGTAAGCGGCTCCCATGTAGCAGCAATTCTCTGCATTGGCCCCTTCGCAATTGATGGTATTTTGGTAAGCTTCCAACGCTCCTTCAAAATTGAGGGTATTCATCAATGAATTCCCCATATTGAAATGCGCCGAAGCAAAGGCATCGTCTATTATTAAGGCATATTCGTAGGATTTAATCGCATCCTCAAATCTCCCCAAGCGATTGTATACTACGCCCAGATTGTACCAAGCACCAGCAGAATAAGGGTCTTGGTCGATAAACTCTTGGTAAAAGTCCAAAATCTCGTCAAAGGATCCCTCCTCCTCGGTGATCATGGCTAGCTGAAAAAGAGCGTCCTCGTGATTGATTCGATTTTTAACGGCCTCCTTGAAGTAAAAACTTGCTTTCGTATTATTTCCTTTAGCTCGAAAAAGATTCCCCAAAGAGTAAAATACCTCTGCCTTATCCTCTGCCATAGGCAAGTAATTTTCCAGTAAGTCTATGCCTTCTTGAAAGTTGCCTGCAAGAATCTGCGCATTGGCCAAGGCTAAAACAATGTCCTCGTTGTTTGGAGAAAGATTGTTGAGCTGCTCCAAAATCTCCAAGCCCTCATCCAGCTCATCGTTAAAAATAAGGCATTGTGCTTTCTGAAGTCGGATTTCTACAGAGAAAGGAAATTTCTCCAAGGCATATTCAGATGCACGAAGCGCCTTTAAGAATTTTTGTTGATCAAAGTAAAATCGGATAATATCCTCCAATTCTTCTTCTTCGAAATACTGGTCCATATTGGACTTCAGTGAATCTTCAAATCGCTCGACGAGCTTTTTGTCTTCTTCCCAGTCGTGGTCGTGATCTCCGGTCATTCGGTAGTGCTAAGATTCATTTAAGTTACCAAATTTTTGGTTTTTTGAAAATTCAAATGTGATTTTTTCGTGATTTTAAAATCATCTGTAGATGAATTTTTCTTAAATCCTTTTCCTCCTCAACGCTTGCGACAGAAATAAGTTTTATCGATCTGTCTTTGCCCATTCCAAGGTATCCTGCAAATCGCGGTAGTGAAAGTTGAGGTAGCGTTTTACCTTTTGATTGCTGAAGTGGGTTTTGCGCTGTGCATTTTTAGCCACTTGGGCCGTCAGTGGTAGCTTCTTGCCAACGAGCCAAGACATCAGCTTCAGGATTGGAAACCCCCAAGAAATGGCCCAGTTGGATAGCTTGGTTTTCGGTGGAATTCCTCCCAAAACCTGAGCAGCCTGCTGAAAAAACACTTCGTAAGGCAAACTCTCCTTCGACAAAACAAATCGCTCTCCCCAAGCATTTTTTTCAACCAAGGCACGCGTAATCGCCGCCGCATCCCGTACATCAATGTAATTGAGGTTACCCGCAGGGAAAAAAGCAGACCCCTTCAATACCACCTGATACAAGCCTCCGCTACTTCGCTCGTAGGCAACCTTGCCTAAAATCACGGAGGGATTGACGACCAAAACCTCCAAACCCTCTTGCTCTCCGCGCCAAACTTCCAACTCTGCCATGTATTTAGACAGCGCGTAGGGAGTATGGCCTGGGACATCTACCCATAAAGATTTTTCATCGTATTCTTCCAGGTCCGGAACCTGCCCCAAGGCAGCGACGGAGCTGATGTAGACCAACTTGGGCACACCTGCTGCCAAGAGCGCATTCACCACATTGACCGTACCTTGATGATTTACTTGAAAAAGTGTGCGCTCGTCTTGAGGCAAAAAGGAGACTTTTCCTGCAGCATGAATCACAACATCCATCCCTTCCACGGCTTCCAATACCGAATTAAAATCCAACACATCCCCTTCGTGCCAGTGGATATCCAGCCCATTCAGATCGACAGCTCCGAGATCAGAGTTTGCGCGCCTCAAGCCATGTATGCTCCCTAGAGTGCTGAATTCTCGTGCCAACTCACTTCCAACTAGTCCAGTTACTCCCGTGATCAGAATGTTCATTGTCAGTTTCTCTAGACCTAGTTAAGTCTTCCGAATTTATAAGCCACCTTGAAATGCGTCTACAAACTCCGCTAGGGTAGGTAGAATCTGATCTTTATCGGATACGATTGGTTCGGCCACCTGCCAGTCAATGCCCAAGGTGGGATCAGACCAAAGTACTCCGCCTTCGGAATCCTTGTGGTAATACTTGGAGCACTTGTACACAAATACAGCATCTTCCAAGACCGAAAATCCATGCCCAAAACCTGCAGGAATATAGAGGAGGTTGTTTTTCTCAGTATCCAAAATTGTCGAATATACTTGCCCAAAAGTGGGCGAGCCCTTTCTCAAATCCACGGCTACGTCCAGCACTTTTCCAGCAATGACCCGCACCAACTTGGCCTGAGCATGTGCACCGCGCTGGAAATGGAGGCCTCTCACCGTTCCCTTTTGGGAAAAAGACTGGTTGTCTTGAACCCAGGATTCATGAACGCCCGATTTTTCCAACCAATCTTGGCGAAAGGATTCAAAAAAATAACCCCTACTATCTGGGAAAACGCGTGGAAAAATCTCGAGTACACCCGGTAGGGAAGTTTGCTTTATTTCTGCCATTGGGGCGGTTAATTTTTGCTTTCAACAGCAAAATAACCACTCCCCAAGAGAGTATCCTAATCTAATCTAAGGAATTATGCTCAAATTTGGGGAGGTAATCCCACAAGCAAGCTTTTTAGAGCCTGTTCCTCTGGGAAAAAACCCTCCCATCAATTAGCTGATTTCTAGTCCATGAGTAAATTTTCACGCAAACTCCAAAAACTTCACGAGACCGCTCCCATTCAGGAAACTGCAGTGCTTGTTTCTTTGGTTCGGCAACACCAACCTGATCAAGAGGTTGAGGAGCATTTGGATGAACTGGCATTCTTGGCCGAAACCCTTGGAGCCAGGACCGTGTACCGCTTCAAACAAAAAATGGACAAGCCCGACATCCGCACCTTTGTGGGTAAAGGGAAGCTTGAGGAAATCCAAACTTATGTGGCGCACTTTGGAGTAGACATGGTCATCTTTGACGATGACTTGAGCCCCTCCCAAATGCGTAATTTGGAGGACGAGGTAAAAGTGAAAATCTACGACCGTTCCTTACTTATTCTGGACATCTTCCTGCAGCGGGCCCAGTCTGCACAAGCCAAAACGCAGGTGGAGCTAGCCCGATTCCAATACCTCTTGCCCCGATTGACCCGCATGTGGACCCACTTGGAGCGGCAGCGAGGGGGTACGGGCACACGAGGAGGATCCGGGGAAAAGGAAATTGAAACCGACAAACGAGACATTCGCACTAAAATATCCTTGCTCAAGGATAAGTTGGTAGAAATAGAAAAACAAGGCCTCACCCAGCGCAAAGGCCGAAAGGGAATTGTCCGCGTGGCCTTGGTCGGCTATACCAACGTGGGCAAGTCCACCCTGATGAACCTGATCACCAAAACGGATATCCTGGCCGAGAACAAGCTCTTTGCAACCGTAGATGCGACAGTGCGGAAGGTAGTACTGGAAAATATCCCCTTCCTGCTGTCCGATACGGTAGGGTTTATTCGAAAACTGCCGACCCACCTCATCGAATCTTTCAAATCCACCCTCGATGAAATCCGAGAAGCAGACCTCTTGGTGCATGTGGTGGATCTATCTCACCATGCCTTTGAGGACCACATCGAGGTAGTCACACAAACCCTCCAAGAAATTAAAGCGGGTGACAAGCCAATCTTACTCGTATTCAATAAGGTAGATCTAGTGGAGCAGATGCCTTCCGAAGAGGAGCTATTGCAAATCTCTGAGCACGAGCTTCAAGAAAGCCGTTACCTAGATTTCAAGGCGCTTTCAGAAGCCTTCGAAAAGAAAAATGGAATTACTCCTGTATTTATGTCTGCCTCTTTGGGAGAAAATGTAGAAGGATTTCGTGGGACACTCGTTCAGGAGGTAAAAAAACAACACCGAAAAATGTACCCCCACTACTTGGAAGATCAGGTGGTGGACTGGGGTGATTCCTGGGAAGAGGGGCAGTAATTTCGTTCTCGCCTAAACCCGATCAGGTTCCTGGAAGTGAAATCCCTTTTACCCTTCGGTAAAGGTTGAGCGCAAACTTGTCCGTCATGCCTGAAATAAAATCCACCAGCGCACGCAGCAACGGATAAGGATTTGATTCGGTCCCAAAGCCTTTTAGCGGAAAATCTTCTGGAAGGAGACGGAGCAAACTTTTATCCTGCCCTGAGGAAAGTTCGGCTGCATAGCAATGGTGGTAAAGGGCTTGACTAAATGCCGCCAACAATCCATCCAACACCTGAAAACCAATTGCTTCCTTTTCTAACACCACTTGGGAACGGTAAATTTGACGAATCGAGCGCTGAGAAATTTCTGCTAAGGCCTTGGCAGAGGGAATCATATCGGTCAATGCTTTGTCGAAATTTCCTTTGCGCATGCCTTCTTCGTAGGTAGCAAAGGCCACCACACTTTCTCGAATCAGCTGACCAATGACCAAGGCTCGGAGCGCTCCAAGATTTTGAGTTTGGGTCCGATCTTTTAGTTTTTCTGGATTATATACCTTCCCCAAAATGGGCTTTAAAAGAGCTATAGTATCCTCAAATGAAATTAGACCAAGAGTACAACCGTCCTCCAAGTCAATGATGCTGTAACAAATGTCATCTGCCGCCTCTACCAAAAATGCGAGTGGATGTCGAGCCCAGCAATCCGCTCCAACTTTTTCAAGTCCCAGTTCCTGAGCCATCTGCTCAAAATCTTGGAGCTGGTTGATAAAAAAGCCGTACTTCTTTTGACTCTTTCGGGCGATATCACGCTGTGCAATGAGGCTAGGACGGGGATATTTGGTGAAGGCCGCCAAGGTGGCATAGGTCAACTTTAACCCATACTGCTTGGATACCAGCATGCGGAACCCCTGTGCATTGCCTTCAAAATTGGTCAAGTCCGCCCACTGATCCCTGCGTACATGCTGCATCCAAGCCTTTCCAGAGGGATGCAGTCTGAAGAAATCCGAGATGGCCTCCTCGCCCGCATGCCCAAAAGGTGGATTCCCAATATCATGCGTCAGCGCCGCCGCTGCCACAATGGAACCAATCCCGGCCGCTGTGACTCCTTTGGAAGCAAGTTTGGGGTATTTTTCAAGTAAAATTTCCCCCGCAGCCTTGCCTAAGGATCGGCCAACAGAAGACACTTCCAAGCTATGCGTCAATCGAGTATGTACGAAAGCTTGCTCTGGAAGGGGGAAAACCTGAGTTTTATCCTGAAGATTTCGAAAGGGAGCTGAAAAAATAATCCGGTCATAGTCCACTTCAAACTCAGACCGTGCCGAGTCAGATCCAGTCGTTTTTCCTTGCTCTCCAAAACGCCCAAAGGTGAGTAAGTTCTCCCAATTCATCATACACAAAAGTACAGCTCGCATTAGAAATTTCATGCCCTTGTCACAAAGAATCCTCCAGCAAGGAGTAATTTTTTTAGATGTCCTTTATAAATGAGCAAGGTGAACCGGTAATTGCGAGGAATGACAAGAATTGATCTAAATTTGAAACCATGAATCCCAGAATTTTCATGCAACGTGCATTGGAGCTCGCCGAACTCGGAAAAGGAACCGTATGTCCCAATCCCTTGGTCGGCTGTGTGATCGTGCACGAAGGAAAAATTATTGGGGAAGGCTACCATCAACAGTATGGTGGGCCACATGCAGAAGTTCATGCCATTGCCTCGGTAAAAAACCCAGCCCTACTACCCGATTCTACTGGGTATGTGACTTTGGAACCCTGTTCCCACTGGGGAAAAACTCCCCCTTGTGCGAATTTATTGGTAGAAAAAGGAATCAAATCAGTGGTGGTGGCCACCTTAGACCCCAACCCGCTCGTAGCTGGCGAGGGCGTACAACTCTTACAAGATGCAGGGGTCGAGGTTACCGTCGGCCTGCTGGAGCAAGAAGCGAGATGGCAAAACAGGCGCTTTTTTTGTCAGCAGGAAAAACACCGACCCTACCTCATCCTCAAGTGGGCGCAAACTCAGGATGGCTTTTTAGCACGAGAAAATAATGACTCCAAGTGGATCAGTGGTACCCAAAGCAGGCAATTGGTGCACCAATGGCGTGGAGAAGAGCAGGCTATCCTAGTTGGAAAAAATACAGCCCTCCACGACAATCCTCGTCTCAATGTGCGTGACTGGACTGGAGCCGATCCGATTCGGGTGGTATTGGATTCCAAGTTGGAACTACCCACCCACCTGCACCTATTTGACCAGCAAATCTCCACGCTTTGCTACAATACCGTAAAAAATGAAACCCTTCCCAACTTGGAATGGGTGCAGCTCCCCGAGTTTTCACTAGAAGCCTTGTTGTCCGATTTGCAGCGACGAAACATTCAAAGTGTACTGGTTGAAGGGGGGAGTCAAGTTTTGCAGCGGTTTTTGGCAGCAGGCCTTTGGGACGAAGCCCGTGTATTTACCTCCCCAACTACTTTTGAGCGCGGAATTGTTGCGCCCACATTTACTCAAGTTCCTACCGAATCCTATGCGGTGGGAGAAGATCAACTAGACGTCTACTACCATGGCTGAAACCCTATTCCTTCCACAATCCGGAACCAAAGAAGAAATTTACCAAGCGCTACTCCCACAGGTGGAGGCCCTGATCACTGGTGAGCAGGATTTGGTGGCCAACCTAGCGAATATTGCTGCTGCTCTTCGGGAAGCATTTGGCTTTTTTTGGGTGGGATTTTACGTAGTGCAAGGCCAGGAACTGGTGCTCGGTCCCTTTCAAGGACCCATTGCCTGCACCCGAATTGCCTATGGAAGAGGGGTCTGTGGAACTGCCTGGAAAGAACAAAAAACCCAGTTGGTCCCAGATGTGGAGGCTTTTCCAGGTCACATTGCCTGCAGCTCCGCTTCCAAATCAGAAATTGTAGTGCCCGCATTTCAGAACGGAGAGGTATTCCTGGTCTTGGATGTGGATAGTGATCTGTTGGATGATTTTGATGCCGTAGACCAGCGCTACTTGGAGGCGTTGATGGGCCTGCTCGAAAAAACCAGAACTAGCTAAGCGCTTCGCGAACGAAATCCTCAACCACCGCCAAAGTCTTTTCTTTTTCTTCCACCATTCCCAGATGCCCAACGTCTTCCAATTCGATGTAGTGGGTAAAGGCATGTTGCTGGGCACGGCTGGATTCAATTTTGACTGCTCCATCTACCGTCCCTGCCAGCAGCAACTTCGGCCCAGCAAACTGCTGTAAAATTGCTATCCGATCTTGTCGATCACGCATCGCTACCGTGTAGGCTTGTAATCCCTCCAAGCTGGAGCGCTGTCCATCTTCGATGGCATGGGCCATCGCATCTGCCAACTCTTCGCGTCGATGCTCTGGAAACAATTGCGGAACGAAGGAGCTCACGAATTTGGCAGCCCCGTGTTTATTCAAAAAGATAAGGACCCGGTTGCGCATCTCCTTTTTTTCCAAGTCATCTGCATAAGCTGTGGAATGAAGAAGGCCAATGGCTTGGATGCGGTCTCCCATACGCTCGAGTAAGGCCAAGGCAACATAGCCGCCCAAAGAATGGCCAAGTACGATGGGGTTTTGGATGTGAAGTGCGTCCATCCATTCCTCTAGCTGCTCGGCGACATCTTCGAGGCAAGTGATGGGATGGGTCAATGGGGAAGATCCAAACCCAGGTAAGTCTGGACAGAGTACGCGGTATTGGGTAGATAAGGAATCGGCAAAGTATCGCCACATCTCCCCCGTTTCACAAAAGCCATGAAGGAACAGGAGCACTGGGCCTTGTCCTTTTTCAAAAAAATGCAACATGATTGGGCTGAATTTAAGCAGTTTGTTCCTGCTCTGCGAAGGCCTTTACTGCATTGGCGATGCCTTCTGGATCAAAGCCACAGTCGCGGTGCAGTTCCAATTGCTCGCCGTGCTCGATTACACCATCTGGAATGCCGAGACGCTTAACCTGCGCTTGGTAGCCTTGGTCCACCATCCATTCTAGGACAGCCGAACCAAATCCTCCCATCAAGCAACCGTCTTCAACCGTAATTACCTTCTTGAAGTTGGTAAATATCTCATGCAAGAGCTTTTCATCGAGAGGCTTCACAAATCGCATGTCGTAATGTGCAGGATTTAGGCCTTCTTTCTCCAAGGATTCACAAGCCTCCAAGGCATAGTTGCCAATGTGTCCTAGGGTCAAGATTGCCACCTCTTCCCCTGTTTTGATGCATCTTCCTTGACCTACTGGAATCCGTTGAAAAGGTGTTTTCCAGTTGGGCATCACTCCGTTTCCTCTCGGGTAGCGAATGGAAAATGGTCCACCATGAAGCGATCCGGTATACATGAGGTTACGAAGTTCCTCCTCATTCATGGGAGCCGAGACTACCAAGTTGGGAACGCAACGGAAATAAGCAATATCGTAAGCGCCGTGGTGAGTAGGACCATCAGCGCCGGCAAAGCCAGCTCGATCCAAACAGAATACAACAGGCAGTTTTTGAAGGCAGACATCATGCACCACTTGATCGTAGGCACGCTGCATAAAGGAAGAGTAAATGTTACAGAACGGCACCAAGCCTTGCGTAGCCATCCCAGCAGAGAAGGTTACCGCATGCTGCTCAGCTATGCCCACATCAAATGCCCGATCAGGCATGGCCGCCATCATCAAATTCATCGATGACCCCGATGGCATGGCTGGAGTCACCCCCATGATGCGCGAATCCTGTTCTGCTAATTCAATTAATGTATGTCCAAATACATCTTGGTATTTAGGTGCTTGCGGTGTGCTTGGCGTTTTTTTGTAGATCTCACCGGTCAACTTATCAAAAGTTCCAGGTGCATGCCAGGTGGTTTTGTTGCCACTTTCTGCTGGGCCATAACCTTTGCCCTTCACCGTGATGCAGTGGAGGATTTTGGGTCCTGGGATATCTTTGAGGTCTTTGAGGATTTCCACCAAGTGGTCCACATCGTGCCCATCTACAGGGCCAAAATAGCGTAGGTTGAGGGATTCAAATAGGTTGCTCTGCTTGAGCACAGCCGACTTGATGGCTCCTTCAACTTTAGATATAATTTCTTGTGCACTGCTGCCAAATTTGCTGAGCTTGCCCAACACATTCCACACTTCATCTTTCACCTTGTTGTAGGTGTGAGAGGTCGTGATATCGGTCAAGTAATCTTTCAAGGCCCCTACATTGGGGTCGATAGACATGCAGTTGTCGTTCAGAATAATTAGCAGATTAGTGCCGCTCACTCCTGCATGATTCAGTGCTTCAAAAGCCATTCCTCCAGTCAACGATCCATCGCCGATGACCGCAACATGCTGCAAGGGTGCTCCTGTATATTTGGATGCCATCGCCATGCCTAAGGCTGCTGAAATGGAAGTACTGGAGTGTCCCACACCAAAGGTATCGTATTCGCTTTCTTGTCGCTTTGGAAATCCTGATAGGCCGCCATACACGCGATTGGTATGGAAAACATCCCTTCTGCCTGTAAGGATTTTGTGTCCGTAAGCTTGATGTCCTACATCCCAAACCAATTGGTCTTTTGGAGTATTGAGGACATAATGTAAGGCCACTGTAAGTTCTACCACGCCCAAACTTGCCCCAAAATGTCCACCGTACACCGATACATTGTCGATGATAAATTGGCGTAACTCCTGACAAACTTGAACTAAAGAATCTTTGGAAAAATTCTTCAAATCTTCAGGACTATTGATTTGAGCTAACAAAGGACCGGGTTGAATTTGCATCGGCAGGGTATTATTGTCAAGAAAGATTAACTTTTATCTGGTCTGTTTGTTTTAAAATACATCACATCCAAAATGAGTCTTTCCAATTTCTAGCCTCAAGATTTCCCTGAATTGAATATCTTTGGCTAGAAGTACCCAAAATTAATCCAAATAATTAAATATCCTGTGAGTTTCGAAATCAAATTACCCTTGTTCGAAGGTCCCTTCGATCTCATGCTCTTTTTTATAGAGCGGGACGAATTGGATATTTACGACATCCCTATTTCCAAGATAACGAACGATTTTCTGGATTATGTCCATCACATGGAAAACTTGGAAATTGAGGTTGCCAGCGATTTTATACTTTTTGCGGCCACGCTGATGAAGATTAAATCTCGGATGCTACTTCCTAGACCTGTACTAAACGAGCAGGGAGAATTGGTAGATCCGCGGGAGGAGCTGGTGCGCAACCTACTTGAGTACAAAAAATACAAATCGGTAGTGGAGGAGCTTTCTGCCCTGGAACAGGATCGCCTGTCCAAGGAAAAGCGGGGGAATCTAGTGAAAGAACTTCACGAACTGAGCAAGCTAGACGATGTAGAAGGGGAATTGCAGCACCTGGACCTGTATAAATTGCTTAATGTTTTTCAAAAATGCATGTCACGACTCGCTGCTCGAGCGGATGAACCCACCCATACCATCATTCAGTATCCCTACACCATTGAACAGCAAAAAGCTTTTGTGCTCGAAAAAATTAGCTTCAAAAAGCAAGTTCCTTTTACGGAGTTAATTTCTTACAAGCCCGAAAAAATCTTTGTGATCTATACCTTTCTTGCCATTCTGGAATTGCTTCAGCTTTCTGAATTAACCCTAATTCTAGGGGAAGGCTTCAATAATTTTTGGGTAGAAAAAATCGAACCAGTCACCGCAGACGCATGAAACTAGATAACAAAAAGATTTTTCAAACCCTCAATCCGAACAAGGTCTGGGTACCCATTTTGATTGGCTTGGCGATTGTTATTGCCATGTTTTATTTCGATCCCAACCTGACTGTAGAAAACTTACGGGTGGTCGTTGATGCTTCTCCTTTTTTTATATTCCTTTCCATTCTAGTGATTTTGGTACGTGACTTTGGCTATGTCTACCGTATCCGAGAGCTCACTGACCGACACCTGACCTGGACTCGAGCATTCTATGTGATCATGCTTTGGGAGTTTGCCTCAGCAGTCACCCCCTCCGTAGTAGGAGGCACGGCTGTTGCCATGTTTATTCTAAACAAGGAAGGCATCAAGATGGGCAAAGCAATCGCTTATGTCATGGTGACCGCCATTTTTGACAACCTGTTTTTTGTGATTGGAGCTCCAATCATCCTGTATTTTGCCCAAGGAAATATCTTCCCTGAAAGCAAATTGTTGGAATCTCAGGTAGGGAGTAGCCTTCAGGCCCTTTTCTGGATTAGCTATGCCCTGTATGCCTCCTACAGCTTATTGATGGCTCTTGGCTTATTTTACAAGCCTAGGGCATTCAAATGGATATTGATCAAGGTTTTTTCCATCCGCTTTCTTCGAAAGTGGAAGCACGATGCCAAGGAGTATGGAGACCAAATTATAGACGCATCCAAGCTACTCCGTGGAAAAAATTCGAGCTATTGGGGCAAGATCATCGGCGCCACCATTGTAGTTTGGTCTGCCCGCTACTTAATGCTCAATGCATTGATGGGCGCTTTTGTGCCTTTGGACCTTTTTGACAACATCATTGTCTTTGCCCGACAAGTGATTATGTGGATTGTCATGATGATCTCTCCTACACCAGGAAGTAGCGGAACTGCAGAGTTTTTCTATGCGCAGTTTTTCGAGCAGTTTTTAGGAAAATACACCTTTGTGACCAGCATCATCTGGAGGCTGCTGTCCTACTATCCTTACTTGATTTTGGGAGCCATTTTCCTTCCAAGATGGATTCGTCAGGTATTTTTCAACAAGAAAACGGACTTGCGTTAAATGCTGACCCCGCTTACACTGCCCCTTTTAGAGCAAATTCTTGGCAGCAAGGGCCTAGGGAAGGTGCCAGGTCAAGGAATAGCACAGATCAGTATTGATTCAAGGCAAGTTCTGCATCCCGAGCAAACCTTGTTTGTGGCTCTAAAAGGCGCAAAGGCGGATGGGATTACCTTCGTTGCTTCCTTGATTGAGGCTGGAGTTCGCTCCTTTTTGGTAGATAAAAATGCAACACTCTCTGCTTCTTGGCTTGAAACAGCCTGTTTCATCCCTGTCAGCGATACCCGTGCCGCACTTCAAGCACTGGCCGCTTACCAACGAGCGCAATTTGCAAAACCCATCGTAGGCATTACGGGCAGCAATGGCAAAACCATCGTCAAAGAATGGCTAGGCCAAGTATTGAGCCAGCAATTTACAGTTGCCAAAAGCCCCAAGAGCTACAACTCACAGGTAGGGGTTCCGCTTTCGATTTTTGGCATTCAGCCCTACCATCAAGTAGCCATCCTCGAGGCCGGTGTCTCCAAAAAAGGGGACATGGATACTCTAGCAGAAATGATTCGTCCCGATTTAGGAATTTTTACTAACATCGGCTCGGCACATGAAGAAGGCTTTGCGGGGATCGAAGCGAAAATTGCCGAGAAGCTCAAGCTTTTTGTAGGCACTAAATTGCTGCTGTACTGCAAGGATCAGGAACTACTCGCTCAGAACATCGAGCAACAAGTACCGGAAGAAAATCGCATTTCCTGGTCCAAAAATCCGGGAGCAGACTTCAGCGTTTCCTGGAAAAACCTCGAGAGTAGTTCCAGGATTGTGGTCATGAAAAGTGACCTCCAAACGCAGACCTTCCAAGTACCCTTTATGGATCAGGCTTCCTTGGAAAATGTCACCCATGTGATCCTAGCCGCACTAAGTCTAGGACAGGAGGCCCTAGCCATTCAAGAAGGGTTGAGTCACCTCAAGCCCGTGGACATGCGCTTGACTCTCAAGCCCGGCATCAACGACTCCCTTTTGATTGACGACACCTACAACAACGACCTTGCGGGACTTCGAGTGGCCTTGGAGTTTTTGAGTCAGCAACGCCCCAAGCGATCCAAAATATTAATCCTTTCTGACCTCCTGCAGCAGGGCTTGCCAGAGAAAATCTATACCGAAGTGGCAGAGTTGATCCGATCCTATGGGATCGATCGAATCCTAGGAGTGGGGACTGAAATCCAGCGCCTGGAAAAGCTTCTTCCTATACCCACGACCACCTTTGAGAGCACCGAGCTGCTCCTACAAAAACTCGATCTCGATCAGTTTCAAAACGACCTTGTTCTCCTCACTGGCGCCCGCTCTTTTGCCTTTGAAAAGATAGTCAACCGGCTACAGCAGCGCATCCACGGCACTACCTTGGAGATCAATTTGAATGCGCTGACCCATAATTTTAATTTTTACAAGCGACTCCTAGCTCCGAACACTCGCGTCATGGTGATGGTCAAAGCCTTTGCCTACGGTGGAGGGGCGGCAGAAATCGCCAACCACCTGCAGACCTTGGGGGCAGATTACCTAGCGGTAGCCTATTCGGATGAAGGAGTGAGCTTACGAAAACAGGGGATTCAACTCCCGATTATGGTACTCAATCCCGTAGAAGAATCCTTCGACTTGCTCTACCATTACCAGTTGGAACCGGTAGTTTTCAGCCCTGAATTTTTCAAGAAACTCGGCAATTTTGCAAAAAACCAAGGAAGTCCACTTTCCATCCATTTGGACCTGGATACGGGGATGAATCGCTTGGGTTTTGAGCAGGAGCAAGTTGCCGAACTCAAAGACCTTCTCCTTGCTTTCCCAGAACTTAAGGTAGCAAGTCTATACACCCACTTGGTCGGGGCAGACGAAGAGGCACATCATGACTTTTCGGTACAGCAACTGAATCAGTTTATGGAAATGAGTGAGGCGATCGGCTCCATCCTATCCTACACCCCACTCCGCCATGCGCTCAATTCAGCAGGCATTGTCCGCTACGCCGATTACCAACTTGACCTGGTGCGCTTGGGCATCGGACTGTATGGAGTGGAAGTGACCGGCAAGCACGACAGCTCCTTGAAGGCAGTGAGTACCTTGAAGACCACCATTTCCCAAGTTAAAACCCTCGCTGCTGGCACCACAGTGGGCTATTCCAGAAAAGGGAGTTTGCCCGAAGGAGGCCGAATAGCCACCTTGGCCATTGGCTATGCAGATGGCTATGACCGCAGATTTTCGCAAGGCAAGGGCTATGTGCTCATTCATGGCCAAAAGGCGCCCGTCATCGGCAATGTCTGCATGGACATGGTGATGGTGGATGTGAGCGCTATTCCCGAAGCCAAGGCAGGGGACGAGGCCATCGTGTATGGAGAGCAGATTTCACTCAAGGAACTGGCCGATCGGATTGGAACCATCCCCTACGAGCTCCTCACCAATATCAGTGGGCGCGTCAAGCGGGTGTACTATTTGGATTAAAGACTAGCGTAAGACTTAGGGCAGTGATTTTTTCCAACCCAGATCTTGGGCGCTGTAAATACTTCCTTTTCCGCTAAAAATAAAGGCTAGCCCACAAGCAAGTCCCAAGTAGACTCCTGCTTCCAGGCCAAACAATTCCATGCCCATCAGCGTGCAAGCAAAAGGGGTATTGGTGGCTCCAGAAAACACGCCGACAAATCCGCAGCCCGCCAGCAAAGCCAAAGGCAAGGGAATCCAAGATGCCAAGGCATTCCCAAGTGTGGCGCCCGTAAAAAATAAGGGCGTGACTTCCCCTCCCTTAAATCCTGAGCCCAAAGTCAAGCCCGTTAGGCCAGTTTTTGCCAAAAAATCATACCAGGGCAGGGGCGTCTCAAAAGCCTCCACAATCCGTGGAATGCCCAAACCCACATAAGTATATGCCCCCGTCAAATAAACTATTCCTGCGATTAAAATTCCACCTACCAACGGGCGAAGGGGGGGATAAGCAATGGTTTTGCTGAAGACCCAACTTACCCCATGGCCAGCCTCCACAAAGAGGCGAGCAGCGAGTCCAAAAGCAATTCCTGCTGGGATCATCCATGCTAAATTGATAACCGTATGCGGAGCCACCTCAGGGATCGCATAGGCAGTATGTCCAATTCCCCAAAGAAATTCACACACCCAATGTGCGACGAAAGCAGTCCAGAAGGCTGGAAAAATAGTGCTTGGATCTACTTTACGACGGAAAAGCCACTCCAGCGAAAAAACCGCTCCTGCCAAGGGCGTGCCAAACACCGAAGCAAAGCCTCCCGCTACCCCGCAGATCAAAAGTATCCGGCCGGTAGCGGCATCCCAAGCGAAGCGCTTGCCAAGTTGCGCCGCCAAAGTAGCCCCCATCTGCACTGCGGTACCTTCCCTACCCGACGATCCCCCAAAAAGATGGGTGATCAAGGTGGCGAACAACACAAAAGGTACCATCCGCAAGGGAAGGGCGGGCTGAGGACTGTATATCCCCTCTAAAATCAAATTATTTCCTTTTTCTACGCCAGACCCGTAGCGGTGGTAGCCGTAGCCAATGCCAAATCCAGCTAGTGGAAGCAATGCCAAAAGCCAAAGGTGGGCATCACGGATCTCGCCTACCCAATCCAAGGAAAGCAAAAAAAGCGCGGAAGCCGAACCCGAGAGGAGTCCGACGATCGCGCCAATTGCTACCCAAAAAAGAATGTGTTTCAGCAAGATAATCGGAGTTTAAGATCCCTTCACCTACAAAGAAAAGGGGATTTGGAAGAATTCAAGATACAAGAATCCTATTTTTAGGACATATCTCAACCGCCAGGCAACCAATTGCGGTGCAAATCAGTTATCCACAAAATAGGCGTTCATGAAAAACATTTTGATTACGGGAGGCTCAGGACTGGTAGGGAAGCAACTTACCTCCTTGCTGGAAAGCAAAGGCTATGCTGTGGCTTGGCTTAGCAGAAAACCACAGCAGCGTACCCATTTTCTCTGGGACGTAGACAAACAGAAACTCGATCCGCAAGCCCTAGAATGGGCAGACGCGGTAGTGCATTTGGCCGGTGAAGGGGTAGCTGAAAAGCGCTGGACGGCAGCACGAAAGCAAGCCATTCTTCACTCACGCACTGAAAGCACCGCCTTATTGCATACAGCCATCCAGCAGGCAACCCAAAAGCCAAGTACCTTTATTTCTGCCTCAGCAGTGGGATTTTATGGATTTGATACCGGTGCTGCACTAGTAGATGAGAGCAGTGCTTCGGGCACCGATTTTTTAGCAGAAGTGGTGCTGGCTTGGGAAAAAGAGGTGAAAAAAATAGAAGCCTTACCGCTTCGATGTGTCATCCTGCGAATTGGAATCGTCTTGGATGCACAGGGAGGAGCCTTAGCCGAAATGCTCAAGCCGCCAGTTGCTGCACCTTTGGGTTCGGGCGCCCAGTGGATGAGTTGGATCCATGTGGAGGACCTGGTGCGCCTGTTTGTTTTTGCCTTGGAGAAAACCACACTTCAGGGCATTTACAATGCCGTGGGGCCACATCCCGCCACCAATCAGCAATTGACTAAAGAGGCGGCTGCTGCCAAGGGCAAGCCCTATGTGGGAATTGGAGTACCGGGTTTTGCACTGAAGTTGGTCTTGGGAGAAATGGCCGCTATGGTCTTGGGAGGCAATCGGGTATCGAGCCAAAAAATCCAGAAAGCAGGTTTTGAATTTGAATTTCCAGAGTTGAAGAAGGCGCTAAGGGATATTTTTCAAACTTAAAATTGAACATTAAACATTTGATGTGAATGGAGTCTATCAACTAGCCTCCCCATTCATTTCTAAGCGTTTGAATGTGTTTTTGTAATTCTTTTCCTTGCTCCTTCGTTAAAATTCCTCTAAATTTTTTGAGTTCCATAGAAACAGGCGGTACAGAGCCCTCATTCAGGACTTTAATCCATTCCATTTCTTCCAATTGCGAAAGCAACTCTTTTGCCTTCGGGTTTTTAATTTCAATGTGTAAGATGTCTTTCATGAGATATAAGTAACCTTCTAAAAAAATCAGCCTCAGAAAATAATCTACCTGGAACGGCCAAACAGAAACCAGAAAAATACCGATGGTTCTTCTATTTTTTTGACCACCAATCTAAAATAGTTTTTTTTTGAGGGATTAAAGCAGAATTTAGTAGAAAGTTACCCAAGCACCTATGAAACAATTTTCCCTAGTTCTCCTATTGGCATTGCTAGCCCAGTTTGGCATGGCCCAAGACCTTAGCTACTACCTCCCAAAAGGCTATACCTACAATTCCAAGGTACCTACCCCCAAACAAGTACTGGGCTATGAAGTAGGCGAATGGCACGTGACTCACGACCAACTGGTCATGTACATGAAGGCCGTAGCAGCCGCTTCAGATCGAGTTAAATTTGAAGAAACAGGCCGCTCCTACGAGAAGCGACCACAAACCCTTTTGACCATCAGTGCTCCTGCCAACCTGGCCAAATTGGACCAAATCAAAGCAGAGCGCGCCAAACTTCGGGACCCTGCCGCTACGGTAAACATTGCCAACATGCCGGCGGTCCTTTTTATGGGTTATTCCGTACATGGAAATGAACCGAGTGGAGCCAATGCAGCCCTCCTTGCAGCTTACCACTTTGCTGCCGCCAATGAAATCGAAGCCGACCTCAAAGACATGGTCCTCCTCTTGGACCCAGCCATCAATCCCGATGGGCTCAACCGCTTTGCTTCTTGGGTCAACTCCCACAAGGCATACAACATGAACGGCGACCCAGCACAGCGCGAACTCAATGAAGCTTGGCCTCGAGGACGTACCAACCACTATTGGTTTGACCTCAACCGCGATTGGCTGCCCGTACAGCATCCCGAATCCAGAAATCGCGTTCGTGTGTTCCAAAGCTGGCTTCCCAATGTGCATTTGGATTTCCACGAGATGGGCTCCAACAGCACCTTCTTTTTTCAGCCTGGTGTCCCTTCACGGGTGCACCCTTTGACACCCAAGAAAAACTTCGAACTCACCGAGAAGATTGGCACCTACCATGCCAAGGCCTTGGATAAAATCGGCTCCTTGTACTACAACCAAGAGAATTACGACGACTTCTACTACGGCAAAGGATCCACCTATCCGGATGTACAAGGATCTGTCGGCATTTTGTTTGAGCAGGCAAGCTCAAGAGGACATCTCCAAGAAACGGACAATGGCATGCTCAGCTTTCCGTTTACGATTCGCAACCAGTTTACCGCCAACCTTTCCTCCTACCAGGCCACCAAAGAGATGCGCGTGGAACTCAACCAGTGGATGAAGGATTTTTACACAGACATCAAAAAGGAAACCGATGCAGACATCAACAAGGCCTACATCTTTGGGGCCAAGGAAGAGGATGCGCGGAGCTATCACCTCGCAGATTTGATTCTCCAGCACGACATCAAACTCTTTTCCTTGAAAGAAGACTTGGTCATCAATGGCAAGCAATTCAAAAAAGGAAATTCCTACATCGTCCCTGCCGATCAGCCGCAATACCGCTTGATCAAGGCGATGTTTGAAACCCGGACTACCTTCCAAGACAGCTTGTTTTACGACATTTCTGCCTGGACCTACCCGATGGCTTTTGGAGTAGACTTTATGGCTTTAAACAGCCGCATCGTCAACCTAGCCAACGTCAGCCCTGTGGATAAGGCTAGCTTTGCGCAAGCACAAGGTAAGGTGATCGGCACTGCTGGTGCCTACCAATATGCGATGGAGTGGAGCGATTACTATGCACCCAAGGCGGCCTATAGATTGTTGAAGGCTGGACTTTTAGTGCGCGTGGCCACCAAAGAATTTTCCACAGCAGATGGCAAAACCTTCGGAAGGGGAACCCTACTAATCGACAAAGGTGAAAGCGGCTTGGATGCCCAGGCATTTTTCACCAAGCTGGAGGAAGTCGCCCGATTTGCACATGTGGATATCCATGCATTGACCACGGGCTACACACAGGGGGCCAACCTCGGTTCTACCTTTATGCTTCCTTTGAATACACCAAGCATCGCTCTTTTAGTTGATGGAGGAGTGGATAGTGGAGAAGCTGGCGAGATCTGGCACCTACTCGATCAGCGCATGCAAATGCCAGTGACTTTGCTTCCTTTGGAATCCGTAAGTAGCAGCAACCTGGATCGCTATTCTGTGATCTTGATGGCAGACGGTAGCTACGGACAGCTGGGTCAATCTGGCGCAGCTGCAATCAAAACTTGGGTGAGCAAGGGCAATACCTTGGTGGCCAAAGGCGGAGCGCTTCGTTGGTTGGCACAAAATGAAATCGGAAATTTCACCTTCAGAAAAGTGGATAACGCCGAAAAAGGATTGCAGAAAAACTACGCAGATTTTGAGAATGCCACTGGTGCCAGGCAAACCTTCGGTGCGATCTTCAAATCCACCTTGGATACCACTCACCCAATCGGCTATGGCTATACGAGCAGCGAGCTCTTTACCTTTAGAAACGACAATTTCTTCCTAGAGCCTTCGGCAAATCCTTACGCGAACCCACTCGTCTATACCGCAAATCCATTGGCTTCCGGTTACCTGCATCCAAGCAATCTGCCCGGAGTACAGGAGAGCGCAGTGATTCGTGTAGCTGGACAGGGAAGGGGAAGAATTATTGGCTTTGCGGACAATCCCAACTTCCGCGCTTTCTGGTTTGGAACCAACAAGCTGTTTATGAATTCCATCTTCTTTGGTCAAGTAATTGACGGAGGAACTGCCCGTTAAACTTCTACTCCCAGCCAAACGCTGGGAGTTTTTTCTTTACTTTGCTACTCGCCTTAGATTTTATGAAAAAAGTAACTCTTTTTCTTTCCACTTTCCTGATGGTCGGATCTGCTCTTTTCGCGCAAGAAATGAGTTTTGAATCCTACAATCCACCTTCCACACTCAAGGTGCCTCAGCATCCGGTCACGCGGGCAAAATTTCCCTTTATCGATATCCACAGCCATCAAGGCGGCATCACAAAATCCAAAATCGACCAGCTTAAGGGAGAAATGGATGAACTGAACATGGGCATCATGATCAACCTGAGCGGTAGAGGCTATGGGCAAGGCAATAGCAATACGCAGCAGGAATACATCAAGAGCATGATGCAGGAATTTAAAACCCATGCACCGGGTCGATTCATGGTGTTTACCAATTTGAATTTTAACGGTTTTGGCACTCCAGAATGGACCGCTTTGGCAGTGAAGGAACTGGCAGAAGACGTGGCTGCTGGAGCAGTGGGACTGAAGATTTACAAGAGTTTGGGCTTGACTTCCAAAGACAATAGCGGAAAACGTATTCCTGTGGATCATCCTGATCTGGATCTCGTTTGGGCCAAGGCCGGGGAATTGGGTATCCCGGTACTGATTCATGCTGCAGATCCTGCACAATTTTGGCAGGCTATGGATTCCACCAACGAGCGCTGGCTGGAGCTCAAGCTTCATCCCAATCGGCGTCGATCCGCTACCGACCCAGCGCCATTTGAACAAATTATCGCTGAGCAGCACCGCGTGTTTGCAAAGCATCCCAAGACCACCTTCATCAACGCACACATGGGTTGGATGGCCAATGACCTGGATGCTGCAGGGGCGCACTTGGATCGATATTCCAATGTGAATTACGAGATCGGGGCCATCATCGCGGAGCTGGGCCGTCAACCCCGACGGGCGAAGGAATTTTTTACGAAGTACCAGGACCGTATCCTATTTGGAAAAGATGCCTACAATAAGGAAGAATTTTACACCTATTTCCGGGTGCTGGAAACGGAGGATGAGTATTTCCCCTACTATAAAAAGTACCACGCCTTCTGGAGCATGTATGGTTTGGGATTACCCGATGCGGTGCTGAAAAAGGTGTATTACAAAAACGCGCTGCGGATTGTTCCGGGATTGGATAAGACGCTTTTTCCGGAGTAATTGTACGAACTACAAAGATGTAGTATCAAGTAGCTAGTATCAAGTATCAAGACTCTTCCAGAAGCAAGAGCCGAGAAACAAGAAACGAGACTTTATTCGTGGTGATACGAGATTCGTATGTTCTACGAATTCTATCTTCTTCATTCTTCACTCAGCGTTCGGCATTCGACATTTAAAATAATGTCGAATGCCGAACGCTGAAATACGAAGGAAGAAGAAGAAGAAAAACCTCCTTACTAGAATTTCATTCTTACCCCCAACAAAAAGTTAGTCCCTGCCTGTGGATAGTAGAAGTTCTCCGTCACCAGTTCCCGACCCGTTCCTCCCGGTACAAAATAGCTGAAGGTATAGCCGTTGGGCTCGTAGAGTTCATTGAAGAGGTTATTGATCAGCAAATTCACTTCCAGTCCTTTGAAGAATCGTGGCGTGGCCGAATAGCTGATCCGTAGGTCATTCGTGAAGAAGGCGTCTAAGGATCGTGATTCGTTTGCGGTGTTGTCCAAAAACTGTCGGCCCACATACTTACTCAGCCAGTTCAGGGATAAGTTTTTGCTAGGCTTGTACTCGATAATCGCAGAGCCTACCACATTAGGCGAAAAGGCGATATCGGTATCAGAATAAGTAATGGTCTCTTGTCGAAACTCGTCTACGCTGTAGTCGTCGATGTACTCGGTGAATTCTCGGATTTTGTTTTGGCTGAGCGCCAAATTTCCACCCAAGGTCCAAGTTTTAGAAAAAGCATAGGCGCCTTCCAACTCAATGCCTGCCCGGTAAGAAGCCGCTACGTTCTCTCGGATGTAGGCACCCACATCGTTGATCTGTCCAGTGAGGATCAGTTGGTCTTTGTAACCCATGTAGTAAAAGTTGGCGGCATAGCTGAAGCCTCCAGATTTGGCACGTACACCCGCCTCCACATTGTTGAGTCGCTCTGGTCGCGGCACTTCGGTGATGGGGTTGTCCGTAAAGTCGGAGCGGGTCGGTTCCCGGTTGGCCACGGCATAGCTCGCATACCAGGTTTGCTTTCCTCTTTCGTAGGAAAACCCAAACTTGGGGTTGAAGAAGGTATAATTTGCTTGCCCGTCCACGAGGCGTAGGTCGTCATTGACTCCGTTGAAGGAGTAGGAAATGCCGCGCAACTGAAAGTCTCCAAAGAGATTCAAACCTGGTTGAATTTCGTAGGTGGCTTTGGTGTAGACATTTCGATCGTCTTTAATCGCATTGTTGTCGTAGTAGCGATCCCGAATGTTACTAGGCCCAGCAATTCTTGCCCAAATGATCTCGCCAAAATGCCCTCCATCGTAGCGATTAGCCCCTCCACCGATAATCCAATCGAGTTTTCCATCGGTAGAAACATAGTTGACCGAGCCCACAAAACCATAAAAGTCGTTGTCCAACCAGCGTCGGCGGATGAAGTCTGTACGTTCTATCACCTCGTCCCCAATAGTAACTGGCGCTAAGGCATAGCTTCCAAAATCATCATCTGCTCGGTATTGCTCGTAGTATCCTCTACCATAGGTATAGTGCAGCGCAAGGTTGGTCTTCCAGTTGGAGCCCACTTTTCCCGTGTAGATCAACTGGTAGTGATCTTGCTGGTAGTTGTCCGTTTCGTTGTCGTAGGTGTAGGAATTAAAGGTTCGGTCGGTACTTAGTTTTGATTCGGGAAGTCCTGCCCAGCTTTGGTAAGTCTGCTCTTTTCCAGAGAAGGCGATGAGTTTGATCACGCTCTTTTCTCCGTAATAACCCCCAGACACAAACCAGCTGCCCAGGTCCGAAAAGGCCCGATCCACAAAGCCATCGGAGGTAATCTTGGAGAGTCGAGCATCCACCGCAAAACGGTTGTTGAGTAGGCCAGTGCCCGCTTTGACGGTATGCCTCCAGGTGTTGAAGGAGCCAAACCCATTATCTACTTCGGCATAGGCCTCGTCCCGGCGATTATCAGTTTGAAAGTTGAGGCTAGCGCCGAAGGCTGCTGCACCGTTGGTAGAAGTACCTACCCCCCGCTGAATCTGTATATTTTCTACCGAGGAGGCAAAGTCCGGCATGTTGACCCAAAAGACGCCATGCGCCTCTGCATCGTTGAGTGGAATGCCGTTGATGGTGGCATTGATGCGGGTTTGGTCTGATCCTCGAATCCGAATACCCGTGTAGCCCACCCCTGCCCCAGCATCAGAGTGGCTTACTACGGAAGGGGAAAAGTTGAGGAGGATGGGAATATCTTGCCCCAAATTCCGTTTGGCAATTTCCGACTTATCTACAGTGGTGAAGGTGGTCGGAGTGCTCTCTGAAGCACGTGTTGCGGACACAATAAACTCCTCACTTAGAAAATCCTTGGACTCCAGTCCCAGCTCCAAGGAGCCTGCCAAAGGGAGTTCAACTGACTTGCGGAGGGTTTCGTAGCCCACATAGGAAACCCGGATTTCCTGCTTTCCATTCGGCAGCCGTTGAAGGGTGAAATTCCCGTCGGTATCCGTGACAGCACCTTTTCCTAGACTTTCAATCCAAACGGAAGCCCCTACCAAAGGAGCGGCCGTTTTGGAATCGTAAATTCGTCCACTTAGGCTAGCTTGCGCCCAAGCGTGTAGACTGATGAGTACAAACAGTCCTACAAAAACTAACTTTTTCATAATTTTCCCCTTTCGGGTAATTGAGTGAAACATGAGAAAACCGAGGGGCGGTTTTCTGTATTTGTTTACCCTTTGGACGAAGCCCACGACAGATTCCTACCCAGAAAGACTAGCTCTTCCTCTGCAAGAATGGGTTGTTTGACTCCGTGTTCTCAATTCCCTTCGCCGGCATTACCCGGATCAGGTGGTATGGGTATGATCTCAGCCCGTTGTATTTAAGGCACCCCTATGATCTGGCACAAAGGTAGTCGTGAAAAGTTTTTTTCCAAAGTTTCTCCTGAACTCACTTTTTCCTAACTTGAGGGTTCCACCTTAGCCCCCCTTGTGATGCGATTATACAAATTGATTTCTGGCACCTTATTGGAGATGAACGATACCTACTTCTTGGGCCCTGAGCTCGACTGGGACGATCTATTGGGCAGAGAGCAGCTCCCCAAGTTGCTGGCAGCAGAAGCACAAAACTGGGAAACTATCTCCCATGAAAAAGCGGAAGAACTCATGCAAGAAGGATTGCTTGCACCCATGGGAAATCAAGAAATCTGGGCTGCAGGGGTAACCTATTACCGAAGCAGAACAGCTCGAATCGAAGAGTCTAGCGATTCAGGCGGAGGCACTTTTTACGACAAAGTCTATGTTGCGGAGCGCCCTGAACTCTTTTTTAAAGCCACAGCGAGCCGAGTGGCACCTCCTGGTGGAAAGGTCAATATTCGGAAAGACTCAAGTTGGAATGTTCCTGAACCAGAATTGACATTGCTGCTATCACCTTCGGGCAAGGTGCAGGGATTTACCATTGGCAACGACATGAGTAGCAGAAGTATTGAGGGAGAAAATCCCCTCTACCTTCCCCAGGCTAAAGTTTATCTAGGCAGCGCCTCCATTGGTCCCTGTCTACTTATCCAAGAAGAGATCTTGCCAGATTCCACGACCATCTCACTTGAGATCCACCGCAACCAGATCAGCGTGGCATCGGGGGAAACTACCTTAGCACAACTCAAGCGACGACCTGAAGAGCTTGCCCAATGGCTCTACCGATCCAACTCTTTTCCTATAGGCTGCTTGATGATGACCGGCACGGGGATTGTTCCCGATGACTTTACCTTGGAAGTAGGAGACCAAGTGTTTATTACCATTTCCGGTATCGGTACATTACACAATGTGGTAGGCAGTATTTAATTTAGTGTGTGTTGAAAAATCCAAGTTTATCTATTTATTAAGGAGTAGAAAAAGAAATAATTATGCGATAACATTTCGCCACGGGTACAAGAATAGCCCTTATTTGATTCCGTTTTTTTGATCCCGAATTCATTACAATAGCTCCATTGGGAGCATTACCTTGCCATTGGTAAAATTCGATTCCCTTTCCCGTAAAAAAGGTGTAGGTTTGGAACTTATTGATAGCCATGAAAATTTTTGTTTCTGTATTTTCCCTTGTATGCATCCTATTCAGCGTGCAACTAGTTGCTCAAACTAGCCCTAAGAAAAATGCTTTTGCCTCCAAACTCGAAAAGCCCATTACACTAGACGGCGTCTTAGATGAGGAGATTTGGAAAGATGCCGAGGGCTGGAATGGGAACTTCATGCAATATTTTCCCTCCGACACCTCTTTAAGTAATTACCCCACGCGGGTAAAAGTAGCCTACGATGACACCAATCTCTACTTGGCAGCCATTATGGAAAATGGAGGCCCAAGAAAATACGTGTCTACTTCCCTTCGAAGAGACTTCAGAGGAGAGCAAAATGACGGGGTAAGCTTTGTTTTTGATACCTTCAATGATGGTACCAATGCCTTCCAATTTGGCGTGAATCCTTACGGAGTGCAACGAGAAGCACTTTTAGCCAATGGAGGTTCTAGATCCGAAGATCTTAACCTTGCCTGGGACAACAAGTGGTTTGCCGAAGCAAAAATGCTAGAAAATCACTGGCAGGTAGAAGTAATAATCCCACTCTCTACCCTTCGCTTTCGAGAAGGAGCAGAAAGTTGGAATGTAAACTTTTACCGTATCGACAGCCAAACAGGCGAGCGTTCTACCTGGGTACCCATTCCAAGAAATATCCCCATCATTTCAACTGCATTTCTTCAAAAATTGACTTTCGAGGAGCCCCTGCAGAAAAAAGGAGCAAATATTTCGCTCATCCCTTATGTGGCGGGACGTACCTCAAGAAACTTCCTTGAAAATAGCAGCGAAGGACTGAGACCTGCTGTTGGTGGAGATGCCAAAATTGGAATTGGGCCTGCGATGAACCTTGATCTGACCTTTAACCCGGATTTTTCACAGGTGGAAGTAGATCAACAGGTAACCAACCTCGACCGATTTGAAATTTTCTTTCCTGAGCGGAGACAGTTTTTCCTAGAAAACGGAGACCTGTTTGATAGCTTTGGACAGACCCGCTCCCGGCCTTTCTTCTCTCGCAGAATAGGGGTAGACATTGACTCTGCTACTGGGCAAAATGTGCAGAGTAAAATCATCTATGGAGCTCGCATTAGTGGAAAGCTAAGCGAAAAATGGAGAGTGGGAGCCATGAATATGCAAACTGCTACGGATACTGATGCCGGTATCGCGGGTAAAAATTTCACGGTTTTTGCGCTTCAACGAAAGCTTTTTGAACGATCCAACATTGGATTGATCTATGTGAACAAAGAGTCTTTGGATCTGGGTGAATCAAAGCAGGTGTTTGATCCTACCGCCTACAATCGCCTTCTAGGTGTCGATTACAACCTCAACTCTACGGATGGAAAATGGACAGGAAAGATGTTCTATCACCGCAGCTTTGAATCAGCGGAAGTAGAAAAACCCTACTCCTTCAATGCCTACCTACTCTTTACCGATTTGCATTGGAGCTGGACTTTTGCCTTCCAAGATGTGGGCAAGTCGTTCAACCCTGAAGTGGGCTTTCTACCAAGAGCTGATTTCAAACGACTCAATCCTGATGTAACCTACCTCTTTTATCCCAAGTCCAAGTTGATCAACCGACATGGTCCAAAAGTGGAATTTGAAGGCTATTGGAATGAAACTTTAGGCACTACTGACCGAGACATTAACCTTGGATACCTTGTTCGATTCAACTCACTTGCCGAACTGGAAGTAACCCAGAAAAATCGATACGTCTATTTGTTCAGTGATTTTGATCCTACCCGCTCCAAAGGAACACCTTTGGCCGCAGGCACAGATTATGATTTCCGCAATTACTTGGTAGAATACCGAAGTAACCCTCGCAAAAAACTAAATGTTACCCTTCTAGGGGAGTTCGGGGAATACTTTACTGGAAATATACAGCGCATCACCACGCAGACCGGTTTACGCCTGGGGTACATCGCTAATATCTCCATGAACTTCAACTATGCGCGAATCCGCCTACCCCAGCCTCAGCGCGATGCAGATTTGATTCTAGTTGGCCCTAGAATTGATCTGACCCTGACAAAGGATTTGTTCTGGACTACCTTTGTGCAGTACAACAGTCAGATCGACAACATGAACATCAATACCCGTATCCAATGGCGTTATGCTCCTGTTTCTGACTTTTTCTTGGTGTACACGGACAACTACTTCCCAGGCGATTTCCTGCCCAAGCAGCGCTCACTGGTATTTAAGTTGAACTACTGGTTGAATTTGTAATTAGATTCCTAAGGCCAATAGTTCCTTGGTTCAATAGATTTGCCGGCGACCAACACGTACTCCATTTACATAGTTTTCTTCGCTATAGATACACCCTGATTCGGCATAAGTGAAAACTGTGCCGTTGATTATCCCATTGGTATAGGGAGTCACCGAAGAAACCCATCCAGCAGGATTTGGAGGACTTATTTGAGAAAGGTCGCATAAGCGCCCGGTATATTGTACTTGCAGTCCAATGCAAGTTTGTAAGGGATGGTTAAATGTGAGCCACTCTCCTTCTTTTTCACCCTCCAAATAGTATCCCGATTCCTTGATCATTCCATCAGAGTAAAAATATTCCCAAAGACCTACCGGTTTTTTATCACTCAACTTGCCTTTCGCATAGACTTCATAAAACTTGGCCTTCCAGGCTAATCCGGGGGTTTCGCTTTGAAAATCAAAGAGTAATAGATGGTCACTCTTGGAGAGGTTTTCCCACTTTTTGTTTCCAGAACAATAGTTGGTTTGGTAATACGGGAAATCCAACACGGTATTGGCTACAACAAAATAAGAAAGACCGGGATAAAAATGTTGGACACAATAACCCCAATCGTAGCCAAACTCAATATCCACGGTTTCCGATTTGGGAGTTCCACTAATCAATTCATCAATGAAAAAAGTGGCCACATAGCGGTAGCCTAAATCGGGAAAAAACTCCGTCCTCTTCGTGATAAGATGCCCTTTAAACATCAAATCTGAGTCAATCAAATGCCGAATGGTTAAGTCATCATCTGGAGAACAACTACACTCCGAAGCCCTTCCAAAAAAGGAATTGAAAAAGAAAAAGAAGAAGAAAAGAAAGATACCCGTTTTCATCTGCTTGCGGCTACGTGTGCTTTTTTGCCTGTGATCAAAATCTAAACTTAATACTATCCAATTTTTCTGAAAAGCCCCATTCTGATTACCAAACTAATAGTAAAGAAGGTGAATTTTTCTTCTCTCAAAAAATTATCAAATTTTTAGGAACAAGGAAAACACTTTCCTTCCACAGTCCGTTAGCCCGGAATGAAGTACAACAGGATCGTGGTGTGGTTTCGCAATGACCTTAGGCTCTCGGACAACGAGACGCTTACAAGGGCAATACAGCAGGGGGGAGAAATTATTCCTGTCTACTGTCTTGACCCTAGACATTTTGCAAATACCAAATTAGGGCTCCCAAAAATTGGCGCTTTTAGAGCCCAGTTTTTGATAGAAGCACTAGAAGATCTTCGCAACTCATTCATTCAGATTGGCGCCAATTTGGTAATCCTTCAGGGAAAACCAGAGGAAGTCTTGGTGGATTTTGCCAAACAGGTCCAAGCTTCCGCCATCTTTTTTTCCAAAGAAGTAACTTCAGAGGAGCGCCAAGTGGATAAAAACCTAGAGGAAGCAGCATTTTCAAAGCGAATCGCTTGCGAAAGCTTCTGGCAAAGCACCCTCTACCACAAGGATGACCTGCCTTTTCCCATCAAACAAACACCTGAAGTATTTACACAATTCCGCAAAGAGGTAGAAAAGCAGAGTAAAATCCGTGCTCCTTTTCCTACACCAACTGCTATAAACTACCCTGGAGAGACGCTGATCCCAAATGCGGGACCGCTCCCCCAGTTTACCGATTATGGATTGGAGAAGCCCAAGCGAGCCGAACACTCGTGGTTGAAGATAAGTGGCGGAGAGTCTTCCGCGCTTGGGCAACTTCAGTCCTATTTTTGGGAAAAAGACCTACTCAAGAAATACAAAGAAACGCGCAATGGCTTAATTGGCATGGACTACAGCTCCAAGCTATCGCCTTGGCTGGCATTGGGCTGCATTTCTCCGCGTACCATCTACACAGAAGTGAAGCGGTACGAGAAAGAACGCGTCAAAAATGACAGTACCTATTGGCTCGTCTTTGAATTGATCTGGAGGGATTATTTTCGATTTATCGCCAAAAAACACGGCACAAAACTATTTCAAATAAACGGCATCCGAAATCAAGTGGACTCCTGGCGAAGGGATAAGGCGCAATTTAAGCGTTGGGCAGAGGGGAAGACAGGAGTTCCATTTGTGGATGCCAACATGCGTGAACTGAATGCGACCGGATTCATGTCCAACCGAGGTCGCCAAATCGTTGCAAGTTTCTTGGTCAATGACTTGGGTATCGACTGGACCTGGGGAGCAAGCTATTTTGAAAGCCAATTGGTAGATTACGATGTCTGCTCCAATTGGGGAAATTGGATGTATGTGGGCGGAGTAGGCAACGATCCCCGAGAAAATCGCTACTTCAACATCCTACGCCAGGCTAAAAATTACGATCGAAATGGGGATTTTGTACGTCTTTGGATACCCGAGTTGCGCGCTATTCGGGGCTTTGACATCCACCAGCCTTGGGAGTTATCCACAGCCGAATTACACAATTTGAAAATCGACTTGGGTCAAAGTTATCCACATGCCATCGTGGAGATTCCATCCCTCGAAAAAGCTTATTGAGGTATTTCAAAGAAAATGGCAGCAGTGTACCTGCTGCCATTTTTTTCTGCCCCTAGACCAATTCTGACCATCTTCCTGACGTCAGGAAAATGGTAAATCCAATCCTAATAGACTAACTTCATTCTACTCAAATCTGGCGTTAATTGCTTCTTTCTTTTCAATTCTCGTTGGTACAGGTACTCACCCAATTCCGCAAAGAAAGGCAATCCCACCTCATCCGTCTCGTACTTATCGTCGTTGAGAACGTGGTCCTCGTTTACATAGACAATCGCTGACACAAAAAACTCCACCCCTGACTCAAAATCAACAAAATATACTCCTTCAATCAGGTGACCATAAGACCAGCCGGTCTTGTTGAACAAACGGAAACGGGGATCGATTTTTCCTTTTTCAGTCCCAAATTTGGTGAATTTGGAAAAGCTGTCGTAAAATTCACTGGTATCATAGGAAGGATATTCACTCTCTCGAGGAAGCATACTCATGTATTGGAGCACAAAATTTCGGTGCTCCTCATTCAAATTAAACCGCTCGATCCCAACAAAAGCCTCTGGAAAAATCGTTCGCTGCACGACCCCATGCAAGTCCGTAAGGGAAAACTTATTCTTGTAGGAAAAGTCCATTCCCCCCTGAATCAAGCTATCATTTTTATAATAGGCCCGGCCCAATTTGGGGTTCCCTGGCACTACATAGGTGCTATCGGCCTCACGCGCAGGAATTTCTAAAATCAGTCTTCCAGAGTTATCCACAAACCGAACTGGGTTAAACTGCTGATTTTCCTCCGGAGAAATGGGAAAACTCAGACGCTGCATAATCACCGAATTATGCAGTCCTTTTTCTTTTAATTTTTGATTGATGTAATCGGTGCCCAGTAACTCGTAAAGTCTATTGTAGGCGTCGTTATCGGAAACCAGGAGGATTTTTTTGATGTAATGACCAATGCTTGGCAGCCCACTTTGGGAGGTACTATCGCTCCATGCCGGCAACTGGGAAGGGCGTACTGAGTCGGTCAGCATGGTGGTTTCTAGGGCTAATCCAGGCACCTGCTGGTCCTCCAGCCACTCCAAAGCCAGCAGTGCAATAGGCAGCTTCACAGTGGAGGCGGGATAGAAGTAACGGGAATCATCCACATTGAAGGGGTACGTAGTAAACAGGGGATTACCGTGCTCATTGCGATCAATCTGTGTGTACAGGATTTGAACCTGGTACTTGGCGGTATCAGCAAGCACCTTTTCCAAAGTCGGGTAGTCTTCCAAGCCCTCCACAAAGGGCACTGTAGGCGCTGCATTGCATGATCCTAGGAGAACACAAATGAGAAGTGAATACAACAGATTTTTCATAGTGACACAGCAAGAGAGGCTAGAAATTGGAGTAAGGCACTTATTTCTTCCTTAGAATGACTGGCAGAAAGTACGATGCGATTGACTTTGGGACTACTGGAACTAGGATAGGAAAAAGAAGAAGTGATGTACCCCCGATCCAACAATTTGTCCACCCAGGGGTCAGGCGAGTACACGAATACCGGAAAATCCGAAGTCCCTTGAATTTGGGAAATGGAACTGCTGTGTTGGTAAAAAAAGGAGATATTCTCTTTTAGCTTTCGTTGCTTCTCCTTTAGGAGTTCCTGTGCATCCAAAAAACTTTGAAGCATTGCGGGAGAGGGTGGGGAGGCTCCTGCAAAAATGGCTTGGGATTTAATCCCATAAATCAGGGCTTCTGAGCCCAACACGATCCCTCCTGGGGTGGACAGGCCCTTGCCCAAGGAACCGGAAACCACAAGCTGAATGCGTTCCTGCTTCCATTGGGAATAGGTGCCAAAAAGCCCGTTCCCCAGAACCCCGAACGCGTGACTGTCATCAATCAAAAGCGTCACCTCGTGTTTTTCAGCGATGGAAATCACCCAATCGTATGTGTGAATTTCTGCTTTAAGTGGATCTACCGCATTGCCCAGGATCAGGATCTTCTGCGAAGGCAAGCAAGAGGCCTGCTCCAAGCAAGCATGCATCCATTGCGAAAAGCTCAGGGAGGAATCTGCTTGAACACCTGAAGGTAAGATGGCCGAATGGGTATCCGGTGCCGCCCAAGTTTGATCTGCTCTTGCGAACAGGTACTGGCTAGACGCGATTCCAGCTAGGTAGCCCGAACTGAAAAGCGCTGCACTTTCCGCATCAGCCTGAGTTGAAAAAAACTCCTCAAACGAATCATAAATTGCAAGACGCACATTGTTGGTTCTGCTGAGCCCATGATGCATGCCCCAGTTCTGTAAATTGCTTTCCACAATCCGTCCATAGGCATCCAAACTATCCAATCCTAGATAAGAAGTCCCATTAAAGAAAAGGTATTCCTTCCCTTCCAATAGGATCTTTTTTTCAAGACGAGCAGATAGGGAAAGCACGTTCACGAGATTTACTTCGCAAAAATCTGGGAAGGGTCTTGGAAGGATTTAAACTCCAAGGCATTGCCACAAGGGTCCAAGAAAAACATAGTTGCCTGCTCCCCTACCTCTCCTTTGAAGCGGATGTAGGGTTCAATGACAAATTCAATGCCATGGGCTTTGAGCTTGTCGGCCAGATCGTGCCATTCCTCCCAACCTAGAATCGCACCAAAATGGCGCACTGGAACATTTTTTCCATCCACCTCGTTAGTTTTGGCGTTGGCGAGTTCCTCCGGCTTGATGTGCGCGGAAAGCTGGTGACCAAAGAAGTTGAAGTCAATCCATTTGTCGGTACTCCTTCCAATATCACAGCCCAGGAGGCCTCCATAAAATTGGCGAGTTTCTTCGATGTCACGAATTGGAAAAGCGAGGTGGAACGGTTTAAAGTCAGACATAATGCTTAGTTTCGTTGGGTGATGTGTTCAGGGATTAATCGAAAATTGTACCCTAAATATATGGCAAAAAATAAAACAGTTTCATTGGTTTTGAGCAGCGGCGGCGCAAGAGGATTGGCGCATGTGGGCGTGATCGAAGAGCTGGAGCGTAGAGGATACACCATTACCGAAATTGCGGGCTGCTCCGCAGGTGCCTTAGTTGGGGGAATGTATGCTGCGGGCAAGCTACCCGAATTCAAGGATTGGATCTGCAACCTCGATCGCATAGATGTGTTTTCCTTAATGGACTTTACTTTTTCAAGCCGTGGATTTATTAAAGGTGAAAAAGTCTACCAAGCCTTAAAAAAAGTGGTTCCCGACCAAGCCATTGAAGATCTACCCCTGCGATTTTCCTGCAATGCCGTGGATGTCAACTCTGGAAAGGAGCATGTATTTGCCCAAGGCAGCTTGTACAAAGCCATCCGAGCCTCGGGTAGCATCCCCTCGGTTTTTTTACCCGCCCAAATCGATAAACGACACTTCATCGACGGAGGTGTATTGAATCCAGTCCCCATCTCCTTGCTTTCTGATCCCCATAACACCCTCGTGGTGGTGGTCAATGCGAATAGCTTGGCAGAACATTTTCTTCACTCTCCACTCAAAAAATCTAAACAAAAACAATCTCTTAGCTTGCCAGAATGGCTGATGGACTACCAAGATAAGATGAAAGTCTTTTTTCCAGAGGAGGAGAAAAAAGTGCAACAAAAACGCTATTCCGCTTTGGAACTGGTCTCCCGCTCTTTTGACTTGCTTCAAGACCGCTACTGCCAACTGCTGCTTGAAAATTATCCGGTAGAAGTAGAGATCAAAGTATCCAGTAATCAGGCAGGTACACTTGAATTTCATCGGGCCGCGGAACTGATTGAAGTGGGAAGAATCAAAGCTTGTGAGGCCTTAGATCGATTGGAAAATGGAAATTGACGAACTGAATCGCCTACTTGGCAATGTGGATAACTACCTTTTGGATCAACTCCTAAAAGGTCGATTTACCAAGGACATGAAGATCTTGGATGTGGGCTGTGGCGAGGGCCGCAACGCAGTCTATTTCCTACAAAAAAACTATCCCATTTTTGGCATCGATCCGAATGAGGTCGCGATTCAGTATTGCCGTTACTTGGCAAAAAGTATTCAACCTGAAACGGATGTCCATCGCTTTCAAGTGGGCGATGGTGCTGCCATCCCCTTTCATGCAGCTGCATTTGATGCCGTCATCAGTTCGGCCGTCCTTCACTTTGCAGAAGGGCATGCTCATTTTTGGAAAATGATTGCTGAAATCCATCGCGTACTCAAGCCAGGAGGAATTTTTTGGATGCGCATGTGTACGGGCTTTGGCAATATCCTAGAAGAAAGTCAGGATTTAGGAGAAGGAAGATTTGCCTTGCCCGATGGCTCCGAACGCTATGTGCTCCTACCTGAAGGGCTACAGCAACTGGAACAGATGGGCTTTGAGTTCCTCGAAGCTCCCAAAACCGTCCTTGTCTACGGTCAACGGGAGATGGGGGTATTGCTGATGGAGAAAAAATTTTAACAGATCCTGCTCGGTACTACTTCCCTTGAACCGCCTTCACAATCAAGTCAAAAACGGTCGTGGGAGCGATGCGCTCCTCTTGCGTTAATGACGCCTCACAAACCAATAAAGGCTTGTCCAAGTCGGACTCCGGGACCCGTCCATGGGCGCCCTTGACCAAGGTTGCGTCCAAAGGTATCACATCCATCAAGTACCGAAAACCGAGCTTTTTCTTCAAGAGCTTGGTCCCAACCTTGAGCATAGGAATTGGAATAGCTGGATCCATGATCAGTTCCACTGGATCGTAACCTGGTTTGCGATGGATATCCACACAGCGGGCATAGTCTGGGGCTTTGGCATCGTCTAGCCAGAAGTAGTAGGTAAACCAGGAGTTGGCATCTGCCACGACCACCAAATCACCAGAGCGCGCATGGTCGAGGTGGGCCTCCTTTTTTCCTTGGGCATCCAATACCTTTTCCACGCCGGGCACTTGCGCGAGCAGGGCCTGTACCTCAGCAAGGAGGGTTTGATCCTGCACATGCACATGCGCGACCTGATGGTCTGCCACGGCAAAAACGGTCGAAGTACCCGCATCAAGGGTCTCCAAACCCAGTTCATTTTTCACTTGAATCCATCCCTTCTCTCGGAAAATCCGGTTGAGGTGGATCGGCTGAGAAACAGTCGTGATGCCATATTCGGAAAGCAGCAAGACCTGCGTTCCTTGACTTTCAAAGTAGGTGATCAAGTCCTTTGCCAGATCGTCAATTTCCCGCAGGTCTTTCCCAATTTTGGCAAAATCAATCCCATACTTCTGCAACGCATAGTCCAAATGGGGCAAGTAAATCAAGTTGAGTGTGGGGGAATGCCATTGGTCCACCTTTTTGGCAGCCTCCGCTATCCAGCGGCTTGAGGCAATCGTCGTAGCCGGTCCCCAAAAGCTAAAAAGTGGAAAAGGGCCCAACTCGGCTTGCAGACGGTCTCGAAGCTCCATGGGTTGGGAATGGCAATCGGGTAGCTTTCGCCCATCGGCAGGGTATAAGGGCCGTGGCGTCACGGCAAAGTCCGCCGAGGTATACATGTTGTACCACCAAAAAAGGTTGGCTACAGTGAATGTAGGATTTTCTTTGCGCAGCAAGTCCCAGACCTTATCACCTTGTACAAGCTTGTTGGACTGCCTCCAAAACTTGATTTCACACTCCTCTTCGAAGTACCAGCCATTGCCTACAATGCCGTTTTCGGCAGGCCATTTGCCCGTGAGATAGGTGGATTGCGCAGAGCAGGTCACCGCAGGAAGTACGGGCTCTACCACTGCTTGGTGTTTCGATGCGATCCAATGTTTCAAAAATGGGGTATGCTCCCCAATCACTCTTGGTGAAAGGGCAACAATATCGAGGACAACGGTTTTTTTCATGGGTTAGAAAAGTAGCATACGGAGGTCAATTACTGAAGCCGCTCCTTCACCCAGGCCAACTCTCGTGAAATCGCATCCCCCAAGGTAAGGTGGGTGTCTTGTGGAAGAACCTCCCAGGTATAGGTTTCCACTTCCAAGTGTTTGGTGATGCTTGAATTTGCATTGACTAATTTCAACACCTCCACAATGTCCTCCTGTGTAGCCTGAAAGGTTCCATAATTTGCTAAAAAAATAGGCACATGAAAATGTACGCGCCACTCCAAATCCTGGGTTTCTCCAAGTTTTGTTAGGGCTTGCGGTAAATCGGGATAGGATTTCAATCCTCCTTCATTTGTCCTCCCCACCACCTGGTGGAGGTAGGTGGTATCTGCAAATTCTCCAAGCCTTTTTCCAATACTAAACCGCTCAAAAGGAGATTCAGGGATTAAAAGTTTGAGCGCAGCAGATAGTTGTATTTTTCCAATACCAATTCCCGCCTGCTTCAACTTTTTAAAAGCCTCTTTTGGCTTTTCGTATCCTATGGCAAAATGACACACATCGTAACAAACCTGGAGGTGGGCTTTGATCAATTTTTCTGCTTCTTTTTGGGTAGTGCCAAGCTGCTTGGCAAGACTAACCCTCCCAACTGGCAGAAGCCATTCCTTGAAATATTGGATCAGTTCTTCAGAATTCTCAAGAAATCCATCCGGCTCGGGCTCAATATCCAGATGAAGAAATTTTCCAGTCTCCTGCTGCAATCTTACCAGCTCTACTACGACGGCTATCAAATGGGTGGTTGCTTTTTCAAAAGCCTCCTTCTTTTCCAAATCAGTGGCAAACCAATGCCTGTATGTCAGCGGGGAGGTGGAAATCCCTCCTTCTACCCCTTCGGGAAGAAGTTGAGCCAAAATTCTGAAACATCGGAGGGTATAGGCTAGCCTTGCTTCCGTGGTCCAATCCGGAGCATGTACCTGTTCCTTCACCTTGGTGCGGTGAAATCCTCCGTAAGGGAAACAGTTGAGCGTAAATACATAGGAGTTGGTCTGTTTCAACCAGTTTCGGAATTCCTGGAGACGATCAGGCCGCTCCAATACCACCGAGGCTTCATTAGAAAGCCGAAGACCAATTCCAAAAGCACCCTCGTGAGCCAAGCGCTTCTTCACTTCAGGAATGTATATCTTCAGATTTCGAAAGGTGGCGTCCCAACTTTCCCCTGCATGGATGTTGCTGCAATAGCTTAGGTGGATGTCCTTAATTTTCATAGGCAAAAATTAGCGCATCACCGGAGCGCATGCCGGTCTTCCCAGTTTTGGAGGAGGTGTAAAGCCTCCACAATCAAGTTAGAATCCATCTCATGCACCTCCACGCCTGTTCCTAATTTTTCTAGCAACATGATCGTGAGGGTGCCTCCTAAGTGCTCTTGAAATTCTTTCAAGCCTTGAAGCAAAGCATTTTCTTGAAGTTCAGGAGCATACAAGGACAGACCCAAGGTATGAAACACCCTAAAAACACGGAGTAAATCTGCTTCAGAGATTCGCCCTTGTAAAAAAGAATAGGTCGAATCCAGTGCAATACCGATGGCAACTGCCTCTCCATGACGAATTCGAAAGTCGCTTAATTTTTCCAGTTTGTGTGCTGCCCAATGCCCAAAATCCAGGGGTCTACTCGATCCAAACTCAAAAGGATCGACTCCAGCAATGTGATCCATGTGGTGCTTCGCGCTACGGATGATGTGCTCCTTCATGGGTTCCATCTCCCGACTGGCAAGTGCGGGTGCTGCTTTTTCTAACCACTCAAAAAACTCCAAGTCCTTGATCAAAGCCACCTTGATGGCCTCTGAAATCCCCGAAGCCCAATCTCGGTCTTCCAAACTTTCCAAAAAGGTAAAGTCATTGAGCACTGCAAAGGGTGGGGTAAAGGTGCCCAGGTAATTTTTCTTCCCGAAGGCATTGATGCTATTTTTTACTCCGACAGCAGAATCATTTTGAGACAAAACCGTGGTAGGGATGCGGATCAGGCGGATCCCCCGGTGAGAGATCGCAGCAGCAAAGCCCACCATGTCCAGTACCGCTCCACCGCCGATCGCAGCGATGTAAGAATGCCGATCGATACCAAAGCTATTGGTGGCCTCAACCAACTGCTGATAGGCATCGGGATTGTTTTTGCAAGCTTCTCCTCCGGCCACCACTAGCGGCTTATCTACTAGGGCTAGTCGTGAAGGATAGGCCGCTACATAGTTTTTGATCTGGGAAATTAACTCCGGATGGTGGGCGAATACACCTGAGTCCAACACAAAAAATACCCGTGCCAATTGACCTTCTGGGAAGGTGTCCGCAAACAAGGTTTGGGGGGCTGCAAACAAATTCTCCGTGAACGCAACCGGGTAGCGAAAGGGTACCGAGAAAGATTGTTGGAGAATCGTGGACATTTTTTGTAGGAGATAGCTCGTCTAGATAAGCAAGTTGTGAAAGAAATTGAATTATTCAGTGTTTAGGTCACTGCAAATTTTTTGGCGAGGCCTAGAGAAATGGGTAAAAGCACCAAAATCAAGAGCCCAATGGGCCAGCCTGAGAAGGCGGTAGCGATGGATGCATTGACCACAATAAGCGAAAGCACAGCAGCTTTGACCGACTTACCAATGTATTGTGGTTCTTGGGTACGAATGGCTCGCAAAAGAGGGGGAAATAGTCGGTAACCCAGAAAGCCTAAAAAAGGCAAAATCTGCAGGTAGCCTGGACTCTTCTCAAAGGCCAATATAAAGATCGCCACAAAGATGCTCGTGTACATGCCTGCCCCTAGAAATAGCGCATTCCTGTTTTTTCCATGCACCTCTCCTCTACTAATGATCGTGATCGCCGCTACATAGACCAGAGGGAGGAATGCCAAAAACCAATTGCGTTCCAGCAGCATCGGCACAACCGAAATCCCCAAAAGCAGATTGCCAGAGCGGCAAAGCCCCATGTTGATGGGCCCAAAATAGTGCTGGTGCTTGCCCCAGTAATCGTACAGCAAGGCGCAGCAGGCTACAGCGATGGCCAGGCCTCCTGCCATAAGATTCACTTGAAAAGCAGAGGCAATTCCAGCAAGAAGCAAAAGCGAAGCCATCCCAATTGCTCCTTTTTTGGAAACTCGTCCACTGGGAATCGGGCGCTCCGGACGCTCTACCGCATCCAATTCCGCATCAGCAATGTCGTTGAAAGCCACCCCTCCACCATACAGTCCGATGGTGCTCAGTGATAGCCAAAGTAGGTTCCACCAGAAGTCTTGGTCTCCATAGATCCAGTTGGTGGCCATGGCATCCCAAGCGCCTGCAATCGCAAATCCCGCCCAAATATCCGCCACCGCCGTGACCACATTGGCCGGCCGTGTCAGTTGGAGGTAAGCGAAAATCTTGGAATTGGCCATGATTTAGTTTTCTACACGGTCATCAGGACCTTCTACGCGCGGCACCTGCCCCCCGCGAAGTACAGAGTTACCGCCCAGTTTTTTGGTTTGGTCGATCGGCGCTGCCTTGAGCCAATCGTCCTCATGCATCTGCCCACTCAGGCCAAATACAGTGAGTGCATTTTGGTAGGTAGTCAAGCGAACATGCTCTTCAGGTACGCCCATTTTGCGCATCAGCGCAGCAGTTTTAGGCACGGCAATCGGATCAGAAATGCCCCAATCTGCCGCCGAGTTCACAATGATGCGCTCTGGACCGTATTGCTTGACGATTTCCACCATGCGCTCGGAGCCCATTTTGGTATGTGGATAAATCGTAAATGCTGCCCAAAACCCGCGATCGAGCACCTCTTTGACTGTTTCCTCGTTGTTGTGATCCACCACCACCCAATACGGATCCATGCCATGTTCCACCGCCACATCCATGGAGCGGGTAGTGCCCTTCTTCTTGTCTCGGTGGGGGGTATGAATCAGCACAGGTAGCTCTACCTCTTTGGCCAGCTCGAGTTGCAGGCGGTAAAATCGATCCTCTGCTTCAGTTTGGTCGTCGTAACCAATTTCTCCAATGGCGACTACCCCTTCTTTTCCCGCATAGAGCGGTAGGAGCTCCATGACTTGTTCCGCCAGCGCTACATTGTTAGCCTCTTTGGAGTTAAGGCCCATGGTGCAGTAGTGGACGATCCCAAATTGGCTGGCACGAAAACGCTCCCAGCCCACTAGCGTAGAAAAATAGTCTTTGAAGGACCCCACCTCGGTGCGGGGCTGCCCTAGCCAGAATGCGGGTTCGATCGTGGCCACAATGCCAGCTTTGCGCATGGCTTCGTAGTCATCGGTAGTTCTAGAAACGAGGTGAATGTGGGGATCTATGTACATTTCCATGGGTATATGCTGGGGGATGGGGGTGAATTTATGGGTTGAGGAGCGATTAAACTCGATTTTTTTGAAATTCTATTCCTAGCTCTTCCCAGCGGTAGGCTCCACTTGCACAGGCCTCCTGAAGCAGGGGATAGGAAGTTAAAAGGTCATTTGCGGGAGCATAGCTACTTTGGTAAGCCGCCAAAGCCCCGGCTTTTTGCTCCGTAGCATCCGTAGCGGCCAGTACTTTTTTCAGGTCATCCAAGTACTGGGCACCCATAAATGGCACAAGCAGTCGCCATACTTCTGGCATCACCGCTCTTCCGGCTGCCCAGCGCTCGTGTGCAAAATCGGTGGCCATGGCTGCAAGCGCCGAATTGCGACGCTCATCTAGCTGCTGAATTTGGTAAAGCGGGCGCTGCATGAAAATGGCTTTTAGGACCAGCTGATTCCAGTTGGCCTCCGGAAAAAAGCGCGCCGGATAGGGATTGTTTAAGGCGATGGCATCAAAGACCAGCGACATGTTGGTGCGGCAACCTTCGATCGCCCGGGGTACGAGGTCTTCTGCAAAAGGCAATAGCGGCAGAGCGGCATACAAGGCCTGCTGCTCGTACATATCTGCCGTTTCAAAAAATTGCTGCACGGTCGCCATCCAACTGGTTTTTTCTTGGGGCAGCTGGAGTAATAGAAAGGTACGGGCGGCCTGCAAACTGTCCCAATGGCTAATAGAAAATGGAAGCATGCCGGATTCCTCCAAAGAAAGTGTGCCAAGTGCGGTTGAAAGCGTTTCTTTTTTAAAGTGTCGGGAAGCCTTGGAGAAGGCCAAATAAAAGGCGTTCGGGCTAGTCGAATGGGTGATTTTTTGGGATTGTTCGGCTAGCCAGGCAAGCGCTTCGGGGCCCGAATTGTCGGCTAGGGCCTTTTTTAGGTATTCTTGAACTGCTGCTTTCGCCATGGGATGAGGGATCTGGGGTATTGTTACGTAAAGAAACTGGAAGCGAAAGAAAAATCCATCCTGTTTTAGACAAATGGAAGAAAAAAAGTGGTCAACCGTCCACGGTCAACAGCCGAGGCGTTGTGTGAATAGGTTTAGAATCCATACTTCGTACTTGGCCTGCCCGCCGCGGCGGGTACTTGGTACATTGTACTGTGGTCAGTTAGCCTTTGACTGCCTTTTCCGAATTATCCACCAGTGGCTTAAACAAATTTGAAGTTAATTCCTAGATTTAGAAATTAAACGATCTCGCTATGAAAATCCAAAACAGCTGGTACTTCGGGCTTGTGTTTTTTGTTGCTGTACAGGTACAGGCACAAAATCCAGTCATCGATGCCATCATCAAAGAAGCAACAGAAAATTCTAAACTAGAAGTTCTTGCCCATGAAATCATGGACGGAGTCGGCCCACGATTGGTTGGCTCCCCACAAATGCAAAAGGCCCATGACTTGGCCGTGACCACCTACCAGAGTTGGGGCATCCCTGCCCGCAACGAAAAGTGGGGCGAATGGAGAGGCTGGGAAAGAGGTGTCACCCACCTAGACATGGTAGCCCCTTGGACCAAATCCTTGGCCGGTACCCAATTGGCTTGGAGTCCATCCTCTCCGCAAGGAGGCGTAAAAGGTGAAGTGGTAATTCTTCCAGAATTTGCCGATTCCCTTGCCTTTCAAAAATGGCTGCCAACCGTAAAAGGCAAGTACGTGATGATCTCCGTGCCTCAGCCTACGGGACGTCCCGATTACAACTGGGAGGAACACGGAATGCCTGCCTCCATTGAAAAAATGAAAGCGGCTCGCACAAAACTCACTGAATCTTGGACCAAACGTCTTCAAGCTACTGGCAAAAACCGCAACCAGCTTCCCCTTGCACTTGAAAATGCAGGCGCTGCAGGCATCTTGACATCCAACTGGTCCAATGCCTTTGGTGCCAACAAGATTTTCTCCGCCTCCACCAAAAAAGTGCCGACCGTAGATATTTCCCTAGAAGACTATGGCCTACTCTATCGATTGGCAGAAAGCGGTAAGAAACCAATGCTTCACCTGAATGCCCAGTCCAAAGAAACAGGCCTTCAGCCAACCTACAATACCGTAGCTGAAATCAAGGGGAGTACAAAGCCAGACGAATACGTGATGCTATCTGCCCACTTTGACTCATGGGATGGCGGCACTGGCGCTACTGACAACGGTACCGGCACCATCCTAATGATGGAAGTGATGCGGGTCTTGAAGCAGGTGTATCCCAACCCAAAGCGTACCATCTTGGTAGGGCACTGGGGATCCGAGGAACAAGGGCTCAATGGCTCGCGTGCATTTGTAGAAGATCATCCTGAGATGGTGGGCAAGATCCAAGCCCTGTTCAATCAGGACAATGGAACTGGCCGTATCGCCAATATCTCTGGTCAAGGCTATGTGGATAGCTACGAGTACCTGGGCCGTTGGCTCAACAAAGTGCCTCGAAACATTACCCAAGACCTGAAAACTGAGTTTCCTGGCAACCCAGGGGCGGGCGGTACTGACCACGTGTCCTTCGTGGCAGCGGGTGTTCCAGCCTTCAACTTGAGCGCTTTGCCTTGGAACTATTTTAACTACACCTGGCATACCAATTTGGACACTTACGACAAGATTGTTTTTGACGACGTGCGTCAAAATGTGATCCTTACCGCTATCCTCGTATACATGGCCTGCGAAGAAGAAGGCTTGGTATCACGTAAGCAGCGCATTCCTATCAATGCCCGTACTGGCGAACCGGCAGAATGGCCTGGCAAAAGATCTCCAACGAGAAAAGGAGGGGTGAATTAACCCATTCTCAATTCTAGAAAAAGGCTGTCCTGATTAGGGACAGCCTTTTTTGTTGTATTCTTTGCTTACAATTTTAATCAATATCCAACTAAGGTTTGAAAAAATCCCCCTAACCCCCTTAATAAGGGGGAGTCCCCCAATTAGGCCTTCATATAGATTTTCTAAAATCAAATTCTAATTGAAATAGAAAATCTGACTTCTTAATTAATTGTTTAGATTATCAGGGATGTGATTCCCCCTTGAAAGGGGGTTAGGGGGATTTCCTCATAATGACTAGCGAAAATTATAAAAATTATTATCCTTCTAAGGATTACCTATTTTTTGTTCCCCGCCACCTTCCAGGTGTTTGCACTGTTGTGTTTTCCTACCACCAACACCTTGAAAAATGATTTTTTAGCTAAGTCCGGAGGAAGCACATAGTACTTCGCATCTGAAGGCACCTCCCCAAGGAAAAAATACTCATCCTGACCACCCTCGGCAAAATGGTCGGTAGGGCTCCAGTAAACCTTCAAGAGATCTGTGGCTGCGCTTGCCTTCCAGGTAAGTTTTTGGGTAGTGTCACTTCCCTCAAGGCTTAGTTCAGTAAAAGATAGCGGACCTGTCAAAGGATATCCGTCCAGTTCTTGTTCCCGGTATTCGGGCACCACCAAGTTAAAAAATCGAAAAAAAGAAGGGAGTAGGTCCACATGAGCCGCTTTCCCGGAAAAGAAATGAGGATTTAGGTCCCTGGCATTGGTAGCGATCCAAATTTCACGCTCCGCCTCAGACTGCCCACCATGACCTTTACCCTCCGGCTCCTTACGCCCGTGGTCGGTAGTCACCCAAAGTTGCCAGTCTTCACCTTTTTGTTGCCGCTGCTGAATGGCCTGCCAGATCAAGCCTACCTGGGCATCTGCTTTTTGGATGGCAGCATCCATTGCTGGACCCCTCCCATACTTGTGTCCCATGTCGTCGGTATACTGTAAATACACCCAGGTCAAGTCTGGACCTTGGGCGCTTAGGTAAGTTGCCGCCTCCTGTGCCACCTGCTGGTCGATTTGGTGAATGTAATTGGACTTGGCGTCGTGGGGGTAGCGTTGGGTATCCAATTCCAGCCCATCCACTGCTCGGTCTAACTTTAAGTAACCTGTTTGAGGCAGATTTTCCCCTAGAAGCTTGGTACGGTTGTCCTGCCAGGTAGAAAAAATCGCTGTCTTGGCATCGGGGCGGGCTTGTTTGAGGTAGCGGAAGATCGTCCAGTACTGGTAGTTGGGAGATTGAATTCCATTTCCCCAAACCTGGTGCTTATTCGCCCAAGTACCAGTCAATATCGAATTGTAGCCTACGGCAGAAATGGTTGGAGATTGGGAGTATTCTCCCCTTTTTCCTCCCGTATAGGCCCGTGCATAGCCTCCTTGTTGGACGATTTGGTCCAAATTGGGAGTTTCAACCCGCTCCAAATCCTGGGCAGGAATGCCATCTAGAATGATGAAAACGAGCTTTTTCTGTTGCGCCACTGCCGCAGTGCTCCACAAAATCAGTATAGAAACTAGTACTAAGGCTAGGAGCCGCATCTTGGTTTTTTTTGGAAATTAAAGAGAATTTGTACCTTATACCAAAACCTGCTCCCATGAAAAATTTCCTGCTTCTCCTTTCTGTCCTTTTTTGCTCCTTCCAGGGGATGGCCCAGCAACTCGGTGACTACCTCTCGACTGCCTTTCCAACCCACATGACTGCGGCTTCGGACGGCAAGGCGGTGGCTTGGGTGTTCAACGACAAGGGAGAGCGCAATGTATTTTATGCCAAAGCCCCCAATTATGAGGCGCAGCAACTGACGCAGTACAAAGGAGACCAAGGCGTGGATCTGGGTCCTTTGGTTTTTTCTCCAGATGGCAGCACCTTGCTAGTCGTTCGCGGAAATCCCAAAAACTCCTCTGGCTATGCGGCCAATCCGGCCCAACTTCAGGAAAACACCCAAAAGAAAATTCATGTGGTCGAACTCCAAACGGGAAAAAGTCGAGAGTTTTCCGTGGGGGCTTCCCCCATATTTAGCCCAGACGGCAAGCAGGTCGCCTTTTTACAAGGTGGAGAAGTATACTTAAAAGCACTATCCGACAGCAGCGGGCAACTAGGAAAGCCCCTGTTTATCGCTAGAGGCACTTCCTCCAATCTGGCTTTTTCACCAGATGGCTCACACTTAGCCTTTGTGTCAGCGCGCACCGATCATTCCTTTGTGGGCATTTGGAATTTTGCGAAAAAGAGCCTACACTTTCCAGAAACGAGTTTGGACCACGACAGCTACCCCGCCTGGAGTCCAGATGGCACCCAACTGGCCTATTTGCGCGTACCCAACATCCTGAATCACCTTCCCTTCACCTCCTTGACCGAAGCCAATCCCTGGAGTATCCGCGTCCTTCAAGTCGCAACCCTAACAGCAGAGGAAGTATGGCGGGCAGATCAAGGCGACGGCTCCGTCATGGTAGACGACCTGCCAGCATCCTCAGAGCGCCTCTGGTGGACACCCGATGGGCAACTGGTCTTTCCTTGGGAAAAAAATAACTGGATGCAGCTCTATGCTGTTCACCCAAAAACAAAGCAGGTGAAGCACCTCAGTCCAGGCGAAGGACAAGTCGAATGGGTGCAAACTTCCTACACCAAGAAAGAGCTGCTCGTCACACACAACATTGGAAATATTGACCGACGTCAGGTGTCGCTACTCGACTTATCCACACTGGAGATGCGACTTCTTTCCAATCCGGAAAGCATCTCTTGGGCACCGGTATCGGTAGAGAAGGGCTGGGCTTGTTTCGAGTCCAACTGGAATCAGCCGGGTTGGCCTAAACTTCACCTATCGGGTAAACCTAAACTGCTAGCAGAATCGCTTTTCCCCAAAGAATTTCCAAAGACCTTCAGCAAGCCAGAAGCACTCACGATACAGGCAAAAGATGGATTCAAATCCTCCGCTCAATTGTTTTTACCGCCCAACTACGACCCCAAGAAAAAGTACCCCGCTGTGATTTTCCTTCACGGGGGCAGCCGTAGGCAAATGCTTTTGGGTTACAACTATGGCATCTACTATTCCCACACCTATGGCGCCCAACAGTATTTTGCTTCGCAAGGGTACATTGCCTTGACCCTCAACTACCGCAGTGGCATCGGCTATGGAATGCACTTTAGAGAAGAGAAAAACTTCGGCGCAGGAGGAGCAAGCGAGGTACAGGACGTCTTGGCCGCAGCAGACTATTTGGCTTCTCGATCCGACGTGGACGCTAGCCGAATTGCCCCTTGGGGAGGTAGCTATGGAGGATACTTGACTGCTCATGCGCTGACACAGGCCCCTGAAAAGTTCCACGTAGGCGTCGACATCCATGGGGTTCACAATTGGAACAAGGACATTCCGGTCTTTGCTCCTTGGTATGCTCCTGAGAAATTTCCAGAAATGGCCGATTTGGCTTTTCGTTCCTCTCCCATGTCTCGTGTGGAAAACTGGGAGGATCCCGTATTGCTCATCCATGGAGATGACGACCGCAACGTGCTCTTTTCCGAAAGTGTGGAGCTAGCAGAGGTATTGCGGAAGCAGGGGGTGTATGTGGAGCAGCTGGTCTTCCCGGATGAGGTACATGCTTTCTTACTTCACCAAAACTGGGTGAAAGCTTTTGAGGCAACCTACCGATTTATCACCAAACATTCTTTGGAAAAATAAGCAGTTATCCACAAACATGGAGCAAAAATAGGTTAGGGATATACGTTTTATCCCCGCACTAGTTGGAGGATTCATACTCCTTTCAATTGTTCTACCGCCTGAATGGCAGTGCTCAGTCTTTCGGCTGTATTGCCAGAAATGAGGGCCCAAGGAAATCCACTCGCTTGAGTGAGTTGCTGGTAGACGTCAAAAAAATGCTGGCGCATCTCCAATTCTGGATGCTCTCGGAGCGGATCCTCCTGCCAAGGTAGGTCGGGGGCGCATAAAAGAATGAGGTCGTAGGTTCGTCGGGCGATTTCCTCCAGCACCCAAGGATCCACTTTCCCATAGCGGTGTTGGGACCAGACCTGAATTACGCGAAGGTCGGTATCGCAAAAAAGAAAATGCTTGGCCGTAGCCGCCAGTTCGTCTTCAAGGCTCAGTTGCCTTTTTCCGATAAGAACCAAGTCCTCGTAGGTGTAGGGTCTATTCAGCCCCTCGAGATAAGTTCGGGCCACTTCAGGTACCCAGGGCTCTGCAAAGTGCTGAGCCAACTTCTCCGCCAATGTGCTCTTGCCCGTGGACTCAGGACCCAAAATTAGAATTCGCTTAGGCCTGTGCATTGGTCTTGAAAGCTTTGATCCAAGCCAGCAGACCTGCAATGGCGAGGCCCGTGAAAAATGTGTACTGAAAGGAAGTTAACAACAGCCCCTTGTGAAAATAAAGCGGAATGGATACCAAATCGGTCAAGATCCAAAAAATCCAGTTTTCCACTTTTTTCTTCGCCATCAACCACATCGCCACAAAGGCCGAAGCAGTCGTAAACGAGTCCCAGTAAGGAACGGTACTGTCTGTAAATTCAAGCAAGACAAAAACTAAGAGCAGAAAGGAACCAAAAAAAATGGCCAAGGAAACCAGCCAGCCCCTTGCATCGAGCCAGGTGACGGCTAAGGCCTCACCCCCTTTTTTTGGGGTATTCCAGAGGTACCAGCCATAGATGGACATTCCAAAATAGTAGGCATTGATGCCCATGTCGGCATAGAGCCCGTAGTTAAAGCAAATCCAAACATAGATCAGCACCGAAACGATGCCTGTGGGATACACCCAAATGTGCTGCTTCGTAGAAAAATACACGGATAGAATCCCCATAAACACCGCGAGACCCTCCAGCCAACTGAGTTGCTGCAGCCCTTCTGCCAAGCCCGTACGGAGAAATTCAAAATCCATGATGCGAAGAAAAGGATAAATTTGAGAGCGAAAACCTAAGCCGCCGGTTAATTTAGGTTCCTTCCCCTCAAATTTGTGGCAAAGAATTAACTTTTCCTGCAGTTGCCAGGTTTGATTGCTAAATTGCGCTTTATGACGTTGCCCAGTATCCAGCCCACCCAAGACATTGATTCCCTCGATCCGAAGGACTTTATTTTGATCAAAAATGCTCAGGTCAACAACTTGAAGCACCTAAGTGTGGCCATCCCTAGAAATGCCTTTGTGGTCATCACGGGATTGTCGGGCTCGGGCAAGTCCTCCTTGGCCTTTGACACCCTCTTTGCAGAGGGGCAGCGCATGTATGTGGAAAGTTTGAGCTCCTATGCCCGCCAATTTCTAGGCAGAATGGAGAAGCCCGAGGTGGAATACATCAAGGGTGTCTCTCCCGCAATTGCGATCCAACAAAAAGTAAGCACCAAAAATCCGCGCTCTACGGTAGGTACCACGACCGAAATCTACGATTACCTGAAACTCTTTTTTGCGCGGGTAGGCAAAACCTACTCTCCCATTTCGGGTAAAGAGGTCAAGCACCATACCGTCAGCGACATTGTAGATTTTGTGCATTCCTTTGAGGAAGGTTCCAAAGTGATGGTTTCCTGTCCGCTGCAACCCAATGGTGATCGAAAACTGGATAAAGAGCTGGAGCTACTCCTTCAGAAAGGCTATACCCGCGTGCTCCGGAACGGAGAAGTTTTGCTTTTGGAAGAACTGTTAGGAGGAGGAAAAATCGAAAAAGGGAATTATGAAATTCTGATTGATCGCTTGACCGTACAGAAAGAAGACGAGGACAACCAGTTCCGCCTTTCTGACTCCATACAAACCGCGCTCTTTGAAGGGCATGGAAATTGTAAAATCACACTCCCTGGACTGGAAACCCGTACTTTCTCGGATCGATTCGAATTGGACGGGATGAGTTTTGAACTTCCCTCGGTCAATTTTTTTTCCTTCAACAATCCCTATGGCGCCTGCAAGCGCTGCGAAGGCTTTGGAACTGTCTTGGGTATCGACCGTGATCTAGTCATCCCGGACAAGGAACTTTCAGTGTACGAGGGAGCCATAGCCCCTTGGCGAGGAGAAAGTGGAAAAGGCTGGTTGGAGCCTTTGCTAAAAAAAGGAATTGACTTTAATTTTCCCATTCACCGCGCCTACCAAGACCTCACGGAGAAGGAAAAAGAGCTGCTTTGGACAGGAAATGGGTATTTCCGAGGGCTAACTGAATTTTTCGAAGACCTCGAGTCCAAGACCTATAAAATCCAGTACCGGGTGATGCTCTCCCGATTCCGCGGGCGTACGGCCTGTCCGGATTGCCGCGGCACACGCCTGCGAAAGGATGCCTCCTATGTCAAAATAGCTGGAATATCCATCACCGACCTGGTTTTGATGCCCATTGAAGATGCGCTTCACTTTTTCCAGACGATCCAGCTTTCTGCGCACGAAGCCAAATTGGCCAACCGACTCTTGAAAGAGATCAGCAGCAGATTGGAGTTTATGAATCAGGTGGGACTCGGCTACTTGACCCTCAACCGCCTTACCTCCAGCCTTTCTGGGGGAGAATATCAGCGCATCAAGCTGGCCACCTCCTTGGGTTCGGCCCTCGTAGGCTCCATGTATATCTTGGATGAACCGAGCATTGGCCTGCATCCGCGGGATACCGATCGACTGATCGAGGTACTCAAAGCCTTGAAAAATCTAGGCAACACCGTAATCGTGGTGGAGCATGAGGAAAAGGTGATGAAAGCCGCCGACCAAATCATTGACATTGGTCCTGAAGCCGGTGCAAAAGGAGGGGAATTGCTTTTCCAAGGAAGTATTGAAGAGCTGATTGCAACTGGGCAAACCTACACGGCAAAATACCTTCGCGGCGAGGAAAAAATATTCAACAAAATCGCCAATCGAACTTGGAAAGATTCCATCTGGGTGAAAGGCGCTCGAGAAAACAACCTGAAAAATTTAGCAGTACAATTTCCCCTGCATACGCTTACCGTCATCACCGGCGTATCGGGTTCGGGCAAGTCTACGCTCGTAAAGAAAATCCTCTATCCTGCCCTGGGAAGATTGCTGGGCACGGTAATGGATGAGGCGGGCAAGTACGATAAGCTCGAGGGAGATTACAAAAAGGTCACGCAAGTGGAGTTTGTGGATCAAAACCCAATTGGCAAGTCTTCCCGCTCCAATCCCGTCACCTACGTGAAGGCTTACGATGTGATCCGCACCCTCTTTTCAGAGCAGCCGCTCTCCAAGCAGCGGGGCTACAAGCCCGCATTTTTCTCCTTCAATGTGGATGGGGGGCGCTGTGAAGCCTGTCAAGGGGAAGGAAATGTGACCGTGGAAATGCAGTTTATGGCCGACATCCACCTTACCTGCGAGTCTTGCAAGGGCAAACGTTTCAAGAATGAAATTTTGGAAGTGACCTACAAAGACAAAAACATCTCCGAGGTGCTTGACATGACGATTGATGAAGCTATTGATTTTTTCGGCGGAAAGTCCCAGCTCATCAATCGTTTGCTTCCCCTACAGGAAGTGGGATTGGGCTACATTGGGATGGGTCAGAGTTCGAATACCCTCTCAGGAGGCGAGGCACAGCGTGTGAAACTGGCTTCCTTCCTTGGCAAAGGCGGAACCAAAACCGGAGATCACATCCTATTTATCTTTGATGAGCCGACCACTGGCTTGCATTTTCACGACATCAGCAAGCTCTTGATTAGTGTCAATGCATTGATCGAGCAAGGGCACTCCGTGCTGATCATCGAGCACAACACCGAGGTGATCAAGTGTGCGGACTGGGTAATCGACTTGGGCCCCGAAGGAGGAAATAAGGGCGGAAATCTCACCTTTGCCGGTACTCCAGAGGACTTGGCGAAGGAGAAAGGGAATTTTACGGGGGCCTATTTGTAAATGGTTAGGGGGAAGAAGAAATACGGTCGAAATACCGTGGAAATAAACCGAGCCCTCCGCGGCGGGCAGGCACGCTCGGTGAAATAGTGAATCCTGCTGCGATTCAACTTATTTCACGGAGCGGCCCGCCGCGGCGGGTATTTCTACCCTATTTCCATTGTATTTCAACCTAGTCTAATCTCTCGGCTCTTGCCTCTAAAAAACAACTACTCCCTTCCCAAGCATCCTCCGATCCATCAAATCCTGCAAGGCCTGGGGAGCCTCGTCTAGCGTATATTTTTTGCCGACATGCTGCGCAATCGCGCCTTCTTGAATCCATGCCAGCAGCTGCCGGGTATTCTGAAGGCTTGCCTTGGGCTCCAACTTGGCAAACTGTCCCCAAAACACCCCCACTACCGCACAGCCTTTCAACAAGGGGAGGTTCATCGGGAGCTTGGGAATCTCTCCATTGGCAAAGCCAACCACCAAATAGCGCCCTTTCCAAGCCATCCCACGCAAGGCAGCTTCAGAAAATTTTCCACCTACCGGATCGTACACCACATCCACTCCCTTCCCTCCAGTCAGCTCCTTGATTCGAGTTTTTAAGTCCTCCGTTTCGTAATTGATCGTTTCCACGGCCCCCTTTTCTCGGCAAAGGGCTAATTTTTCTTCGGTCGATGCTGCCGCAATCACGCGAGCACCCATCAAAGTGCCTAATTCCACTGCCGCCAAGCCCACACCCCCTGCGGCGCCAAGCACCAAGAGCGTTTCCCCCGCCTGCAGCTGTGCACGATCTTTCAACGCATGGTAGGAAGTGCCATAGGTATACAGTGTCGTGGCCGCTACCTCAGCAGTAAGGCCAGGAGGCAAAGGAAAAACCCGATCCAGATCTACGGCTACTTTCTCCGCAAAGCCTCCCCATCCACATAGCGCAAGCACCCGTTGCCCCAGTTCAAATCCCTGTACCTCATCGCCCAATTCCACGATAGTGCCTGCCACTTCTCCGCCAGGTGAGAAAGGCAAGTCGGGGGTAAACTGGTACTTATTTTGGATGATCAACACATCTGGAAAGTTCACACCGCAGGCCTCCACCGCGATGACCACCTGCTTGGAACTAGGAATAGGGCTGGGAATGTCCAGTACCTGCAAGGTATCCGGAAGTCCAAACTGGGAACAGACAACTGCTTTCATAGTAGGGGGTTTTTGCCGACGGCGTGGAGATACAAAAGAAGGAAAAAAGAAGGAATATTGGCTCAAAAGGGATAATTTTGAGTGCAATTCACCCCTAAGACTTTCTTCCATGTCTGTAGCTGCCTACCTCGAAAAAAATAAAGATCGCTTTCTTCAAGAACTCTTTGACCTGCTCCGCATCCCATCGGTAAGTGCTGATCCCAAGTTCAAACAAGACGTGGTTGCAGCAGCCAATTTTGTGAAAAACTCCCTAGAAAAAGCAGGAGCAGATACGGTTGAAATCTGTGAGACGGCGGGCTATCCCATCGTCTATGGTGAAAAAATGATTGACCCAGCACTTCCAACAGTCCTCGTCTATGGACACTACGACGTGCAGCCTGCAGATCCCTACGAACTATGGGATTCACCGCCTTTTGAACCTGTGCTCAAGAAAACGGCCATCCATCCAGAAGGAGCGATTTTTGCACGGGGCGCAGCAGACGACAAAGGACAGTTTTACATGCACATCAAGGCCTTTGAAGCGATGATGGCCACAGGAGCTCTTCCATGCAATGTCAAGTTTATGATTGAAGGCGAGGAGGAAATCGGCTCAGATAACTTGGACACTTTTGTGCTGGCCAACAAGGAGCGCTTGCGTGCCGATGTAATTTTGATTTCCGATACGCACATGATTGGCATGCAGGATCCTTCCATCACGGTGGGTCTTCGCGGCATGGCCTACATGGAGGTGGAAGTCACCGGATCCAACCGAGACCTACACTCAGGCACATACGGTGGCGCGGTGGCCAATCCGATCAATGTGCTTTGCAAGATGATCGCTTCCCTCAAGGACGAAAACGAGCACATCACCATCCCTGGATTTTACGAGAAGGTACAAGAACTAAGTGCGGCCCAGCGTCAGCGCCTCAACGAGGCTCCATTTGACCTTTCCGAATACAAGGGCAAACTAGATATCCAAGACGTACACGGAGAAAAAGGGTACAGCACCATCGAGCGAGTGGGCATCCGACCTACCCTAGACGTAAACGGCATCTGGGGAGGCTACACCGGCGAGGGCGCCAAAACAGTACTTCCTTCCAAAGCTTACGCCAAGATCTCCATGCGTCTAGTACCCGACCAGGACTGGCACGAAATTGCCACGCTCTTTGAAAATCACTTCAAGGCCATTGCCCCGGCTTCCGTGACGGTAAAAGTAAAAGCCCATCATGGCGGTGCCCCTGCCGTGGTATCGGATTCTTCCTTGGGCTACCAAGCAGCAGAGGCGGCTATGGAGGAAACCTTCGGCAAACGACCCATCCCAACCCGTGAGGGGGGCTCCATTCCGATCGTTGCCCTCTTCCAAAAGGAACTGGGTTCGGACCCAATCCTCTTCGGATTTGGGCTGGATACGGACGCACTTCACTCTCCCAACGAGCACTATGGGGTGAAAAACTACCTCATCGGCATCGAGACCATCGCTGCCTTTTTCAGACACTTTAGCGCTGACCACGGAAAGTAAATTTTCCGATTCGCTAGAGGGTTGAGAAACCTTCGCGTCCCCTTTGCTGTTTTCCTTGGTAAACCCAGCTTTTCATGTTCCAATTCTCAAAAAAGTCAGTCCTGCTCCTCACACTTTTCCTTGTGCTCCTGAGCCCCTTGGCACAGGCTCAGCTGGTGAAGCCCCCTGTTTGGAACATCCGACTGGAAGGCAAGGAACTTGAAGTGGGTAAGCCTGCAACCCTGGTGATGGAAGCGCAAATTCCCATGGGCTGGTACGTGTATTCCAATGATTTTGACAAGAATCTCGGCCCCTTACTGACTGAGTTTATTCCTGCAAACTCTGCTGATTTTTCGGTGGCTGGAAAGCTTCAAGGTATCCAGGCCAAAAAGAAGTACGACGAGGTTTGGGAGGGAGATATCACTTACTTTATGGGAAAAGGGCGCTTTGAGCAGCCCATTACGCTACTAAGTACTACGGGAGTCGTTACCGGTTCACTTGAGTATCAAATGTGCTCAGATCTCACTGGGCAGTGCATCAACTACGAGCAGGAAATTGAGGTCAGATTCACGGCCAAAGCAGCTACTGTAATTGCTCAAGAAACTACCCCAGCCCAGAAGGCAGATACCTCCACTTCCACTCCCCCAGCATTGGCAGCGAATACCCCTGTGGAAAATGCAGACTCTACCCAAAGCGCTGGAACTCCAGAGCAGGAAACTTTCCCCCTAACGGATGCCGAAGACTCGGAATCCCTAGTTGGATTTATGGTGCTTGCCTTTTTGGCTGGGCTTGCTGCGCTGATCACCCCTTGCGTATTTCCGATGATTCCGATGACCGTGAGCTTCTTCACCGGAAGAGCTAAAAAACGATCCGAGGGCATACGGCAGGCATTTATCTACGGCGTTTCGATTATTGGCATTTATACCATCGCCGGCACCGCGGTGGCCGCTATTCAGGGGCCTGAGTTTGCCAACTGGTTGGCTACCCACTGGGTGCCCAATGTATTCTTCTTCGCTATTTTTGTGGTGTTTGCCTTGGCCTTTTTGGGGATGTTTGAACTCACCCTGCCTTCGAGCTTTGTCAACAAAATAGATGCAAAAGCAGAAAAAGGAGGCCTTGGAGGCGTGTTCTTCATGGCCTTTACCTTGGTGCTCGTATCCTTCTCCTGCACCGGACCGATTGTCGGTTCCATCTTGATTTCCTCCGCAGGGGGAGAACTGGTAAAACCCGTCCTAGGCATGTTTTCCTTTGGGTTGGCCTTCGCAATCCCATTTACCCTATTTGCGATCTTCCCCGAATGGATGCAGCGCCTTCCCAAGTCTGGGGGCTGGCTGAATACCGTAAAGGTGGTCTTGGGCTTCCTCGAATTGGCCTTGGCCTTCAAGTTCCTCTCCATCGCCGACCTAGTCTACCACTGGGGGATCTTGGACCGAGATATTTTCTTGGCCATTTGGATCGTCATCTTCTCTGCCTTGGGACTTTACCTGCTGGGAAAAATCAGACTTCCACACGACTCCAAGATGGAGCACTTATCCGTACCTCGCTTGCTATTGGCTTTGGTCACCTTTGCCTTTGTGATTTACATGATTCCTGGACTTTGGGGAGCTCCATTGAAACTCCTCAGTGGCTACTTGCCTCCAATCACCACACAACAATTTAGCCTGACTGGAAGCACTGCGACTAACGAAGCAGCAGCCTCCTCCAGCGAAGTGGTGCTGTACGGTGACTTACTTAAGATCCCTCACCGCATCCCCGGTTACTTCGACTACGAACAAGCACTCGCTGCTGCCAAGCGGGAAGGAAAGCCCCTGCTCATTGACTTTACTGGCCACGGCTGTGTGAACTGTCGCAAGATGGAAGAGAATGTTTGGGTAGATCCTCAGGTGATGAAGCGCTTGAAGGAAGACTTTGTGATGGTGGCCTTGTACATCGACGAGCGACTTGAGCTTCCTGAGAGCAAGTGGTATACCTCGAGCTACGATGGGAAGGAGAAAAAAACCTTGGGTAAGCAAAATGCGGATTTTCAGATCACCCGCTTCAACAACAACGCACAGCCTTATTATGTCATCTTGGATCACCAAGAGCAGCTATTGGCTACTCCAAGGGGCTATGACACCGACATTGCTTCGTTCCTCTCGTTTTTGGATGGAGCCAAAGCCAAGTTTCAGTCCAAAAAATAACAGTCAGACCCCAAAAAACCGGGAATCAAAGGGGAAATCCATCCTACTCTTGATTCGAATTCGTTCAAAATCTGGATGTGCGGGATTCAGCAGGTAATTGAAATCCCCGGGCACTACCGCCGAGGGTACTTGAAGCACACAACTCTCCGCTGCTGCCACAAATTCATCTCCAATCCGCTGCGTTTGAAGCAGGTGGGGAAAACTATTCCATCCTACAGGAAGGTTGGCTGGAGGTAGCAACCTCAAACTCACTTCATCCGGAATTTCCAATTCAACCATTTCGTAGTCTTTGGGCAAGAGTCCAAGAGAAAGGTGCACCGCCACTTCAGCCATGGCCAAAGCACGACTGTCTGCACAGTAGATTAGCGATGTTCCTTTGGAATTCCAGCGATTGCCAGAACGGGAAGCTCCTTCACCAGATAAGGGATTTGCATACTTTTTCCGTACCAAGCGAAAGGCACGCATCAGACAAATATCCCTTGGTCGATGCGGTGCAGCTCCTGGATGACCAACTCTTGACCATAGGAATCTTTCAACAACTCCAACGGCATCTTACCACCAAGTGCTGGACTCGAGGCATTGAGCCAGGCTTGGAACTCCTCCGGCGTATCAAATACCTCCAAGCCTAGGGCAGTCACTTCTGCAAGCTCTAGGATCTTCTCGGAATGGATGGACTTGAAGAGGTAGTCAGGTTCTTTTTTGTAGCGCTGCAAGGACTTGAGGGAGATGTCCAAAAAATCCGACCATTCCTCGTCTGAAAAAGGAGCCATTTCTTTGATCGTCAAAAAAAGCGAGGTAGGGATCCCCTTGCGAATCAACTCCACCAGCAGCATGCGATCCGCAAAGAAAGCAGTCAACAAAAGCCCTTGAGTCAAGGCCTGCTGCTTTGCATAGCGGGGCAAAGACCTGGCATAGGAGGTCATTTCTTCCGCTACGAGATGGACTTTTGCGGGGGGAGGAATTGGATACATAATCGAGAAATTTGTCTATGAATTTAAGACAATTTTCTCAGCATTCAAAAAATAGGAAAGTTTTTTACGGATAAATCTCCTCCAATACCTGCGCCAAACGTACGCTTGCAGCAATCAGCCGCTCCTCAGCAATGCTGAAATTCTGGTATAGGTAGGGGTAGCTGATCTTCTTGTTTTCCGGAAGATTGTACACCTGAGGCCGATAGCTCACCGCTTCTTTGAGCCAATCCTGCATCGTTCCAGCACGATAGGTTGCTTGCAGTTGAGGCGTCATGCGACGATACAATTCTTCTCCCAATTCGGTGTAGCTCATCCCTTGGCGATCGATCATGCCACTGTCCCAAAGTGCATGCAGGTTGGTCGGCTGCCCAAAAAACTCAATTTTCACATCGTTTCCCCCCTTGTCAGTACCCGTGCCTACATGAAGCGGCTGGTGGATATCCTCAATCATGTGAATGAGCATTTTTAGTTTTTCAGCCTCTGTTTTTGGGTCCAGGCCACCTTTTTTCAATTCAGCTTTGATTCGTTTGATGGCCTCGTAGGCATCGCCCGTTTTTTCCTGGTTACTGGCATCGTACTCCCCATTTTTACTGTTTAGGTAATGCCAGGTCGTCGCATAGTCGTAGCTTTTGTCCGAACGGATGTCATCCATCCAAGTGCCACTTCTACTCAGAGAAACCGGGTAGAGCAGCCCCTCCACTTTTTTGAGGGTGGATTTTTTAAGTTGCTTCTCGGCCATCAAGCCAATCAAGTAATGTCCCAATTGTCCCCAAGCAAAGGCTTGAGTAGCCCCTAGGGTGAATACTAAAGTAAGGGCGAGCGAAAGCGAATAGATTCTTTTCATAGCGAAAGTGCGAAAATAGAGTTAGGTCGAAGCCAGTTCGGACACCGCCAACCAGGCCATGAGCCCAGCGCCAATCTCCAACGCTTCTTCTTCAATGTCAAAGGTAGGCGTATGCACACCTGAAGTGATGCCTCGGGCTTCGTTGCGCGTGCCCAATCGGTAAAAGCAGCCATCAATCTCCTGAGAGAAATAGGCAAAGTCCTCGGCAGCCATCCAAATATCTAGGTCGAGCACATTCTCCGCGCCCAAATAGCTTTGTGCTGCGACCACAGATCGCGCAGTCAATTCTGGATTATTTTTTAGAAAAGGGTAACCCTTTCGGATTTCAAAATCGAGTTGCCCACCCATTCCTTCCACAATTCCTTCGGCGATTTGACGCATTTTTTCATGTGCCTTGGCTCTCCAAGCTTCGTCCAAGGTGCGGAAAGTCCCTTGAATCTTCACCTCATTTGGAATGATGTTAGTGGCTCCAAGAGCCTCCACCCGTCCAAAGGATAGCACAGAAGGAATCTTGGGGTTGGCCACGCGGCTGACGATCTGCTGCAAGGCTACCAACAGGTGTGCGGAAATCAAGACCGGGTCAATAAAGGTTTCAGGCATGGCTCCATGTCCTCCCTTTCCTTTGATGGTCAGGTAAAGCTCATCTGTGCTAGCCATGTAGAGGCCTGAGCGAAAACCTACCTTGCCGGCAGGAATCATGGGCATCACATGTTGGCCAAGGATGGAGTTGGGTCTAGGATTTTCGAGTACCTTATCTTTGATCATTAGGGAAGCTCCCCCAGGAATGATTTCTTCTCCAGGTTGGAAAATTAGTTTGATCGTTCCCTCAAACTGATCTTTGACCTCGTGTAATATTTTTGCTGCACCTAGCAACGACGCAGTATGCGCATCGTGCCCACATGCATGCATGACGCCTGGGTTTTGAGATTTGTAGGGCACCTCATTTGCTTCAATGATCGGCAAGGCATCCATGTCAGCACGAAGGGCCACCACTTTTTTCTCCGGGTTTTTTCCTTTGATCAGGGCAGACCAACCTGTAGTTGCTTTGGATTCGATCTCGGTGATGCCGATTGCTTTCAACTTTTCTGCTACAAAGGCTGCCGTTTGAACTTCCTGGAACGAAAGCTCTGGGTGACTGTGGAGGTGGCGACGGAGATCGATGACCTCCTGCTTGTAGGCTTGAGCCAGGGATTTAATTCTGTCCTTGAGCATTGGCGGGGGAAGGTTGTATGTACTCTTTCCTTAAAAATCGATCTTGGATGATTCGTGCTGCTGGAAATTGGGTCTTCAATTGATAATAGGCAGGTTGTGCTTCAATTTTAAACCCATAGCTTCCTACTTTCACCAAATAGCGCGGCTGCTGGTATTGAATTTCAGGGTTTAGCTCCGGAAAAACGGTCGAGAGGGTCTCTTTGGTTCGAAAAGCTTCATTTCGATCTACCCCAGAATACACGAGCACCGTAAACCCACTGTAGTAGGGTTCCGTCTTCGCTTTTTCATAATTCTTGCTTATCCGTTGCGCAAGCACTTTATCCACAGATTGAGCAGAAGAAGGCAAGGAAAGGGTCACCTCCTGCAATGCCTGCTTGTAATCCGGAAAGTCGGGAAGTCTTTCACTCAGATTTTCTTGGTATTTGGAATAGTCGACCACTACCACTTGGGGAAGCCCTGAGCCAGCTTTGCAAGCCGACAAAAGAAGTACAATTCCAAAGATCCCAAAATTCTTCATCGCTATCAGCTTTCTATGACTACACAATTTCCTTGTTCGACGTCTTGTTCGACACTCTTGTATTTGACATCTTTCTTGATGCTGCCATCTCGGTATTGTACCGATACTTTGTCGTTACGACCATACACCTTATCCACCTTTCGCGGTGCTACTGGTGCTGGAGCCGGTCTACCTGCATTCGCTGCAGCAGTAGCCGCTCGGTTGGCACCTGGATTTAGGCTACTTCCAACCTCTGCTTTGGAGGCTTGCACACGTGATTCTGAAGCACGCTGTGGCTGCGGGGCCTGCTGTACCTGTGCAGGATCCTGCTTGGGCAGGTCGGCACGGGTGATGAAGGAAGTCATGTCTTCGTTGAGCTTGCCTACAAAGCGCTTGAATAGCTCAAAGCCCTCAAACTTGTAGATCAAGAGCGGATCTTTTTGCTCATATACCGCATTCTGAACAGACTGCTTCAGGTCATCCATGTCACGGAGATGCTCCTTCCAATTTTGGTCTATGATTGCCAAGGAAACATTCTTTTCAATGGCACGAACAAGCTCCTGCCCATTGGTTTGTAGGGTTTTTTCAAGGTTACATACGACCCCAATTTGCTTGACCCCATCTGTAATTGGCACCATGATGTCTTTGACCGTAGCGCCTCGTTCTTCCTGAACATTTTTGAAGACTGGAAGGGCTGTTTGAGCAATCTGCGCATTCTTCTTTTGGTAAAAATCAAAAGCAAGGGCATAGAGCTCTTGGGTAAGTTTCTGCGAATCCTTTGATTTCAGGTCATCATTCGTCACCGAAAAATCTACCCCAAGGGTAGTAAATACATTCATGCGCAAGTTTTCTGCATCTGCGGTGGACTTGCCCAATTGGATGAGGTTTTCGCTGACATCAAACAACACATTGAGAATATCAAGCTCCAAACGATCACCCTTGAGTGCATTTCTTCTTCGCTTGTACACTACCTCACGCTGGGAGTTCATCACGTCATCGTACTCCAATAGTCGCTTTCGTGTCCCAAAGTTGTTTTCCTCCACCTTCTTCTGCGCGCGCTCGATGGACTTGGTAATCATGCTGTGCTGGATCACTTCTCCTTCTTCTAAACCCATGCGATCCATCAACTTGGCGATACGGTCCGATCCAAAGAGACGCATCAAGCTATCTTCAAGAGACACAAAAAACTGGGAAGAACCCACGTCCCCTTGACGTCCTGAACGGCCTCGAAGCTGACGGTCAACGCGACGAGATTCGTGGCGCTCCGTACCGATAATGGCTAGTCCTCCTGCCTTTCGGGATTCAGGAGTCAACTTGATATCCGTACCTCTACCCGCCATGTTGGTGGCGATAGTCACTGTGCCCGGCTTGCCTGCTTCAGCCACAATATCCGCTTCACGGGCGTGCTGCTTCGCGTTTAATACCTGGTGATTGATTTTTTTCAAGGTCAGCATGCGGCTGAGTACTTCGGAGATTTCTACCGAGGTGGTACCTACCAGCACTGGTCTGCCCTGAGCTACGAGTTCATTGATTTCGTCCGTCACCGCGTTGAACTTCTCCCGTACAGTTTTGTATACCTTGTCTTCGCGGTCTTGGCGGATGACCCCTTTATTGGTTGGGATGACCACCACGTCCAACTTGTAGATTTCCCAAAATTCTCCCGCTTCTGTTTCTGCGGTACCCGTCATGCCCGCCAACTTGTGGTACATGCGGAAATAATTTTGAAGGGTGATCGTGGCGTAAGTTTGCGTAGCATCCTCCACCTTCACATTTTCTTTGGCTTCAATCGCTTGGTGCAATCCGTCAGAGTAGCGTCTGCCTTCCATCACACGGCCTGTTTGCTCGTCGACAATCTTCACCTTTCCATCCACGAGGATGTACTCCGTGTCGCGCTCAAACATGCAATAGGCCTTCAGTAGCTGATTGACCGTGTGGATTCGCTGCGCTTTGACACCGTAGTCCTTGATGACTTCTTCCTTGCGCACCAATTTTTCTGTCTCATCCAAGGAACTGCTTTTTTCCAATTCATTCAAGGCAATTCCAATATCTGGTAGAATGAAGAAGCTTGGATCTTCGTTCTTGGAAGTCATAGTTTCAATTCCTCGATCGGTCAGATCAATCACATTGGTCTTTTCGTCAATGGTAAACAACAGTGGTTCGTCTGCCTCAGGCATGTTGCGCTTGTTGTCTTGAAGGTAGTGGTTCTCTGTTTTCTGAAGAATCACGCGAACACCTGGCTCAGAAAGGTACTTGATCAAGGGCTTGTACTTGGGAATGCCTCGGTAGGCTCTGAAGAGGGCTAGGCCTCCTTCCTTTTCGTTGCCGTCGGCAATTGCTTTTTTCGCTGTGGTCAAAAATCCTTGTACCAACTTACGTTGCTCCTCTACCAAAGTGGACACGCGGGGCTTCATCTGGTCAAACTCGTGTACATCACCACGCGGCACAGGTCCAGAGATGATCAATGGGGTACGGGCATCGTCAATCAAGACGGAGTCCACCTCATCGACCATGGCAAAGTGGTGCTTGCCTTGTACCAAGTCTTCGGCCTCCCTAGCCATGTTGTCGCGGAGGTAGTCAAAGCCAAATTCGTTGTTGGTGCCGTAGACAATATCCGAAGCATAGGCTCGCTTTCGTGCGGGAGAGTTGGGCTGGTACTTATCGATGCAGTCGACAGTTAGGCCGTGAAATTCAAATAGCGGAGCGTTCCATTCGGAGTCACGCTTGGCCAAGTAATCGTTGACTGTCACTAGGTGTACGCCGCGTCCTGAGAGGGCGTTTAAGAAGGCAGGAAGGGTAGATACGAGCGTTTTTCCTTCACCAGTCCCCATTTCAGCGATTTTACCTTTGTGGAGCACCATGCCGCCTATCAGCTGCACGTCGTAGTGGACCATGTCCCAGACCACTTCGTTTCCTGCCGCCATCCACTTGTTGTGCCAAATGGCTTTATCGCCTTGAATCTGCACATTGGATTTGGTAGCTGCGAGTTCTCGGTCACGAGGGGTAGCAGTTACTTCCAGCTGTCCTACTTCTTTAAATCTTCTGGCGGTTTCTTTGACGATGGCAAAGGCAGTTGGCATCACCTCGTCCAACACCTTTTCCAATTCGGTGTCGCGATCCTTTTCCAAGGAGTCGATTTGGTTGAAGAGCTGGTCTTTTTGGTGTACTGCCTGCGCAGGCAAGGCCTCTATTTGTCCTCGGATATCGGTGATTTTATCGTCAATGGCCTTGAGCTGCTCGTTGATGCGCGCACGAAGGGAATGGGTCTTTTCACGAAGTTGATCGTCAGATAGGGAGGCCAATCCTGCAAAAATCTGGTTGGTCTCGGTTACCCGTGGAAGAAATTCTTTGATATCTCGGTCGGATTTGGTGCCAAAAACTTTGGCCAATCCTTTTGCAATAAAATCTAGCATACGAATGGGTCTTTCCCCTTTTTTGGGGACTTAAAAATACGCGGTTTTTTTAGAATTGGTACTGCTTAATCGCTTGTAATTCACAAAGGCCTCTAGAAATTGGGGAGCTGAATCTGTCCAGCATAGACCTGCAACGCAGGTCCAATCAGCCAGATGTTGTCAAATCCTTCCTTGGCATTGCCTTCAAAGGTCACTCGCAAATTTCCACCTAGGGTACGGATTTGGATGCTATTTTGTTGGGTAAGGGCTCCACAAACGAGGGCTGCTGCCGTTACGCCGGTGCCACAGGAGAGGGTTTCGTTCTCTACGCCACGCTCAAAAGTGCGGACGAAAATTTCAGCATCGCCTAGCTTTTGCACAAAGTTGACATTGCTTCCTGCAGGAGCATAGCAAGGGTCGTGGCGCAGGACTTGTCCTTGTTCAAAGACGGGATAGGTCTCCACGTCCTCCACCCAGCGCACGTGATGAGGAGAGCCTGTGTGCACAAAAGCGTCGCCCAAGCTTTCTGAGATTTGGGAGACGTCTCCCATTTTTAGTGCCACTAGGCCGTCCTTCAGGCTTGCCTCGTGAGGGCCGTCGATGGCTAGAAATTGCGTTTTTTGGTCAATGATGCCTAGGAATGCCGCAAAGGCAACTGCACAGCGGGCCCCATTTCCGCAGAAACTTTGACTGCCGTCCGCATTGAAGTAGACCACTTCAAAGTCGTAGTCGGCATGAGAACGGATTAGAATCAGCCCATCGGCACCAATGCCAAACCTGCGGTCACAGAGGGCCGAGATGCGCGCAATATTGCCAAGATCCCAAGCCGATTGACGATCGTCCACTAGGACAAAGTCGTTGCCTGTGCCCTGGTACTTGTAAAAGGAAATTAGCTGTGAAGCGCCCATCGCTTGAATTAAGTAAATGTATTCCTCAATAACGCACAAAGTTACGCATTTGTCTGCAAAGGAAACCCCCTCTTCGTTTCTGCCGTTAATCCGATGCAAGCATCTACATTTTTCCAAAATAGTGTAGATTCGTAATCCAATCCCTACCTGCCATGAAAACAAATCCGAGTCGAAGAGAATTTTTAGCCACCACTGCCAAAGCAGGACTTACTGTAGGCCTGGTGGGCACGGCATTTTCAGACCTTCTTGCACATCCCGCTCTGGCGGTAGCGGGAACTGGATTTACCCAAACTCCTTTGCCCTATGCCTATACGGCTCTCGAGCCGCACATCGATGCGCGGACCATGGAAATCCACTACAGCAAGCATGCGGCCGCCTATGCGAGCAACCTTCAGGATGCCGCCAAGGAAGAGGGCGTAGATACGGCGCAGCCCTTGGAGCAGGTGCTGGCCTCCATCTCGAAGTACTCCGCCAAAATGCGAAACAATGGAGGAGGGCATTACAACCACGAACTTTTCTGGAGTATCCTGGGCCAGCCCGCCACAGAGGGCACGCCCGCCGCAGAGGGCGTGCCCGCCGTGGCGGGTCCGGAGGGCTCCTTATTGAAAGCAATTAAAACTTCTTTTGGGAGTTACGAAGCCTTTGTAAGCCAGTTTGAAACTGCTGCCAAAACCCGATTTGGCTCAGGCTGGGCCTGGCTACTGGTAGATGCCACAGGCAAGCTCGTCGTGAGTTCGACCCCCAACCAGGATAATCCCCTAATGGATATTGCCGAGGTGAAGGGCACTCCGATTTTGGGCTTGGATGTGTGGGAGCATGCCTACTACCTGCATTACCAAAACCGCCGACCCGACTACGTAACTGCCTTTTGGAAGGTGGTCAACTGGAAGGCCGTAGCGGATCGCTTTGCGGCTGCCACGAAGTAATTTCTAAAAATTTCTAGTTATTAAGTTTACCTACATTTCAATTCTATTTCCATGCAAGATCCCAAGTCCCTCAGTTCCGTTGCCCTCTTTCACGAGACCTTCAAGCATCCTATTTTGCCCCAACCCACCATCCCTTCCGAAACCCGCTGTGCACTGCGTGTGTCTTTGCTCGCAGAAGAGCTGAAGGAGCTGGAAGAAGCGATTGAAAACAAGGACTTGGTGGAAATTGCGGATGCGCTGTGTGATTTGCAGTACGTGCTTTCCGGCGCCATCTTGGAATTTGGTTTGGGAGAAAAGTTCAAGGCTCTTTTTGACGAGGTGCAGCGCTCCAACATGAGCAAGGCTTGCAAAACAGAGGAGGAGGCAAAGGCAACCGTGGCACATTACGAAGCAAAGGGCACGCCCTGCTTCTACGAAAAAGAGGGGGATCTATATTTGGTTTTCCGTGAAGGCGACCACAAGACATTGAAGTCAGTTGGGTATTCGCCAGCAGATTTGGGTGGAATCTTAAAATAGAGGCAAGATACAAGAGCCAAGAGATTAGACTAAATTCTGCTGGCATAGCCGCCTGTTTCCCTATTCGAAATTCTTCACTCGGCGTTCAGCATTCGACATTAAATAGAAGCAAGAAACGAGAACCAAGAGACCTGTCTGCCGACAGCCGGGTTAGACTTTATTTGTGGTGATACGAATTGCTTATGTTTCACGAATTTCCAATTCTTCATTCTGCACTCGGCGTTCAGCGTTCGACATTGGAAAAAGTATCAAGTAGCTAGTATCAAGTAGCAAGATTCTTTCAGAAGCAAGAGCCGAGAACCAAGAAACGAGACTTTATTCGTGGTGATAGGAGATTCGTATGTTCTACGAATTCCCAACTCTTCATTCTTCAATCAGCGTTCGGTGTTCGACACTTAATTAGATCCCGTATTTCGCCTGCCTACCGCAGGCAGGTATCTCGTACTTCCTACTTTTCCACTACCCTATACACCCCCCCATTCGTCTTGCTCATCACATAGAGCTCCTTATTGGCGTCTATTCCAAACTTTAAGTCTACCCGATCCTGTCCCACAAGTTCCTTGAGGCTCATTTCCTTACCTTGGTATCGGATCCCCCAGGTTTGCGGTACCGCATTCTCCACTGCCAAATCAACGAAAAATAGCCTTCCCGAAGGCACGTCCCCAAAGACAAATTTACCTTTCAAGGGACCACTACTTACCACATAGCCACCGATGATGGCCACTAACTCGTCGTGCTCCAATTGCAGGAAAGGGTAGCGAATGCCTAATTTTTCGTCACCAGCTGGCAGGGGATACAGACTACGGAAACTCCCGTAAGGGTTGATTACAAACTTTCCCTCCCGAATGGGCCATCCATAAAACTGTCTCGCTTCGATGCGGTTGATCTCCTCAATGCTGTGCTGCCCAATGTCCGTGGCAAACAGCTGCCCTGAAGCATCCCAAAAAACCCGATTTGGGTTCCGAAACCCATAGGCAAGCACTTCCCCTGCTTTGTCTTTATTCTTGGCAAAAGGGTTGATTGCAGGAATCCCATACTTGCCGTTTTTACCCGAGGTGTCCAAAGGATCAATTCTCCAAATCCCAGAGTACATTCCTCGTCCTTGATGGTTGGAGATCTCAGGATATCCTTTTTCAGCAGTTCCTCCGTCTCCATAACCAATATACAACAGCCCATAGTCCTCATCCCGCCCTTTTTTGGCGTAGGGATTGAAGGTCAGTTCTTGCATGCCATGCGCCTGAGAAGCATTATTTACGCGAAGCAACTCACGGCTCGTTCCTTTGAAAATGCTGGCCTTCGGATTATTTGCCTTCCACTCCGTCAACACCCATTGCATAAACACCTCCAAATTATCTGTATAGCTCACATCGGCAGGTGCTACCAATCCCTTTTCCGTGTGAGACGTGTAAAAAAGACCATTCTTTTCAAATTCTGGATGAAATGCAAAGCTTCCAAGGCCCGTGGCCCAACCCGGTTGACTGACCATTAAAGGGCGCTCAGCGGCAATGTTCAGGTATAGCTGAGGCTTTCCCTCTAGAATTTCATACAAACCCACGCGCTGGTCGTTGATCATCAGACGTGCCGTTCCTGGAATCGGCTCCATTTTGGTCATCTTAGCCAGCGGAGGCTTGGTGTCAGAGGGCGGAAGCTGTGCAAAAAGCTCCAGCTCCAGACGGATGCCTGAATCTTGTACTTTTTCCGGAATTAAATTCGAGGTAGTATCTCCTGACATCGGGATAGGAGCTGTGGAGAAGGTGTGCAAGTAACTCAGCAAAGCATCCAGATCTTGCGCTGTCAATTGAGGGAAACCCGGCATTTGAGTTCTGTATTTTTCAAGAAGTGCAAGCGCTCTTGCATCCTTTTTCTCCAGTACTGCGGCAGGATTCGTGATAAACTCCCGTATCCATGAGCTCTCCACTTGGCGGGTAAGACCGCTCAAATTGGGCCCGATGGCATCCTGATCAAACTGATGGCATGAGGAACAGTGTTGCTCAAAAAGTTGCTTGCCTTTCGTGATCTGACTTGTCTCAGTCGAAATATCCATTCCAAATTCCTTTTTTTTAGGGGAACAGGAAAATAGAACTAGTGCAAGAAATGTAATTGGGAGAAAGATTTTGTTCATAATGAAACGAAAAACGAAATATAATAGAAATACCCGCCGCGGCGGGCAAGCTTCGTGAAATAATAAAGGGAAATACAATTGAAATACAGTAGAAATAGACTCCGCTTCGCTCCGTGAAATAGTAGGAAATACGTATTTGAAATTATTTCACCGAGCTTGCCTGCCCGCCGCGGAGGGCTCGGTTTATTTCTATTGTATTTCCATCGTGTTATTTTAATTGTAATTGGTATCGAAAAAGTTATTTCACCGAGCTTGCCTGCCCGCCACGGAGGGCTCGGTTTATTTCCATCGTATTTCCACAGTATTTCTGCCTTCTACAAACAGTCCCCTATAATAATTCATTAATCCTCACATGCGTCTTGATCAAATTCGAGCTTGCTTTGGCCACGATTTTGCCAGAGTCCTTGCGGATGATTGCCTCCCAATGGTTCAAATTGGCACCGGATCGTACCAGCTTGGCACTTACCTCAAGCTGCTCACCTACCTGCGCGGCAGACAAAAAATCTACGGATAAATTGATGCTGGTCATCAGAAACTCAGATCCCGCCACAAAATTGCCCATCCCAATCACATCGTCCAACATCAGGGAAGCAATGCCCCCATGCAGGATTCGGCCCGGATTACACATGTCAGGACGCACAGTGTAACCCACTCTGATCTCTTGTTGGCTTACCTCCAAAAGCGTCCCTTCGAGCCAGTTGCCTGCAGCAGAAGGGGTACGGTCCAGGGTCTTGCCTATCTGGCTGCGAAAATAATCAAGCGGGGAATTGGGGGTATTTTCCACTAGGGTTGGGGTTGATTGAGTACTCGAAAATAGTCGGTCAAGACGGTTTTTAAAACTTCTTTCTCGGATTCATTCTCCCAAAGGGAGTATTTGCTTCCATTAACCTCCCAAGTGAAGGAGGCGTCGCGCTGCAAGAACGGCCAAAGCTGCTCCGCTAAGGCTTTATGGGCTGTATTTCCAGCCAAATCGAAGGAAATTTTGGTTTCCTTACCCTGGTCCATTACCTGAATTTGGATGGGATAGGTTGCGCCTTCCAATTCAAAAAATAGGTAGGCTTCTTCTTTTTTTGAAGGAAAGAGGATGGAAGGAAAAAAGCTGGGGGAATTCGGGGCGATTTGCCTTTTCCCATGTCTAAAGATCTCCATTTTCGCCTCCGCACGCAACTCTCGATCGTAATGAATGCTTCGAAGATTAACAAAAAACAGCTTATCCGCATTAGCAATTTTAAAGCTTCGATCTTTGCCAGTATTGTCGGCTCGGTATCCATCAAAAAAGGAAAGCAGCAGCACAATTCCCAGGGCGGAACCCAGGAAAATCTTCAAGACTTTGATCAAGTCAGGCGTAAATACTGGAGCTTTTGAAGACATGAAGAAGTCGCTTTGTTTGCCTAACGCACGTAAGAACCCGCATTCATGTCAATGGAGGTGCCCGTGGCGTGATCTGCAAGGCCCGAACAGAGGAGAGTTACCATAGGTGCCAAATCCTCAGGACGGGTAAGCTCGGAGAGCGCAATGTCACGCAAAGCAAAATCTTCTCCATACTGAGCCAAAATCTCAGCAGCCATGTCTGTGCGTGTAAATCCCGGAGCAATTAGAAATGCTTTGATACCTTCCTTACCGTAATGCCTTGCTATCGAGCGCATCAGACTCACTAAAGCCCCCTTTGAGGCAGCGTAGGCCATGTAATCGGGGGTATCGCCCCGAAAGGCCGCTCGGGAGGAAATCATCACGATACGGCCATTGCCTTGGATTCGTGCATGATCCACAAATTCTTTGCAAAGGATTCCCACAGCGGTGGTATTCACGGCAAAAACTCTTTCCCAAACCTCAAGCCAATCGGCAGTGGGAAGGGTATCTGGAGCAGCCGGAGAGATGCCAGCATTGTTGACCAAAGCGCTTATCGGACCATATTTCTCCACCAAGCGTGGAATAAATCCCTTGACCTCGGCTGCATTGGAAAGGTCACAGGGAGCGAGGTAGGCTTTTGTAGGCAGCTCCGTCAAAAGCGACTTCGCCTCTCCTTCCTGGGTATTGTAATGCACGATGACTTCGGCGCCAGAGACCGAAAGTTGCTTGGCAATGGCACGCCCTATTCCACGGGAAGCACCGGTCACTAGAATGCGTTGGTTGACAAGGGAGATCTGCATGGTCTAGCGATTAAAGATCAAAATTTCGGGCAATAAGCCCAGAAATATGGGCCAGGTGATGCTCTCCATGCCAAGCATACATGAGAGTCACTTCGGCTAAGGGCTGCGTCCGCTGCTTTTCTGGATGGTAGTACGTTCGACTAAAGTCTGCAGGAGTCATGCTGTGGAGCAAAAGAACCCATCGGGCATGCACAAGACGAATGGTCTCTAGTGCATCGGAAGCCGGGAGTTGATAGTCAGGAAGCTGAGCCCAAGCCCCTTCGTCATAGGACTTGATGCTCGGATTTTCTTCGGTAAGCGCATGCTTAAACCGGAACAAGGCTTGCCCATGGCTATCGGCGCAGTGGTGGAGCAATTGCCGGACCGTCCATCCTCCTGGACGGTAGGGACGCTCTAGTTGTGCAGGGGTAAGTGGGCTAGCTAGTTGAAAGATCTCCTTAGGAAAATCGGATATGCGGTTAATCGCTTTTTTAATCATTTCGGCATCAATCTCTTGAGGAATAGAGAATTTTCCGATTGGATATTTCAAAGACTCTAAATCGAATTGCATATGTGAATGGCTTAGTGACCACCAGCAGCGATGGTAGCCAAATCTACGTGTTTTGCGCCGCCTTGCAAAAGGGTTTGTGCACAGGCACAGAGCGTTGCCCCAGTCGTAAGTATATCATCTACCAGCAAGATGCGAAGCCCTTGTGTAACCTGTCCATCATTCAAAGCAAATACGTCATCCACATTTTCGAGTCGTTCGAGTCGGGACTTGTTGGTTTGTGTAGCCGTAAACTTCTTACGCACCAAAAGTTCTCGGTAGGGAATACCCAAAACTTTAGAAAGGCCTCTAGCAAAGCATTCGCTCTGATTGTAGCCTCTACGCTGCTTTTTAAGTGGATGCAGCGGCACAGCCACTAGCACATCCCAGAAGCCTGCAAAACCCTTCTCCAGCAAGCTAAGACCATACAGTCGCCCCAATTCCTCACCCAATTCAGGCTTGTTCTTGTATTTGAGCAGGTGAAGGAGCGCTTGGCTTTTTCCTTTTTTAGTAAAGCGCAAAAAAGCCATTACTCGATGCACCGGCATTAGGCCCTGAAGCTTCGATGTGAGCTCATTGTCAAAAGGATGGAAGTGAAAATTGGCTCGAGGGAGCATCCCCTGGCAAATGGTACACAAACAGGGTTCAAAATCGAAAAGCGCCTGTTTACAGAGCGGACAATTGCGGGGGAAAATAAGGTCGATAAAGTCTTTCCAAAAAAATAATCGCATGGCGGGAAATCAGGTTAGCCTCCAATGGGTTGATATGCCGTATATTTACGCTTTGGACGCACAAAAAGATTAAGATAATGAATCTAATAGAGGAATTCAACGATTACCGCAGCAAGATGAACGAACGCATCTTGTCAGAAGACAACATAGTAATCAAGCGCTTTTTCAATTTGGATACCAATACCTATGCAGAAGGTGAAATCGATGTGAAAACCAAGGAAATGATAGGCCTAGCCTGCTCCATGGTCCTTCGCTGTGACGACTGCATCAAGTATCATTTGGGCAAATCCTTTGAAGCTGGTGTAGGCCGCAAGGAAGTCTTTGAAGTCTTCTCCATTGCCATGGTCATCGGTGGTTCAATCGTGATTCCTCACCTTCGTCGTGCGGTGGAATATTGGGAGGAGCTAGAAAAGGAAGCCAACACCGATGTTTAAGCGGGATTTAGACCTTGAAAAGCGCTGGGGCCGTTTGTTAGATGGACTTCAAGAGACCATTGGCAAAAAACCGAATGATTTGAACGGGGTTTTGTTTCTAATCGGCCTTCAAGAGCTCGGCCAAGGAACGCGTCCTTTCACCAAAGAGCAAAAGCAAGACCTGATGCATATTGCGATTTGCAAAGTGCTCAGCTATGCTGGATTTTATACCCTAGATTTTGTCGATCAGGAAGGTTGGCCACATTGGAAATTGGAAAAGGAACTGCCACATTTCGACATCTTGGAACAAGAAAAATTACTAAAACTGCAAGTTTTAGAGTATTTTGAAAAAGAATATCAATTGGAAATTTGATGAAACTAATATCCTACAATGTCAACGGCATTCGAGCCGCGATGAACCGGGGTTTTGTGGACTGGCTGGCAAAAGAATCTCCAGATGTCATTGGTTTACAGGAGGTTAAGGCCTTGGAAACAGATATAGAGTTTCGAATATTTCATGATCTTGGCTACCAAGTCTATTGGTATCCAGCACTGAAAAAAGGATACAGTGGAGTGGCCATCCTAAGCAAAATAACCCCCAAGTCCGTTCATTATGGAATGGGTGTCTCTGCTTACGACGATGAGGGACGAATGATTCGCGCTGATTTTGACGATTTTTCTTTTGTTTCAGCCTATTTTCCTTCTGGCACCACGGGTGATGTTCGTCAGGATTTTAAATACGCCTTCTTGGACGATGTCTATGGATACATCCAAGACTTAAAAAAGGAATACACCGGCCTTATCCTAAGCGGAGATTACAACATTTGCCACAAGGCGATTGATATCCATAATCCCATTTCCAACAAGAACACATCTGGGTTCCTACCAGAGGAACGAGCTTGGATGGATAAGTTTGTAGAATTAGGTTTTATCGACACCTTTAGGGAATACAATAAAGATGCTGGACATTATTCCTGGTGGAGCTATAGAGCTGGCTCAAGAGCGAAAAATCTCGGTTGGCGAATAGATTACCACATGGCTAGCAAAGAATTACAAAACAAACTTAAGAGTGCAGCAATTTTACCAGATGTGATCCATTCAGATCATTGTCCTGTTCTGCTTGAGATCCACTAACAAAAAAGAGAAATAAATACATTCACCGTCGTATTAATGTGATGAAATCCATAAAAATTTCTATTCCATCTTTGATAGAAAACATTCAAGTAATTGAAAGTTTTATTGACAATGCAAAAGAATCGTTTGAAATTGACGACGACATGTATGGAAATATCATGATTTCAGTTACTGAATGCATCAGCAATGCCATCATACATGGCAACCTCAGCAATGCTGACAAAATGGTTCATTTAGAATTACGAATGCAGCCAAATTTGTTGGAGTGCAGCATCGAAGACGAGGGAAAAGGTTTTGATTACACCAATCTTCCTGATCCTACAGATCCCGAAAACATTGAAAAGCTTGGTGGAAGAGGCATATTTTTGATGCGAAATCTGAGTGATGAAGTAAAGTTTGAAGAAAATGGAAAGAAAACCATCCTGTCTTTTTACCTAGATTAAACGATGGCTACCTATTTTTTTACAGAAGAAATCAACTTTGAACTCAAAGAAAAGTTAAGGAGAAAACGTTGGTTAAAAAGTATTGCTACTAATGCCGGATTCAATATAAAAGAGTTGAATTATGTGTTTTGTTCGGACGAGTACCTATACCAAATGAACTTGGAGTACTTAAATCACGAAACCTACACAGATATCATCACGTTTGACAATTCAGAAAAAGAATTTGACATAGCTGGGGATATTTTTATCAGCATAGACAGAGTTACTGAAAATGCAAAAACCCATAACCAAAAAATGGAGGCTGAATTAAATAGAGTACTCGCACATGGTTTATTGCACTTAATGGGATTTAAAGACAAAACCAAAGAAGAGTCCAATTTGATGCGACAAAAGGAAGAAGAGTCCATCAACTTATATCACATACTTTAACTGTTCCACGTGGAACACTAGTTAAACAGACTAACAACTTAATGCACTGTTCCACGTGAAACAATTATTCAAAAGAGAGTTAACAGAAAGAACTGTTCCACGTGGAACATAACTAAAAATAGATGTTTCCAATATACGATGTAATCGTAGTCGGCGCCGGGCATGCAGGATGCGAAGCGGCACATGCTGCCGCAAAAATGGGTTCATCGGTACTCTTGTGTACCATGAATATGAATACCATTGCGCAAATGTCTTGTAATCCAGCGATGGGTGGGGTAGCAAAAGGACAAATAATCCGCGAAATTGACGCTTTTGGAGGTCTTTCCGGAATAATTTCAGACAAATCCATGATTCAATTTCGTATGTTGAATCGCTCCAAAGGACCAGCAATGTGGTCTCCAAGATCTCAAAATGATCGAATGCGGTTTGCTGAAGAATGGAGATTGGCCTTAGAATACACGCCAAATGTAGATTTCTGGCAAGAAATGATTACAGGCCTATTGATCAAAAATGGGGCGGTTTGTGGAGTGAGAACAGGAATAGGGGTCGAAATTCAATCCAAAACAGTAGTGCTAACAAACGGAACTTTTTTAAATGGAATTATACACATTGGGGAGAAGCAACTAGGCGGAGGACGAACAGGGGAGGGCGCAGCAAAAGGAATCACCGAGCAGCTGGTTTCCTTAGGACTAGAAGCTGGAAGAATGAAGACGGGTACACCCCCACGAGTAGATGGACGAAGCTTGGACTACTCCAGAATGGAAGAACAAATGGGTGATGAAAACCCAGAAAAGTTCTCTTACCTAGATAGTACGACTCCATTAAAAGCCCAGAGAAGTTGCTGGATTACCTATACAAACAAAGAAGTTCATCAAACTTTAGAGACTGGTTTTGACCGTTCTCCGATGTTTAATGGACGAATTCAGGGCTTAGGACCAAGATATTGCCCAAGTATTGAAGATAAAATCAATCGTTTTGCGGAGCGCGAACGCCATCAAATATTTGTAGAGCCAGAAGGATGGAACACGGTAGAAATCTATGTTAACGGTTTTTCTACTTCCTTACCTGAAGATGTACAATATGCAGCATTACGAAAAATAGCCGGATTCGAACAAGCAAAAATGTTCCGTCCTGGATATGCCATTGAATACGATTTTTTTCCTCCAACACAACTCAAACTAACACTAGAAACGCATGCCATTCCAAACTTGTATTTTGCTGGTCAAATCAATGGTACCACAGGTTACGAAGAAGCTGCATGCCAAGGTTTGATAGCCGGTATCAATGCTAGCCTCCGCGTACAAGAAAAAGAACCCTTAATTCTAAAAAGGTCAGAAGCTTATATTGGTGTTTTAATCGATGATTTGATCACGAAAGGGACTGAAGAACCCTATAGAATGTTTACCTCAAGAGCTGAGTTCCGACTTTCTCTTAGACAAGACAACGCCGACCTCAGATTGACCGCTTTGGGCCATTCACTCGGATTAGCGAGCGAAGAACGATTCGAAAAGATGGTTTCTAAAAAATCAGAGACCGCGAAACTGGTAAATGACTTGAAACAGAAGAAATTCAGCCCAGATACAATCAATGCGGGACTAGAACGCTTGGAAACAGCTACCATCACCGAAAAGATCAGCGCAGAGAAACTGCTCAAGCGCCCACAATTAGGAATCAAGGAACTTGCTACGCTTTCGGACGAACTAGCAGAATACTTAACGAAGTATACAGACGAAGTCATTGAGCAAGCAGAAATTCAAATCAAATACGAAAGCTATTTAGAGAAGGAGCAACTCATGGTGGAAAAACTAGCCAACATGGAAGACTTCAAAATACCTCCAACATTTGACTATATCGGTATTACAGCACTATCAAACGAAGGGAGACAGAAATTACACAAGATTCGCCCAGAAACACTAGGTCAAGCTTCCCGTATAAGTGGAGTATCGCCCGCAGATCTATCCATTGTCACAGTCTACCTAGGAAGATAATGTCAGAACGCTTACTCAAATGTCCTCTCTGCAAAAGCGGAAACATCCTTAATCACTTACTAGTCAAAGATCATGCAGTAAGCAAGAAAGAGTTTACCCTATGCCGCTGCGGTGATTGTGAACTCTTGTTTACCAATGCAAGACCAACCGAGGAAGAAATTGGTCCATATTACGATTTCAAAGAGTACTACTCACACGAAGATCAAGTACGAAGTTTTACACAATGGCTCTACCAAAAAATTAGAAAAACAAGTATCCAACGCAAAGTTGGCTTGATTAAAAGCTTAGTTAAAAATGGATCACTATTAGACTATGGATGCGGAACCGGGGAATTCCTGCAAGAAGCCAAAAATCAACACTGGAAAGTACAAGGAATAGAGCCTAGTGAAAAAGCCCGAATACAAGCACTAGGGAAATTACCTACAGAAGTCCTAGCTAATTTAGAGGAGCTACCAGATGAGGATGCCTACGATGTTATTACACTATTTCATGTACTAGAACATATCCATAGCCTTAGAAAAACCGTAAAAAAACTCGTAAATCATTTAAAATCAAATAGTTACCTGGTTATCGCTGTGCCAAATCCCGAATCTGCAGATGCAGCACACTATGGTAGCGATTGGGCAGGATACGATGTTCCTCGACACTTGTACCATTTCTCACAGAAAACCATGACGTCCTTCCAAGATCAATTCGGATTACAGTTGGTTCGAATAGAACCCTTGGTATATGACTCTTATTATGTAAGCCTGCTATCTGAAGGATACAAAAACCCGAATTCGGGCATTATCACTCGTTATGTCAAAGCTTTTTTTGAGGGCTACCGATCGAACCGAAAAGCAGGTAAACCCGGCAATTACTCCAGCAACATCTATATCTTTAAAAAGAAGTGAGAAACCTCTTTTCCATAGCGCTCCTCTTTTTTACCTGTTTGATTTGCCTATCCTGCGCAAAACAAAGTTCTCCTATGGGAGGGCCATCCGATGAAACCCCACCAAAGCTGCTATCGAGTTCACCAGCGGATCAAAGCACCTCGATCAAACCAGAAAAGATAGTCTTGACTTTTGATGAATATGTAGGGCTAGAAAATCCAGCGAAGGGAGTAGTGATCACTCCAAAGATCAACAAGGATTTGGTGGAATTCATTGCCTTAAAAAACACGATCACTGTTCTCCTCAAACAAGAACTCGAAGACAGTACCACTTATGCATTTGACTTTCAAAAATCCGTAGTAGATATTTCAGAGCGTAATCCTGCCGAGAATTTAAAATTGGTCATCTCTACAGGAAATCAAATAGACAGTTTGAACCTATCTGGCTCGCTAAGATTTCCCTATTCAGAAAGCCAAGAAGATTACAACAATGTATTGGTAGGCATTTATCCTTTAGATGATAGTACCGATGTTTTTACCGCTCCACCTTACTACCTAGGCCAGGTAGATACATTGGGTAATTTTAAACTGTCCAACCTAAAGGCTGGTACATACAGAGCCTACGCCTGGAGAGACAGCAATGGCAACCTCAAAGCAGATTCCAAAAGCGAAGACTATGACTTTTTACCAGACACCATTCTGTTAGATCCAGATAGTATCGATTCTGCATTTTTCAACCTTTCCAAGGCAGATCTAACACCAATCAAAATTCTACGTGCTGCTAACTTTGGAAAAAACTTCGACGTAGTACTCAACAGAAATCCAGTCAAGAATACGATAGAAATTGAAGGATTAGGAAGCGAATTGTTCTATGTGCAAGGAGATAAACGACTTCGCTTTTATCCAAAGAATGCAAGAACCGACAGTCTCCAGTTAAAACTAACGGTACAAGATTCCGTTGGGTTCAGCAAGGATTCGCTGCTGTGGGCTAAGTTTCCAAACTCAGAACGTAAACCAGAGAAATTAAGCGTTGAAATAAATTCAGGTAAAAGCTTTTACCAAAACCTAAAAATAGAGCTAACTTTTAACAAGCCCATAACCCAGATACAACTAGATTCCCTGCGCATCAAGGCAGACAGTATATTTATACCTATCCGCCGAGAAATGCTAAGCTTCGCCGACTCAAGCAAACGAGATCTTTTGCGTATCCAGCTTTTCCTTCAAGACTCGATAGAAAGTGACCTAATCTCTCTTGTTGCATCAGATTCTACCTTCCAAGATATTGAGGGCCAAATCAACGAAAAGCCAATACAAGCAAACTATCGAAAATTAAAAAGAAAAGATTTAGCAGATGGAATTAGCGGCGAAATCAGGGGAGCCACGGCTCCACTTATAGTCCAATTAATCAACGGGAAAAAAGAGGTTAACTACGAGCTGATCTTGAACAATACCAACAAATTTTCAATGAATCTCTTAGAACCAGGAACCTATAGTTTACGAGTCATTGAAGACAGAAATGGAAATGGAATTTGGGATCCCTCAAATTCCCAGATGCGAAAATCAGCGGAGCGCATCTTTTATTACCAAGGCGAAGAACAAACCAGAGATCTCGTGGTACGTGGGGGATGGACCCTAGAAGACTTGATTATTAGCGCAACAAATCCCACAGGATTGAAAAAATCTGAAAAAAAATCAGTGGATAAGCCCTAAATTTTCAGTGGATAAGTACCTAAAAACTTTTAAAAAACCAGTACTTATCCACTAGCAAATCCTATTACACAGAAATGGAATTTGCATTGAGTATAAGTACAGTTTTATCCACCTATCAAACTCAGTTTATCCACAGAAGCTTTTTGCACTCCTAAAAAACACATATTAATCCACAAGACTGAATTTTTAAAACTAACGTATTGATTTCAAATTAATTAAAAGTGAATTTTTAGTGGATAAACTGTGTATCCTACCAAGATAACCACAACAGTTCTGTGGCTAAAGCAAAGAATGCCTATTGTCCACATAT
>Ga0208788_1000037_pt1 | contig 87154 bp, 87 predicted proteins | sample Wag4_2014_7_11_3_FD_187363 | JGI IMG/M metagenome (GOLD analysis project Ga0208788, IMG submission 187363) | Fresh water mixed with fracking chemicals microbial communities from Ohio, USA - Utica-2 Time Series FC 2014_7_11 (SPAdes) (version 2) ... | reverse complement strand
TAGTCAAAGGCTAGACGGCAAAACCGTTTTGGATCTGCCCTGAAAAGGCTTGAAGCAGAAAAACACCTATCATGCGCTTAATGCAATAACAGCCCAGCCAGGGACGTCACCTTGCTCTGAGGATGGCGGTTTCAGTGGAGTGTTCATAATGTGCCCTTCCCGTGTTTGGTAGAGGGAAAGTACCGTGTACTCGGGCTAGTTAGAGCAGGTTATCCCCAGGGGAAAAGGCGAGAACGCAGACAGTAAGGTCAGCGCAACAATCTCCAGACCACAGAGTGGAATTGCTCGAAGGCTCGGTCGAAACTGAGCGCAGGCCCCTCTACCAACATCGCATCACGCTGCTGGGCGTCGATTCCTCTCAAGCCTCACCTCACGCCCTCCGAATTCAATACGCCTGGAGATTCGACTTGATCCGACATCGATAGCGATCTCCATGGGGACATCTTGAGTGAGACCACCGACATAAGCCTTGTCCGCTGATCCCAGTTGCGCATCCACACCTAAAGCTGCCAAGGCCTTGTGAGCGACGGTCTCGAGGGGCTCAACAGGAACCGGGTTCCCGGTGACACTGCTTGGTCGCGCCTTGACGTATATTCCGCGCCCCACACGAATAATTCGGCCTTCTTTAATCAGCTCTTGCAGTGCTCGGGTGACCCGGGTTGAGGTGCCGAAGGCGTCAAAGTCGGAACGGAGGAACACCGTCTTCTCTTTCGAAATTCCCAGCGACCGCGCAATGCGTGTCCTCGTGCTAATCATTACCGTTCCTTACAATTTATATGCGGTGTAAAATACATTTAATACGTTGACAAAGCATTATTTGTCTGGATAATGCATACAGTTTATATGCGCTCTTATTAAGGATTATCCCTGTTGGCCGCTCTTTCTGCAAGCGCAATCGTGAGGTAGCCCGGACTGGTGTCGTTGTGAACCCAGAGTTGGTAGGAAACCCTTCACATGCCTGAGTCAATAACCAGGAGTGCGGGCACATCCCCTCGTTCTGAGCTGATGGCGCCGGAATATTTTGGGAAATAGGGATTCTGTGGGTTCATGGCCTCACGGTACTGAGAGACTGATAACGAGGGCTGACGTTATTCACACCCGCCACAACGCCTATGCTTCGGACGCGAAGGGGATGGGACGCTGTGCAAGGCTCGCGCCAGGCCAGCGCCAGTGCCAGTGCCAGTGCCATAGGCTTATGGGGGGAGGAATGGCAGAGCGTCCCTCTCGTACACAGGCACTTTCTCTCCTGCGTTCTGACTCCAGAGCCATGTCAGAAATTGCCAGGAGAGTGAAAGTGCAGCAGCCGCGCTAAACCCCCGATCATGGTGAAATCTTCACGACCGACCAAGGAGTCTGCATCGATGACCAGCGAAAGCGAAATCGCCAAACACCTCGTTAGCCTGTTCCCGATCCGGAGGAGCATAACCGGGGATGGGAATCGCGAGACCCTGGCATACCTGGGGGAAATAACACCCCTAGAGGTTGTCGAAGTTCCTTCTGGAACTGAAGTGTTTGACTGGGTGGTCCCGCAGGAATGGCGCGCTACGGAAGCGTGGATTGAAGATGCGGATGGGCACCGGTGGGTAGATTTTCGTGAAAACCCCCTCCATGTAGTCAATTACAGCATTGCTGTTGACCTAACAATCGGGTGGGAGGAACTGGAGAAGAACCTTTTTGTTCACCCAGAGCTGCCCGATGCCATCCCCTACCGAACGAGCTACTACCAAAAGAGTTGGGGCTTTTGTCTCACTCAGCAGCAGCGGGAGCAGATGGCTGGCGCCAGAGGCCCTTTCCGTGTGGTTATTGACAGCGAACATTTTGACGGCAGTCTCTCCTATGGGGAGATTCTCCTGCCTGGAACAAGCACACGAGAAATCTTGATTTCGAGCTACATTTGCCATCCTCACATGGCAAATGACGGAGTGAGCGGAATGCTCGTGACTGCTTTGCTTGCTCGGTCACTAGCTGCCATGCCCTCCCGGAATTGGAGCTATCGCATTATTTTCGTTCCAGAGACCATCGGGGCAATTACCTATTGCCATAGGAATTCCTCGGCGATTAAGGCACTGGCAGCTGGCCTCGAGGTCACCACCGTGGGGGGACCCGGCCCATTTGGGTTGAAACAAAGTTGGAATCGAACCCACTGGATTAACGATCTGTTGCGCAACGTTTTGGACGAGAACACAGCTCCATGGAAGGAGTATCCGTTTGACATCCATGGAGCAGACGAGCGTCAGTTCTCGTCTCAAGCGTTTCGGGTGAACGTGGCGACCGTGAGCAAGGACCGATACTACGAATATCCCGAGTACCACACTTCCGCAGATAATCTCGATTTGGTGACCCCCGCCCAACTCCGTCAAAGCCTCGAGCTCTATCTGCGGGTGATCGACAAAATGGAAGAACTGCGTTTCTTCCGAAACAAACAGCCCAATTGCGAAGTGATGATGTCAAAGCACGATCTCTACCCGAAATTCGGGGGCGCAATTAAGCCCATACCAGGAGCACCGTCAAGCCTCTCGGTGGCGCTGTGGTTGCTGTTTTATCTGGACGGGAACACACCGTTGTCCTCGATATCGACGTGGACAGGAATCCCCGTCGACGCGCTGGAGGAGGCTTTGGGCGAGTTGGTCTCCCGAGGGATCGTTGAGGAGGTTCTCGCGTGAGAGTTCTCGTATTCGCTGGCACCCACCTCCGCCATCTTCATTTCTTCCAGAAACTTTTCGAGCTTGATCTCAACTTTTCCGCCATTGTGATGCAACGCGAAGACTCACTACCCCCAGCCCCCGAGTGGGCCACCGAGGGCGATAAAGCGCTGTTTGACCGGCACTTCAGAGAACGAGCTCTGGTGGAGAACAAGTATTTCGGCCACGCCAACACCGAAGGTTTATTCGGCACTATGCCCACCTTGAACGTCTCCCCGGAAACGCTCAATTCGCCAACCACCGTGAGTTTCTTGCGTGAGCAAAATCCAGACGCCGTCGTTGTGTTCGGATCTGACCTAATCAAGGGCCAGTTGCTCGACGAGCTACCCGAGTTCTCGATCAACCTTCACCTCGGCCTGTCCCCCTGGTATCGGGGGGCGGCGACGCTTTTCTGGCCGTTCTATTTTCTGGAGCCCAATTATTCGGGCGCCACTTTTCACAAAATCACCTCGAGCCCGGACGCAGGGGCAATTCTTCACCAATCGGTTCCCCCTCTTGACTCAGGCGACGGGATTCATGACGTGGCTGCCAAAACCGTTACTACTGCGACGGAAGAATTCACTCTCCTGCTGGAAAAGTTTGCTGGGGGCAAGCGTTTTGAACTCACCGATCAAACCGCTCAGGGCAAACTCTTTTCCCGTTACGACTTCAAGCCCGCCCATCTCAGGATGATTTATGAAAGATTCGACAACGACATCGTTCGGGAATTTCTCGAAGGAAAATTGTCAGTGAGACAACCCAAGCTGATTACGGCCGTCTGAGCACACCGCACCGACCGTTGTGGTGGCAGCGGGGTGGTGTATCAGAAACCAATTTCGAGCGCCTGAATTCCCGGGTAAATGGCAAAAATGACGGTCACCGGAAGTATCAGCAAGACCATCGGAACCAACATGGCGACCTCGGCTTTTCCCGCTTTATCCACCAAGCCTCTGGTGTATTCCTCTTTAGCGTCTCTAGCGTGTGCTGCAACCACCTCGGCAAGCGGTGCACCACGGTCGAGGGCCTGAGCGAGGTGCTCAACAAAGGCCGTGACGTGAGGCGCAGACACCCGCTTCGCTGATTCCCGCAGGGTTGGGGTGAGTGCCGCACCAAGATCCACCAACGCCATGACCCGTGCCCATTCGCGACCCAGCTCGCCGTTGGCCCTTCGTGACACGCGTGCCAGCGCCCTGGGCAATGAATCCCCCGCAGCCAACGACAAACCCAAGAGTTCAATGACAGTCGGGAACTCCTCGACAATGCGTTCCCCCCTCGCCCGCGCGGCCCGCGTGAGTCGATAATCATGGGACCACAGGGTCACGACAGTGCCACCGAGAGCCATACCGATCACACTCTGAACCCCCGGGGAAACACCGAGCAGTGCGAATAGTAAGCCTGTGAGGGCTCCGCCGGCGCAGCCGGCGACTGCTCCCATGGTTCGCCGTGCACGAAAATCCTCGAAGGATTCACCACGTCCGGATGTGGCAAACACTGCTCTCTGGGCGGTGCGCCCACCGAGTGCTCGGTCTATGCGCCGAATCGCCCTGGTCACACTGGGGCCGAGCAACTGACCAGCCACCACAATCGGATCTGTCTGAGTCGCAGAGTGTATGTCCCTGGCCCGCTGCGACACATCAAGGAGATAAGGCGCTAATCGCTGATCCCAGCGCTTGGTGGAGACCCCAGGCCACACAACCCCCAGCACGATCCAGAGGCCAAGTCCCAGCACAAGGCCTAGAAGCCCGGCGGTGGCCACTAGTTGACCCACCGGCGCTGGGGAGGAAGAGAACCAATCGCGTGCATCATGCGATAGGCAACCGCACTGACCAGTGCGCCGATCACCAAGACACCAGAGCCTTCGAGGCTCTGATAGCTCTGAAGCGTCTCACCCCTGGAACCAATCACGACCAGCACCACCCACGGCGCTGACACCGCCATGACCGCAGCTGAGCGCACCCAGGACTGCTTGGCCGAGGCATCCTCTCGAACAGCAATGTCGTGCCTGACGCTTCGTTGCAAAGAATTCAACACATCGGGCAGATCTGTGCCCCCTACTTCTCCCGCCATTCTCAACACCTCAACAATGCGGTCCCCCACCGGATCCGCGAGCCTCCTGCCCCACTGCCCAAGGGCCATATCACTGGACATCCCCCGGGCAAGATCCTCTCGGAAGAGCTCCACTGTCGTGGAAAGCTCAGGCGGGAGTGATGGTGGCAGGGCCGACACAGCGCGCACCACATCCGAGCCAGATCGAATGCCAGCACGGATGTGATCAATCACTCCAGGCCATGCCACTCGCAATCGGTGCCGCCTTGCTCCCCGCTCCCGGAGCACAAACCCATAGGCCACAAGAGCTGTGGCAATGGCCGCGAGCGGTCCAAGAACCGCCACCGGAAGAACCAGAGTCACCGCAAATCCCACCGCTGTGGCTATCACCACCACGACACCCACCACGCTCCAGGGATTGAGATGGGCAAATCCAGCCTCGCCCATCAACCTCACCAGTGGCTCCGGTAGCGGCACCAGTAGCTTGGACGATGCTCGGGAGGTAGCGATCTGTGCGGTTGTGGCTGGGACCACCCATAACCACAGGCCAAGACCCAGGAGCGCACCCACGACCACGGAGAACGCAATCACGCGAGGCGCTCGCTTTGGTCACATCGAACGAGAGTGCCCTCACGAGCCTCAAAGACCACCCGTGACTCAATGACGCCCTTCGTGATGCGACCGGTCGGCGCAATAATCGACACGAGGCGCCTGGTCCCCTCGGGCGAGCGCTCAAGATGAACAACGGCGTCGATGGTGCCAGCGACGGTGGGCAGGACAAAGCTTGCATCGACGTTGCGTCCCTCCAGCAGTGGCAAGGTCGAGAGCTTAACGAGTGCTTGCTCGGCGCTCTTAGCGTGAATCGAACACATTCCGGGCAGTCCCGAGTTCAGTGCGATCAACAGATCCAGCGCCTCAGCACCGCGGACTTCCCCCACCACCAGCCGATCAGGGCGCATGCGAAGCGCTTCTTTCACCAGCCGGCGCAGAGTGATTTCGCCGGTGCCCTCCAGGCTTGGCCCGCGACATTGGAGCCCCACATGGTCATCGCGATGAAGGCTCAGCTCAAAGGTTTCTTCCACCGTGACAATGCGCTCATGTGCTGGCACCGCATCCAGCAAAGCGTTCAACAGTGTGGTCTTGCCGGCCTGGGTTGCCCCGGACACCAAGATGCTTGCGCCTTCACGGACGAGCCCAGCCAAATATCGCGAGGCCTCCTCACTCATCGCACCAGCACCCACAAGGTCCTCGAGCGAGCGCAGACGAGCGGCGAACTTCCTGATGTTCACCGACCAGTGCTGGCGGGTAATGTCCGGAATTGCCACGTGCAACCTGGACCCATCGGGCAACGACGCATCAACAAAGGGCTGCGACATATCAATCCGCCGGCCGGTCGGTCGCAACATGCGCTCGACGAGGCCTCGGATTGACTCCGCGGTGAGGGAGACCTGAACACGTTCGCTCACCCCTGCTCGTGCGACAAAGACATCCTCAGGTGAATTAATCCAGATTTCCTCGACGCTAGGGTCATCAAGAAACTGTTGCAACGGACCAAGACCCACCAGTTCATCCTTCAGGGACTGACTGAGGGGCTCGGCGCCAACATCCCTTCCGTCGCTGACATAGAGCGCCACCTCATCGGCAATAACGGAGGCTAAGGGTTCCCCGGCATCGACACGTCGTTGTCGCACCCGCTCAGCGAGAGAGTACGTGGCATCAAAGAGTGGGGGCATGGCCCTATGGTCTCGAAGGTGACGAACTGACCGCTCTGTTTATCCCCAGGTCTAGAAACCAGATCTAGATGTCAGGTCTAGAAACCAGGCCTAAATGCCCAGCACCACACCGGCAACAACGAAGTAGATGACCAGACCGGTGGCATCGACCAGCGTCGTGACCAGAGGAGCAGAAATAACCGCCGGGTCAATATTCAACGCACGCGCCATCAACGGCATCAATGACCCGATCGTGGCAGCCCAGATGCACACAAGAACCACCGAAATTCCCACGGTGATGGCCACCGGAATGCCGGCAACAAGCCACCCCGCCACAAAAGCCAAAGCTCCGAGGACAAGGCCTAAGAACAATCCCACCGCCGATTCACGCCAGGCAACACGCATCGCGTCCGAGGGTCTCACCTCGCCAATGGCGAGAGCCCGCACCGCGCTGGTCGCAGCTTGAGCTCCGACATTTCCACCGGTTCCCACTAGCAGCGGAATAAAGAGCGCCAAGGCTGTCACGGCCTCCAAGGAGTTCTCGAAGAGCTGCAACACTGAGACAGTCAGTGTGGCGGCAACAATGAGGAACAGCAGCCAGACAACCCGAAGCCCCGCCAAGCGAAGGGGGCTTGCCGATAGGTAGTGTCCGGTGGAGGGGAGTGTTGCGGCCTGACGGGCAACATCCTCAGTGTCGGCCTCCTCGATGACTTCGAGTGCGTCATCCACCGTCAACACGCCAAGAACACGGCCCTCGGAGTCAACGACGACGAGGCCGAGTGCGTTGGTTTCTTGCACCAGGCGAGCTGCGCGCTCAGCATCATCGGTGACGGCGAGGCTAGGAGTCTGAGTGTCGGCTAGGTCACCGGCGGTCAAGTCATCATCAGCCATCACCACGTGGCTCAGATCAAGAACTCCGACCAGCGCGCGAGCCTTATCGACCACAGCCAACACGTCAATCGTCTCGGCAGCTTTCCCTTTTCGTCGCACTACTTTCAAAATCTCTGGGACCGGCGTCGACTCAGGGATAGTGACAACCTCGGGGCTCATGACGCGGCCCACAGAACCTTCCGGATAACCCAGCAACGACGCCGTCATGGCGCGCTCCTTGGGGCTTAGTCCTTGAAGCACTCTGTGCACGAAGGTCGCAGGCGCTTCGCCCAGCATCCGAGCGCGATCATCGGGATCCATAGATTCAAGAACCGTGCGGAAAGCCTGGTCTCGCATCCCAGAGAGCAGCTCTTGCTGTTCCCTGGGATCGAGTTCCTCAAAGACCTCGAGCGCGCGGTCTCGTTTTAGCAATCGCCAGACGAGCGCCGACTGAACGGCATCGAGTCGAGTAAATTCTTCTGCAATGTCGTGGGCGGAACGGCCCTCCAACCACCCGGCAATCGCGGATACTTTGCCCTCTGCGAGGGCACCCTTCAGTTCACCGTCGCTGGCATCCTCCATCAGGACGCTTCCGTGTCTGGGCCCGCCTTCATGGCGGCGAGGGCTGCGTGGTGAGCAGCACTTGAGACAACCACGTCATACTGCTTCGCAATGACCTGTTGAACCGACCGGAAGTTGCGCTTAGGTCCTGAGGAGACAGTGAACAGAATCATGCCGACCACCATGCCAGCACCGGCACCAATCAGCAGCCCCGCAAGAATCGGGGTAACAAAGTCATCGGGGGACACAACGACAAAAACCAGGCCCGCAACGAGCCCAAGCCACGAGCCACTCATGGCCGAAGACAGCGCAGCTCTGCCGTGACCCATCCGGCCAATAACGCGCTCCACCAACGTGACATCCGATCCCACAATTGAGAGCGCGCTGGCCTGAACGCCCTCGTTGATTAACTTCGCCACCAGTGCCTGAGCTTCTGGATAGGTGGGGAAGCCCTTCAGCACTTCGCCGGGGGGAAGGCGAAACATCGCGTCAGAGCGACGCGATCCGAATCTATTGCTCTGGCTCACCTGACCATTCTCACACTCCCCTGGTTAGGCTGGACACCACAACGAGGGAAGGGCTCTGAGCGTGGCGTCGAAGGAACAGTTCGTCTATGACGCACTTGCGGGCGTCATGGACCCCGAACTCCGTCGCCCCATCACGGAACTCGGCATGGTCGAGAATGTGAGCGTCGACGATGACTCCATCACCGCGACCGTGTTGCTCACCATTGTCGGCTGCCCGGCAGCCGACCTCATTGAACGAAGCGTCCGGGGTGCCCTGGAGGCCGTGGCCGAGGCGCGCACCATTTCGCTCACCATCGGAGTGATGTCGCCGGAGCAACGAGGTGCTCTGATTTCTCAGCTAACCGCCGGAAAATCAGGCGGGAATCCCTTCACCCCGGATGCTCTCACCCGCGTGATTGCGGTGACGAGTGGTAAGGGCGGGGTCGGAAAATCCAGTGTCACGGCGAACCTTGCCGCACACACTGCGGCCATGGGCTTCCGAGTCGGCATCATCGATGCCGATGTGTTTGGTTTTTCCATTCCGGGACTACTTGGCATCGAAGGCATCAAGCCAACCCGCATTGACTCCCTAATGCTTCCCCCCGTTGCACACGCGATGAAGGTGATCTCGATTGGGATGTTTGTGAACCCTGACCAGGCAGTGGCCTGGCGGGGTCCGCTTCTTCACAGGACTATCGAGCAGTTCTTGACCGATGTGCACTTTGGTGACCTGGACTTTCTCTTCCTCGATTTGCCACCGGGGACCGGAGACGTCGCACTGAGTGTCGGGCAATTATTGCCACACGCCGAGGTTGTGGTGGTCACCACCCCGCAGGCCGCAGCCGCTGAGGTCGCATGGCGCTCTGCCGAGGTTGCCAAACAAACCGGGCAGAGCGTTCTCGGGGTCATTGAGAACATGAGCTCGACCACACTGCCAGGTGGCACCGTGCTGGATGTTTTTGGCTCAGGAGGTGGTGAGGCCACCGCTCACCGTCTAGGTGCTCCACTGCTTGGCAGTGTGCCACTCTCCAGAGCGCTTCGCGAAGCGGGTGACGAGGGTGTTCCCTTAGTGATTGGTCACCCGGAGGACCCGGCAGCCGAGGTACTACGCTCCATTGCTCAGGCCATCATCACCGGTGGAGCCAGCAAAGTTGGCGTGAAACTGCCTGTGGCTGGTCGCTAAGTCAGATCAGGATCAAAAGGTGCTGGCTTGCCCGCACCGCTCAATCGTTTGCGACGCTGATAGGCAGATTCGATGACCACCGGCTCAGCCTCCACCGGTGTGGCAGAGGTGTCCTCTTTGAGCGCCTCGCGAATGATGCGCCTGGGGTCATACTGCCTGGGATCCAACTTCTTCCAGTCCATGTCATCAAAGTCAGGGCCCAGTTCATCGCGCATGCGATCCTTAGCGCCCGAGGCCATAGTGCGTAACTGGCGAATTAAGCGTCCCAGCTGTGCTGAATAAGCGGGGAGGCGATCAGGGCCAATCAAAAAGAGCGCGATGATTCCAATCAGGAGCATCTTTTCAATCGTGAGGCCAAAGGACACCCCACCACAATAACCCGCCAGGCCTAGAGCGCGCCCTAGGCTACAAATACGGGGACCCCCGGCGCCAGAGACGAGGTCGCATGTCAGACAAGGAATTGAGCTGGCACTTTGTCGAAGAGCGCGTCCCTGAGGATGGCTACATCGAACGTGCCAGGAGGACCTCTCTCGAGCACGGGGTTGACCCCATTACAGCTAGCGCCGGGGAATACATCGCCACTATCGCGATGTCGATTGATGCCTCCAGCATCATCGAGATCGGCACAGGCCTTGGAGTGGGAACCATGTGGCTGGTTAAAGCCTGTCCCGATGCCCACATCACCACCATCGATTCAGAGATGGACCATCACGCCACCGTTCGCGAACTTCTCCAAGACGCTGAAATTCCAGCCTCTCGGGTGCGCCTGATTACCGAGAAAGCACTCGATGTGCTCCCGAAAATGAATGAGGCCAGTTACGACCTCGTCGTCATCGATGCAGACTTCCAAAACGTTCAGGCCTATGTTGACCAGGCCATCAACCTGGTTAGACCCCGCGGAAGTGTCATTGTCGCTGGCGTCCTGGGCGATGACCTGGTCGCAGACTCGGCACAACGCGATGACAAAACATCCGCATACCGCTGGCTCTTGAAAGCCCTAGAAGACCGTGACGATGTCGTTCACACACTGAACTTGATCGGCGATGGCCTGGTCCACATCGTCAAACGCCCGGCCTAAGGCCTGCAAACTACTTTCCGCCGAGCGCTCCAGCAAGCTGGTCGTGCAACTCGCGGGCTTCTTCATCGTTGACCGAGACGACCAAGCGTCCGCCACCCTCGAGAGGGACCTTGACGATAATGAGTCGGCCTTCTTTGACAGCCTCCATGGGTCCATCGCCCGTTCTGGGCTTCATTGCGGCCATAACAGGACTCTCCTCAAGGATTTGCTCTAAACCACCATTATCCCCCAGATTGAGGGCTGAGGAAAATCGACCGTGGGCTACGTGCCGGTAAGCCAGGACGACAACGAGGCAAAAATCTCATCAACTTGGGCCAATTCGACTCTTTCATCATCGGTGTGAGCCAATGACGGGTCGCCCGGGCCATAATTCACCGCCGGAATGCCCCACTCACTAAAGCGAGCGACATCCGTCCAGCCATACTTTGGCCCCACGGCTTTCCCGAGTGCCCCGACGAACTCGTGGAAGAGCGGTTGCGACAGCCCTGGTTTCGCAGCCGCAGCCTGGTCCACCACAGCAACACTGAAGCCCTCAAAGACGCTAGAAACATGATCAATCGCTTCGGCGATGGATTTGTCAGGGGCGAATCGATAGTTGATGGTCACTGTGCAGAGATCGGGAATAACGTTGCCGGCGACACCTCCGCTGATACCAACGGCGTTCAGTCCTTCCCGATAGACCAGACCATCAACATCGACCTCAGCCGGCTGATATGACTCCAGCCTGGCGAGAATGCCAGAGGCTGCGTGAATAGCGTTCGTTCCCATCCAGGACCTCGCTGAGTGAGCCCGGAGGCCCTGCGTGCTGACCTCCACCCGCAGGGTTCCATTGCACCCAGCCTCAATTGCTCCACTCGTTGGCTCCCCAACAATGGCAAGATCGCCCTTCACCCACTCGGGGTGAGCAGCGCCAAAGAGGCCAAGACCGTTTTTACTGGCCTGGACTTCTTCATTGTCATAGAAAATCCATGTCACGTCGTGAACCGGTTTGGTGACTTGCAGAGCCAGCTTGAGTCCCACAGCAACACCGGCCTTCATGTCGACACTGCCGCGGCCCCATAGCCAACCGTCAACCTGACGAGAGGGCAGATTCTTGTGGGCAGGAACCGTGTCGATGTGGCCAGCCCAGATCATGCGCTTCGCTCGGCCGAGGTTGGTCCGGGCCGCCACAGTGTTGCCCACGCGCAGAACCTCGAGATGAGACGCGCCAGACAGCGCAGCCTCAATGGCGTCCGCCAGTGAGGCTTCAGACCCGGAGGGGCTCTCGCTATCCACCAGGGCCCGCACAAGCTCACCAAGCGGTGCCCCCACGGGGAGCGAGGCGCTGGAAGCCGACATGGCCTCAAGTGTAATGGGGGTGGCACTGCCGATACCCTGGTGTCATGAGTGAGAATGCCACCACCGCGTGGAGCTATGGCATTGCGACCATTGACACAGCGACGAACACGGTGCTGGACACGTGGTTCCCAGACCCCCAGCTCGGCGCCCCACCCGCGAACTTTGACCCCCACTTGATTCCAAGCTCTCTTGGCCACCCAGAGGGAGAGGACTCCACCCGAGGGGTTCATCTGATGGGTGTTACGACCATCAGTGACCTGACGCAACCGCCAACTTCCACCTCGGACGCTTATTTGCGCTTGCATCTGCTGAGCCACTGCCTGGTTCAGCCAAACTCCATGAACTTAGAGGGCATCTTCGGGATTTTGCCCCTGGTTGCCTTCACAAACCGAGGCCCCATCTCGCCAGAGTTCCATGGCGAACACCGAATCCAGATGCAGCGCCAGGGAATAGCGATCCAGAGTCTGGATCGATTCCCGCCACTTCTCAACTACGTCACCCCGCCGCGTGTCCGAATCGCCGATGCTGCCAGGGTTCGCCTTGGGGCTCATCTCTCCCCCGGGACAACCGTTATGCACGAGGGATTTGTGAACTTCAACGCCGGAACGCTCGGTGCCTCGATGGTGGAGGGGCGCATTTCCCAGGGCGTTGTTGTCGGTGATGGCACCGATATTGGTGGTGGTGCGTCCATCATGGGAACACTCTCTGGTGGTGGGCAAGAAGTTATTTCTCTCGGCAAACGTTGCCTGCTGGGTGCCAACGCAGGCATTGGCATCTCCTTAGGAGATGACTGTGTCGTTGAAGCGGGGCTCTATGTCACCGCGGGGACCAAAGTGACCGTGCTTGCCGATGGACAGACCACCCAGACCAAGGCGTCAGCACTCAGCGGAAAACCTGGCCTTCTGTATCGGCGCAACTCCATGACCGGAGCGGTTGAGGTTCTGCCCCGCGATGGTCACGGAGTGAGCCTCAATCTGGCCCTTCACCGCTGACGGATGTCCAACGATGATTGTTGCAAGAAGCGAGGGCCGAGCGGGAAATCAGCTCTTCGTGGTTTCAGCGCTCCTAAAGTTAAAGGGTCAGCGCGAGAAACTCATGCTTCATCTGTTCGATGATTTCCATTCACTGCTGGAAGCCGATAGCCCCGAGATTTGTCACCTTCGTTTTCCCCGCGCTCCCAAGCTCCGATGGTGGTATCTGTTGGAGAGCGCTTTGCGCACGCTCGCGGCTTTTCAGATTACAAAAACGGTCCACTTATCAGACGACGGTGGCCGTCTTGAGTTTTCGCAAGGACTTCTTCCCGTCGCCCTCTTCGTCGGTGGATTTTGCCAGGACGAAAGATTGCTCGATGTCGAGAGGATTCGCCAGTTCTGGAGGACGAAGAGCGAGGCAGAGACTACTTGGCTTGCAAGCCTAAAACTCACGCCAGAAACTCTTGGGGGTGGCACGACTTGCTTCGTTCATGTTCGACGTGGTGACTACCTTCACTGGCCAAGCCCCGACTTTCCAGCAGCTCTCGAGGACGACTGGTATGCCTCACAGATGGACAAGGTTCGGAAACAATCAATTGCCCCGGTGAGATTCCTGATGTTTTCTGATGACCCCGCCTTCTGCCAAGTCGCTTTCGCGAACACGCCCGACATCGTCCTTATCGACGCTCCCAGCGAGCCCTCATTCCTCGCGATGTCGCACTGTCAAGCAGGCATACTCTCGGCAAGCACTTTCTCCTGGTGGGCCGCTAAACTCGCGGCGACGGACCAGCCCGGACCCTTTATTGCGCCGCGTTACTGGTTTGGCTGGCGGCGCAGAGAGTGGATTGGCTCTCCAACCCCTGAGGAAGGTTTCCTCGAATGGGCTTGACTATCAGCTGGTGACAAGAGCTCAACCTTAGGGGCGGTAACGCGCGTAGGCCGCATCATCAGGCCTTCGGCCAATCTCTGGCTACTGGGCCCACATAAAGCTGCTGAGGACGGCCAATCTTGGTGGCGCCGTCCTCATTCATTTCTCCCCCCGTGCGCAATTGCAGCGGGAGGTAATCGTGATCCAGGGTGTCGGCGTTGAGTGGCCAACCCCGCCTTCTCTGCAACCGCAACTCGATGACCAGCGCGGTTGAGGTTCTGCCCCGAGGTGGTCAGGGCGTGAGCGTAAACCAGGCTCTGCACTCTTAGCGCTCGCCAGGTCTATCGTCCCGCGTTATGGACTGCCGAAATCCCAGGGATTGATGACCGATACTCCGCTTGAGAGAAGGGGCGCGTATCGCAGGTTGCGACCGCTTTGACCTTGGATGCAGCGATAGTCGCAACGAGCGCGTCCTGCGAAGACACCCCGATGTCGGCACGCCAACAAGAGGTATTGAGCGGAAGGCAGCCTGCGGGGGCTCACCCGGCCTGAGGAACTAGAGCAGGGGGTGAAGCGGCAACTCAACATCGCCTAGTCATGGAAACTGCACCACCTACGCTCAGGGAAACTACACCACCACGCGGGACATCCTTATCGAGAATCGGGGAATAGGGTGGCAAGACTGAGCATCGACGCGCCTGTTGGTGGTCGCCGAGAGTAAATGCGCCTCACCGATTGCCATGTTTTCTGGCTTAAAGTAAGGCCATGACAGAAAACCTCATTATTCTTACCAGTCTGGTCACAGCTGTCGCGACGTGCGGATTGGTTGCTGTTGCGGCCATCCAGTTGCGAGCGATCCGGCGAAGCGCCGAAGAAGCCAGAAGGCCTTACCTTTTTGCCCAGGTTCATAAAGACAAAACCCGGGAGGGTAAGGAGGGAATCTACCTGTCAATTACCAACTACGGCCAAAGTGGAGCGACAAGGATTATTCTCGCAGTATCCGCCGAGCCCTGGAAGGCGGTAGGAAACCGACGGTTTGCTTTTGAAAGTCCGCCTGGCATTGCCTTTCTTCCGCCTGGCGCCACCTTGTCCTATTTCCTGGGGCCAGCGACCGGCGACCTCCTTCAAAGTTTCATTGCCCCACAGGGAGTATCGATTGAGGGTTCCTATGACTCCCCTACGACCCAAATCCACTACCAAGAGGGGTTCCTAGTATCTCTACTCGACAGTTACGGAGCTAAGTCAACCCCGCCCAGGAATTTAGCTGCTGGCTACTGACCCCCCAGAAGGCACATACGCGTAAAACCTATTGTCTGAACCGCCCCGGGTATGTCGGACTGCGAATCTTGCCGCAACCGTGAGTGAGTTCCTCAGAAAATAGAATCTGCCAAGTGCAACGGAGTCTAAATTCTTGCCAGGTTGGAAGCCGTCCTCTGGAGTGACGTCATTAGGGTTGCCGTATGTTTGTCGGTTTTCATAGCTCAGGCGATGTTGAGTTACCGTGTCATCCCCTGCTCTGGGTCTTCCAGCGGGGTAAGTCCCCTCAGGCTGCCTTCCGCTAAATGCCTTCTGTTGGTGGGTGCCCATTCGTCGGGGTCTGATGCAGGTCAGGGTGACTTGGTCCCTGTTTTAGGCCCAGTTCATCTGTCCCCTGCTTTTTGGCCAGAGTCACGCCATTCGTGTCACCTACAAAACCGTTTGGTGTTGCCGAGAGAAGGCGACAACAATCAGTCAACATCCTGATGAATCGCTATATTCAACGGCCCAGCGAAAGTTCTGAAGTTGTAGCGGTTAAAATCCCGCCGGCCAATAAATCCTCCCTGATTGGCGAGTACTGAGAGCACAGCTTGATCCTGGCGGTGGTTCAGTCGACTGGAGCCTGTTGGCGCGATGCAGTCCTGATCCAGCGCGCATCGAGCCCATTTCTGAATCAACGCTACGGCTTTGGGAATATCGGTTCGATAACCAACCACGGTGGCGGCCAGGTTACCGAACAAACTTGGGTCCCCAGTGAAGCGCAGTTTCTCGAGTGTCCCTGGGTGGGTCCACTTCTTGAGACTCCCCGAGGAATGGGGACTGAAGAAACCCAGTTTTCCGACTATCTTCCTTAACCACGTCAGTTTACCCAACACAAGGCATCCGGCGTCAAGCCAGACCAACAACTTAGCCTCCCCGGCGTTCATTTCGTTGATGATTGTTGGTTTCCAAGCGTATTGTCCAGCGTCAATTCCAATGTCAAAGTAATCGGGATAATCGTCATAGTTGAAGGCGCGAAGATCCACCCAGCCCATGCTCGCGATCGTGGCCTCAACCTCGCCACTGAGGCCAAGATTCCAGACCGTTGTCCGGACAAGAGGTTCCCACCGCTGAATGAATCGCCCTGGGTTTAGTTCCGACATTTATTGGAGGATGGAACTATGCCAAGACAATATCCAAAAGACTTTAGGGACCGTGCTGTGCGCCTGGTCACGGAGTCCAGAGAAGATCATGAAACAGAGTGGGCTGCAATCCAGATTGTTGCCTCCCGGTTGAGTGTGGGGGCGGAGACTCTGCGCAAGTGGATGCGCCGCTCCGAAATTGATGCTGGGGTCAGGCCTGGCGTGTCCACTGCGGACCAGGCGGAGATTCGCCGGTTAAAGAAAGAAGTCACCGAGTTGCGCAGGGCGAACGAAATCCTTCGCACTGCTTCAGCTTTTTTCGCAGCGGAGCTCGACCGACCCGCATCGAGATGATCCGATATGTGGACGCGTATCGTGACCAGTTCGGGGTCGAGCTCATCTGCCGGGTGTTAGCTAACACGGTGGGCGGGTTTATGACTAGTCGCGGCTATCGGGCAGCGAAAACTCGCCCCCTGTCGCATCGTGCGATCCGTGACCAGGTCCTGGGTGACGAGATGGAGCGGTTGCATGCGGAGAACTATGGCGTGTATGGGGTGCGGAAAATGTATTACCTCATGCGCCGACAGGGCTGGATTGTTGGGCGGGATAAAGTCGCGAGAGTCATGAAAACTCGCGGGATTACTGGCGTGCGACGGGGAAAAACAACGTTCACGACCCGGTCGAAAACAACTGACACCTATCCCACCGACAAAGTGAACAGGCAGTTCCAGGCGGATCGCCCGAACCAACTCTGGGTTGCTGACATTACGTATGTCGCGACATGGCAAGGGTTCGCGTATGTGGCGTTTGTCACCGACGTGTTCTCCCGCAAAATCGTCGGCTGGTCCGTCTCATCCACCTTGAAAACCGACATGTTGCCCCTGCAAGCTCTCAACATGGCGGCATGGATGGTGACTGACGACCTCACCGCGTTGGTGCATCACTCCGACCGCGGCTCCAGTTATGTGTCTTTGGCATATACGGATCGGATTGTTGAACTCGGTGGGACACCATCGGTTGGGTCCAAAGGCGACAGTTATGACAACGCCATGGCTGAGTCGCAGTTCGCGTTGTTCAAGACCGAACTGATCAAGAAGCGCCGCCCCTGGCGGAGCGTTGAGCAAGTCGAGTTGGCGACGTTGGAATGGGTGTGGTGGTTCAACAACCAACGCCTCCACTCCGAGCTTGACTACCGGACACCTACAGAAGTTGAAGCAGAGTATTACGCTAAGAAAGACCCCGTGCTAGCGACCGCTATCCACGGAAACACCTAGGAACAAAACCCAGGGCGATTCATTCGCTGACCTGAGTGATGTTGTCGGGGCGGATTTCGATCTTATGGTTGATGATGGTCTTCACGCTCCGCACGCCAACATTTTTTCACTCTCTTTCTTTATGCCTCGACTCAAGGTAGGTGGCTTTGCAGTCATTGAGGACATCTCTTCGCAGTCAGTTCCAATTTGGAAAGTCGTGAGTCGACAACTGCCAGAATCTTTCCGAAGTGCTCTGGTTCGGACGAAGGCTGCCTGGGTTTTTGTTGTGCAAAGAGTCACATAGGGCTCGGAAATCTTGGGGCTGGTGCACGTTTTGGGGACATACCGGGTTGAGGCTGCGTGGCCTGCTTCAGTGGTCCGTTTGGCTTCGTATTCGATGGGTGTCGAACGGCCAACCCGGCCTTCTCTGCCGCCGCAACTCGATGACCGGCGCAGTTGAAGTTCTGCCCCGAGATGTTAACGGCGTGAGTGTCAACGAGGCTCTGCACTCTAGGCGCTCGCCAGGTCTCTCACTAGGCGTTGGGGCTGCCGAAATCCCAGGGATTGATGACCGATACTCCGCTTGAGAGAAAAGGGCCCGTATCGCGGGTTGCGACCGACATGACATTGCTTGCAGCGATAGCAGCAACGAGCGCGTCCTGCAACGACAGCGCGATTCCGTTACGCCTGTTGAGGGCATAGATTTCGGCGTAGGCCTGCGTGCAAGAATTTTCAAACGCCAAAACGCGCCCGGTGAAAAGAGGCAAAAAATCTTCCTGAAGTTTTTTTCGAAGGGCCTCTTTCTTGCGACCATCCGGTGCCGCCTCAACTCCCGCACGCAGTTCAGCCACTGTGATCGCAGAGAGAAACATAGTTTCTAGAAGTTGAGACTCTATCCAGCTGAATACCGCAGGATCAGGCTGAGGCTGCATAGCCTCCGAAACAACGTTGGTGTCGAGGATTATCAATCGAAGTTCACTGCTCGCGCCGGCGAATGGTCTCGTACAGTCTCAAAAATTTCCAGGTCCTCCGACGTGAGACCCGCCTCGCGACCAATTGCCTGCAACACAGAGCCCAACTTGACCCGTTCACTACCGAGCACAGCGTTATGGAGAATCTCGCGGACCTCTGATTCCATGCTGTGACCCTTGCGCTCAGCTCGAACCGCGAGCGCACGATGCACCTCGTCCGGCAATTTGCGAACCGTCAACATCGCCATAAGTCGCCATCTCCCTACTGGAATGCATTCATTATGGCACATTGCATGCACAAACTGGCTGCGCATCCACAGGGCAATGAGCTAGCGCTTCGGCCAATCTCTGGCCGCTGGCCCAACATAAAGCTGCTGGGGACGGCCAATCTTGGTGCCGTCGTCCTCATTCATTTCTCGCCAGTGAGCGATCCAGCCGGGAAGACGGCCAATAGCGAAGAGCACGGTGAACATGCGGGTGGGGAAGCCCATCGCCTTATAGATCACGCCGGTATAAAAATCGACATTCGGATACAGCTTGCGCTCAACAAAGTAGTCATCAGCCAACGCAATCTCTTCAAGCTCCTTGGCAATGCCGAGCAGCTCGTCTTTAACTCCCAGTTCCGCAAGAACGGAATCCGCACTTTCTTTGACGAGGCGAGCCCTGGGGTCGTAATTCTTGTAAATCCGGTGACCAAAGCCCATGAGGCGAATGCCGTCCTCTTTTGCTTTGACTCGCTTAACAAAGCGCTTGACGCCCTCGCCAGTGTCACGAATCTCTGCCAACATCGTCAGCACAGCCTCGTTAGCGCCACCGTGAAGAGGGCCAGAGAGCGCATTGATGCCAGCTGACACGGAGGCAAACAGGTTTGCCTCCGTGGAGCCCACCATGCGAACGGTGGAGGTCGACGCATTTTGCTCGTGGTCTTCGTGGAGAATCAGAAGGCGATCCAGGGCCTTCATCAACACGGGGTTTGAGACATAGGGCTCAGCCATCAGGCCAAAGTTCAACCACAGGAAGTTCTCAACAAAGCCCTTCGAGTTATCGGGATAGAGGAACGCCTGACCCACGCTCTTCTTGTGTGCGTAGGCAGCAATCACGGGGAGCTTAGCCAGCAACCGAATGGTCGACATCTCAATCTGCCGAGGGTCGTGAACACTGAGCGAGTCGCCGTAGTAGGTAGACATCGCACTGACCGCAGCGGAGAGCACCGACATGGGGTGAGCGTTGTGCGGAAGCGCATCGAAGAGGCGCTTCAGATCTTCATGCAAAAGGGTGTGGTGACGAATCCGGTCATCAAACTCAGCAAGTTCAGAGGCGCTCGGCAAATTGCCATAAATCAGCAACCAGGCGACCTCGAGGAAAGTGGAGTTTTCGGCGATGTCATCGATGGAATATCCGCGATAGCGAAGCACACCGTTCTCACCATCAATGAAGGTGATTTTGCTCGTGGTGGAAGCGGTATTCACAAATCCCGGGTCCAGAGCGGTGTAACCGGTCTGCTTAGTCAGAGTGGAGAGGTCAATGCTGGAGGCTCCCTCAACCGAGGGCACCACGGGAAACGACGCCGTTCCACCGGGATAGGTCAGTGACACGGACTCTGGTGAATCAGTCACAGTGCTCTCCTAGGTTTTCACTTTGCACCCTAAAGCTTACGGGAAACCCCGTGCGCTGGAATTACCAGGCTCGACTGCCGGGGATTCTTTGACAGGCCGACACAGTTTTGACGACTATCCACTCCATCCCGGAGAGTCAGTGGCTCACGCCCCACACGACAATCACATTGCCGGGAAACGAGAGGGGCTCCTCCGGGAACAACCGAGAGTTTGGAATGAGCTGTAACAATTCCTCGGGGGAGAAGCCATCTGGTGACAGGGGGTTCCAGGTAACGTAACCCCGAGGAGCTCCAGAGAGCACCTTGTTCAGATATGCCTCTTGAACGTCTCTACGCAATTCTGAGAACGCGTAGTTACTCACCACCAGGTCTGACTTTGTCATTGGAATCACACCTGAGCCGTCAAAACTCGTGACGCTAACGTCTGGCACGAACTCACCTAGGAACTTTTCGGCTAGCTTCAGCACGGGTGGGAGATCAAAAAACTGAAAGGACCTTACCCCGAATCGCTTGGCGAGCACGGTGGCTTGCCCCCCGTATCCAACTCCGATCTCGCTGACGGTCATCGATTGAAGGTCGCCGAACAGGTGCGACAAATCCATACCAACCTTCAGATACCGCAACATGGTCGGCGAAGTCCTGCCGTACTGACCGAAGCGGTGTAATGCCGGTCCGCCAATCTTGTTGAAGCCCCCAAGAGCCGAGAGAGCTTCCCTGACTTTGAAAGACTGGCTCTCCAGAATCCGAAGGTAATCCCACCCTTGACTTTTGGACACATGCTCCAATATTTCGGTGAAGTACGGGTGGCTCCTGAAGAACCTCCATGCCTGCGGGTCAACGAGAGCGGCCTCGACGATCCCCCGAAACTTTGACGTGTCGGAAACACTGGTTGAGGAATCATGCTTTGAGAGGGACAACATGATCGCTCGAGATCTGCGCTGGCGAATCACGTTAATCAACTCACTGCCCGGGTCCGATAACAGCCGAGCCAAGGCGGCGTGAACTCGCGCAATTAGTGCCAAGAAAATCCCAATCTCTATGATGCAACAACGCCGTCGCCGGCCCCACGCTCAACCCTCGCGGTTATTCTAAACAATACCTCTTGCGCGACACTTGAGAAAAAGCTCATCCAAAACCCCTCAAGCCAAAGCGAACCGCAAGTTTCTGTAAACACTGGTCCTTCGCTGTGAGGGCAATCCGAACATGCTGGCCTCCAGCCTTGCCATAGAAATATCCGGGGGTGACCAGAATCCCCCGAGAGGCGAACCACTCCACAGTCTCGAGAGCTGATTCCCCTCTCGTGGCCCACAGATAAAGTCCCGCCTCACTGCGGTCGACCCTGAACCCGGCCGCCAACACAGCAGGCAACAACACATCGCGCCGGGCGCGATAGCGCTCCTTCTGCTCCACCACATGCTCGTCGTCCCCCAGCACCGCCGTCAAGGCCGCTTGTATGGGGCCTGGCGGGATGAGGCCCAGGTGCTTGCGCACCTGGAGGATTCGATCTATCAGGGCTGGATCGCCTGCCATGATTCCTGCCCGATAGCCAGCAAGGTTTGATTGCTTGCTGGTCGAATACAGAGCAACTAAGCCCGTGAGGTCACCTCCGGTGACCTCACGATCAAGCAACGAGGGAACAGAGTCGAGTGTCCACGGCAGCTCCGCATAACACTCGTCACTGGCAAGAACCGCGCTTAATTCGCGAGCGCGAGCAACGGCCGAGCGCAGTGTGGCGACGCTGGCTACTGACCCCGTCGGATTACTGGGGGAATTAAGCCAAATCAAAGCTGTGTTTGTCGGCCAATCCTCCGGATTATCGGACGCCACTATGGTGGCGCCTATCAGATGAGCACCGATTGCGTAGGTCGGGTAAGCGATCTCTGGAATCACCACGACATCGCCGGCGCGAACCCCCAGGATGGTCGGCAACAAGCCGACCATTTCTTTGGAACCAATCGTCGGAATAACGTGTGCGGATTCAAGCGGGCCCGTGTTTCGCCGCCGTTCCCACCAAGAGGCAATCGCAGCACGTAGTTCGGGAGTGCCTGCCGTCAGGGGGTAAGAGGGGGCATTGCCCGCCAGGGACAGGGCCTCCTGGGCAATGACTGGAGTGTCGTCAACCGGTGAGCCCACCGAGAGGTCAATGAGACCCTCTGGATGGCCTGCTGCCTGCTTCTTGAAGGGCTCAAGTGAATCCCAGGGGAAATCAGGCAGAGAGAAGGCCATGAACTCTAGCTCTGTGGCGGCAGAGCGGCCACGATCGAGTGATCGCTGTGGATCACGCCCACCTTGGCGGCACCCCCGGGGGACCCAACCTCATTGAAGAACTCAACGTTTGCGGTGTAGTACTCGGCCCACTGCGCTGGAACATCATCTTCGTAGTAGATGGCCTCAACCGGGCAGACCGGTTCGCACGCGCCACAGTCAACGCATTCATCGGGGTGAATGTAGAGCATCCGGTCGCCCTCATAGATGCAGTCCACGGGACATTCATCAATGCATGCCCGGTCTTTCACATCAACACAGGGCAAAGCGATTACATACGTCACTGTGGAAGCGTCCTTTCTGGAATGCCAGCGTGTCTATCGTAACTCGTGGGCCTGGAAGAAAACTTCGGCCACGCGAGTGCAACCGTTGCGCCCAAGGTACTGAAGCCCAGAAAAGTCAGGCCTGTGGCATCGCCCATGACCAACACTGAACCTTGGTTATCTATACCTGCTAGCAGGACAACAACAGTGAATACCACTGCTACCCCGAGCAGCGCGAGCCACCGCGTCCGGGCAATAAGGCGCAGACCAACTGCGAAGGCAATAATCATCCCGACGACAGCCACGGTCCCAGATGGAGCAAAAGCCGAGTGATAAAGAACAGCCACAACCCCTACAACGACACCACCCAGGGCGGCACCAATGGGTAACAATGGGCTGGCATGTTTCGCGCGCACCTTCATTCACCCCTTAATTCCGCCAGCTGGAACACTCCGTTAGGGTTGAAGTGAGCTCCACGAACACTTGCGCCATCGCAACCCAAGGAAATGAGGATAGAGGACACATGAAACTCGAGTCATGGGAATTTGATGTTCTTCGAATCTACAACCCTCTGCGACTGGGTCACCTGCAGGTCTGGTTTAACTTCCTGTGGAACAAGATCGCCGAGATTCCAGGCGACGTCGTGGAAGCGGGCGTTTTTCAGGGTAAGTCCCTCCTTGCAGCGGGATATGTTCTGAACCAAGTAGCGCCTGACAAGAAGCTCTTTGGCTACGACACGTTCTCAGGATTTCCCCCCGTCAGTGTTCCCGAAGACGATCTGTCTCGGTTTGACGACTTGGCCTCCGAGGGACGCATCAGCCCCGATTACCTCACTCGGGTGCAGAAAAACCTGGCTCACCTGCGCTATCTCAAGAACATTGAGAAGCTGGACTTCTCCACGGTGTCGTCGTCTGGCTCATTTGAAGAGACAAGCAAAGAATCCATCGAAAGCCTTGCCGCCTACATGGGCCTTTCCAACATTTCGTTAATCGCAGGACCATTCGAAGAAACCATGACAGACACCGCCTCTGGACCCGACACAATTGCTGCCGCAATCTTGGACTGCGATCTCTATGGCAGCTATCTCACGTCGCTTGCCTATATCTGGCCGCGCCTGTCACCGGGCGGAATCATCTACCTCGATGAGTACTACTCACTCAAGTTCCCTGGAGCGCGCATCGCAGTGGATGAATTCTTCGAGGGCACGACGGCCACGCTCGAGGGCGTTACCGACGAATTCAACGGCTTTGAGCGTTGGATTGTCTCCAAGCCAGCGAACTAGCTAGACCGGAGCCTCAGGCGTCGAGGCGGAACATCCAGCCGTGGTCGTCTGGACGACGGCCGTACTGAATATCAATGAGCTCGTTACGAAGCGACATCGTGACCTCACCAGCTGGAGCATCAGCAGAACCGATGGTGAAATCTGGAGCCTTCAGTTGCCCAATTGGCACAACTGTGGCTGCAGTCCCACACGCAAAAGCCTCGACAATGTCGCCAGAGTCAAAGCCCTTGCGCCATTCCTCAATACTGACCTGCCGACGCTCCACCGTGTGGCCGCGTGCTTCGGCCAAAGCCAATACAGAATCTCTCGTGATGCCGGAGAGGATGGTGTCACTAGCCGGTGTCACCAGCGTGCCGTCCTTGTATACGAGGACCACGTTCATGCCGCCGAGTTCTTCGAGGTATTTACCCTCAACCGAATCCAAGAAGAGCACCTGCTGACAACCCTGCTCCGCTGCTTCGCTCTGGGCAAGAAGTGAGGCGGCATAGTTGCCGCCGGCCTTAGCCGCACCCGTGCCGCCACGGCCAGCACGGGTGTAGTTGGTGGAGAGCCAGATGGACACTGGCTTCGCATCTCCACCGAAGTAGGGGCCAACAGGGCTTGCAATCACATAGAAGGCAATCTTCTTGGCCGGTCGAACACCCAAGAAGGCCTCTTTGGCAAACATGAAGGGCCGGATGTAGAGACAGGTCTCAGGGGCACTCGGAACCCAGTCCCCGTCAACCGCAATCAATTCCTGAAGCGATTTGATGAAGTAGTCGACGGGCAACTCCGGCATCGCCATGCGCGCAGCGGAGCGCTGCATGCGCAGGGCGTTTGCTTCTGGACGGAACGTCCAGATTGAACCGTCGCTGTGACGGTAGGCCTTCATGCCCTCAAAGATTTCCTGGCCGTAGTGCAACACGGCTGCTGCTGGGTCCAGTGGAATGGGGCCGTAGGGCTGAACACGTGGGCGGTGCCAACCCCCAGTTTCTGACCAGCAAATATCGACCATGTGGTCAGTGAACACCGTGCCGAAGACTGGGTTATCCAGCACTTCTTGGCGCTTATCCACGGGCATAGGAGATGGATTAGGGGTGACCTGGAAAACCAAGTCTTTATTGGCCATCTGGAGAGGAATTGTCATGACGAGGAAGCCCCTTTAGCGCGGTTCACGAAGTAGCCACAGCCTACCGCGTGGCCAGGGCACTCACTAGGGCAGTTCAGAGCAAAGCTCTGATGGCTGCGCCAATCTCAGCGGTCGAGCGGGCCGAGCTCGCTCCGGCCCGAGCCGACACATCCGCAACGATTGCGCCCTGGAGCTTGGCTGCCTCAACCCCCAGGCCGTGGTGCTCCAGCAGAAGCACCATCGACATGATTGCCGCCGTCGGATCGGCAATGCCTTGTCCCGCAATGTCCGGTGCTGAGCCATGGACAGGCTCAAACATGCTGGGGAAGGTTCCAGCGGTGTTCAGGTTGGCTGAGGCTGCTGTGCCAATACCTCCGCCAACGGCGCCGGCGAGATCGGTGATGATGTCGCCGAAAAGGTTGTCGGTCACAATCACATCAAAGCGAGAGGCATCACTCACCATGAAAATCATGGTGGCGTCGATGTGGAGGTAGTCAACACTGACATCAGGGAACTCAGCGCCAACCTCGCGAACAATCCGCGACCACAGCCCGCCAGCGTGGACCAGCACGTTGGTCTTGTGGACCAAAGTCAGCTTCTTGCGCCTAGAGCGAGCCTTCTCGAAAGCAAAGCGCACAACTCGCTCAACACCGTGTGCGGTATTGACGGAGACTTCGTTGGCAATCTCAAACGGCGTTCCTTGACGCAGCACACCGCCGTTGCCGACATAGGGGCCTTCTGTGCCCTCACGAATCACGACGAAATCAATGACGCCTGGATTCTTGAGTGGCGATTCGAGGCCCGGAAACAAAACAGTGGGGCGAACATTCACACCGTGATCAAAAGCAAATCTGAGCTTGAGCAGCAGCCCGCGCTCGATGATTCCACCGGCAAGGCGCGGGTCCGTGGGGTCCCCGCCCACAGCGCCGAGGACGATGGCATCGTGGCGAGAAAGTTTGTGGAGAGTCTCATCGGAGAGCACCTCACCTGTTGCCAAAAAGTGCGCGGCGCCCAAGTCGTAGTCAGTAGTGGTGATATCCACCTCTGAGCCCACCGCAGCGCGCAGCGTAGCAATTGCTTCAGCGGTAACTTCTGGGCCAATGCCATCACCACCGATGACAGCGAGATTCAGGGTTGTTGGCATGCCTTAACCCTACGGCGTTGGGACCCAGCGCGACAACGAAGGGGGCTATCGCGAGGCATAACGCTCGTGCAGGTGCCACAGCACCCGGGTGACCTCGTGCGGATTCGCCACGCGATGGGTCGCTTTCGTGGGACCCTCTCCGACTTTGATACCCACGTCGCCGGAACTCAACACCGCAAACCCGTCTTCATCGGTGACGTCATCACCGATGAACAGCGTGGCGCGAACATCAAGCGCCTCCCACAACGACCGGAGACCATGCCCCTTGGTGCGATCCGACACAGCGCACTCAAGGATCCCGTGACCCGAGCGCATCACGAGGTCATCGGGCCACTCATCACACAACAGGCGAGTAGCGGCCTCCGCCGCTGCCGCCACGTCAGCCTCTAGTCCCCGGGTATGGATAGCAAGCCCGAAGGGCTTAACCTCAATCCGAGGGCCTGGAATATCTTGCGCAATCTGGTGGAAACCCTGTAGCAACCCTTCGGGGACCAGCTGCGGGGAAGCGTAACTCTCGCGCTCGTGGGGTGCCACAACCTCAATCCCGTGGGAGCCAACAAGGAACCAATCGGGGTGAGGGTCAGCGACTCGCATGATGTTCTCAAACGCGCGCCCAGTGACCAGCGAAACATGAACCCCGTCGATGTCGGTCAAAGCATAGACGGCTTCGCGTGACGCGAGCAGCATCCGGGAATTCTCTGGGTCATCCTGAAGGGGCGCTAGTGTGCCATCAAAATCGAGTGCCACCAAGACCCGGGGGTGAACCGAAAGATTAGCGAGAGCCACCTCAAGCGGCTCGTTGCCCTGGAGGTCAGCCACTAGAGCTCGACGATATCGATGTGGGCCATGGTGGACGCCTCAATCTTTGTGGCAACCTCGGCCAGCAGATCTTCTGGAACTCGGGAGTCGACGGTCAAAACACTCAATGCCTGACCGCCAGCGGTTTCCCGCGCAATCTGCATGCCAGCGATATTGATGTTCGCATCACCAAAGGCCTTGCCATAGATGGCCACGATTCCGGGGCGATCCTCATAAATCATGACGATGTGGTGGGTGGCGAGCGGAACCTCAATGTCATACCCGTTGACTTCAACCAACTTCTCGGTTTGGCGCGCACCAGTAAGCGTCGCCGAGACAGACACGCTGGACCCATCCCCCAGGACCCCCTTGATGGTGAGGACGTTGCGGTACTCGTCGCTGCGAGGATCCGTCGTCATGTTCACGCTGACCCCTCTAGCCTCTGCCAACAGCGGAGCGTTCACATAGCTGACCTGCTCGCTCACGATTCGAGAGAAGATCCCCTTCAGTGCAGCGAGCTTCAAAGCGCTGACGTCGTGCTCGACGATGTCGCCTCGCACCTCGACCGTGACGCTAGAAATCGACGCCTGGCAGAGACCCACAAAAATCTGGCCAAGTTTTTCCATCAGAGGGATTCCGGGGCGGACCGACGGGTCGATAACTCCACCGGCGACGTTAACGGCGTCGGGCACCAGCTCGCCCTCGAGGGCGAGCTTCACCGACTTGGCAACAGAAATCCCGGCCTTTTCCTGGGCCTCTTCTGTGGAGGCACCCAAGTGAGGGGTAACGACAATGTTGGGGAGATCAAGCAACGGCGACCCGGTCGGGGGCTCAGAGTTGAAGACGTCGATTCCGGCACCGGCGATCCAGTTTTCGCTGAGCGCCTGATACAGGGCATCTTCATCGATGATGCCGCCGCGCGACGCGTTGACAATACGGAGTGAGGGCTTGGCGGATTTGAGTTCCTTGACCCCAATCATCCCGGTGGTCTCTGGGGTCTTCGGAATATGGATAGTGATGAAATCACTCTGTACGACGAGGTCCTCAAGGGTCGTCAGTGTGACACCCATTTGGCTGGCCCGCACCGGCTGCACATAGGGGTCAAAACCGATGATGTTGGCCCCAAACCCCGACAACCGCTCGGCAACCAAAGCACCAATACGACCCAGGCCTATGATGCCAATCGTCTTATCAAAAAGCTCAACACCAGTGAAGGCGCTGCGCTTCCACTGGCCTGCCGCCAGGGATGCGTGCGCGCGGGGAATATGACGCGCCAACGAGAGCAGGTGGCCCACAGCCAACTCGGCGGCGCTCACCACATTGGACGTGGGAGCGTTCACCACCATCACACCAGCCTCGGTGGCCGCCTTGATATCGACGTTGTCGAGGCCGACTCCTGCCCGCGCAATGACCTTCAGGTCTTTGCCCGCAGCAATTGCTTCCGGGTCCATCTGTGTCGCGGATCGAATCAGCACGGCATGGGCGCCTGCCAAGGCGGCAAGCAGCTCTGCACGATTAGCGCCATCGGCATACCGAATCTCGAAGTCAGGGCCCAGGGCATTCACTGTGGCGGGAGAGAGCTCTTCAGCAATCAGAACAACGGGCTTTGCCAAAGACGTCACCTTTCAACACCACAAAGTCACAAAAAGACCGAACAGGTCCCAAGTCTAGTTCAGCCCGTGAGCGCCTGAAGGGCAGAAGCTCGCCACGCCTGCTCGATTGCTGCGAGGCTCAGACTCATTCCAGCAACGACGGCCCACGCGGCCACCACGATGGCCAGGCGTTCAGCGGAACCGAACCATCGCCGCCATAGACCCATCGAGAAACCGAAAGCGATGACGGGCAACAGCACCCCGGCCCAGAGCAAAATCCACGGAACGCTCGCGCCAATCCCCATCGCCTCATAAAAAGGCTGCAGGCCTACCAAATTGCCAAGCGCCTCCCACAGGTCCCAACCAAACAGTAGGGTGAGAAGAGCCAAGAAGCCGACCTCTTGAGGCCGGGTCACAAAACGATTTTTGGATCCTATACTCGCAATTGTAGCTCCGGCGGAGAGATCCACCCACCTCGTGGAGTGCTGGTGTCCTGCTCGCACAGTCCCGAGCGTCTCTTCTATTTCAGCTAGCGCAGTGCCCGCCAGAATCGATTGAGCCTCGACTGAAGACCGAGGGTACCCATCCTTTGGCCGCTCAAAGCCCGGACATCCAATTCCGCTCAAGTAGCGACTAAACTGTGCCCATGAAGGCCGTGGTGCAGAAGCCAGTCTGGGTCGATAACGAGCATGCACGCCGACACGAATTGGACTTCGGCGCAATTTGGCTTGTTCGAGGCAAAGATGATGAGGTCTCAGCCGTAGTGAGGGACCAGTGCGCCCACATGGGCAACTCTCTCAGGTCCACCCCCTCTGGATTCATGTGCGACTTTCATGGCTGGTCCTACCGCTTGGACGGCTCTAATGAGGTTTCAACAAACCCCAACCTCCAGTTACTCCAGTTCGAAGATTCTGGCGAATCCATATCGGTCCTCTGGCAGGATACTCAGCAGCTCTTGCCCCCTTTGGGAAAGACCCTCGATGGTTCGGAGAGACTGACACTTCTTGCTCATGCTTCGTACCTGCTTGAGGTTGGCGACGCCAAAGTCTTGTTCGACCCATGGCTATTTGGGTCGACTTACTGGGGCTCTTGGGGCCATTTTCCAGAACACAAAATCCCGGAGAATGTGCTGCTGGACGTAACCCATGTTGTTATCACGCACCCGCATCCCGACCATTTTCACTTGGAAACCTTGGACCGTTTCCAGCGCGCCGTGCCAGTTTTTTTCCCGGACTTCCCGAGCAAAATCATTCCCGATTCTCTCGCTCGCCTGGGGTTTACGGATTTGCGGCCGACTCTCTGGGAAGATGTTGTCACGGTGTCCGAGGATTTGTCTTTTGCATTCCTTCGTCCAACGTCATTTTGGGAGGACTCGTCGGTCCTCGTTCGTGCCCGCGATTGGGTTTGGTTGAACCAGAACGACGCCGGCGCGCCGCTGAACGACGCTCTTCTGCCCGAATCCATCGATTTGCTTTCTTCCGCGTTCGATGTTGGCGCCTCCGGATATCCACTGACCTGGGCTATGAGCGACGCCCGGCGAGAAAAAATCTTGCAAAATGCTAGACAACAAATGCTTCTGTCGATTAGCGAGCGTTGCAGAAACACCAACGCCAAGTACTTTTCACCCTTTGCTGGCTGGTGGCGCCATCTGCAACCGGAGCACCAGGGTTTCGCGAAACTACTGCCGCACGTGCGGTTCTCTCACCTTGCTGAAGCTCTTGCAGGAAGCTCGACGGAACTTATAGAAACACTGCCGTCCTCCCAAGTTTTGCTGAGCACAATGTCTCACCACTCCGACCCAGGGGTGGCTTCTCAATTATCGCGACCTTGGCGCGTCCAAAGTAAGCAATGGCCCAAACCCGGCCTAACAGACGATGAGTTGCGCCTTCGATTCCAAGAAAAGCTCCAGCGCCTGAGCGCGATGTCTCATGCGACGAATTGCGAGCCAATCGTTTTTGCAGTGCAGATTGAGGGAATCGCTGAACCAGTAGTACAACGTTTCGGTAGCACGACTGAAGTCGAGGTGACGAGGATTACCGCCCGGCTGGCTCGTGAGGTTGCTGAACTATACGCTGTCGGCGACGAAACTGTCACTTGGGACAATTTGGCAATTGGCTACTGGAGTCAGTGGACCCGCGACCCTGACATTTATCCCTCAAATTTTATGCGGCTCCTCCAACTGGGCTACCAGAGCGGTCTGGCTGTCGAGGGGCGCCGCTCCCCCATGGGAGGCCTCCTGGACATGTCCGTGGCCGAAATTCTCGAATCAAGTCCGAATCTTGCCCCGGCGTTGCTAAGCAGAGCGGGGCTGCCTTGCGCGGCCTGCACGCGACAGATATCTGAGAGTCTTGCAACCACGTTGAAGGTTCACGCCGTCCCGGAAGCGGCAAAAGTTAGACTACTGGCCGAACTCGAATCGGCTCTCCACGCCAAGTAGAGCACGAGGATCGCGCGACCGTTAGAGCAGATCCACGATGGCTGCGGAAGTTATTAGCAGGCGGCCGGCAACCAACGAGGCGGTTGGCAACTCTGCTGCCTAGGGCGTGGCAAACAGAATCGGAAGGATTAGAGGCAACGGAACCAGCAGAATAAGGCCGACCACCAGCCACAACGTGCGAGATCGACCCGACCGGCCACCACTCAGCCACCACACGACCCCAAACCACAACGGCGACGCGACAATCGCGAGGAACTCGCCAAACTGGTACATAATCGCATCGAGCAGGCTGTTGGCTTGCTGTGTGGGTGCAGCAACAATCGCCAATACCCACGCAATCGTCCACACCGCATACAACCCGCCAAATACGGCCAAGAGCACCGGGTTTTCGGTTTTGGGTCGAGGCGTCGCCGGAGCGACGTCCCGACCCTCTACAACCAGGCCTTCATCTGATTCGCCCCAGTCAAAAGCAGGCTCGCGCGAATCAGAGGACATAGTGCTCTAGCGCGATGCCTTGCCGTCGACGTAGTCAGAGTCGGTCTGCTTCCAGGAGAAGAGAGCACGCAGCTTGCGACCCGTCTCCTCGATCGGGTGAGCCTCGCCCTTGGCGCGAAGCGCCAAGAATTCAGGAGCACCTGCGTCCTGGTCCGCAATGAACCGCTTAGCAAAGGCACCGGACTGAATGTCAGCCAGTACTGCCTGCATGTTCTTCTTCACGTCGGGGGTGATCACGCGGGGACCAGAGACGTAGTCGCCGTACTCAGCGGTGTCGCTGATTGACCAGCGCTGCTTGGCGATGCCGCCCTCCCACATGAGGTCAACAATGAGCTTCAGTTCGTGGAGGACCTCAAAGTAGGCGACCTCTGGCTGATAACCGGCTTCGGTGAGGACCTCAAAGCCGTATTGAACAAGCTGAGAGGTGCCGCCGCAGAGAACAGCCTGTTCACCGAACAGGTCGGTTTCGGTTTCTTCGGTGAATGTCGTGATGATGCCACCAGCGCGGAGCGCGCCCATGCCCTTCGAATAGGACCATGCGAGCTCCCATGCGGTTCCGGTTGCATCGTTTTCAACAGCAACGATGACGGGGACACCGCGTCCCGCTTCGTACTCGCGGCGAACAGTGTGTCCTGGTCCCTTCGGGGCAATGAGGATGACGTCAACGCTGGTCGGGGGCTGGATGTAGCCAAAGCGGATGTTGAAGCCGTGTCCGAAGACCAGTGCCTTGCCGTCCGTGAGGTTAGGCGCGATGTCATCCGCATACAAGTGACGCTGGTGCTGGTCAGGGGCAAGGATCACGATGACGTCAGCCCACTTGGTGGCCTCTGGAGTGGTCATCACCCGGAAGCCGGCTTCAGTGGCCTTGGCAGTGGAGAGAGATCCGGGCTTGAGTGCGACGACCACCTCGACGCCGGAATCTCTGAGGTTCTGGGCGTGGGCGTGGCCCTGTGAGCCATAGCCCACAACAGCAACCTTCTTGCCCTGAATAATGCTGAGGTCAGCGTCTTTGTCATATTTGATGTCGGTCACGGGTTCATTTCTCCTTAGTGGGTGATGACTAGGAAAGCCTAGTTCTTGTTCATGCGATCAGAAATACTCTTGGACCCTCGCCCAACGGCCAGAAGCCCCGACTGGGCAATTTCCTTGATGCCATAGGGCTCGAGCACCTTCAACAGGGCCTTCACCTTGGCAGTGTCGCCGGTGACCTCAATGACCAAAGCGTCAGTCACAACATCGACCACGCGCGCGCGGAACAGGTTCGTCGCCTCAAGAATTTGCGACCGGGTGGTGTTGTCAACGCGGACCTTGATGAGCATGTGTTCGCGCTGCACCGAGACGTCTGGCTCTAGTTCCACAATCTTCAAGACATTCACAAGCTTGTTGAGCTGCTTGGTCACCTGCTCGAGTGGGAGCGCTTCGGCGTCCACCACAATGGTGATGCGCGAAAGGCCTGGAACCTCGGTCTTTCCCACCGCCAAGGATTCAATGTTGAATCCACGGCGGGCGAACAAGCCCGCCACCCTGGTCAAAAGACCAGGCTTGTCCTCAACGAGCAGAGAAAGCACGTGGCTCATGATTTGCCCCCCGCCTTAGAGGTCACTCTCTGGCGCAAGTTCAGTGCGACATTGGCGGAGCTAACGCGGAGCCACCTCAACGTCTTGAAGGGCCAATGACGAACGTGTACCTGCAGAAACCAACTTACCCAGTCGAAACCTATTTTTGCCCTTGCCGCAAAAGGCCTCGGGCCCTCAAGCCAACTTCCTCCGAGGTGGAGGGGAGGGCGCCTTGCCACATTCCTGCTGATGTCTTTAGGGTGAGGAACTCTCACTCTGTGAAGCCGGCGGTAAATTAGCGCTTCGAAGCGATCTCTCCTGAGGAGGGTGAACTCCACCACCTGTGGAATTTGGGTGCCATCGAGGGGGAGGGGAGCCGTCGGACAGCAATTGTTAGCTCGAGCATGCACCACCACAAAATCCTCGTTCAGCTTCTCGACGACAGTAAGGAACTCGCTAGCCCTTTCAAATTCCGTCAGTCGCTTCGGGAAATCGTGGAATTCGATCACCAAGATTCGAAACCTTCTGAGCACACTGGAAGGGGCGGTGGCGAGGATCGAGTACTCCGCACCCTCAATGTCCATCTGCAGAATTAGTTCAGAAGAGCCCGGCTCGCTTTCATTGACCCAAGTCTCCATCGACAGAGAATCCGGACCGTCGGCTGGAGCCAGCCACTTCTTCTCAAAAAACTGAAGACCTTCCTGAAGAGGCGTCTCAAAGGACTCCACGTCGCTCGAAAAATCGAGCAAATGGGACCGAAGTCCCAGACGGTGCGCAAGGTCATCCTCGAATGACTTCCGATTCGCAACACCGGGCGAGAAACAAGCTGTCAGGCCTTCGAAATCCGAAGGTACCAAGTAGGCGCCGTCTCCAGAGCCACCGATGCGAACGAGGCGAGCTGGGCTCGGCTTGGGGCGAAAGAACGCGAGAGGATGCCGTGCCAGTGCCGGGAAGTGGTCGGTGGAAAAATCACCATGCTGCGAAGACACGATTACTCCTCATCCCATTCAGGGGCGTGGTCCCTGGCGTATTGAACCTGCGAGTTACCGACACCCTGGGGCACCATTGGCCAGACCATCGAGTCTTTGCTCACGATGAAGTCGATAACCACCGGACGGTCGTTGGTTTCCATCGCCAGCTTGATGGCAGGCTCCACTTCTTCTTTGGTGCGCACCCGGATTCCAAGCGCGCCATAAGCATCGGCGAGCTTGATGAAGTCGGGGACCATGACGGTGTCGTGGCCCGTGTTCAGGTCGGTGAAGGAGTGTCGGCCGTCATAGAACAGTGACTGCCATTGCCTAACCATTCCAAGCGACGAGTTGTTGATGATCGCCACTTTAATGGGAATGTTGTTGATGGTGCAGGTGGCCAACTCCTGGTTGGTCATCTGGAAACATCCATCGCCATCAATCGCCCAGACAAGACGGTCGGGCTCAGCAACCTTGGCGCCCATGGCGGCCGGGATTGCATAGCCCATGGTTCCTGCGCCACCGGAGTTAAGCCAGGCGTTCGGGCGCTCGTACTTGATGAACTGCGCCGCCCACATCTGGTGTTGGCCAACGCCAGCGGCATAGACAGCCTCGGGTCCGGACATTTCACCAATCTTCTGAATCACCCATTGCGGAGACAGAAGGCCGTCATCGGGCTCGTCGAAGCCAAGCGGGAACTGTTCCTTCAAGTAATCGAGGCGCTCCCACCACGCGGTGTAGTCAGCCTTGCGAGTCTTAGCGGCCTGGTTGAACGCGGTCAGCAAGTCCTGCAGGACGTCCTTCACATCGCCGACGATGGGAACCTCGGCGTGACGGATCTTGCCAATCTCTGCAGGGTCAATGTCGATGTGAATCACCTTGGCGTGGGGCGCAAACTCGCTCGCCTTGCCCGTGACTCGGTCGTCAAATCGTGCGCCCAGAACGATCAGCAGGTCTGATTCTTGGAACGCAAGCACAGCGGGGACAGTGCCGTGCATTCCTGGCATACCGAGGTTCAGCGGGCTTGAGTCAGGGAACGCTCCACGGGCCATCAAGGTGGTCACGACCGGTGCGCCGACCTTATTGGCGAAAGCGGCCAACTCTTTGTGGGCGCCAGCGCGAATAACACCGCCGCCAACATAGAGAACGGGCTTGGCCGCTTCAGCAATCATTTGTGCAGCGACCTGCACCTGCTTTTGGTTGGCCTTGGTTACCGGGTGATAGCCGGGCAAATCAATCTCAGGGGGCCAAATAAAGGGGGCGCTCTTTTGCTGAGCGTCTTTCGTGATGTCCACAAGCACTGGGCCAGGCCGGCCGGACGTTGCGATATGAACAGCAGCGGCGATGACGGCAGGAATCTCTTCGGGCTTTGTCACCAAGAAGGAGTGTTTCGTGATCGGCATCGTCACACCAGAGATGTCGACTTCTTGGAACGCGTCAGTGCCCATCGAAGTGGAAAAAACCTGGCCAGTGATGGCGAGCAACGGCACCGAGTCCATGTGGGCATCAGCAATCGCGGTCACGAGGTTCGTTGCGCCAGGACCTGAGGTGGCAATACACACACCGAGCCGGCCGGTTGATGACGCATAGCCTTCGGCTGCGTGACCTGCGCCCTGCTCGTGACGGACCAGAATGTGGCGGATTTTGTCCGCCGACATCAGCTCGTCATAGAAGGGCATGATGGCGCCACCGGGAAGCCCAAAGACATCCTTGACGCCAAGGAGCTCCAAGCTCTTAAGAATTGCACCGGACCCGGTGAGAACCGGTGCCTTGGCGGCAAGCTGGGCTTTTCTTTGTTCCTCTGGGCTCAACTCAGGCGCCTCGGAATCAATGAGGTCTAGACCGTATTCATCCATGGTGTATTCCACTACATCCTGTTGGTTACGTGCGCGAAGGATAGCTCTAGCTCGTTACAGCGCCCAAGGCTGCTGACTTCACCAGTTTCTGGTATTTGGCCAACACGCCACGGGTGTAACGAGGGGGAAGCGGTTGCCAGTCGGTGCGGCGGGCTTCGAGTTCGTCGGCATCGACGAGTAGGTCAAGGCTACGAGATGGAATATCAACCCGAATTAGGTCACCATCCCTCACGAAGGCGATAGGACCTGCGTCTACCGCTTCGGGAGCTATGTGGCCGATACACAGTCCGGTTGTGCCGCCTGAGAATCGACCGTCCGTCAAGAGTAATACATCTTTGCCAAGACCCGCACCCTTAATTGCTGCGGTCACAGCCAGCATCTCGCGCATTCCCGGCCCACCCTTCGGCCCTTCGTAGCGAATAACAACCACATCGCCAGCCTTGATCTCACCGTTGGTGAGGGCATCCATTGCGGCGCGCTCGCGCTCGAACACCCGCGCGGGGCCCTCGAAGACGGCGGCATCAAAGCCAGCGGTCTTCACCACAGCACCCTCGGGGGCAAATGACCCACGAAGTATTGTGATGCCGCCAGTGGGGTGAATCGGGTTGTCCAGGGCGCGCAAAACCTCACCATCGAGCGGGTCAATGCTCATCGCGGCCAAGTTCTCTGCCATGGTCTTCCCGGTTACCGTCATCACATCGCCGTGCATGATGCCGGCATCAACAAATGCTTTCATCAGGACCGGGACGCCACCATGACGGTCCACGTCATTCATGACGTACTTGCCAAAAGGCTTTAAATCTCCGAGGTGTGGGATCTTGGACCCAATTCGGTTGAAGTCATCAAGGGTCAGCTCCACCTCGGCCTCATTTGCAATGGCAAGGAGGTGAAGCACAGCGTTCGTCGAACCACCAAGCGCCATGAGAACGGCAATGGCATTCTCGAAAGCCTTGAGGGTCAGAATCGTCCGGGCGGTCAAACCCAGGCGCAGCATCTCGACCACAGCTTCGCCAGACTTGTGGGCGAAGTAGTCTCGGCGGCGGTCATAGGACGCAGGCGATGCCGAGCCCGGGAGGCTTAGGCCCAGAGCCTCGGCAATGCTGGCCATGGTGTTGGCGGTATACATACCGCCACAGGCACCCTCGCCAGGCGCGAACGTGCACTCGATGCGGTGGGCATCCTCGGCCGACATCTTCCCCGCCTTGACAGCGCCAACCGCCTCGAAGGAGTCGATGATGGTGATTTCTTTTTCCGTTCCATCGGAGAGCTTCACCCAGCCCGGAGCAATCGAGCCGGCATAGAGGAATACGGAGGCGAGATCCAGCCTCGCTGCCGCCATCAACATGCCAGGAATCGACTTGTCACAACCAGCCAATAACACGGAGCCATCAAGGCGTTCCGCCTGCATCACTGTCTCCACGGAATCGGCAATGACTTCACGGCTCACGAGCGAGAAGTGCATACCTTCGTGCCCCATAGAGATGCCATCGGATACAGATACGGTCCCAAACTGCAGCGGGTAGCCACCACCGGCGTGAACGCCTTCCTTGGCCGCCTGGGCCAGGCGGGCAAGGGAAAGGTTGCAGGGGGTGATTTCGTTCCAGGAGCTCGCGATACCAATCTGGGGCTTATCCCAGTCGTCATCCCCCATGCCAACAGCGCGGAGCATTCCCCTCGACGTGGTGGCTTCAATGCCATCGGTAACAACGCGGGAGCGGGGCTTGATGTCCGGAGCAGTCATGACACCATACTAATTGGCTACTACCTGAAGAGGGACCCCTAAATACGAGCGATGGCGCCCAGTATCGCCTCAGCCTCAAGCTGCTCATACCCTTCTGGCAGCGCGGAAATTCGTGCGGAATACTTTTCCGGCGAGGTCCCCCCGAGTCCAACCAGTAAGCGACGTGACACTTGTTGGTCAAACCAACTCTCAACCTCACGCACGGTCGGCATTTTTGCTGTGGTCAGCGCTTTCCAGCTCTTCAGTCCTCTAAAGGCAAAAGAACCGGGCATCCCGCCCCACCACGGCTGGCCCATATAAACAGCGGGCGTTCCACCAAAAGCTGCCTCGATGCCGATCTTTCCCGTCATGGTGAAGATGCACTCGGCGTCCTTCATGAGCTTGCCCGAGTTAGCGCCTACCCCGAGGACTTCGATTCCGGGGACTGAACCCAAGTACTCGTAGGCGGTGATGCTTCGCCCGACATATCCCCGAAGTGAGGACGATTGCTGGGCGTAGTGCTCCTTCACGAGCAGCGTGACGTCGGAGGGGAGGAATGCCCGGGCCTCCAGAACAGCGTCCAATTGGGACAGGTAAGGAAGCCCCTCAGGCATATTGGTGCGCTCTGGCTCATAGTGAAGAGCAAACAGAGCGTATTTGGCTTTCGGGTTCGAGGGCGCTGAGGGCAGTCCGGCTACCGTTCGGTGCAGCGATCGCCGCAACGACCACTCGAGGACCACCTCGAGTGCTCTGCGAAGGCGTTCTCCGAGAAGCACATGGCCGGTGAAGTTGACCAGGCGATTAGCTGGCAAGCTGCCCAAACGTCTGGCAACGTGTTTGACCACGTTGATTTTTTGACTGCCACGGGAAGAAAGACCATCGACTCGCTTTTGTCGATCAAGGAGAGCGGTCCCCCCTCCGGTCTGCAATTTTGCGATTGCCCCCTGCGAGATTGCCTGCACTGATTTTCTGTCCGCCACCAGATTCTTCGGCCCGACGAGCGGGCAATCGACGTCAATGATGTCAGTGAGGGACGAACGCGCCACAACCTGCGGCCCGACCAAGCTCGGCTGAAAGAACAGAACAGGAATTTTTAGCCACTGCGCCAAGCGGAAGAGAGCAAAATCCGCCACCTCGTGGGGCGTTTCTTCAAAGACCATGTGTGTGGGCTTGGAGCGAAGCAGCTGTGACAAAAGGGCTAGCTGCAACCTTCGAAGTACAACCTCGCGGTCAACCGTTCTGAACGTTCCTGTCGAGTCTCTCCTCGAGAGCATGCCCATCAAAACGGCGTGAGTCCCTGGATATCGAGCCCCTCTGACGTAGGAGGCAAGCCGCTCCGGTGCCCGATCGTCCACCGGGATGCTGAGGTAGTAGTCAGTAACGATGTCGCGGGGAAAAACTTCATACCCGCTGACACTGCCGGAAAGCTCGTGAGGTAGCACCTGTGCGCCAGCCACCACGTCATGGCCCTGCTGAATGAGCTGACGGAGAGCAATTCCCCAGCTGCGGTTCGGGCCCAGGTCTCGCCCAACAAGGAGCGCGAGTCTCATAGCGCCAAGTATACGGAGAGTGCTCTCGAGCTCAGGGCACTCGCGAGGCCAGGCGTCCTGGACCGATACGATGGAGATTGCTTTCTACGATTGGGAGATCACTATGAAGACGCCCTCGACGACGTCAGTTTTCGGATCAGTTCGCCAGCCGCTTCTGGTCCTCGACCTTGCAAATAACCACAACGGCTCTGTGGACCACGGCAAGGCAATTATTGATAGCGCGGCGAGGGCAATTGATGGCCTCAACTTTCTGGCCACCATCAAGTTTCAATACCGTGACCTCGACACTTTGATTCACCCCTCGTTCAAGGGCAACTACGACTACAAGTACATCAAGCGCTTCGAAGAAACGCGCTTGAGCGACGCGCAGTATCTGGAGCTCGTCAACCACGCGCGCTCGGCCGGCTTTTCTGTGTCCTGCACACCCTTCGATGAAATCTCCGTGGAGAAGGTCGTCGACCACGGCTTCGACATTCTGAAGATCGCGAGCGCGTGCGCCACAGACTGGCCACTCCTGGGCGCTGTCGTGAAGCACAACCTCCCGGTCATTGTCTCCACCGGGGGGCTCAGCACTCGCGAGACTGACCAGGTGGCAGCCTTCATGAGCAAACGCGTCGACCAGTTCGCTCTCATGCACTGCGTGGCTGTTTACCCAACCCCGGACGACGAGCTCGCACTCAACCGCATCGATTACATGAAAGGTCGCTACCGCGGTGTGCCGATTGGCTACTCAACCCACGAGGACCCGGGTAACAGCCTGGCGGGAAGCCTCGCGTTGGCCAAGGGCGCACACATTCTTGAGCGACACGTTGGACTCGAAGCGGAGGGAATGGCGGTTAATGCCTATTCGTCTCAAGAAGCAGACCTGACCGCCTGGGCAACCCGCCTGACCGAGGCAATCGCCATGATGAGCGGAATGGACGACCGTAATTTCGTCAACGAAGTGGAGCTCGAATCTGTTCGCGCTCTTCGTCGCGGTGTTTACGCGAAGCACGATCTGGCTCCAGGAACCGAAATCGGTGATGACGACATCATTTTGGCAATCCCTGTGCTTGAGGACCAAATAACCGCAAACATGTGGTCCAAGCTCGAGCACAAAGTTACGACGTCCCAGGTTGACGCTCTCGACAAGCTGACCACACAGAACCTTCAGATAACAAAGCGCGACGCACTGTTGCGTGAACTGGTCGAGCGAAGCAAACTGCACTTTGAATCCGCCGGAGTTCTCGTGCCTAACCGCTCTCAGCTGGAGCTCTCGCACCACTACGGAGTCGAGCGCTTCGATGAGTTCGGCGTTATCATGGTCACCATCGTGAATCGGGACTACTGCAAGAAGGTCATTGGTGTTTTCCCAGGCCAGGCCCACCCCGAGCATGTTCACAAGAAGAAGGAAGAAACCTTCATCTGCATGAGCGGAACCCTCATCGTGGATCTCGATGGTGTGAGCCACACCCTGAAGCCCGGTGATGTTCTTACCGTTGAGGTGGGGGTGAAGCACAGCTTCCACTCCCCCGATGGCGCCGTCTTTGAAGAAATTTCTTCCACCCACTTCGTCGATGACTCCTACTACACGGATGACTCCATCAACGCGAACGCTGAGCGCAAGACCAAGCTCTCGGTGTGGTCGTTGACTGAGTAAGCCATGACTGCTCGTGTTAAGGTCATCGGCGCAGGTTCGATTGGCAACCACCTAGGTCACGGTTGTCGGACTTTGGGCATGGATGTGACCATCTGCGACATTGATCGCAGCGCTTTGGAGCGCGCACGCGGTGTCATTTATCCAAACCGCTACGGCTCATGGGATGACGCCATAACGCTAGCCACTCCGGATGAACTCGCGGGTGAGGCGTTTGACATCGTGATTGTGGGCACTCCACCGGCGACCCACCTGAAGGTCGCAACCGCCGAGCTGGAGACCACTAGCCCCGGTGTGATCTTGATTGAGAAGCCATTGGCTCACCCATCGTCTACTGACATAGAGGCATTCCTCGCCGCTGCAGAGAAATCGAGCACCCGCGTGTTGGTCGGCTACAACCAGAGGCTCAAGCCCAACACCAAGCACTTTGTGCACCTGGCCACAACGTTGGAGCTCGGTGCCCTCCAGGGTCTCAGCTCGAACATGCTGGAGAGCTGGGATGGGATCCTCAAAGCGCATTTTTGGATGACGAGTGAACGCGATTCTTACTTGGCATTTACCGATCAGGGCGGCGGGGCTCTGCTCGAGCACAGCCACGCCCTCAACCTCTTCCTGTATTTTGCCGATGTTCTTGGACAGGGTCGCGTGACCGACGTCGTGGGAGACATCGAGTGGGTCTCCCACGAGGATGGCCGATACGACCGTGATTCGGCGCTATCCCTCACTTTTGAATCGGGTCTTGTGGGCACGGTCCGCCAAGACCTTCACACTTGGCCAGCGAGCAAAGAGGCCATCGCCACCTTTGAGAAAGGCGCCCTCGTCTGGTCGATGGGCGACTCATCGGACCGTGTGGAACACCGCTCGACTAGTGGTGAGCTCATCGAAGCCTGGGATTTCCCGAAGACCAGGCCCGATGACTTTATTGGCGAGCTCGAACATCTGCGCTCAGTGTGGGAAAACGCCGGAACACCATCACCTATCGACCTCTCGCACGGAGTCGCAGTGATGGATGTCATTCTTGCCGCGTTCGAGTCATCACAGTCCGGGGCGTCAGCATCCATCAGGATCAGGAACTAAGGCTCAGTGTTCAAGGGCTCCAAGGTTCTCGCCGTAATCCCGGCCCGAGGCGGAAGCAAGGGGATTCCGAAGAAAAACATCGCGCCGGTGGCCGGCAGGCCACTAATTTCTTACACGACCGAGCTCACCCAGAACTTGCCCTGGCTTGATTCAACCGTTGTCTCCACCGACAGCCAAGAAATCGCTGAGGTTGCCACCCAGACCCCTGGCGTCGAGATTGTCTGGCGACCGGACGAGCTCTCTGGCGACCGAATTGGTGACCACCCAGTCTTGCGCCATGCGATCCTTGCTCGAGAGGAGCAAACGGGTGAGCGCTACGACATCGTCCTCATGCTCCAGCCCACCTCTCCTCTGCGCACAATCCACGACGTGGAGGGCTGCATCACGACGCTTCAGGATGGCGACTGGGATGCCGTCTGGAGCGTCTCAGAAACCGAGCTGACCTATCACCCGAGAAAGCAATTGGCACTCTCACCAGAGGGCAAACTCGACTTCGTTATTCCCGGCGGCCACGCGATAGTTGCCAGGCAGGAGCTAGAGTCCGTTTTCCATCGAAACGGTGTCTGCTATGCCTTCGCCCGTGACTTCTTGGTGAACTCCGAATCGACCTACTCGGGGGCCAAAACCTCAGCGGTCGTGACTCCAGGGGCTCACATCAGTATTGATACCGCAGAAGATCTGATCGCTGTCGAGAAAATCATCCTCGGTGGCAAGGGCTAGGCCCCCTGGCCCGCCTGATAATCTCGCCTCATGACGACTCTTCTGTGGATGACAATTGACCGTCACCCGGAGTCTCTGAAGACGCTGATTCGTGAACGCCTCAACTTGGCCGGGTTCGAGGTCCTCGAAGCGAGTTATGACTCCCTAGACGCTGTGTCGGGCATGCCGCTGGAGTCCATAGACGCAGTCCTCATGGCGCCCGCTCGATACTTTCCCACTGAATACATGGATCGGCTCACTAACTGCACACTGATTCAAGTCTGGAGCTCCGGCTACGACAAATTCAATATCGATGACGCCCGCAAGCGCAAGATTCCTGTGGCCAATAACCACGGGGCTAACGCCGTCTCCGTCGCCGAACACGCCATTCTGATGATGCTTGGCGTTTCCCGCAGAATTCCAGAGATGCATGAACGCGTGATTACCGGCAACTGGGCAGGCAACGATCACGGTATGTCGTCCTATTCGTTGAATGGCAAGACACTCGGCATCGTGGGACTGGGCAACATTGGCCGATTGGTAGCAACAAGGGCCGAAGCGCTAGGTATGGCAATCCGATTTGTGGACCCCAATGTGAAGGTCTCACCACAAGATTCGTGGGTCTCGAGCGACTTTGAGACACTCCTCGGAATCGCCGATTACTTGAGTTTCCATGTTCACCTGACCGACGCAACCCGCGGCATGGTGAACATGGGCAATATTCGCAAGCTCGAGGGCCAACCCTTCCTCATCAACGTCTCGCGGGCTGAACTTATTGACTACGAAGCGCTGCTATTTGCTCTTGATAATCAACTAGTCAAAGGTGTCGCCATCGATGCCCACTATGAAGAACCCACGAGGCCGGACGACCGCCTGTTCTCGTTCCCCAACGTCCTCGTCTCTCCTCACGTTGCAGGCTCAACAGTTGATTCCTATTACGACACCATCAACGCGTGTATTTCGAACATCACGAGGGCCGTGGCTGGCGAAGAAGCACACGGGCTTCTCCGCCACTAAAGCAGCGCTACCAGGACGAATAGCCGCCATCAACAACGATGTTCTGCCCCGTCACATACGAGGAAGCATCGCTCAGCAGGTAGACAATTGCCCCGACAATGTCGTTTTCACTCCCCATGCGACCCATCGGAGTGCGCTCCTCATAGCGAGTCACAAACTTGCTGGGTTGAGAACGCTCTATGCCCCCGGGCGAGACAGAGTTGCACCGAATCACAGGGGCCAGCGTCGTAGCAAGCCATGTGGTCAGCTGAATCAGCGCCGCCTTGCTGGCGGCGTATGCGGCTGGGTTCGCCATCTCAAGGCCGCCGTAGAGCCGCCAGTCTGGGCCAACGATTCCGTGGACTGAACCGATGGTCACAACCGAGGGGGCGCTAGCCGCTTCTAGGAGGGGAAGCATCAGCTGGGTGAGATGGAAAGGAGCCGTCACGTTCACTTCTAATGCCCGTCGCCACGTCTCGAGCGACTGGTCCTCAAATCCGACTGCCCAACCCTCCAGTTCGCTGGTGCCAACAAAGGCTGCATTGTGGACAAGGCCATCGAGCCTCGAAGTCTTGGAGCCAAGCGCCTCAACGAAAGCCTTTCGCGAAGCCTCATCTTCGAGGTCCGAAACGAAAACATCAACCGACCCCTGGGCCCGAGCCCCCAGGCGCGCGGCGACTGCGTCGAGATCTGCGCCATCCTGGTCAACCAGATAAAGATCCGCACCAGCGTCGGCGACCACGGCTGCCAGCGCTGAGCCTAGGTGACCTGCCGCTCCTGTAATCGCAATCTTTTTGCCCTCAAGGGAGAACAGTTCCGAGGCCATCTCAGCTACCGCCTTTCTGGCGATCAAACAGGTACTCCGCGATGTCGAAATCCAGCTGAGTGTCGATGTCGATGGCCCGCTCCGCCGGTATTTCAACACCGGCGACTGTGCCCTCAAACAAAGAGTCAGCGCCGAGAACAAAACCCAGAGTGGTCACATAGACGACAGTAGCCAAATCAAACACTTGTGGCGCATCTTGGCGACGGCTGACAGCGTCACCGTCGCTCCCAATTACGGTGTGAAGAAAACCATCCGCATCTTCAGAAACCATATTGAACCAGGGGGATCTCGCAGCTGGGGTGTAAGAGACAATGACATCAGCACCAGCCGTGCGGTGCTTCGCAATCGCTGATTCCACGTCAGCAACCGTCCTGAGCGGAGCGGTTGCCGGCAAAGACACAAGCAGGTCCTCGGGTGAAGCACCCGCCCCAATCAGGTGCCGCGCCAAGTGCTTCCAGGACAGCCACTCAGGGCTGTCGTCCTCGGCCAACTCGGCGGGGCGCAGAAAAGGCGCGGAAGCGCCGTGTTGCTCGGCAACAGCCTTAATCTCTGACGAATCGGTTGAGCACAGAACATCAGCGACGCCGGGAATTTCGAGCCCCACACGAATCGAGTGCGCGACCAGAGGTAATCCGCCCAAAGACTTGAGGTTCTTTCCCGGAAGGCCCTTCGAACCACCCCTCGCAAACACTGCTGCCCAGATGCTCACGATACGACCCCTACGGTCTTCAGAAAAACACGTGCGCCAGATTGTTCGTGTGAGTGGCGGATTGCCTCAACAGCGCGCAGAACGGCAACCCCGTCAGACATAGCAACAATCGGCGCACTGCCCTTTTCCACGACGGAAAGGAAGCTGTCCCACTGAGCTCTATAAGTGGAGTGCGACCCAGAATCAGTCACGACGGTTTCCCACCGGGATTCTGATGGCTCATAGACCTCGACCGTTCCAGCGATGCCATCCCATCGAAGTGTTCCACCTTCGCACACCGCCGTGACAGTCCGCGTCTTGTCTCGCCGCACAAAATCCAAAGACAGCTGGCCCACAACCTGGGTTTCAGCTTGATCACCCTCGATGCCAATCGTCACCAGCGCTGTGTCCTCAACGTCGATCTCTAAAGATGACGTTCTCCCCGTCCAAGCCGAAACCCAATCCCATTCACCAAAAATCCAGCGCAGGTAATCGAGCTCATGGCTTAACTCGAGGAGGACACCTCCTCCCAGTTCGGCCCTGGCGGATACGGTCTCTCGATAATCCTTGTCAGGGCGCCAGTCCGGCAAATATTGAGCCGTTTCCGCGTTGAACCGCAGCACGCGGCCATAGCGGCCTTCACGCACTAGGTCGCGGAAGGCGATCAAAGATTCGGAAAAACGAAGGTTGTATCCAACCTGTGATCGCTCAACTGCTGGCCCTAAAAGGTCTACGAGAGCCACAGCATTCCCCAGCGTGTGGGCCAAAGGTTTCTCAATGAACACGGGCACATTGAGTGCACCAATCTGGCGCAACACATCAGCCCGAGTCGTCGCAGGACCAGCCAGGACCACAGCATCCGGCTCAAACGCAACCACATCGTCAAGCGAGCTAGTTGACCTGAAACCCTCGCCGGCAGCGCCGCTGCGCGACACCACCAAAAGCTCGGCATCTGGGCGAAGCTCACGGAGCACCTCAAGTGCCCTCGCCCCAGCACTGCCAAAACCCACTATCGCAACGGACAACGCTGTAGCGTCCCGTGCCACGTCAGTCTCCTTCATGTTCCTCGCGGGCACGGGCTAGGTCTTCGTGACGCCCTAAATCAATCCACGACTCATGCAAGGGAAAAGCCGTGGCGTTGGAGGTTTCAATAACCTGCGCTAGGAGATCAGTCATGTCGAACTTCTCGTCGCGTGGGACTTTGCCAAGCAGCCCTGGATTTAAGACGTACACACCTGCATTCACAAAGTCGCGGTAGACCGGTTTCTCACTTATCCCCAAAATCCGACTCCCGTCGACGTCGACGACACCGTAGGGAATTTGGGTTTCCAGCAGCTTCACACCGACAGTGAGTTCACCACCCGACTGATTATGAAAATCCAACATTTCAGAGATTTTCGCGGACAACATCACGTCACCATTGACCACGAAGATCGGCGACTGAAAATTGCCGGTCAAAAGCGATAGGGCGCCACCCGTGCCAAGTGGCTGTGCCTCTCGGACATAGCTGATGTCAACGCCAAAGTCCGAACCGTCCCCAAAGTGGCTCTCTATTTGGTCTCCCAGATAGTTGATTGCGAGCACAATTTTGGCAAAACCCTCTGACCGTAAGGCCTCAATGGTGTGCTGCACCATTGGCTTTCCCCCGATGGGAAGCATCGGCTTGGGAGTGTTTTCTGTTAGCGGCCGAAGCCGCAGCCCCACGCCACCGGCCATGATCACCACAGTGTTATCCCTGCCGGTGCCGCGCTCATCTGGCCGATCAATGAACAAGCCGGCAAGCTTGCCGTCTTGATCAACGAGCGGCAGGTGAGTAACTTCGCGCGATCGAACAACTCGCTTGAGTTCTGAAACTGGTGTCTCGCTCGGCGCAGAAGCAAAACTACGGTTCATGACCGCCGTCGCAGGGCTTTCAAACCCCTCTCCTGCTAGCAACCCGCGTCGAATGTCCCCGTCGGAGACAATCCCGAGTAGCGCGCCGTCTTGGCTAACCACCAGGCTGAGCCGAAGCCCAGAACTGGTGAGGTTCTCGACCACTGACTTGACGGTTGCAGCCTCAGGGACGACACAGCGCGAGACATCATCAACTAACACGGTCTGCCTTTGCTTGTGAGCCTGGCTGGTCGTAAAAAACCTTGCCCTTTAGGTTACCCGCAGGAAGGTTTTCTATAACAGCGAAAATCCTGTTTGCCGCCCCCGGCCCGCCAAGGGGATTCGTGACGGCGCCAAGAGAGTCTCTGAACTCCTTGGACGTCACGCGCTTAAATGCGCTAGAAATGGAGGCTTCAGTGGGCAGGCAAGACACCACACTTTGGGCAAAAATTCGCCCCCTCTGTCTGGGGCCTATGTTGATTGTCGCCACGGGGAAAGAAGGGGCCTCAAGGATTCCGCTCGACGAGTTTCCCACGACCGCAGTAGCAAGGGCCATGACGGACCAGTAGTTGACCTGTCCCAAGGATTCCGAAAACAGCCAACGCCCGGGATGGCGGTCAGCAGCGCCTCGGAGCACATCAACAATCACCTTGTGATTTGGGTCGGCGTTTGGCATGGTGAGAATCACCGTCGCCTCGGGTATCGCCTCAAGGGCCGCGACCAAAGCGGACACCTCGGCCTGGGCGTCGCTCCCCCCACTAGTGACTGGGTGGTAGGTAGCCAGGAACAGCGGGTCCCTGAGCGCTATACCGAGGTGTTGCTCTAGCTGCTCTCGCGTTTTCAGGACAGTGCTCGACAACTGGTCAATACCCAGAGCTCCAACAACGTGGACGGTTTCCGGTTGCTCACCTAATTGCATGACTCGGGCGCCGTAGTCGGCATGCGCAACGCAATGCAGAGACGAAAACTTCGTGATGGCGTGGCGAATGGTGTCGTCGAACGCGCCGTGAGTTACCTCGCCGCCGTGGATGTGAACAATCGGAATCTCCAGAAAAAATGCCGCAATCGCAGCTGCCAGCATTTCGTATCGATCCCCCAGCAGCACAACAACGTCTGGAGACAAAGACGAGAACGTGTCAGTAAATTCGCTTGTTCCAGCGCCAACCTGTCGCCCTACGTCGGCTCCCGTGTTTGCATGGGTTATCGCCCGTACTTGCGCCGCAATGGGAAACCTCGCTGCAGTAATCGCATCAACGGTGTGCCCGAATTCGGGTAGCAGATGCGTGCCGGTGACTACTACCTGAAGTTCGAGCCTTGAAGACTCATCAATCAGTGCCATTAATCCACTAAGAAGACCGAATTCGGCCCTGGTCCCGGTCACCACGGCAACCTTCATGGCAGATCAATCAATTCATCAACCAAGAAATCACGGTGCGCCTTGGCGCCCACAACCTCGTGCCAGCGCATCGGCGAAATACCGGTGCCGGGCCGCTTGACCCCGAGATTCTGGCTGGTGAATTGTTCGCCGGCGCTAATAGGTGTTAGCGCCACCAATGACTTTCGGACGATGTCACGATTTGGCGCCTCGGTTTCGCCCGGGGCCTTCACCTCTGACCCCAACGCTGTCTCCACCGCCCGAATGGAACGAACCATAGCGGCGAACTCCAATGGGTTCGCCGAGGCGGCGTGGTCGGGCCCAGGCATTGATGGGTCTAGGGTCAAGTGCTTCTCAATGATTCGCGCTCCAAGGGCGACAGCGGCGACGGAGGCATCGGATCCGTCGGTGTGGTCGCTGTATCCGATTCTGACCGCAAGTTGCTCCCCCATGGACACCATCGCGCGGAGGTTGGCTTCCTCCAGTGGCGCCGGGTAATTGGTTGTGCACTGCAGCACCGTGACCATTGCGCGGTTCAGGCCGGATTGCTCAAGGACGTCGACTGCCTGTGCGACCTCGTCAAACGAGCCCATGCCAGTCGACAGGATGATTTTTGTTCCCTCTCCCGCAACCCTCTCCAGAAGGGGGCGGTTCGTGAGGTCGCCGGAGGGAATCTTGAGGTAATCAAGATTCAGGGTCATGACGAAATCCAAGCTCGTGAAATCATGCGCGGTAGTGAGAAAGCCAATTCCCAGCGATTCACTGAATGCCTTGAGCTCACGAAAGTCCGCGTGGGTGAGCTCAAGGCCGCGCAGCATGTCCTGCTGGGTCGCTCCCTGAGAAGCAGGCTCTTGGTATGCCGCAACCCCAGCGTCTGCCGTGACCAGGTCATCGGCGCTAAACGTCTGGAACTTTGCATAATCAGCGCCAGCGTCACGTGCAGCAGAAATCATCTGCTTCGCCAAGGCAACGTCACCGTTGTGATTGACGCCGATTTCAGCGATAACAACGGTGTGGGGCGGTTGTGTGTGTGCTGGCATATGATCTAGACCTCTCATTTAGCCTAGGGCCACCTTGGCCACTACGGCAGATGGTCCAGGGAGCCCGGCTAGCCGTGCCGGTTGGCCAAGAACACCGAGCTCGGAAGACAGATGACGCGATCGTAGAGGTCCGCGGTCACCGGAGTGTCAGCCGATGGATGCGCCGAATAGGGAGCGAGCCTGTTGAGCGGCTTCCACATCGGCCTCACCGAGACGCCCACGTCGATACACCCCTGTATTAGCTCGTCTTTGCTGCCCTTAAGGCCCTCGGCCAACTGGATTGCTTGCAGCCAGTAGTTGCTAGTCGTCCCGGCGGGTTCCTGGCGCACTTCACCACAAGGGCTGCCAGCAAATGCCTCGGAGTAGAGATCAAACAAACTCCGCTGACCAGCGATCAACCCCGGTAGCTGCTCCATTTGGGCAAGACCGAGCGCGGCGTTGATGTTCGGCATTCGGTAGTTGTAGCCAACCGCGTCGTGATCGAATTCATAGGCGTGGGGCACGCGAGCAGTGGTTGAGAGGTGCTTGAGCTTCTTCGCCAACGCTTCATCGTCAGTGACGATTAAGCCACCGCCGCCGGTCGTGATGGTTTTGTTCCCGTTGAAACTAAAAACGCCTAACCGACCAAACAGGCCTGTGTGGCGGTCCCCGACGAAACTACCCAGGGACTCAGCGGCGTCCTCCACAACGACCAGGCCAAATTCTTCAGCTACCGAAAGTAGCGGTGCGATCGCGACGGGATGTCCGAGCGCGTGCATGGGCACGACAGCCGTGATGGGTCGGCCAGTCTCCTTGTTATGAAGCCGGCCGCCCTTCATCTGGCCGACCTCAGCAAGATGAGCGCGCAGCGCCACGGGGTCGATGCCCCAGGTGGCCTTGTCGACATCAACGAAATGTGCAATTGCGCCCGCATGGGACACCGCGTTGGCAGTTGCAACAAAGCTCAGTGCCGGGACGATGACTTCATCGCCCGGCCGGACCCCCACAGCAAGCAGGGCCAAATGCAGAGCTGCGGTTCCGTTCACCACTGCTACTGCGTGCTGTGCCCCGACAAAGTCACGGACAGATTCCTCAAACGCAGTGACAAAAGCTCCCACCGAGGAGACAAAACCACTGTCGACGCAATCGGCGAGGTATTTCTTCTCATTCCCAGCAAATACAGGCTCGTGAAGACCGCCGGTCTCTGACCCGGTGACCTGTCGAATCCGAGAGATAAAGTCGTCGTGATTATTCACGGGACCTACACCACATAACGCTTGGCGTCATAGCCAGCTTCGTTGGAGTTGTCGCGGAACCAGGCATAAGTCTTCTCGAGCCCCCGGTACAGTCCATCGCGACCGCCATGCGCTGGCTTCCAGCCAAAAGCCTTCTCTATCTTCGAGCTATCTGACCACAAGCGTTCCACCTCAGAATTCTCAGGCCGAACGCGAGCGGGGTCTTCTCTTACCGCAACCTTGCGCCCAGAGATTTCAGAGAGCATGTCGACAACCTCGCCCATTGAGATTTCGAACCCACTACCCATGTTGAAAACCTCCCCGAGGCCACCCGTTCCTTCGGCGACAGCCCGGAAGCCCTCGGCGGTATCGGTCACAAACGTGAGGTCCCTGGTCGGCGACAAAGAACCCAGAGAGATGCTCTCCGCCCCGGAGAGCAGCTGCACAATCACAGAGGGTATGAAGGCCCTCTGTGATTGCCTGGGCCCATAGGTGTTGAAGGGCCGGACGGTCGTCACGGGAACACCGAAGGATGACCAATACGAGTGCGCAACCTGGTCAGCACCAATCTTCGAAGCGGAATACGGGGACTGCCCAACCAGCGGATGCTTCTCGTCGATAGGCACGTATTGCGCCGTTCCATAAACCTCGCTAGTCGACGTGTGAACCACTCGAGCAACTCCGGCCCGGCGCGCTGCCTCCATGACGTTCATGGTGCCAATCACATTGGTCTCAATGTAGGAGCGAGGGGCTTGGTAGGAGTAGGGAATGGCAATTAACGCCGCAAGGTGAAGAACGATTTCGTGACCGGCCACCGCCGCCTGAAGCCAGTCAGCGTCCCTCACGTCACCCGAGACAATTTGGATTCGACTCTTGCTTCCGAAATCTAGGGCGTCCAACCAACCTGCCACGCCGAAAGAGTTGTAAAGGGTACCAGCGGTAACCGCATGGCCGTGGCCCGCCAGGCTCTCAGCAACGTGGGAGCCAATGAAGCCATCAGCCCCTAAAACAAGAATTTTCAAGGTTTTCCTGCTCCGATTGGGTCAAGTCACTAGTTTAGGCGACTCTACTGTCCCACAAACGCGAAGAGAGACGCCCGCTCGCACTTTAGGGACCGCGTTCCCGTGTAGCGTCAGAAAAAGCGAAGATAATTCCTATTTAGCCGGGTCGACTGAAGTTAAGAAACCCGATACGAGTTATGAACTTGTATCAACATGTACCAGATGGTTGCAGAAGCAAACTCCTCTCTCCATCCCGGGACCCCCGAAGAATCGAAATCTAGAGGACACTTCACAGTCGCTCCAATCAGCGAGGCTCCTCACTCTCCAAAGCGTCATGAACACGATCACCGCCTTGCCTCATAGCGGCTCAAGTTTGCATGCAGGGCCCGGCCCCATCTCGCGAACCTCTGGAATCCGAGGCGCGCGAGGGCAATGAGGACCTTTTTGCTTCCGGGGCGATGCGACCTGAAGAGAGAACGAGTCGGCTACGACCACGGCCCGACGACCGACAATAGGCTACCGCCGAAAATTCTTCGATACTCTAACCGGCGCCGAACCCACAAGTCTGACTCTGTGTCCGAAGGCCAGTAAGGAAAACCACAGGCCCAGCCATTCGGGCGGATTGAGCTTTCCATGGAAAAAGGGTGTAACTCTCTCGAAGAAAAATCAGGGATGAAACTCTCGCCGACGCGGAGAATAGGGTAGCTTTCGGCCACTGAAACTGCTGGCCTAGCATGACGGGAGCGGTCTCGAACGGTGCGCGGGAATGGGATTGGTGCAACATAAGGGAACGGGTGGAAGTACAGTCGGCGCCCTGCCCTAACAGCGTTTTCCATCATGTCTCGCTCAGACCCTTCAAACAAAAAGTCTCGATTAAAGCCGTCAAATACGGGCAAAAGACACACATCCGCGTGTGAATGCCCCCAATAGGCTGAGACCGCGTTGTCCCTGCGCAAGTGAGCATAAGGCTCGGCGTGTTTCCCAAGGACAGGAAGTTGAGTATAAAACGCGATGCCGGGTGTCGTTGCACGCACCGCTCGGAGAATCTCCTCGGCTCGGGAGACAATGGCGGAGTCCCACCAGACCACCTGCATGTCTGCTTGGACAAAAGAAACAAAACGGTAACCGGACCGGGCACGACGGAGAGCCGAGTTGTTGGCCTTGTAAAGAGACCCCGTTCGCGCCGTTGCATCGTTTTCCCGGAGCTCGAAAAACTCCACCAACGACTCAACTTGGCTCCGTGAATCGCTCTGGGTTTAGTTCCGACATTTATTGGAGGATGGAACTATGCCAAGACAATATCCAAAAGACTTTAGGGACCGTGCTGTGCGCCTGGTCACGGAGTCCAGAGAAGATCATGAAACAGAGTGGGCTGCAATCCAGATTGTTGCCTCCCGGTTGAGTGTGGGGGCGGAGACTCTGCGCAAGTGGATGCGCCGCTCCGAAATTGATGCTGGGGTCAGGCCTGGCGTGTCCACTGCGGACCAGGCGGAGATTCGCCGGTTAAAGAAAGAAGTCACCGAGTTGCGCAGGGCGAACGAAATCCTTCGCACTGCTTCAGCTTTTTTCGCAGCGGAGCTCGACCGACCCGCATCGAGATGATCCGATATGTGGACGCGTATCGTGACCAGTTCGGGGTCGAGCTCATCTGCCGGGTGTTAGCTAACACGGTGGGCGGGTTTATGACTAGTCGCGGCTATCGGGCAGCGAAAACTCGCCCCCTGTCGCATCGTGCGATCCGTGACCAGGTCCTGGGTGACGAGATGGAGCGGTTGCATGCGGAGAACTATGGCGTGTATGGGGTGCGGAAAATGTATTACCTCATGCGCCGACAGGGCTGGATTGTTGGGCGGGATAAAGTCGCGAGAGTCATGAAAACTCGCGGGATTACTGGCGTGCGACGGGGAAAAACAACGTTCACGACCCGGTCGAAAACAACTGACACCTATCCCACCGACAAAGTGAACAGGCAGTTCCAGGCGGATCGCCCGAACCAACTCTGGGTTGCTGACATTACGTATGTCGCGACATGGCAAGGGTTCGCGTATGTGGCGTTTGTCACCGACGTGTTCTCCCGCAAAATCGTCGGCTGGTCCGTCTCATCCACCTTGAAAACCGACATGTTGCCCCTGCAAGCTCTCAACATGGCGGCATGGATGGTGACTGACGACCTCACCGCGTTGGTGCATCACTCCGACCGCGGCTCCAGTTATGTGTCTTTGGCATATACGGATCGGATTGTTGAACTCGGTGGGACACCATCGGTTGGGTCCAAAGGCGACAGTTATGACAACGCCATGGCTGAGTCGCAGTTCGCGTTGTTCAAGACCGAACTGATCAAGAAGCGCCGCCCCTGGCGGAGCGTTGAGCAAGTCGAGTTGGCGACGTTGGAATGGGTGTGGTGGTTCAACAACCAACGCCTCCACTCCGAGCTTGACTACCGGACACCTACAGAAGTTGAAGCAGAGTATTACGCTAAGAAAGACCCCGTGCTAGCGACCGCTATCCACGGAAACACCTAGGAACAAAACCCAGGGCGATTCAAACTTCTTGGCTGCTCTGTTCAGGGCCTTGTATGTCTTCGGCATGGTTTTGAAATACCCAATGTAGGGAATTTTTCTGTTCGAGCTGCGTGACTTTGTAGCTCCATACGCTGACTTATTCACTGTCACATATCCGTCTTGAATGTCATCCTCAGTTATCACAACTGCTTCGCTCCACCGGAGGCCGTGAAGTGCAAGAAACCGAATTTGATCGTTGTACCTTCCCCAGTCCAGAGCATCCACCTGCTCCCACGTCAGGAACTTTCTTTTTGGCTCAGGCCTTTTCGGGAGCTTGATTTCCGTAGTCGGATTGTTCTCCGAGATCCCGTGCATTCTGGCTTCTCGAAAGATGGTTTTGAGAACCATCAAGCTCAAGCGAGCTGAATAGGGTTTTTGAGAGAGCACCATTTTTTGAACATCGAGTCGAGTCACATCGTCCAGATCCAAATGACCTAGTGGAGGTTCTATGTGCCTCCGAAAGACCCCCTTGTAGTCATAAAGGGTTTTGGGTGCGACTGTCGAGATGCTCCAGTAGTTGGATGCCCATTCACTAACTAACACTGCGAACTCCTTATCAGTAGGTTCGCTATTCAGTGCTAGATATTCATCCCTTATATCTATTGGGAAGAAGAATGTTTCGTACACCCCCCGGGACTCGAACCCGGAACCCACTGATTAAGAGTCAGTTGCTCTGCCAATTGAGCTAGAGGTGCTTAGCGTGAAGCTTCTAATTGTATAACCTTCGATTGCGTCGAGCTAACCGTTCTCAAACACTTTGGAAACGGAACACTAAGTGGCGCCGGTAGTCGGCAACCTTCCTACGGGGGAGACCAGCCCATCAGCAGAGCCACTTTACGATAAGTGAGGTAAAGCCTATCCGTAGCTTTTCGGACGGCCAATGCAAATGCGCCCCCCGCGAGAAAAGCGTCCGCCAAAGGCCGGAGCCTCCCCTGGACCAAGATTCGACGGGAAGTGCCCGCGGCCGGTGAGTTAATGCCCTCCGGAACAGGCGCCTTGGCGTGCCAAATGAAGGCTGTACCACTCAGTACCTCGAGGAGCCCTCGAACATTGAACGATTTGGAGAGAACGTAGGGGTTAAAGTCGCTCGCCAGCATTGCGATAGTCAAGGCCTCTTGGTCGGTGAGCAATGCTCCGAGATTTCTGATCGCGACAGCGTGCCACTCTTTCAACAGCGCAAGAACGTCGTGAGACGTGCGATAGAAAATGACCCCTGAATTATAGAGAGATTGGCCCGCAACACTAAGTCCCTCCTTGAGCATGACAGCTGAGGTGTCGTAATAGTCGGCCAACGAATAGTTGGAGGCGATCGAAATCGCTAAGCCATGCTTTGCGGCTTGTTCGAAACCAAAATCGATGTTGTCCAGCACAACAGTATCCGAATCAAGAAATAGAAGGACAGAGTGCCCGTCCGGAACGATCTGACTCAAGGCCTCAGGTTTCCTCATGAACCCTGCGGCCGTGAAAGGGTAAATGATGTTTTTTGCAGGTATTGAAGCGGGAATCGGGGCGTCGGATATAACGTAGCGGTCAGCATCGACGTGCTTGGCCGCCGAACGAACCGACCGTTCCAGCAGCGAAAGGTAAGAATGCCCCCAGTGGACCCAGATTACGGCTCTCGGGCTGCGCTTATTATCCAGGGTGGCCTCCGGTCGCCTAGAGCGTTCTGGCCCCAAGCATAAAGGAAACAAATTCTATTTCATACGCAGTCACTTGTCGTGGCTGGCCAAACAATAGTTTGGCCGTGCTGGACAGAATCATCCTCAGACCAAAGTGTCAGAAGCCCCACATCCGTCCGGCGGGGGGCCAGGAAGGCTACGGCCTTAAAGACGTCGCCATTCCAGTCACGTCGATCGCTACCCGACTGGAACCGACGAGAAAGGGCCTCGCTCTGGTCTGGAATCGCAGAGAACTCATCAATTGGCACAGAATCATCCACGACAATCAACCCACCATCGTTAAGGATTTCCAGCGCATTCAGCACGTCTCGTAGCGTCTGCTGAATTTCATGAAGGCCGTCAAGAAAAACGAGATCAAATCGTTCCCGGGTGGTCGCGAAGAAATTGTCAGAAGTGTCTTGGAGAATCTTCACCCCGGCAGGCAGCCGCTTGCGAAACTCAAACCTTGGTTCCGGGTCAACCCCTACTCGGCTTCTGGCCGCTACATCTTGGAATGTGTAACCTTCTCGAAGTCCAATCTCAAGGTAGGAGTGACACGCTGGGATACCCCTGGCAAGGTGATTTAATCTGTTTGAGCGCAGGCGGGTGGATTTTTTGTCAGGCTTCGGGTTCAGGTAGCGAGGTTGAGCGAGCCCCATTATCGGCTCAGGGCTAAACCCGAAAGCTCCCGAATTCACCCTCGGGCTCGCGTGGGAGGAAGGTCGTAGCCATCGCCCTTCCAATATCCTGGAAGCCGTTCCATAAACTGACTTGGAGGATTCCCGGTTGCCAACTGTCGACTTAGAGCCAAACTCAAAAGCCCCCGAATTCACCCTTGCCGACAAAGACGGCAACACCGTCTCCCTCACCGACTTTCGGGGCAAGAAGGTCATCCTCTATTTCTATCCAGCAGCCAGCACGCCTGGGTGCACTACCCAGGCGTGTGACTTTAGAGACAACATGGCATCGCTCCAGAGCGCTGGCTATGTGGTCTTGGGCATGTCCAAAGACAAGGGTGCCGCTCTCCAGAAATTCGCCACGGAGGAGAATTTGTCCTTCCCGCTCTTGAGCGACCCGGATCTTGCCGTGCACAACGCTTATGGGACCTACGGCGAGAAGTCGATGTATGGGAAGACGGTAATGGGTGTCATCCGTTCAACCTTTGTCATCGATGAATACGGCATGTTGACTCACGCCCTTTATAACGTCAAAGCGACAGGACACGTTGCGAGCCTCAAGGCCAAGCTCGGACTCTAAGCAGAATCTCTCGAGGTCCCGAGGTGCTTGCTCACCGAAGGAAAGAGCAGAAGCAGTGCCAGCGCTACTAGCGCTGGCACAAGCAACCCGCTCGCAATGTCCGGCCGCGCAAAGAGCCCTTGGTTGCTTGCTAGGCCGACGGCGCCTTGGAGAACCTGCCAGACGAGGGCCGAGCCACGCGCAAAAGACCTTCCCTGGACGAAGCCGATGGTGGTAACGCCAATCCACGCAGTGGCGGCCAACGTAATGAGCACCAGACCGATCGCCGAGGCAATCGAGTCTGGGGTATCCACTACTAATTGGTAGATCAGGAACCCAGATAGGCCCAGTAAAGCTAAGGTTTCCGCCACCAGGATTAGGGCGACTATGAGCACGGCGGGACTTCTGAAGGCTGATGGATTCATGACAGTTTTCTAGAAAATCCTTGATTATCCGGCTGTTTTGTGGGAGTCTATCCCGAGTTGTCGTGGCGTTCACACCGGAGTGGGCCACCTGCATGACCTCCCGGAACTGCACTCTTCACAGCACCTCTCGATGAGTTCTCCCGGTTGTCACGAAACCCTCTACATACCAAGGAGCACCCATGGACTGGCGCGACAAAGCAGCCTGCCTCACCGTTGACCCCGAGTTGTTCTTTCCCGTGGGCAACACCGGCCCTGCCGTTGAGCAGATTGAGCGCGCTAAGTCTGTCTGCTCCCACTGCCCGGTTACCGAGCACTGCCTCCAGTACGCCTTGGACACCAACCAAGACTCTGGGGTGTGGGGTGGGCTGAGCGAAGATGAGCGTCGCGCCCTGAAGCGTCGCGCGGCTCGCGCAAGGCGTGCCTCTTAGGGTCTCTGGGCGTCCGAGACTAGGGACTCCATGGTTGTGATGAAGGCCCCCACCATGAAGAAGCCCGGCAAAATAGTGATTCTCGGCTCGAGCGGGCATGGACTCGCCGTCTGGGACGCATGCCTTTCGGCGGGGTTCACTCCTATCGGATTCGTTGACCCAGGACAGAGCTCATCTCGAGTCGAAGGGCTGCCCGTTGTCCCGACCTTTTCGGACATCAACCTCACTGATCTGGATGTAGCACTCGGAATCGGCCACAACCTCACCCGCGAACGCGCCGCAATGGAGCTTCTCGAGGAATACCCTGAGGTTCGGATGCCGGTCATCGTCCATCGAACTGCCTGGGTGTCGCCTTCGGCGACGCTCGAAGCGGGAACCGTTGTCCTGGCTCAAGCGAGCGTCGGGCCGTTCGCCACCGCCGGTCGTGGCGCCCTACTCAATACGGGCTCGTCACTCGATCACGAGTCAAAGCTTGATGATTTTGCTTCACTTGGCCCTGGCAGTCACACTGGCGGCCAGGTTTTTATCGGTGCGAGAACCATGGTCGGCCTCAATGCCGGGATTCTCCAGGGAATCTCAATCGGCTCCGACACGGTGATCGGAGGGCAATCTTTGGTACGCACAGATATCCCAGCAGGAACCGTGGCGTTTGGTGTGCCCTGCGCCCCAGTCCGAACCCGACTGGCTACCGACATTTACTGATAGCTCGAGCAACGGACACACCCGTTTCACGACCTGGCCGAGGGATATACTGACAAAAATGGGTCCCCAACCGCCGAAAACTCTCATCGTCGACTACGGCATGGGCAACATTCGCTCTCTCAGCGCAGCCGTCAAGTATCTAGGTGGCGATGTTGTGGTTTCAGATGAGCCCCGCGAAATCGCCACGGCGGAAATTGTAATGCTGCCCGGCGTAGGATCATTTCCGGCAGCGATGGCAATCATGGGCAATCATGGGCTAAGCCAGGCCCTTCGAGATGCTATACAAACGGGAAAGTCAAAGCTCCTGGGAATTTGTCTCGGCATGCAGCTGCTCATGGACTCAAGCGAAGAGGGCGAAGGGGCGACAGGTTTGGGACTTGTGGGCGGCTCGGTCGAACGGTTCCCGACAGAAAACAATTTGCCTGTTCCGCACATCGGGTTCAATTCCGTCCGCTCCGAGGGCGAATCAGTCCTTTTCGCCGGACTAGGCGCGGAGACTGATTTCTACTTCGTTCACTCCTACAGAGCTGTCAACGCGGGACCGGAAGCGCTGGTTGCCACTTGCCATTACGGGGAAGACTTTGTCGCCGCCATAGAGAGTGGAAATGTTTATGGAACCCAGTTCCACCCCGAGAAAAGCCAGACCAACGGACTACGGGTTTTGGCTAATTTTCTTGCTATGGAGATTCGGTGAAAAAACGGCTCATCTTCACTCTTCTCTATGAAAAGGGCAGTTTTGTCCTCAGCAGAAACTTCAGAACCCAAAAAATTGGAGACATCCAATGGCTCCATGACAACTACAACTTTGCCAAAGTGGCTAGCCACATCGATGAACTCATCGTCATTAACACCTCTCGCGATGAGGACTTTGACGATCATTTCCGCTCTACCCTGTCGGAACTACTCTCTGGCGTTTTTGTCCCGGTGACTGCGGGGGGAGGGGTGCGGAGCTTGCGCAACGCCGAGAGCCTATTTGCAGCCGGAGCCGACAAGATTCTTCTGAACCACGCTATCCATCATGATCCCAACCTCGTCATGTCGCTGGCCGAAAAGTATGGCCAGCAGGCCGTCGTTGGGTCTCTAGACGTTCGTGGGACCGACGGCATGACCCAAGTGTTCAGTGACAAGGGGTCAGCGCTAGAACCTCTAGAGAACTACCACGGCGTGGTCGATGCTGCTCACATTGGTGAGGTCTACCTCAACTCCATCGATCGCGACGGGACAGGTAATGGAATGGATTTATCCATTCTCTCGGTGCTGGGTGCGTCATCGCCGATCCCAGTCATTCTTGCCGGCGGTGCCGGTAAACCATCCCACTTATCTGAGGCAATCGCGTCGCCGTTGGTGAACGCGGTAGCTACGGCAAACTTGCTGAACTTTGTGGGCGATGGGCTTCGAAAGACGAGGGTGGCGATTCGCGATACAGGTATCGACCTTGCGACATGGAACTAGCACCCCCAACAGCATTTCACGGGGCTAAACGGCTAGTGTTGGGTCATGTCTGAGCTTCTCGATAACCTTCGCTGGTGTTCCCAGTGCCTCGCAATGTCTACGCGGCCACGGATTTCTTTTGACGCTCAAGGCCTCTGCAACGCCTGTGTGTGGGGTGAAAAGAAGAAACGCCTCGACTGGGCAGAGCGTGAATCAAAGCTTGAGAAACTTCTTGACGCTCACCGACGCTCTGATGGACGCTTCGATTGTGTTGTTCCCGTCAGCGGCGGTAAGGACGGCTCTTATGTCGCTCACACCCTCAAGACGAAATGGGAGATGAATCCCCTTTGTGTAACAATCAAGCCCCCACTACCAACCGAACTCGGCGAGGCTAATCTGCAGGCCTTTATCGCAAGCGGATTTCCTCACCTTGCAATCAGTCCTGACCCCGAAGCGATGCGCACCCTGAATAAGCGAGGCCTGATTGACATGGGCTTCCCGTACTACGGATGGCTCGTGGCCATCAACGTCGCTCCAGTCGAAATTGCTACACGGTTCGGCATCGACTTGCTGTTTTATGGCGAAGACGGTGAGGTCGAGTACGGCGGTTCGACAGAAACCGACACCGATCCTGAAATACGGGTTGAGTACATGAAAAGGGTCTATCTCGAAGCAGGCTACGAAAAAGTCATGACAAACTCTGGCCTATCTGCGCAGCAGATGCAGTTCTTTTCATTCCCTGACGATGACCTCTTGGCGCGTGGCGCTCTCAAGCGATTCAACTGGTCCTACTTCGAAAACTGGGATCCGTATCGGAACTACCTTGTGGCGAAGGAGTTTTGCGGACTCAAGGAAGCCGAACAGTCCAACGCCGGGACGTTCACGAATTTCGCGCAAAATGACCAGTTCCTCTATGCCCTCCATACGTACCTCATGTATCTCAAGTTCGGCTTCGGCCGCGCTAACCAGGATGCCTCTATTGAAGTACGCCGTGGAGCGATGGATCGTGACCAAGCCGTTGAACTCGTGCGCATCTACGATGGCCAGTATCCGGGCGAGTTCGAGGATCTTTACCTGGGCTACTTTGAAATGACTGCTGAACAATTCCACGAGGTTCTAAACCGGTGGACCAATACGCAACTCTTTGATGTCGGCGAACGGACGCGCTCTCCCAAGTTTCTCGTGGTCTGATTGATGTTGTCTAACTCCCGCCTGTCTTTCGCGCCTCCGCGGCGGCTGAAGAAGCCGGAAACAAGCGATGTTTCATGATTCGGAAGCATTTAGGAAGACCAGGCTCCGCAGCACTCCGTTACTGGCTATGGAGAAGAGACGCCGGTCGTGATTTGCGAGCAACCCAGAAATTCGCCACCCACCAGAAGAAACGGGTCTTCGACATCCAGCGGTTCCCAATTCTCGACAGCGCAGTCAGCAAAACCCTGTTCATTCTTGGCAGTGGATGGTCAGTCAACGAATTGACCAATGGGATGCTCCAGCACATCGGCGAGCATCAGTCAGTCGGCATCAATTTTTGGTTCTTCCACGACTTCGTGCCCTCCGCCTTTAGCTTCGATGCAGGAAAAGTTCCAGTGGGCGAAGAGGACCAGGTCAGGGCGAGCCTCCAAACCCTGGGAGGACTCTTCGGGAGGCAGGAGGTACGTGATGCAAACCCAAAGGTCCTCTACCTGAGGCCGGCCCAGTTGGATCCTGACTACCTCGTCCCGTGCCCTCCAGAGCTGAACGATTCATCATGGGTATCTGGGAGGGCGAATCTTCTGTCGAGAGATCCGGACTCGGTGGAAGCCGATTTGCGAGTGCTCACGACCCGCGCTGTTCTGGGAAAGCTCCCAAGCGGGGTATTGCCCGACAACGGCTCGAGCGTCGTGAGGCTCATATTCCTGGCCCTTGGTCAAGGTTTCAGAGACATTGTCCTCGTTGGAATAGATCTTGATACCCGACCGCACTTCTGGTTTGCCCCCCACTATCTAGAGCGCTATCCAGAGTATGTCGCCCTTTTCCCGGATCCTGATGATCAGCCCCACGGAACCACCGAGCCGGCTAATCGCGCTCTCGGTAACCGTGAGTTTCTCACCATCATGGACAAGGTTCTTGCCGAACTCGGCCTAGCCAAGCTCTGGGTTGCCTCTCCAAGCTCCCAGCTTGCCGAAGTTCTTCCTCAATACCCCTGGCCTGTTGAGATCACTAGGGATTGACTATGGCGAGAGAAAAACTAAGCCTCAGCCCTCGACGAGTCATGCAGGCCGTCGACAGATTCCTGTTTCTTTGGCTCTCACGGATTCTTGTAACGGCGCTCGCCACCCTGGTTTATCCGCTTGCCCGATTGAGCGAACCGCGAACGTCGGTTGCCAGAAAGGGCCCGCACCTAATGATCGGTGCGGGTAAAAAGGGGTGGGAGCTCATTGAATACAAGGAAATCTTTGCCTCCGCCTCCGAGTATCTGGGGTCAGGCAGTGTTTCACAACTTGCCTTCAGCGGCGAAAGACCGATGCTGGCGGAATTTCACGAGGCGCTCCGCGAGGTTCGACCCTCCCACTACTATTTCGACCCACGTTCAGGGAGCCAGAAGCCTCTTGGGGCTGCATGGGAAGCCTTCGTGATCGGCTTTCTTGTGGAACGTTATCGAGTAGCCCCCATCTGCGTAGTTGCTGACTTTCCCGAAAAACGGTGGCGCCTGCAAACCGCAAGCGTCTCGGCAAGCCACGGGGTAGTCGTCAGCTACATGGCGTCCGAGATTGTAAGGCCGCGATTTCCGCACCCTCGGATAACGGGCCCGATGCCTTTCCCGCTGTCAGTCGGCACACTGCGACGCCTGCAAGAACTACGCGACACCACGGACTCGAAGTGGGCTCACTTAAGAGAAAAAGCCGTCTTTGTCGGCATGCTATACGAGCCCAGAAAAACCGTAATTGAAGGAATCCAGCGGGGCCTTGCCCAACACGGAGTCCCAATGGAAATTATCGGGAGGATGCCCGATGGGGCTAGAATTCCCAGCTCAGATTACTGGTCAATTTTGTGCAACGCACGATTGATAGTTTCCACCTCATCTCAGGTTGCTGGTAAAGATTCCGAGTATTCGAACCGCAACCACTTCGTCTATAGATTTGTCGAGGTGACCGCAGCAGGGACAGCGCTGGCGATCGAGCCAGTCGAACTCTCACGCCACATACTCACTGCAGATATCGATTACCTTGCTTACTCATCTGTCGAAGAGGCGGTCGAGAAAATCCACTCAGCTTGGTCACAACAGGGACGAATATCGCGATTCGCCAAGAACGGCGCGGCGAGAATGGCTTCACTGATTGAAACCCAATACTACTGGAAGACCTTGTTCGCTTTCATTGGTGGAGACTTTCGAAAACCATAGATCCACCTGGCTTACGCCAACCATTTCGAACAGCAAACCCAGTGTGGATGCTCTTCGTCATGGCGGATGCCTCGCTGAGATTGGCGTTGCTCATTTCATTGGGAGAGTCTGTGGTTCGATTGATGAGCCTCTGGCTGAACCCTTCAGCGGCCGTTACAAGGCAGAACTCGTCCGTGGCCCAGACCACGCAGGGCCTTGGAAAACAATCGAAGAGCTGGAGCTGGCCACTCTCGGCTGGGTTCATCGGAGACGCCCGACCGTCAGAGTTTGAGGAGACGCTCTATGCTTAACCTTCAGGCAAAAGAACTGGAAGAAAGCACCACCCGGGGGTCCCTGTAAAGCCCAGCGCAGTTTAGTATGCCGATCATGACTGCTTGGTAAGTGAGCGTCAATAAAGCCTTTGTCGCTAGGGGTTGGTTCCGTGAGGGCTGAATCCAGCGTGGTGCACGGCCGTCGCACTTCTTCTCTGGGCTCCCAAGATTCTTTGGTGCTGGATGCTCTCGAAGGGAAGATCGAAGGACAAGTGGTGATGACACGCCCCTCTGACTTGCCAAACGCCCCGACAGCTAGCTAGATAGTGTTCAGTTGTGGAAGAAATAGTTTTGATGTTGAAAACCTACTCTGGAGACCTCGACTACGTCCGCCGTCTCATGAACAGCTTTCACACCTTCAATGCAGACTCATTAACGTTGTATCTGGTTGTCCCCAGACGCGACCGCACACTCTTCGACGATTTCAGGTCAGAAACAACTCGCGTAGTTTGCGACGAGGACATACCAGTGTCCTACGCTAGCGTTGAAGAAGCTAGCGTCGAAGCAATCGGAATTCTCAATGCGGGCGTGTCGAAGCTTGGTTTCTGGAAACTCGAGCTGTGTGAAAACTATTTTGCAATCGATTCAGATATGGTTTTCATTCGCCCGTTTGGGAGAAGTGACTTCATAGGTGACAACGGAGTTCCTTACCTAGCGGTGACTGAGTCGCTGAATCAAAGGATCGACCCCTTCTATTTCCAGCGCTACTGGAAACACAGAGAAGAGGCCCTGGTGACGGTGGCGGCGACGTTCGGCAAACCGAACGCCAAGCTCGCCAGCATCCACAACTCTCAGGTCCTCAACTCGCAAATTTTGCGTCATCTAGATGTCTTTATGGTCAGTAGCGAGATCCGGGGATACAAAGACCTCATGAGCCGAGCCCTTTACGAGTTTTTCTGGTACGGCTTTTGGGCCCTAACACAGAGTGAAGTGCAAGTCGTCCAACGAGAGGAACTGGTGCGGATGATTCACCACCAGGGAGAACACCTCGCGTTGTGGAATCTCGGAATTCGACAGGAAGACCTGGCGCGCGGCTATCTCGGCGTAATCGTTAATTCGAATTGGTCTCGCCAGTACGGGATTCTCGACTACGAACATCCTCCAGCCGAGAAGTACCGGCAGATCGGGAAGTGGGCGGAATGGCTCAGGGGTTCGTCGAAAATCGAGGACGCAACTAGCTAACTCCGCGAGGCATAGATTGTATCGGCGATCGCCGGATTCTGGTGCTGGCGTTGGGAAACTTCAAATCCGTGCGAGGCAAGGAGGCTCAAAACCGCTTCTTTAGTCCTCATCTGGTCAGAGCCACCCTCAAGCTCAGCCACAAAATCGTGGCAAGCGACGACCACGCGACCAGCGATTGAGAGAGCGTAACCGCCTCCGTTGAGCACCCCAAGTTCGGCGCCTTCCACGTTCAGCTTCAATAGGTCAATTCTGTCGATCGACATCGACCGAAGCCAAGCGTCAAGGGTGACAGCGGGCACCTCAATCCAGTGGCTTTCGAGAAGGGGGTGCTCAACGACGGAATTGACGCCGAGGCTGTCGGGATCGTCGCTGATTTTAACTGTCCCAGGTTGGTCCCAGACGGCCGCGTGAATCAAACGAACATTGTCAAGGTTGTTGAGCGCGACGACTTCAGAGGCAATTTGAAAACTCTTTGGGTGGGCCTCAAATCCAAAAACCATACCGCCTTTCCCTACTCGTTTGGAATATGTGGGGAGTTCTGTTCCCATCCCAGCTCCAATGTCAATCACGACATGCCCCGGGCGGAGAGTGAAGTGCCATAGGAAATAATCATCGGCCATCTTCTCAAGTTCCCACGGTGTAAATCGAATCGGCGGGGGAGTGCTGATTATGCCAGAACGAAGGCGCATGCCACCCGCTACAGTCGTGGCGTGCACGAGCCGACCGGTCCGGAAGGAGTGCCTGATCGAAAACCACAATGCCAAGGCTTTGGGCCAACGGACTCGTTCTAAATCTCGCCGATTAGCTGGTGGATAACGCCGCACTTTTCTCATCTCCCGTTAGCCCCGCGAACACAGCCTTCACGATTGTCCAGGAAATTAAGGATACCCCCGATCCGCGGCGGCCTTGAACCGTTAGGCATCGAAATTCCTTTTCAGCCGTCGCGCCGCGGAGCTAGACAGCTCGAACCGCCACGCCAACCTCTTACTCTTGCAAGTAGGGTGGCGAATTATCAATGGGCACTTGGGTACCCTGGCCTCCGAGAGTCCACCAGTCGTTAGATTCACCCAGCTCACCTTGAACCAGAGTTTTCACAATGTGGGTGCCTAAGTCCTCGCCCGCTTTTCCTTCTAGAAGACCTGCACCCTCGTCCTGAACACTCACACTCAAAGTGTCGACGCTTCGGCTCGCGATAATCACCGCCGCCCCATCAGCCATGCCCGCCAAACCGTTGAATGCTTCCGCCAATGCGTTATCAAGACCGTCCCCCACGCTTTGAACCGCCCCGGTTTTCACCACCTGATAGCTGTTCCCGGCGCTGGCTGATTAATCGATCGCGCCAACCACGGGCATGAGATGCGTGCGCTAGGCCGAGGTTTCACTATTAACCTGTACTGCCTGGCGCTCGTAAGTAAATCGGCCGGCCTACGATGTTCGATTCCAGAGCAAGTCGACCCAAATCAAGCCGTCTCGAGATGGTCTGAAACAAGCTGCCTCACGAATCCCTCAAAAGTGAGGGAGGGTGACCAGCCCGTTTGCTCGACCAGGCGGGATATCTGCGCGACACCGAGATGAGGCCTCTTCTGGTTGGCGTTGCCGAGCTCACGGACATGGTCATGCCAATTTAGACCCAGGTGCCCAAAAACAAACTCGATGAAGCTCTTTGCCGAGTTATTCTCCCCCGTGGCAATGATGAAATCACCGGGTTGATCTGCCTCCAGAACGGCTCGAAAGGCGCGGATGAAGTCCCGAGCATAACCCCAGTCGGCCACAGCCGACAGGTCGCGGACTTCAAGCGATTCTCGAGAACCTCGCGAAATCTCAAGCGCCGCCAAGATAACTTTTGAGGAGAAAAAAGTACGAGGGCGCAAATGGGACTCGTGGTTGAAAAGAATTCCCGACGTCGCCCACACACCTCTGGCGCGGTATTCCTCCCCGAGCTCAATACCCCGCGCTTTGGCCGATGCGTAATTGGTCAAAGGTGCCAAAGGCGTTTCTTCATCCAGGGTTGCGGACTCAGACCCTTCGAAAACGCGACACGAGGCCGCGTAGAAGACCTTCGCAGGAAGGCCTAAAGCGACAAGCGCCTCCAACAAAGCCTCGTAAGGGGTGACGTTAGCTGAGTAGTACTTGGCTCGATCCGCAGCCGAGTCTGCAGGCTGGGCAGTTTCGGAGGAGTGATGCTCCGCAGCAAGATAGTAGATTTGGTCAGGGAGAAATTGTTCAACCACTCTGAGGATGCTCCCCGGGCGCGGAACGGAAGAAAGGCGATTCCCGTCGCCACCAAAAACTTCGACCGCAGCCCGCGAGACGCCAACGACCCCGATGCCATCGGATGCAAAACTTTCCCGAAGGAGGCTACCGTCCTGGCCCAGATGCCCGAAAATCATCACCCTCGCGGTCATTGCCCGATACTTACGCAGACCAGTCCAGGACGCCTCCGAAACGATTTGGGGAGGCGAACCAACGTCTTAGAGAAACGGAGGTCAGGCAACAATCTCAATTTCAGGCAAAGGAAAGATGAGCTTGCCCCCAGAGTTCAAAAACTCAGCCTCCTTCTCAACTATAAAGTCCCTGAAATGCCACGGCAAAACCACCATGTAGTCCGGCTTCGACGACCTAATGGCACCCTCCGAATCGATTGGGATTTTTGTCCCCGGAGTGTAAGCCCCGAATTTTTCTTCATTCACTTCAGCTATCGCAGCCAACTCGTCAGTCGAAAACCCACAGAACTGGAGCAATACGTTTCCTTTAGTTGAAGCCCCGTACCCTACGACGTTTTTGCCCGCAGCTCTCAGCGACTGAATCAACCCAACTAAATCGCGACGGTGCTGCGCGACTCTTTTCGCAAAAGCTTCATACGGTTGCAAAGTGTCTAGACCCATCGCTTCTTCCTGGCCAATCAGCCAGTCAATCACGGGAGTGTTGGGCAGGTGGGATGACCCTTGAAGCGCCGCTGTCACCGCGAAACTGCCACCGTTAACCGAATTTGTTTGAACATCAATCAACTTCAGCCCGTGTCTCGAAAGCAAGTCCCGCACGACTGTCAGCGAATAGTACTCGAGGTGTTCATGACAAACCGTGTCGTAGGAACCCGTTCGAAGCATCGCCGGGAGGTAGCTCTGCTCAAAGTGCCAGATTCCCTCCGGAGCTAGCGCCCCCGCAATAAGAGCAACAAATCCGTTTGGGTCCTCGAGATCGTAGAACATCGCGATGGACGTTGCAATCGAAATGGGCGGAAGACTGGCGTTTCGAAGCGCATCCGCCGAGAAAAAGTCTGTGACGACCTTAACTGCAGAGTCGTAGTGATCGAGGTATTTTGAAGCTACGGGATCGAATCCAACTCTGTTCAGACCCGACACGGTGTAGCTGTTCAGGAGGGTTCCGTCGTTCGACCCGATGTCGACCACAGCGTCTCCGGCGTTCAATGGAAAACTCTTCTCCAGCCAACCAACCTTCCGCTGCAGGTGCCTCACCATCGTCGGGTTTAGCCCCGAGCGATAGCCATAGTTAGACCCATACATTCTGTCGGGGTCAAAACTATGCGCTAGCTGCACCAATCCACAGGCTTCACACCAAACCAGAATCAACGGGCCAGCTTCTACGTCCTCAGTTGGGGTTCTTGGGAAAACTCCGGTGAGCGCTTGCTCGCCAAGGTCTAAAATTTTGTTCAGAACGTTGCTACCGCAGATGCGACAAGAATGAACTTGGTCATAAGTCATGGTTTTACTCTACCGACACCAACTCTGAAGTGTGACCAACTCGGGTCTCCGCCCGACGACGCATGTAAACCTTTCGCGCACTACACGTTCGGAACTGCCACAAGCACATCTTTCTCGTGCAAGTACTGCAACGGTATTTCTATCGTGACTTCAGTGCCCTCGTCTTCGAGGGTGTGCCAGTCGATGGAGCCGCCGAGCTCGCCTTGCACCAGGGTTCTGACAATCTGGGTGCCTAGCCCCTCCCCGACTTTTCCTTCGGGAAGCCCGCCACCGTTGTCCCGGACGGTCACGCTGAGGGTGTCAGGCGTTCGGGTGGAGGTAATCACTACTTCACCATCTGCTTTGCCCGCTAAGCCGTGCTCAACGGCGTTGGTGACCAGTTCTGTCAGCACCAGGGCAAGGGGTGTTGCGTATTCGCTCGGAAGAATTCCGAAAGATCCTTCCGAGCGAGGCCTGACCACCTGTGACCCGCTGGAGGCAACCTCCGCGACCAACATGAGAACACGCTCAAACACCACATCGAAATCCACGCTCTGGCTCAACCCCTCGGACAGAGTGTCGTGGACCACCGCAATCGCTGCGACACGGCGCATGGCTTGGCCAAGAGCGTCTTTCGCCACATCGCTGTGGGTTCTGCGAGATTGAATCCGCAACAGCGAGGCGACAGTCTGAAGGTTGTTCTTCACGCGATGGTGGATCTCCCGAATCGTCGCGTCCTTGGTGATCATCTCTCTCTCGCGCAGTCTCACCTGCGTCACGTCACGAACCAGAACGATGGCACCAATTCTCTCGCCAGAGTTCTTTAGCGGAATGGCTCTCAGGGTGATGGTCACTCCCTCTGATTCGACATCAGTCCTCCATGGCGCCCGGCCAGTCACAACGAGTGGCAAGGACTCATCAACAATCAATGTTCCCTGCAGCATCCCTGCAGTGACCTCGGCAAGCACTGTCTGCTCCAGCTCACCGTCGAAACCCATCCGACGAAAGGCAGAGAGCGCGTTTGGGCTTGCAAAGGTGACCTTGCCACCCACATCCAAGCGAATAAGACCGTCCGAGGCTCGTGGTGCGCCCTGCGCGGGAGCGCTCGGCGTATTCGGGTCAGGGAAGATGCCATCGGCGACCATCAGGAACAGATCGTTCGCACACTCGTTGAAAGTCAGCTCTTGGCGGCTTGGTATGCGCGAGTCGCTCAGGTTGGTGTGTCTGGTGAGGACAGCAATCACGGGTTGCTCGGAGTCTGTGCCATCGGATCTCAGGGCCTTCCTAATGGGAACGGCTCGGATTTTTGTCGGTGACATTTCATAGCTGTGGGGCACTTTGGAATCGACTATCGCGCCCGTCGCGAAAGCCTCTTCCACAAGAGTCACCCACTCGGGCCTAATGGCTGAACCCACCACGTCCCGATAAAAGAGCGTTGCTGCTGAAGAGGGCCGTAGGTGAGAGACCGCGAGGAAACCGCCAGCCTTGGTCGGCGCCCAGATGACGATATCGGCAAAAGCCAAATCGGCGAGCAGTTGCCCCTCGGCGACCAACTGATACACCCAGGCACTATCTCTAGCATCAAGCGCTGTCCCAGCGAAGACTGAGAAGGGGGTTGTCGTCACCCCTTCAGGGTAATCGTTTCTTGATGCCGGCCCAGTTCACGAAGGAGAACTTCGGCCCACTCCCAACTGAACCAACCGGGCGACCACTCCGGGGTGCAGATCTCGGTGGAATGCCCATCCTTGAGGTCACATACCGCCCCACACTTGTCATCAGCGGGTTTCTGCCCTCTGGAGCGCAGAGGAGAGCGCTGAGGCCGGAGGAGGCGTTAGACCACAGGCAGTCGCGCGGGAAGACCGTCGCTTCGTCCATGCCGGTGAACTGCCAGAGCGCGTGGAGGCTGTCGTCAAGGGAACCACGGTCATTCGCTGGAGCATTATTCAGACACACGTCGAGCGACGCCGCCTCGGTTAATTCAGTGAGTCTTGACCAGTCCCGCGACAGACGCAGAATCGACAGTTGTGTTGGATTGGCAACAACCAGGACGCGATCAGCCTCTTCCAGGGTCGACAGCGTCAGGGCATTGCGCATCGGGCCACCGATGGTCTCCCCTGCCAGCTGCAGAACTGGAGCGGCAAGGTCGACCACGAGGCTGTGGCCAGCTGCCCGAAGGGTAGTGAGGGCTCGAGACCACGCCAGCGATCCGCAGTCCACATACTGAGCTGCTGAGTTAAGCCCCGTGATAACGGAAAAGCTCTGGGCGCCAAGTTCGAGATTGACAGCGCAAGCTTCAAGGACGTGGGGGTCGACCGTCTCCAGGCGAGCGTGCCGACTGAGCGACTGCACGCCCGATTGCGACTCATGAAGACCAAGCATTGGGGCCAGCGAGGGTGCATAGGAGTCAGCGTCGACCACGATAACGCGCTGATTACGACGGGCCAACGTCGCTGCAAGACACAGCGCGAGCGTCGAGCGACCCGGTGACCCAGCTGGACCCCAGACTGCAACGATTTGCCCAGCAGTAGCTGGCACTGAAACACCCTCTGGGATGGCCAGCGACGCCAGCCACTGCGATAAATCTTCAGGGCCTCGAATGACGTTAGCTATTCCTGCAGCGCTAGCCAGCGTGAGCGCGTGGGAGACCACAGGAAGCCCGGCACAGGGCATAGACCCGAACCACGACGCTTGATCGGCATGGCCGTCCAAGACGGCTTCAGAGAGCTCACAGACGATGCCCTGCAGCTCTGAGGCGGCTCGGGAATCGATCCGGCGAAATGAGCTTCCCAGCGCCACTACGACAACATCCAATCCCTCCAGCGACTCACGGAGCGAGGAAACCAACCGATCCGACATGATCGCACCTATCCGGATCATGGCGCTGTGGCATCAGAGGGGGTGAGCGAGACGTGGAAATTGTTTGCGATGGCGTGCAAGAAGCCGGGAAGAGCTCGCCTTGAGACGAGAAGATCAACCTGGCTGGTCGTCGCGTCGGCTGCGAACCCCTCGTCAGTGGACACAGCCAGTACCAGAACGGTGGGTGCAAGCACAAACGGCGCAGCGAATGAATTCTCTGCACTGGGCGGTTGGACCCAGAAGGTCGCTGTCGCGCCAGGCTGGAGCCATTCTGGATGCCCAATCGAGAGCGTGACGCTCACCACTGAGCTGTCGCTCAAGGGTGTTGCCGAGACAGCGCTCTGTGGAATCATGTCCCCCGGTGCTACTGGTGAGCCCAGGAACAACGACCCATCGAGCTCCTGCGGCCCCACATACCCGTCGAAGACGGCATTGCGCGGCACGTCACGGACACTCACGTCGGCGTCTCGAAGTGCTGTCCCTGGCGCTAAGGCGCTATTGGAGACCAGTACGGATTGTGTGTCGCGGGTTCCAGAGAGCGCAATCATGACACCGACGGTCGAACTGAGAACTAAAAGGCCCCCGATAGCGCCTCTGACCCACGGGGTTCGAACCGACAGCGTGCGGCGCCCTGCTTGTGTCTTGACCATCCGGCAAGTCTGAGCGATGCTCCAGTCAGAAGGCGTGCGTTATCCACAGGGCTAGTTGCCGAGCACAGAAATCCAGACGATGTGGCTGATGAGGACAAGGCGTTGCTGGGTCGACGGCGAACTCATGACAATCGCATCGCGAGCAACGCTCGTAATAACGCCACTGTGGTGTCCGACCACAGTGTGAACAATCACGCGGTGGGACAACCGTTGGCTGTTAGCCAATAATGCGCGGAAATTCGACCGCGCTGGTGAGGGTTCGGCGTTGTCACCGTCATCCATCAGCGGGCCGTCGCCATCTAGAACAACAATGGACACACTCGGGATGATTACTGTGACACCGTCCGGACTCTCTAGATCCCCGGCGACGAAGTCCCGTCCTATATGGCTGATTCGAACCTCAAGAGAGATACCCGTGGCCACAACGAGTCGAAGAGGCTGGCCTGTGGCCTGTGCTAGGGCAGCCGCAGTCGCCACGCTGGGAGAGACGACTGAGTGAGCAACTGTTCTGTCAATGGCCACCAGTGAACCCTAAGAGTTCTCGGCATACGTTAGAAAAGTTATCCACATATTGCCAATGCCTCTAGCCCGCCATTTCACAAGGTGGTTGTGTGTGAGGGCCCTCGGCGTGGAAGTCACATATCGGCGGTGTTAGTCCATCTTGATCACATTGAGCAGAGAGGCACGAACATGTCACACACCGTTCTCACCAGCCCCGCCGAGGATCCAGCGGAGCCTGAAAAATTGACCAGCATCGATGCGCGCGAGCAATTCGACCGCCAATTCACACCCACATCGCTGTTGCCAGATCCTGCAACGTTTGCGATGAATCTCACCAGGCGGACAATTGAAGTCCTCCAAGGGGCCAGGGACGTTACTCAGATCGCCCGCTGGGTGACCGACGACGTCTATTTCTCCCTTCTCGATCAAATCAGCGCCCGCACGCGAAAGATGAGCCTCATTGCTCCAGGCGCCAAGCCTCGGACACTGCGGAACTTCACTCTCACCACGGTGAAAATCTCTGAACCGCGGGAGGGAATCATCGAAGCCTGCGTGATGGTCAGTGGGAGCAGGCGCAGTCGAGCCGTGGCGCTGCGACTCGAGGGCTTGGACAATCGTTGGCGCGCAAGTTCCTTTGCGCTGCTCTAGAACTACGCTCTAGCGCTTCTTTTTGGCCCGACGTTGGGCTCTGTTGAGCCCTGGCGCAGCCGCGCCAGGTTGTCCAGTTGTGGGTTGCGCTGGTTGTGGCGCACGGGTTCCAGCCACCGGTCTGGGGGCTGGAACCTGCAACCCACCAAGACCAAACGCTGAGGGTTGCGCTGGCGGAGCCTGAACGACCTGCCCGGCCTGGTTCCTGACCTCGACATCACCATCAGCGCTGGGGGCTGAGTAGCTGAGTCCCTGCTGGGGCATCACGGACTGCGCGAGACCCTTGGCAGAGACCTGTGCCGCCAGGCTGCCCGGGGCAGGCTCCTGAATCTGAACCTCGAGGTTATAGACGAACCCGGTGGTGTCTTCTTTGATCTGGCCCATCATGGAACCAAACATGGCGAAACCCTCGCGCTGGTATTCCACGAGTGGGTCACGTTGAGCCATAGCGCGAAGGCCAATGCCATCCTTGAGATAGTCCATTTCATAGAGGTGGTCCCTCCAGCGACGGTCAATGACACTCAGTACCACTCGTCGCTCAAGCTCACGCATTACCGCGGGGCTGAGTTCTTTTTCCCGACGCTCATAAGCGACTGTGGCATCCGACTGGACTTCGCGCAACAGATCAGAGCTCTCCATGTTCATGCCAAGCTCAGCAATGACCTCATCGATGGTCAAACCAATCGGATAGAGGGTCTTGAGCTCAGTCCAGAGAGCATCCCAGTCCCACTCGCTCGGGTTGCCCATCAGGGTGTGCTCGTTGATGACGGAGGTCAGGGTGTCATCGACAAATTGCCGGACCTGAGCGGCAATATCGTCACCCTCGAGGATGTGACGACGGTCGCCATAAATCGCTTGACGCTGGCGGTTCAGAACGTCGTCATACTTCAGAACGTTCTTGCGGATCTCAGCGTTCCTGGCCTCCACCTGGCTTTGCGCCGATTGAATCGCGCGGCTGACAACCCGTGATTCGATGGCCAAATCTTCTTCATCGACGCTGGAGCGGGCCATCAGCGCCTCGGCCGCACCAGCATTGAACATCCGCATCAGGTCATCCTGAAGGGAGAGATAGAAGCGGCTTTCGCCGGGGTCGCCTTGGCGACCCGATCGTCCTCGCAGCTGGTTATCGATGCGACGCGATTCGTGGCGCTCTGTGCCAAGGACATAGAGTCCGCCCTGCTCGCGAACAGCCTTGGCGTCTTCTTCCACTGCCGCAATCATCGCCTGGTAGATGGCATCCCACGCCGCTTCGTACTCGTCTGGCTTCTCTGTTGCATCAAAGCCCTTTGCTGCCATTTCCGCAACCGCCATGAACTCGGCGTTACCGCCGAGCATGATGTCTGTTCCGCGGCCCGCCATGTTGGTGGCGACGGTGACCGCGCCCAAGCGACCGGCCTGGGCGATGATGGTCGCTTCTCTGGCGTGGTTCTTGGCGTTGAGTACTTCGTGACGGATGCCGCGCTTGGCGAGCATGCTGGAGAGCTTTTCGCTCTTTTCAACGCTGGTGGTTCCCACCAGGACAGGCTGGCCATTTTTGTGACGGGCAACGATGTCGTAAACAACCTGGCGGTATTTGGCGTCTTCGTCCAGGTAAATCAAATCCGGCTGGTCGATGCGAACCATCGGCTTGTTCGTGGGGATAGGCACAACACCGAGCTTGTAGGTGCCCATGAACTCGGATGCTTCCGTCTCCGCCGTACCGGTCATGCCGGCGATCTTTCGATACAAGCGGAAGTAGTTTTGCAGTGTGATGGTCGCGAGAGTCTGGTTCTCTGCCTTAATCTCAACGCCTTCTTTAGCCTCGATCGCCTGGTGAATTCCTTCGTTATAGCGACGACCAGCCAAGATTCGGCCGGTGTGCTCATCCACGATGAGCACTTCACCGTTCATAACGACATAGTCCTTGTCGCGCTTGAACAACGCCTTCGCCTTGAGAGCGTTGTTCAAGAAAGAAATCAACGGGGTGTTGGCGGACTCGTAGAGGTTGCCAATTCCGAGGTAATCCTCCACCTTCTCGATACCAGGCTCCAAAACACCCACCGTGCGCTTTTTGATGTCGACTTCGTAGTCTTCATCGAGCTTCAAGCGATCAGCAATCCTCGCGAACTCACCAAACCAGCGGTTGGCCTCGCCGGAGGCTGGGCCAGAAATAATCAGCGGTGTCCTGGCCTCATCGATCAGGATCGAGTCGACCTCGTCGACGATGGCAAAAAAGTGACCGCGCTGCACCAAGTCCGACTTCTGCAAAGCCATGTTGTCGCGGAGGTAGTCGAAGCCAAACTCGTTGTTCGTGCCGTAGGTGATGTCGGCCTGATACTGAAACCGGCGCTCGTCGGGGGCCTGGCCAGAGAGAATGCAGCCCGTGGTCATGCCGAGCGCACGGAAAATGCGGCCCATCAAGTCCGACTGGTACCTCGCCAAATAATCATTGACGGTGACGATGTGCACACCGCGGGCTGGGATGGCGTTGAGGTACGCGGCCAACGTGGCCACCAGAGTCTTACCTTCACCAGTCTTCATTTCTGCAATGTTGCCCAGATGCAGGGCCCCACCACCCATCAGCTGAACATCAAAGTGCCGAAGTCCGAGTGTCCGCTTGGATGCCTCGCGCACGGCCGCAAAAGCTTCAGGCAGCAGGTCATCGAGTGATTCGCCAGCGCCGTAGCGAGCACGCAGTTCTTCCGTTTCGCCACGGAGCTCGTCATCGGACAGGTGAGAAAACGCGTCCTCGAGGTGATTCACCGCCGTGGCGAGGGAAGAGAGTTTACGGAGGGTGCGCCCTTCTCCAAGACGGAGAACACGCTCTAAAACATTGGCCACACAAAACCTCGTCTACGTGCAGGAAGTTAGCTCAATTGGGCTTCGCCCATGCTACCAATGCCACGCCTTTGGCACTTACGCGCTGAGGGCAATGACCCCGTAATTCCAGCCTTTACGCCGATAGACGACACTCGAGAGGTTGGTCGTGGCATCGACAAACAGGAAGAAGTCGTGGCCAACCAATTCCATCTGATCAACGGCCTCCTCGGCGGTCATCACCTGGGGTTCAAAGACCTTGCGCCTAATCACCACCGGAGTTTCCTCTGGCGGCAACGGCACAGTCTCGTGCTCATCAATCGTGGGAATACTTCCGGTTGCGACACTGCGCAGCACCTCCACACTCGCAGGCGTCACATCAATATCGCTGAAGCCCCGGGAAGCGAGCTCACTCAGGCCCTCTGGGCGCTGGCGACCGTGGTGCACCAGTTTCTTATCTTTTGCTCGGCGCAAGCGCTTAATGAGATGGTCCAGCGCCTCATCAAAGGCACCGTATTTGTCGCTTGATTTGGCTTCAGCCCTAATGACCGGGCCTTTGCCAATGACCGTCAGTTCGACGATGTCTTCTGATCCGTGTCCTCTACTGGAATTCTCTCTGGAGACTTTCACCTGGAAAGTCTGCGCTCGTTCGGCGAGCGCAAGAACTTTGTCCGCTTTTTCATCGACATAGTCTCGGAACCGATCGGGGATGACTACTCCGTGTGCTGCCAGCGTGATGTCCATGTGACCCTCCTTGATAGATAACTCACGTTCTTCGCGTGAGGGTTGCTCTTTCAGAGTAGACCTGTTCGCGTGGGCTGGGGAGGGGAGACCTTTGGGGCTCTGGCACATGAGCCACCACATAGACCGCAAGAATGCTGTGTCCCTTCCGCCGTAGCGCCCTGGCGCACGCCTCGAGCGTGGCGCCACTGACCATCACGTCATCGACAAGAACAACCTGGGATGCTCCTGGCATACCTCGGACCCCAACATGTGCCCACCTGCGACTAAGCCGCTTCGTCCTCACCCGGGGTGTGTGCCGAAAACCTGCAAGAACGTCGGTGAGGGTCAGATACCCAAGCGACAGTGAGCGGATCACCGGGAAGCCACCAGCGCCCTGCGAGAGAGCCCGAGCAATCAGCTCCGTCGGCCAAAATCCGCGAAGAAAGAATCCCTTAGCCGAAGGCGGGACTGGGACCAGGACCAGATGAGGGTGCCGCTGCCCGAGTTCAGCGAGCTCACGAATCATCGCTTGGCTGGCAAGCGCCGCAGTAAGGCGTCTCACTCCCCCATCCTTAATCGCTCCAACAACTCGCCGCCGTGCGCCACGGTATGCACCACCAGAAATCACCGGCACGCCCCAGAGTGCCGTTGCAACGGCAATCGACGGGTGTGCCAGCGGTGTCTGAAGTCGCGCTAAACACCTGGAACACAGCGCAATGTCTGGGCGAAAACACCCGGCACACGACAGCGGGGCCAACAACGACAGCAGTGAATGCAGCATCGCCGAACGCTAGGTCCTCGTGACGCCCCGTCAGCGTTGGTTCCTCCAGTTGTGAGCTGGCGGATTTCACCGAGTGGTTGTGGACACTTAGCGCTGTGTTGCCAACACACTGGCGCGTTCACCGGTGCCCTGCCAACCATTACCGCGGGGCTGATAAATCAAGCCGTCATCAGAGAGCAGGCGAAGCCCAGGAACACCACCGATAGTGCCGACCAGCGTCGCTGGCCGTGTCGGGCGACCCAGTGAGCTTGACCGGCCATTGGTGTCAAAAACAATAACCTCCCCAGCACCGGTTTGAGCATCGTCAACCACGACAGCAACACTCGAATCATCGACCCACGCTGCGTCGACAGCGCTTCCCGTGAGAGATCCGAGGTCGACAAAGTCGCCAAGGGATTGGGGGAGGCAATCCTCATTTCGCTCGACAGCGGTCAACAAAACCCTCACCCCGGTTGCCGTCTGCACGAGCAGCAACAGCCGGGTATTGTCCCTGGCGAGCTCGAAGGAGACCAGCTCGGCTTCGTTACCGAGTTCCATCGATAGCGACGAAACCTGGCCGTTCTGAGAAATAATCGCAGCCATATCCGGGGAAGACAGGGCCGTAGACGACCAGATATAGCCACAGCTGTCGATGATCGGCCTGATCAAATCAGGACGCTCATCAATGAGCGAAGCCGACTCGCCCTCGCGAACCAACCACAGACCGTCAAAACGTGTGGCCGCCACCTGATCGAAGGCCGCCGAGTAAAACAGGCTCCGAGGAATGAGGTTGGCCACCTGTGATGACAGCCCCTCCAGTTGCTCTATCCGGCCTGCTTGAACATAGCCAAAGCGACGATCCAATAGCACCGCAATCCGACCATCGCGGCCACTGGCCAGGGATGGTCCTTCTTCATCCAGTGGTGGAATCACCAACTCGACCTGATTCACGGACAAACGGGCCGAGGAAATTCCTTGGACCTGGGACAAGCTGGCGCTCAGTTGCAACAGCATCCTGGCCCTGGCAACCTCGTTCGCGCTCAACACTGATGTCGTCAGGTCAACCTGAGCAACACCGTCGGCGACGGGAATAGGCGTCAGGGCCAGTTGACTACCCTCCGGGAATGCCGAGACCGTCGCCCCCTGGTTGAGCCAGAAAGACGGCTCCTCCAGCAGCGCGTGCACAATCTTGGTCGACACTTCGCCACGGCTCGCAAACCATCGGTCATCAGCGACTAGGTCGCGATACCCGGATGAGAAGTAATAGAGCCGGTAACTGGAAAATGCCTCGCCAAAGGCCGGCTCACTCAACACAACCCCATCGGGCGCTGCGATGATGCGCCATTCACCGCTTTCTTGGACGAGTTCAAATTCGAGGCGTTGGTCTGTTGCTGAGGTTGCACTGGAGTAGCGCCCAAACTCATCAACATTCGCGATGACGGGAACCGTGTAAACAATCGAGGTCTCCGACGACGGGGTAACAACGGGCTCACCTGCCCGGATAGCCACCGAGAGGTTGGGATTCCAGACATCGACGAGTTCCGCTGCCAGGTAACTGCGAGCCACGCGGTAGTTTTCCTGGGCTGCAGTCCCAGCGGCTACAAAACCGTGAACGATTTCCTCTTGGGTCGCCCCAGCCGATGGGCCTGGAGGCAAGAAATCCACATCGGCATTACTCAAACCCGTATCAATCTCCGCGGATTGAACATCGCCACTATTGGGAATTGACGTGCAGGAACTCAGCAAGAGCGCGCCAGCAAGAAGCGACACCACGAGCTTTTTCATCGAAGCGCCCCCTCGGCGGAGTCGACCACAATGTCACCAGACGTCGGCGATACCTCTGGGGGTAGCGGCAACGGCGAGAGAGACCACGGCGCCAGAGGCCGGCGCGGAACGGTGAGCCGGAAGCAGCTACCTTCACCCAGCTTGCTCCACACGTCGATTCGTCCCCCGTGTGCAGCAGCGTCCTCGGTCGCAATGGCGAGGCCGAGGCCAGTTCCACCGGTTGTGCGCTGGCGCGAGGGGTCCGCCCGCCAGAAACGATCGAAGACGCGGTCGACCTCCTCTGGCTTCATGCCAACACCCCAGTCCCGCACCGCGATGGACACTGCCTCCTCGTTGGAGTCGATGAAGGTGACAATAGGGTTTCCCTCGCCGTGGTCGATAGCATTCCCGACAAAGTTGAGCACGATGCGACGAAGGCGACGCTGGTCTACTTCGAACTCGCCGTAACCACCACGAATCTCGAGAACAAGACCCGAACCTTTTTGTTCGGCCAGTGGCCCCAGTTGATCAAGGCAGTCTTCGACGAGGGGGACGATATTGACCTCGTCAACCTCGAGCGCCACAGCACCGGCGTCGTAGCGGCTCATTTCCAGCAAGTCCGTGAGCATGCTTTCAAAACGCTCAATCTGGGTAATCAACAACTCCACAGTTCTGGCGTTCTCTTTGGTGAAGGACTCCTTTTGGCCATTGAGAACGTCCCCGGCCAATCGGATGGTCGTCAGCGGGGTGCGAAGCTCGTGCGAGACATCCGACACGAAGCGCTGCTGCACCTTCGACAGGTTTGCCAGTCGGACAATCTGGCGTTGCATGCTATCCGCCATCTTGTTGAAGGACCGGGCTAGGACGGCGATGACGTCCTCACCTCGTTCGGTGATGCGCTCCTCCAGGAAACCCTCGGCGAGACGCTCGGCGGTCTGTGCGGCCTGGCGCACCGGACCGATGGCCAAACGAACGACAAAGAACGTCACCACACCAATAGTGAGCACTAACGCGAGCGAGCCACCCACCAGAACCTGCTGAATCAGGGTCAATGTGGCCTGAACATCTGAGAGGTCATAGATCAGATAGAGCTCGTATTGCCCAGCGCTTGGCACCTGAAGCGATGAGGCTGTGACAATGGCTGGTCGTTGTTGCCCGTCCACCGTGATGCTCACGGACTGGTAGTGAATGGGCCCGGGATTAGTCACCACGGTCGATCGCAGCGGTGCTGAGATAACCGAAACATCCAGTCCCGCTGTTGAGGTGGACGTCATGGTTTGGGGTGTTATCTGCCCGGGTGTGCGAAGAATCGCGAAACCACTGCCTCCGGGGCTCGATTGGGCAGAGCGAATAGCAGTCTGCGCCGCGGTGTTGGCGGTCTCAACGTCGATGGCACCCGCGGCCGTCACTGAGTTATCAAAAAGTGCCTGCGCTGTGCTGGTGGCACGGGCGGTTTCGCTCAAGATTTGGTTGACGCGGCCAGAGAAAAGGCTGTCGGCGATGGTGAGTGACATATACCCACCAATTACGGTAACCGCCAGCCCCGACAGGGTCACCGTAATGGCCACTGTTCTCGTGAGCAGCGAACTGCGCCACAGACGAAAAGGCTCCCCTAACATGCGCAGGAAGGCCTGCCAGGCCGAATCGATCATGAACCCGCGTCAGCAGACGCTGGTGTGCCACCAGCGCGATATCCAATGCCGCGAACGGTTTGAACGATGACCGGGTTGTCCGGATCCAGTTCCACCTTGGCCCGCAGGCGCTGAACGTGGACGTTCACAAGCCTGGTGTCTGCCTTGTAGTGGTATCCCCACACTTGCTCAAGCAACATTTCGCGGGTGAAAACCTGCTGGGGTTTGAGCGCTAAGGCCAGCAATAGATCAAACTCCAGCGGGGTGAGGCTGATGACCGTGGTTCCCCGGCGAACTTCGTGAGCTGGAACATCGATGGTCACATCCCCGACGCTGATGACGCTCTGCGAGCCTCCTGTGGAGGGTCGCAGGCGGGTCTTGATCCGCGCCACCAGCTCTTTGGGGTTGAACGGCTTGACTACGTAGTCATCAGCGCCGCTTTCCAAGCCGCGCACCACATCGGTGGTGTCACCTTTAGCGGTGAGCATGATGATGGGGACACCGCTTGTTTCACGAATACGACTACACACCTCAATGCCATCAAGGCCCGGAAGCATCACATCGAGTAGCACGAGATCTGGCTGCGAAGCCTCAATGGCGGCAAGCGCCTGCGCGCCATCAAAAGCCTGAACGGGCGTGTAGCCCTCGCCGCGCAACACGATGCTGATCATCTCGGCAAGCGCAACATCGTCATCGACTACCAAAATGCGACCGGGCATTGTCACCCCCACTGCCTAAAGGCATCGAAAGGTTTCTCGATGGTGCCTAAGCCTAGCCGAGAGCGCCGCGGTCGTGCTCGAGCGCGTTTCGGTCTAGTAGCGGTAGTGCTCGACCTTGTAGGGCCCAGCCTTCGGAACACCAATGTAGGACGCCTGCTTGTCACTGAGCTCGGTGAGCTCAATACCGAGAGCCGAGAGGTGCAGCCGCGCCACTTTCTCGTCCAGGTGCTTGGGCAACATGTGAACGCCGAGTGGATACGCGGCACCGTTCGTGAAGATTTCGATCTGGGCCAGCACCTGGTTAGTGAACGAGTTGCTCATGACGAAGCTGGGGTGACCAGTGGCGTTACCCAGGTTCATCAAGCGACCTTCGCTCAGCATCAAAATGCTGCGCCCGTTTGGCAACTGCCATTCGTGAACCTGTGGCTTGATCTCAATGCGCGTCGCACCAGCAAGGCTTTCGAGTGCGGCCATGTCGATTTCATTGTCGAAGTGACCGACATTGGCAACAATCGACTGGTGCTTCAGAGCCAAGAGGTGGTCAACCGTGACGACATCCACGTTGCCGGTGGCGGTAATCAGAATGTCGACCTTGTCGATGACACTCTCCAGCTTGGCGACCTGGTAGCCATCCATCGCGGCCTGGAGGGCCAAGATGGGGTCGATCTCAGAGACGATCACGCGAGCGCCCTGGCCACGCAAGGATTCGCAGGAGCCCTTGCCCACATCGCCATAACCGCAGACGAAGGCGACCTTGCCACTCATGAAGGTGTCGGTGGCGCGGTTCAAGCCATCGATCAGCGAGTGACGAACGCCGTACTTGTTATCAAACTTCGACTTCGTGACCGAGTCGTTGACGTTGATAGCCGGGAACAGAAGCTTGCCCTCTTTGAAGAATTCATAGAGGCGGTGAACACCGGTCGTGGTCTCCTCGGTCACACCCATAATCTGCGGTGCAATCTGGGTGAAGCGGGTGGGGGTTTCTTGCAGGCTACGACGCAGGACCTCGAGAACAACCTTCCATTCGGCGGAATCCTCTGCGGTTGGCTGGGGAACAACGCCGGCCTTTTCAAACTCAACGCCCTTGTGGACGAGCATGGTGGCGTCGCCACCATCGTCAAGAATCATGTTGGGGCCTGAAGCTCCATTGGCGCTCCAGTCGAAGATCTGCTCGGTGCACCACCAGTACTCGTCGAGGGTTTCGCCCTTCCACGCAAATACAGGGGTTCCAGAGGGGTTCTCCGGGGTTCCGTGGCCAACAACAACAGCTGCGGCAGCCTCGTCCTGAGTGGAGAAGATGTTGCAGCTAGCCCAACGAACCTCAGCACCCAGAGCCACAAGCGTTTCGATAAGCACCGCGGTCTGCACGGTCATGTGAAGCGACCCCGCAATGCGAGCACCCTTCAGGGGTTGGTGGGGGCCAAATTCTTCCCGAAGGGCCATAAGGCCTGGCATCTCGTGCTCAGCGAGGCGAAGTTGGTGGCGACCAGCCTCAGCAAGAGACAAATCGGCAACGCGGTATTGGAGTGGGGTGGCTGTCAGCATGTCTCTATTCTGACAGGGTTTTTCCTGAACACTAGCCGGGAATGGAACGTGAGTTGGCCTAGGCCCGAATCAAGCCCAACACGGCATCTCGAACCTCCACCATGCGGGCCTCGGTCGAGGCCTCAACGTTGAGGCGCAACAGCGGTTCTGTGTTGGATGCCCGGACATTGAGCGACCAAAATCCCTCGGCATCGTCCTGCCAGATGCTAAGCCCATCCATGCGATCACTCTGCGCGGTGGGGTAATGGGCACTCGAGTAGTGCTCCTGGATGCGCTCGATCACCGAAGACTGATCAGAGACCACCGAGTTGATTTCTCCACTCTCATAATGCCGAGAAAACTCGGCCACCACCGACGACAAGGGCGCAGTGCTAAGGCCCAGTTCGGCGAGCACATGGAGGGCTGCGAGCATTCCGTTATCTGCACCCCAGAAGTCCCGGAAGTAGTAGTGAGCTGAGTGTTCACCGCCAAAGATTGCGCCACTGTCTCGCATGGTGTCTTTGATAAACGAATGTCCGACTTGGGTGCGCACGGGAAGAGCGCCATTCTCTTTGATGACGTCGCTCACCGTCCTTGAGCAGATCAGGTTGTGGATGACCTTAATGGGACCCGTCTCGCCGGCCTCTCGAACACGGAGAATCTCGCGCTTCGCGACCAGGGCCGCAACCGCACTGGGAGTGACCGGCTGCCCGCGCTCGTCAATGACGAAGCAGCGGTCCGCGTCACCATCAAACGCCAAGCCAATGTCGGCACCGTGTTCGATTACGGCAGCCTGGAGATCGACCAGGTTGGAGGGATCGAGTGGGTTGGCTTCGTGATTGGGGAAGGTCCCATCCAGTTCGAAATACAGGGGGATGACCTCGAAAGGGAGCTCTGTGAGCCCCGCGCTATCACCGAGAACTGCAGGAACACTAAGACCCGCCATTCCATTGGCGGCATCGACGACCACGCGCAACGGTCTCGAGTTCTCGAGTGGAACAAGAGAGCGCACATAGCTGGCGTAGTCGGCGAGGACGCTGTGCTGGGTGAGGGTGCCAGGCGCACCGGTGAAGAGCTCAGCGGTAAAGGGCTCAGCCAATCCCGCCTCAAAAACTTCAGCACGGTCGCGGATTTCGGCGAGTCCGGTGTCAATACTGATGCCCTGTGCCAATCGCCTGGAGAACTTGATCCCGTTGTAACTGGCTGGGTTGTGACTTGCGGTGAACATTACCGCTGGCATATCGAACGACCCAGAGGCGAAATACACCATGTCGGTGGAACACAAGCCGATGTTTCGGACATGGGCTCCTCGAGAGAGAGCGCCCTCGATGAAAGCGTCTGCTAGCACCGGTGAAGAATCACGCATGTCGTGACCGAGCACCAGAGTCTCACCGGCGCCAACAATCACATCGACAAAAGCGGCGCCAAGCGCCCTGGCCACCTCTGGAGTCAGTTGAGAGGCGACTAGACCACGGACGTCATAGGACTTGACGATGTCACGCAATACAGAAGGCGCCATAGCACCAGCCTAGAGCCCCCTACATCGCTTCTGGATAGGCGCGATAGCGGACAATGTGCCAGCCGACTGGAACAGACAAGCGCTCAGAGTGATCGCCACACAGGTCATAACTGTGGGGTTCCCTCTGCTGGGCTAATGGCCCAACGACCGCCTGCGAATCTGCGTAGACATAGGTCAATGTCGCAGTGGCATCCTCCGAACACGAGGTTTTTGAGCACGGTCTGGGAACTGGTGGGCTTTCGCGCATAGCCCAACCAGACTACGACCGCCCCTCGAGCATTACGCTTGCGACATGGGCATGCACCGGGTGAATCGCCACAAAGCGCCCTCGAACGCCGCGCTTGGGCCTATCGCTGGGCCCCGGCTTCGCCGAGGGGACGAATTCACCCACATTGTCGGAGCCACGCTCGATTACTTGAAGACCCAGTGGCCCGATAAATTAGCCACCGTGCGGATTGAAGTTCACTCCATGCCTCATGTGGGCATTGCCACAACCTCACTCCCCCGCTGGACGATCTTTCGCGACAGGCGCACTATCTGGCTCTACCGGGTGCCGATCGAACGCCTCAGCCGCCTCCACAGAAATGACGCCTGGCATCGGCGGGTTCTGATCGAAAGCTTCGTTTTCTCCGCAGTGGCAGAGCTGCTGGGGACCGACCCGTGGCAATTAGCGCCGGAGCGGTTTCACCCGCACTAGCGGATGGTCATTGCCACCGGGTCTTGCGGCTTGGGCGCTGGAAGCACCTGCAGGTTCCCAATCACGCTCTCGCCACGGAATGACAGGACCGCATAGACAGGCCCATCCGACGAGAAACTGGAGGTTCCCCCACCAAGTGGCCGGGCAAGTATTCCCCCGGCAGGGACAGTCGATGAGCTGCCCTCAAGGGAAATCTGAACATCGGTCTGCCCTGGGTTCACAATACTCACGCGAATTTCGCCAATGGCAGGAACTGCAATCACCGTGTCGCCTTCGATGGCGTAAGAACTGCCCACCCAACTGGTGTCGGTTCGAGCATCAGTGCCGACACTGTTTCTGGCGCCCGCAACAATGGGCGCGCTCGATTCCAACACGAGCCCGTAGTCGCCAGAGCCCAGTTCGTCCAGGGACAGATCCCCGACCTGACCGGCTTCCAGCTCCAACGTGGTGGTGATGTCGCTGTCCCCAGGACGAACCACGGTGATAGTCACTGATGCCGGACCATCGGGGGAAAGCACTCGCAGCGCCCCACCAACATCGGCGAATCCCTCTTTGCCTCGAATGGGGCCGATGATTTCTGAGGGTGGCCCATAGAGACCGGGAATTACCCGGAGTTCACTCGGTGGCGCCTGACCGGTAATGACAGACAAACCATGCGCATCAAGGCCACGAACAATTGACGTGTGCAGTGCTGCCACAATTCCGGTGCCAGAGCTCGTGACACGAAGAACAGGACGTGCTTCGTTCGGAGCCAAACCCGCCAGAGTAATGACTCGTTGGGCACCCGGTTGAACGAGGATGCCCTGGCCCAAGGGGGAGGAAATCGGCCCGCTCTGACCCCACACATCAACATTCACGGTGGCGGGAACAGCACCGGGGTTAGAAAGACTCAGCACACCCTGGCGACCAGTGGTGGTGTCACCGCCCACCAACCAGGTCTCAGCTCTGGGTTCCTGGCACTCCTGGAGGGCGAGCCCACGAACATTGATGTTGTCCAACTGCTGGTAGCTCGCTCCCGCCAACAAACCTGCCTCGGCGGGTTGAGTCAAGATTGTTGGCGGTGTGGGAACAACGGCGTTCTCTAACGAGAACGCGTCTTGAAGATCCGTTTGCGCAATTCGTGACGTCTCCACTGCGGACGCCCCTGAGGACCCCGCCACGACATCCGTGGGCTCGCCATAGCCCACTGGCGAGGAATCTTGGCCGCTAAAGGCAATAGCAGGCCCCATGCAGACCAGCACCCGATCGGGCTCCAACGGCAACACCTCGAGAGCTGTCAGTGCTGGCACGGGGCCCTGGAAGGCCCTCACCAACCCACTGGGTAGTCCAAGCGCTACCACCGCCACGGCAACCACAAGCGACAGCGTGGCGACGACTGCGACGACCGTGCGCGCAGCAAGGTTTCGTGGCCCGTGGGCGGGAGTGTGGTCAGACGTCATCGGAGGTCTCCTCTCCGAGCGAGGGCAGTGCATCGTCTCGCACCCTGGTGCTAGCCTTCGCGCGTCGCTCGGTGGGCAGAGCAAAAATGCCGGCGATGGCCAGGAGTAGCCAAAGAAGCGCCGGCGCGCCTGGCCCTTCGGACGATGTGGCCGAAGACGCCACGGTCACACCCGGCACTTGCCATAGCTGCCTAGTATCGGCGGAACTTGCGCCAACGAGTTCAGGACGCTGCGCGAGCGTGAGAGCTGCCTGGCTGTCACGTGGCGCTTCAAGAAGAATGAAGCGAATGCCGTAGGTCTGCAGAATTCCTGCCGGGTCGGCAGCGCTCGGCCGAACCAATGCCCCAACGAGCCGGGCAAGGTCCTCATCACGCGGGGTAATCTCGGTGCCACGCGCTCTGAGAAGACTCGAGCCAGAGGT